>Ga0316207_10000783_pt1 | contig 45110 bp, 40 predicted proteins | sample 6weekpyrite_MG_FD_204943 | JGI IMG/M metagenome (GOLD analysis project Ga0316207, IMG submission 204943) | Microbial mat bacterial communities from mineral coupon in-situ incubated in ocean water Damariscotta River, Maine, United States -... | ecosystem: Environmental > Aquatic > Marine >... | reverse complement strand
GCTTGAGGAATATAAAAACATTTTTTCAAACAATGACTATTACAATGTATTCATATATTCAGGTTTCAAAAAACACTGGTGAGAGACATATGTTAAAAGCACTTTATAAAACCATATTAATTTTAAACATGATATTCATTTCATCAAATACAGCTTCAGCCGATGATGCCTGGATGCGCAGCTATACATTAGAAGCCGCGGGGAAATATACCGCTGCAGCTGAGTCAATTGAAAAATATTTAAAACAAACGCCCCCTAATGAATTTGCTGAGTTACGCAGTGGCTGGCTATATTATTTAGCCGGCAATTACTCACGTTCTATAACCCACTATAAAACAGCCATAAAGATTAACAAAAGATCGATTGATGCGATGTTAGGAATGAGCCTTCCACTTATGGCCCAAGCACGCTGGAGAGAGGCCGCGTTACAAACAAATAATGTTATTAATATTTCGAGATTTAATTATATTGCTCATACACGCCTTATGAGCTGTGAAGAAAATCTAAAACAGTGGGATAAGCTACAGAAACATGCCGAAGAAATAATACAATATTACCCATCTGAAGCCACGATCCTGGTATATCTTGCCAGGGCGTATAGTCATAACAGTAATAATAAAAAAGCTAAAGAAATTTACATGCAAGTATTACAGCGTTACCCTGGTCATCTTGAAGCTATTAATTTTTTAGCTAAATAATCCTCAGGTTAGTGTTCAAGGATCTTTCTAGTTGGATTATTCACCCATTATAACAACGCCAGTTTTCCAGTTAACATTTAAACTATGCATATATAAAAGATAAAAACAGGCTCACTGCTATCCCGTTAACTCGTCATTCCTACGAAGGCAGGAATCCAGCGACTCTGAGAAGCCAAAAGACACTGGATACCTGCCTTCGCAGGTATGACGATAAAGAAATTATTGTTTTCATGTCTAGTTTCAATTCATAACTCCGTAAAGCTTGTTGCAACAACTACAGAGCTTGTTTGTAAATAGCTAAACGGGACAGCAATAATAAATTTTATTACTTATTCATGAAAATGATTTTTCTAATAATGGCGTGATTTTCTCAGCAGGTATCGGTTTGCTAAAATAAAAACCCTGAACCTCATCGCATACAAGTTCATGCAGTACTTCAAGTTGTGATTTTGTCTCTACACCTTCACCGATAACACGCAACCCCAGGCTATGCGCCATTGCGATAATTGCCGTAGTAATTGCTTTATCGTCATCATCAGATGATATATCACGTATAAAGGACTGGTTTATTTTTAATATATCTACTGGCAAAAGTTTTAATCGGCTTAGTGATGAATGCCCTGTACCAAAATCATCTATGGCAAACATAACACCGCGTTTTTTTAGTGTGTTAATGATATCTATCGTGTAATCAATACGCTCAAGCGCGGTTTCTGTTATCTCAAGATCCAATTGTAAAATATTAGGATCAACTGCTAGTTCATCTAAAAGATCTAAAATGTGTTTAATGCTTTTTTCCCTGGAAATCTGACGCCCTGTAATATTTACAGTGATTCGTGGCACTGATGGGGCTTTCTCTGACCAGTTTTTGTAATCGTCAATCGCCGTGCGCAAAACCCATTCGCTAATCATATCAATCAAATTTGAATCATCTGCTATTTTAATAAACGCTTCCGGTTGTAATTGTCCGTGATTGGGGTGATTCCATCTTATTAAGGCTTCTACACCGCCGATTTTCCCATTACTTAAGTTAACCTGGGGCTGATAATATAATTCAAATTCATTGTTTTTTAATGCTGCTTGTAATCCCTTTTCTATCAAGGCATGTCTAATTGTTTTTGTAGCCAACTCTTCGGTGAAAAATTGATAACAGTTTCTCCCCATGGCCTTGGCGTGATACATCGCCGTATCTGCAGCCTTCATTAACTCTTCACAATTTTTCGCATCATCAGGAAATATACTGATTCCGATACTGGTAGAGGTATCAATGGTATGCTCATAAAAAACAAATTTCTCACGAATGACTTTAACAATTTTACTTGCTATTAAACTTGCATCTTCGGCATGTGCAACCTCAGTTAATACGATAGTGAATTCATCTCCGCCAAGACGTGCAACCGTGTCTTCTGCACGAACACATTTTTTCAAACGCTCTGAGAATTCTATTAATAGTTTATCGCCAATATCATGACCCAGCGTATCATTGATGCGCTTGAATCTATCCAGATCGAGAAACAAAAGTGCAACTTTTTGTGAATGGCGTTTTGCTGTTTCAATTGACTGTTCTAAATTGGCCGTAAAACGAAGACGATTAGGCAGCCCCGTTAAGATATCATGATGCGCCAGGTGTTCTAATCGGTCTTCAGATTCTTTGAGTACACTGATGTCAGAAAAAATAGCCACGTAATTTGTAATACGCCCCTCAGCATTTTTTACAATATTGATATTCTCCCAGGCAGGATAGATTTCCCCATTTTTTCTTCGGTTCCATAATTGTCCACGCCATTGCCCATCTTTTTTTAAAATTTTCCACATGCTTTTATAAAATTCACTATCGTGGCGCCCGGATTGTTGAAAACGTGGATTTTTTCCTAGTACCTCCTCAGGCTTATAACCGGTAATGTCGGTGAATGCTTCATTTACTAAAATAATATTAACCTGTGGATCTGTTACTACAATGCCTTCATCTGTGTTATCGAAAATAGCTGATGCACGTCGCAAAGCCACTTCAATTCGCTTTCGCTCACCGAGTATTGTATAAATCACTGTTAAGCCAATTATTAAAATAAATGAAAAAAGCGTGAAGCCAATTAAGGCAAGTTGCGAGACCCTTAATGTTTGATAGGCCTCTTCTTCGTCAACTTCTGTCGCAATGCCTATACCTATATTTTTGTCCCAAACCCAGGCACCTATAACCGGTATACCACGATAGTCCCGATATTTGCTAAGACTTGTGCCGGTTTCACCATCAAGCGCGGCTTGAGTCATGAATGTCAATGGCTGCGTATTTCTAGGCACCGTAGTTTTATCTCCTACAACCAGGTTTACTCCTGGGTCACGCAGTTCCACATTCAAGATTCCATGCTCCTCAGCAGCAATCAGCCCAATATCGTGCAACTGATCATCAAATCGACTCTTACTGATAAGCTTTCCCTTACTATTAAATGCATAAGTTTCACCTGTCTCTCCAATACGTCCCTGGAAGAGGGCATCAGTAAAGCCTTGTTCAGGATCCACTCGAAACATAAGTAGGGCGATTACTTCACCACTTTTACTGCGAATGGGTGCAGCAACAAACATAGCTGGTAAACCACTTTCTAACTCTCCTTTGCTATTTTTTAGGGGAACATCTGACTTAACAGGTAAACTCACCGCTGGGCTACCAGCCCAGACACTTTGTAAGAAATCCAGCTGCCCTTTAAGTAGATTGATTTCACCTATATTTTCATCACGACTAGATGCCAGATTTATATTATCTGGCCCAACAATAAAATAATCCTGGTAATGTGAAACTTTTTGGATAGTTTTAAACCATTCACGCAGTGATTGTTGGGCTGTTGAGTTGATCAGGCTGATTTTATCAGGGGCTTGTGCCAGTAGCTTTGTTGTTGATTCCTGAACTTTTTGAGTCTCTGCCCATGCGGCACCCGCTTTTATGTGGTCTTTAAACCAGGCTCTAACCCTTAGATGTGTTGTATCCCTGATAGTTGTCAGGGTGCGACTGATTTCTGCCTGTGCATTTTTTTCGATATTTGACTGTATAACCCAGACGCCCCCGCCAAGAAGCCCCATTAATAATGTCGCTAATAATAAATTTGAACTAATACCGTTCATCAATAGTTCCTTAAGTAGATATACATCACATACTTATCTTTCAGTTTACTGCAAACAAAAATGAAAAGAGGTGCGTGATTGATAAAACACGATATATATCAATTACAATTCATCACTTAATAAAACCTTAGAACTTCTGCATTAGGGCTTTCTTGTAGAGACCAGGGAAATGAGTGAAAACCAGGGAAATATTGAGCCTGTATTACACCTGTAGAATTTGCGTTATGAATTAAAGCACAGACTCTAACATTCACTTTAAATTCATATTTATCAATGACATAGATAAATATCTGTTTAACTATTTATTTATATTATTTAAACATCATAAAAACATCATATCTTCCCAAGGTTTTTTTTAGCACCTACGGTTACTTTGAATGCACGTTTGTAAAAACTTAACGAAAGGTGCATTTTATGAAAAACTACATATTATTAATTATCTTAACTTCGGTTTGCTACTCCGCCTCCGCATACGAGCGCTGTTATGATAAGCAGGAAACCGTAAAAAAATTTAAACAGCTCGATACTAACAAAGATGGTTTTCTCAGCAAAACCGAAGCTACAGCCCAACCTGAATTAACACGGTATATGGAGATTTCCAACTATGGTTATGGCTTCGAGCAAGGGGATATTAATTCTGACAATGTTTTAGATTTACATGAGTTTTTATTAAATGAAGAAAGCCTGCCTCTTTAGTTTTTCTGAATTTCCTCAATTCACATTGTGGAGTTAAAGAGGTCTGATCAATTAGCATTCAGGCCTCTTTTACGGGCATCAAGGGTATAAAAATTATAATATTTTTTTAGATTTTAATAAGACATCAATAAATATCATTTATAATATTGAGTTCCTTTAGGAGGCAATGTGTCAATAATCAATGATGAAACTGATGTTTATCTATCTAAAATATTTACAGAGATAGATCTATGTTCGGCCGTGTTAACAATGAAAGACTTTGAAGATTGTCTATTTGAAGATTGCAATTTTTGCGAGGCCACCTTTGAAAAATGCAATTTTACAGAGTGTCGTTTCTTAAGGTGTAACTTTAGCAACCTTAAAATCGAACAAAGTAAATTTTTAGATGTGATTTTTGATGAGTGCAAAGTCATTGGTATCGACTGGACAAAAGTGACTTTCCCTAGCGTGAAACTCTGTTCTCCATTTAAATTTTATAAATGCATTCTTAATGACTCAATCTTTTTTGGACTTGAACTAGATGAGATAGTCATCGAAGATTGTAAAGCTCACGATGTGGACTTCCGGGAAGGCAGCTTTAAAAACGCAAACTTCAAATACACCGATTTTGAAAACAGCCTGTTTCATACAACAAACCTTACCAGCGCCAATTTCACAGAAGCCATTAATTATAATATTGACCTTTATATTAATGAGATTAAGTGGGCAATATTTTCTCGAACTGAAGCCGTAAACCTGTTAAACAGTCTAGAGATCGAGCTAGTAGAATGAACTTATTTGATTATGATGCCACATTGAACCTGTTGCCCTGTGATGGAGAAGTATATTACTTCGGAAGCATACTTACACATCGAGACAGCGAGCATTATTTGAATAGCCTGCTTAACACCATAGAATGGAGTAACGATAAGGTTAAAATTTATGGAAAAGAAATTACGACCAAACGAAAAGTTGCCTGGTATGGCGATAGCAACTATGCCTATACTTATTCAAATGTAACTAAGCACGCTAAAACGTGGACTAAAGAACTATTAGAATTAAAAACCATCGTAGAAAAACTCACTAAAACAAAATATAACTCATGTTTACTAAATCTATATAACAACGGAGATGAAGCAATGTCATGGCACAGTGACGATGAAAAATCATTAGGAATAAATACAAATATTGCTTCACTGAGTTTTGGTGCTGAAAGAAAATTTTCATTAAAACACAAAACCAGTAAGCAAACGGTGTCTCTAATTTTAGAGTCGGGTAGCCTCCTGGTTATGAAGGGGGAAACTCAAACTAACTGGGCTCACTGTTTACCAAAAATGAAAAACATCGATACGCCAAGAGTTAATTTGACTTTCAGAACTTATATTGATTTCAAAAATGACATATAAAATAAAGTGATGGACCCACATCGCTTGAACCACCCCACTCAATAACTTTGATCACTTAATTCTCAGTGTTTCTGTGGCAAAGTTTAAATAGTTTTAATAACTACTACAAACAATCCCTGTTTATGCATATTCAGCAAAGTAAATTCCAACACCTAATACAATTAAAGCAACTTCCACTACGGTTATCCATAACAGCATATAGGTAATTCTTCTGCTAATGGGTTTCATGGGTTGCCATATATACTTCATATACCAGCGCCATAATCCAAAAACAGACCAGCGCTGCCATGTAATGAGAAACTGCTGTAAATAGTTTGCCCATACAGCCAGGCTTTTATCTACTTCACTAAGATGCGCCTCACGGTCTTCTTTAGACATGCCTTCATAGTGATCAGTAATGGTAAGTTTAGAACCATGTGGTGAGGGCTCTATTTTTAGTATTGTGCTGGATTTTAAGCCCTTATCATATTCAATTTTCAATCCACCTGTAATTTCTGAAACCGTTAATTTGTACTCGAACTCAAACGCTTCTTCCTGGCTAATATTTTTTCCTGAAAATAAATACTGTTTATCATTTAGTGACTTCCAGCTGGAAAATTCTAGCATTGGATTAATGCGAAACAGGCGCTCTATATCCCTGCAAAAACTCATTAGCTCATTTACAGAAAGAGGTGTATTTAGTGATGCCCATGCTGCATCTTCCCTGTTTATATTTTCCTCGACAACAGCTTCGGTATCGTTATTTTTTTGCATAATTATAGAAGTATTCATGTTACTCACAAGGGTAGGGTACGATTAAAACAGGGACATGAATATTTCGTGTAATTAAATCTGTTAGCATACGTGAACGCAAACCCTTTTTACCTTTTGGACGAGGTGAGCCAACGATGATTAAATCTATACCCTCTTTTTTGCTCGCATCCAGCAGGCACTCATTGGGTTCACCAATAATCACGTCACTACTGTAAGCAAGTTCATGTTCTTCGGCTGCCTGACTCACACGACTTATATGCTCATCAACTTCACGGCTGAGCTCACCTTCCAGGTAACGTCGAAATGTATCACGGGTTGAACCATTATTTAACCAGTCATCACCGGTCATACCCTTCCATAGAGTTGGAACAACAATTAAATGGTGCAACTGGCTACCCGCGTCGCATAACTTAAGGGCCATTTGTTCAGCCGCCAGCGCACCTTCTGTGCCATGACTGGCCAATAAAACACTGTGTGCAGAATTCATGTTTGAAAAATCTCTTAAACGTGTCCGCCCACAGGCGGACACGGGTTAATGGATTAAAAACTTCATATAAAGAAGAACACCCCAAATGCAATGACTAATGCAAAAATAAGTGCCATGAAGTCTTCTCTGCGATCACTACCAAAGATTGATAGTGCTGATCCTCGATCAAATTTCTGTTCTTCAGACATTTTCCTGTTCCTCTTAATTAAATGGTTTCACTAATTAATAGTAAGACTACGACAAGTGATAGTGCGGCTTTTACAAAGCCGACAATGCCACCAATAACAGCGGGTTGCCCACCTGCCTGTTTCATGGAGCCTACGGTAATTTGCATACCCAGACCGACTAAGCCAAATGCAAACAACCAGGTTATCCATTTACGGAATGCCTTAATTTTCTTCGCGGTATGCCGCACTGCTTTATGCGCACCCTTGAGAATTTTATTGGCTTTCTTGGAAACTACCTTGGCATTTACTAGCCCACGAACCGCGTCATCATCTGCAATGCTCATGATCTTTCCATTTTCAATTAAACGCTGTACTGCAGCTTTACGATCATTGCGTTGAATCTTGGGCGCTTCGGCCTGTAGCACAGCGATCTGCTCAGTTTTTAGCAGTTTGCTTTCCTTGAACCCCTGTTCAGCAGTATTACCAAAAAATTTACCCTTGTAATGATTGGGTGGAGCAAACATGCCGGTAGTTGAAAGCGCAAATAACAGAATAAAACCCAGTACGAACATGGGGAACTTCTCGAAAATTACAGTAGACACCTTAACGGTTTCCGTTACATTTTCTTCACGCTTCACATACCAGATAGCCAACCAGACAACAATAATGGGTAACACCAGCACGCGAGTGATATTGAAAATTTCTGCAACTTTAAGGGTTTCAATACCATCTGGCTGATAGGCCAATGCAGCACCTGCCACCTGAGCAGAATTAAGAATGCCGGTACCCGCCCATGCACCAAATTGCACATGACTCATACCTAACAGGTTTCCTATAATCGGGAACACGAACATACATCCCACACCCCATAACAGGATGGTACCAATGGTGTAAGCAATTTCTACCGATTTAGCCTGCACCACCGGCGCAGCGGCCACGGTTGCGGAAACACCACAGACCCCCATGCCAGCGGATAAAACACCCCCCATGGAATTAGGTAAATTCCGTCGCGCGGCAAACCATAGCACCATACCAACGGATCCCAGCACAAAAAAGCCAATCATTATGATAGACAGCCCACCCAGATTAGTCAGTTCAGCTGCGCTATACAGGGTGCCCAGTAAAATAACCCCGGTTTTAAGCCCCAGGCGTGATAACCGAACACCATTTTCAGCCCACGAAGGAACCTTGAAGACATTGACAATAATTATGCCCGTAACAATCCCCAGAACTACGTAATTTAGTCCGAGTAGTTTGTGGATGTACTTACCCGTCTCCCCTACTTTACCCATCGACATACTGATAACAGCAATCTCTGGCGCTATAAACCAACGTACTAGCATGGCGATCAGTAAAATGAACATTCCACCTGCAAGAGTTGAGGTGTAATAATCCAGATTACCTTCACTATGTGAACCTAGCCATTGCCATAGCCCCATAGCGGTGGCAATAATACCAAAATATAGCGGTAGGGTAGTTAACTCAGATAAGTACTTGTATTTTTTACCCGCAGCCAGGTGATCTATATAGGACGCCATATTCCCACTATCCGCGAGAAACCAGATAGCAAGCATGATAATCCCAATAAAAAACAAGGCGGGTGATTTTTGCGTGTAGACCATAACAGATCCTCCGAAGCTGATTTTTCATCTTGTGATATTTATTATTCAGTGCTTTTTACACGTTCCTGTACTCACATTACTACCTTACCGGTATTAAGTAACGCTTGATTCAATCAGTGAAATTTACGTGTAGCAACAATACCTTTCTAACATTTCGCAAAATAATTCTCCACAACTATAATGAGCTTATTTGTTTAATATCATTATTTTCATGAAAAATAAACTTAAATGGCCTTTAAAAAATACATTTACCAGGATTATCCTGGATATTTGCCCTTATTGAATACAAATATTAGCTATCACTAAACCATATAAAACCTACTAAAATTACTTATATACTCTAAATATACTTAAGTAAACTTTATATTGATTTATATGAACTATTTTTACTACAATTCTTTGAAAAGAGAATTCAGACTGAATTAACAACCCAAAAACCTCTAAAACATTTAAAAGCGATGCAAACAACTTACCACTCAATCTGTTAGTCAGTGCCCATGACCACACACAGAATATTGATTACACATGAACCAAGATGTTTTCATTATGAATTATTAGAAAGTACAATAATCGTGCCCGACAAAGCCTTTTCCAGCAGACAATGGCATATACAGAGGTCAAATTCGATATCTGACACTTACATTCGAAAAAGTGGAATTTTTGTTATGACTAAACTTCAGACACCATCAGCTTTCAGTAGAATGCCGAAGCCTTAATTAATGATGCTTGATTGATAAAGCTGCTAGCAAGCAATTTTGCTAACAGCTTGTATTGTGCTTGATTTCTTTCACGCTTGCTGCAGGCTTAAAGAGCAAGCCCTAAAACCACAAGCAATTAACAAAAAATTATGCTCTTAACTTTTTTTGATAACCCATACCTTTTTTTGATAACCCATACCTAACAAACCTAACAATCCAGAACCAAATAACCAAATAGCAGCAGGCACGGGAACAGCACTTATTGAATTCACAGTTAGATTCACATCAACTGTAACTGGAGCAACAGAGCCACCGGCAATAAAGGCATAATAATGTGCAGTTGGATTAAATTCTAATGCAGGGGTAAAGGCTGCTGTTAAATCTGTTATGCCACCGGCCGTTATAATATTGCTACCCCAGCCATAAAACACCCAGCCATTAACATTCGCATTAAAAAATTCGGTAGTAGTGGTAGGGCTATTAACTAGCTGCAGGAATGTATCGGGATTAGCAAACAAAACATCATTCGGGTCGGTTGTTAACGCAAAACCAAGAGCTGTTGTAATATCAGAATAATTAGAGGTGCCAAGTAAAATCTCCATTTCTCCTGCCCAGCCAGTACCCAGATCGAAACGCACTATATCTGCAGCAGCATTACCACTAATAGTATTAATAACAACAGGATATTGAAGATTGGTCAAATCGAGTTGCGAGCTAAAATCAACGCTAGCCGCATTAACATTACTGATAAAAGATACACATAAAGTGATCGCACATCCAATAGATACTATATTTTTCATTTCATTCATCCTAAATTATTTATTATTTATTTTTTTAAAATACTATACATATGAAAAAAAATAAGCTGTTAACCAGTTCACGATTCCATCAGGCCATCATCGAGCACAAACGCCAATAGCAAACAAAAACAACGGACTTTACAGTAAGCTTTACTAATATTAAAAATTTATATTATTTTTATTTTATAACAGATTACTACTATAACGAGTTAAGAATTCGTACAATGACCGGTTATTATTCTGATGATTACTAAGATAATTTTAATGGGTATTCTCAAAGCAAAAAAATGAAATTCATTTCTTGTTCTATCAGATTTTTACACAGAATAAATATTTCTCTTACTTGTGCTGCTCATTGTTTACTTCAATGCACTTTTCCACAATAAAACCCTATAAAACAGAATTAAATCATTTATTAACTGTTAAAATAACTCAACAGTTATCATCATACTAGCAATACCATTTGAAACGAAATATAATGCTGAATAGTTTTTAATATAAATCGACACCACATTCTCTTTACCATAGCGTAATATTGCTCATAGCCAGGTTCAATAACTAGCGCGCGTAAAGTCTAGATATATACAAAGTAGCTTTTATCATGCCATTATTTATTTTGACATTATTCATTTCATTAACACTCTCTACAACTGCTTTTGCGGGAACACCCGGCGAAGTCAAAATTGGTGGCTACCTGCGTGAAGCGACACTTCAGGGCTTTAACGGAAAGACCAATACGTTTTCTAACTATAAGGGCAAGCCACTTATTATTAATGTCTGGGCCAGCTGGTGCGGCCCCTGCCGAGCAGAGATGGGTTCACTGGAAAGACTTGCGAACAGATATAATGGCAAAGAGTTCAACTTAATAGGAATTTCAACCGACGATGATGCCAATGCTGCCGCAGCTTTCATCAAACATTCAAAAATTTCATTTGATAATTTTCTCGACAGTAAAGTTTTTCTTGAAAATATGCTAGGAGCCAATACAATTCCACTAACAATACTTGTTGATGAAAATGGCCGTGTATTACAAAAAGCGCGCGGAGCATACGAGTGGGATAACCCAAAAATGATAGATGCTATAGGCGAAATATTTCAAACCAAATTAAAGCATTAGATTCTATTTATTTAAAATTTTAAGGTAACCAATAATGTAGCACCCGGCTTAAGCACTTATGTAATGAATAGATGTTATTAGCATGCTTATTTCTAGCTATGATATTACTCAATTTAATAAGCATAAGACCTGCATTCTTTCTGCCACATAAATTCTTTCTAAATTATTTTAGACTTTTCTTCAAGCTTTCAAATTGTTTCCCATACTGACCCACCAACTCGACTTCTCTAGTTACCAGTATATTTTCTTCATTTACTTCTGAAGCACTCCGTGTCCAGTTAAAACTTCCATTCAATAATATTTTATTATCAAATATCGCAAACTTATGATGCATATGATATGGAGTTTGATCTAATATAACGTCAATCCCTTTGCCCAATAAATAATCAATATCACTCCCTTTATCATTCGCTTTATCATTATCACTAATAATTGTTACTTTAATTCCCCGTTCATGCGATTCTAATATCCTTTTTGTAATTTTATTATCTGATATTGTAAATACACATATATCAATCGTTTTTTTAGCGTTCTCTATTAGATTAATGATTCTATTTCTACAGCTATTTCCAGGGCTAAAATATGCCTCTGATGTCATACGAATCTTTTTATTTAGAGGCTGAATAGACTTAACAACCCTGTCTAGCCAATTAAGAACGTTAATCGCATCAATACCACCTAATTCAATATATGGTCGGCTTAGTTCAAAAGCTTTATTTCTTACGAACCGCAACTGGTCTTCCCCAAGAGTCTCTGATAAAACTTTAAATCTATATTTTTCTTCACCGTCAAGCTTATAATCTTCTAAGCTGTCTTTAATTATTTTTTCTAATTCCTGTGTATACATAGATAGATGCCATTATATTTTTATCAATACCAGATAAACAGTATATAATTTTTTTACCATAACAAATATCGTTATTTTTATAAATTAAAGCTTTAATAATAAAACTATAGGAAGCAAAACTTCAAAAGAAATAATGAGTATCATGTTAATAAAATTACATATTAATCTTGTATATCACACTTTCTATATTTTCAACGATATAAACTTTAGTTTAAAGGAATAACAATGGATAATAATTTAATCGTCATCACCTAATTCTTATGTCGTGGTTGACGGTATTGATTGAGCATAAATAAAGCAAGAAAACGCTAAGCTCCTCTTAATTACCATATCACTTTTACCATATCACTTTGTCACTACTGACCTTACACTGAAACCTCAGTTAATTTAAATCAGTTAATTCATAGCAATTAACAAATCTTAAGCTATAGTTGTAATATATAAGTAATAACTTCCACATATATAGTTAGACGTATATCTTACTATACCATTCATTATCTGTTATTATTCACACCCCATCTTTGAAAACAGGACTATATTTCATCCATATAAACACAGCCTTAAAACTATAACTAAAGCCACCATAGATTTACTAAAACTTTGTTTAAATTTTTTAACCCATAGGATGTGTATGAAATATACACATATCTTTTTAAGAAAAGACTCTTTCAATATACAATGACTCCTGTCTATTCCATCAAATATTAATAGTATTTTTGATAATAATAAAAAATACTCATGAAATGTTTGTATCAAATTAAAAACTTTTTAAAAAGATGTATTCTGAATATAGAATTAAAATTAGTTTGTAATTCTAACAGTGATTGATGCATAGATTTATTTAAGAATGTGCTATGCCTTATTAATTAAGCGTTAAAACCAGACAATTTCTCTTAACAAGAATTATCCATTTTATTATCTTAATATAGTTCAGAATTTCAAAAAATGTTAAAAAAGATAAAAATAAATGGAATATATTTTAACAAAAATGCAATGAATATTAATATTTCGGTAATTGCAATAATAAAATTTTCCCGTATTATCGGCAAAAAATTCGTAAATGGAATTATTAAAACGAAAAATAATAAGTGATTTGCTGGATCAAAAATTTCAAAAAATCTTAGATAACATTTATGAAAAGCGCAGTAATTATACGCTGCTTTTATTATAACTACGGGTATACCCTTAGTAAGTAGTTGTAAATTATATCTCAATAAATATATTGTTAATGGAAATTTGTAATATGAAAAATAATAAAAATATTAATGAGTCAAACAACTCTCAAAAAATGTCTAGAAGATCATTTATGAAAAGTGCAGCAGCTATTTCTGCTACCTCAGTTGTAACTACAGGTTTACCCTTGTTAAGTGGTTGTGAAATTAATTACTATGATTATATTGTTGTTGGGGCAGGGCCAGGTGGTGGGCCACTAGCTGCAAATCTTGCAAAGGCTGGTTTTAAAGTCGCACTTTTAGAAGCGGGTCTTGACCCACTTGGAAACGAAGCCAACACTATAGATCCAAATACAAAAACCCTTTACTCAGTCCCTGCTTTTCTTGGTGCGACATCAGAAGCATCACAATTAAGCTGGGATTTTTATGTAAAGCACTATAGCGATGAAAACCAACAACAAAAAGATAGCAAATATGTTCCTGGCAAAGGCGTGCTTTATCCACGTGGTAGCTGTGTAGGCGGCTCAGCTGCACATAATGCACTCGTTTTTGTTTATCCACATGATGCTGATTTTGATCATATTAAAGAAATAACGGGTGATGAATCATGGTCCAGTGAAAAAATGAGAGAATATTTCAAACGCCTGGAGAGATGTGAATACTGCGAACCGGATGAACCAGGGCATGGTTTTGACGGATATTTACCAACAAGTACTTTTGATAAACAAGTTTTTGATTTATTTCCTGAACTAGAAGATCTTGCATATTCTGACTCAGAAAAAGCTGAACTTGAAATAAATAACCCAGAAGTTGCGAAGGGTAAAACTGGCTCTTTTATAACTCCTATGCATGTTTCAAACAATGTAAGATACACAGCCAGAGAATATCTATATCAAATTAAAGAACAATATCCAGATAATTTATTCATAATTACTGGTGCATTAGCAACTAAAGTAATTACTAAAAACAGTCATGCTATAGGCGTTGAGTATTTAGATGCTTCTAATATTTATGGTGCTGAGAAATTATTTAACGAATCTGATAACCCTGATACCAAGCAGATATTTGCAAAGCGTGAAGTAATTCTTTCTGGTGGCGCCTTTAATACACCTCAATTATTAAAACTATCTGGTATTGGTCCAAAAGAAGAACTTGAACAACACGGAATTTCAGTTGTTAAAGATTTGCCAGGTGTAGGTAAAAATTTACAAGACAGATATGAAGTTACTGTGAGTGTAGATTTAAAGGAAAATACCGGATTACTAAGTCAATGTACTCCATTTCAAAACGGTGACCCATGCCTTAATGCTTATCTAACTGGCGATTGGAATCCTGCAACAGAGAATCCTTTTTATGGGCCATATGCAAGTAATGCAATATTTGCAACACGTATTGAGAAATCTACATTAGCAAAAGATATTCCGGATCTTTTTTTAATTGGATTACCTATTCCATTTAGAGGTTACTTTCCAGGACACTCTCAACAGTCTTCTGCCAACACATGGACATGGCTTGTTCTAAAAGCACATAACGAAAATAACGCTGGAACTATTAAATTAAAATCATCTGATCCCAGGCAGCCTCCTGAGATTAACTTCCACTATTTTGATGAAGGTAGTGATACAGACGAAAGTGATCTAGACGCTGTAGTTGAAGGCATAAAAATGGTACGTAACAGTTTGCAAGCCACACAGGCAAGCCAACATGTTGCCAATGAAGTACTACCTGGTAGTCAGGTACAAACTGATGATGAACTAAAAACATACGTCAAAAATGAAGCATGGGGACATCATGCTTCTTGCAGCGCAAAAATTGGAAGTGACGATGATAAAAATGCTGTACTTGATAGTAAATTTAGAGTACGTGGTGTAAATGGTTTAAGAGTAGTTGACGCCAGTGTATTTCCTAAAATACCCGGCTTTTTCCCTGTAGCTTCAATATTTATGATTAGTGAAAAAGCGAGTGATGTAATAATTGAAGATGCACATAGTAATAACGCAATCATTAATCGAACAAATGAATTTATTTAAATTATTGTATTCAATAAAACGCACTGTAATAGTTTGTAAATGCATAAAAACAGTTTAAGGATCCATAATGGACAGCATGATATGTGAAATGAAAAGGGATTACTTCGCTATACTTGACAATAGTAGAGAAGATATAAACACAAAGTGTTCATTTGTTTTTACAAATCCTAAAAAAACAATTACCGCCAAAAATTATTCTGATATAGATGATTGTTTATCTGAAATTCAAGGAGGAATTGATGAAGGTTATTATGCTGTCGGTTTCTATGCGTATGAAGTTGGATACCATTTAATTGAAAAACTAAATGATAGAAGAAAGAAGAATTCGGAATCACCCCTTATAGAAGTTGTTTTGTTTAGTAATAGATACAGTGTTAATGACGTTGAAGTTGACTCAATTCTTAAAGAATTATCCGGCAATGAATATGGTGGAATAAAACATCCAAAATTGAATATGGAGAAAGAAGAATATTTAGATAGCCTTAATAAGATTCATCAACATATCGTCGATGGAAACACTTACCAGATCAATTATACCTTAAAGTTTAAGTTTGATTTTCTTGGTAATCCTTCAGCCTTTTACAGTGCCCTTAGACAGCGTCAAAAAGTTGGATATGGTGCATACCTTCACTTTCCAAGTTTAGATGTTTTATCTAGATCACCAGAACTATATTTCAGAAAAGATGGTGATAATTTAATGACAAAACCGATGAAAGGTACCATCACCAGAGGAAAAACTAAAGATGAAGATTTAGACAATATAAATACTTTATCATCTGATGCTAAATCTAAAGCAGAAAACATCATGATAGTTGATCTACTCAGGAATGATATGTCAAGAGTGTGCAAATCAGGTTCTGTCAAAGTAAAGGATATATTTGAAGTACAGACTTTCTCTACACTTCACCAAATGATATCTACAGTAGAGGCCAAGGTAGAAAACAACATATCGATAACTCACTTACTGAAAAATCTTTTTCCATGTGGATCTATTACAGGTGCCCCTAAAATAAGTTCTATGGAAATAATTAATGATCTTGAAAAGGAAGAAAGGGGCGTCTATACAGGTGCTATCGGCTATATTAGCCCTGACAATGATATGTGTTTTAACGTTCCTATAAGATCTATATGCTTAGATAAAAGTGGAAAAGGTGAAATGGGCATCGGAAGCGGAGTAGTATATGATTCTGATCCCGTTGCAGAATATGAAGAATGTTTATTAAAAAGCAAATTCTTAATAGATTGCGTAAAAAAATATAACTTGTTTGAATCAATATTATTTGATAAACAAATCTGTGATATTGATTCACATTTAATCAGACTATCATTAAGCGCCAAACATCTTGGCTTTGAATATGATAAACAAAAATGTATTGAATTAATAAATAATGCATCTACAAATTTACATGGAAAACACAAAATAAGATTAACTCTTTCAAGAGATGGTACAGCTAATGTAGAAGCCATACCCATAGCACCTGAAGATAGTAATCAACCAAAAAAAATTACGATTTCACCTGTGAATGTTAATTCAAAAAATTATTTGCTGCATCATAAAACAGCCGAAAGAAACTTATACGATAATACATATGCAATTTATAAAAATTTAGGCTTCTACGATGTAGTATTTGCCAATGAGAAAAAACAAATTACTGAATGTACTTTCAACAATATTTTCATTGTTAAGAATGGAATTTGGAAGACACCTAAATTATCCTGTGGCTTATTAGCAGGAACCCAAAGACAGAGATTAATTAACTTAAGTAACAACAATGTACAGGAAGACATTCTTTATCTTAGTGATCTAAAAGAAGCTGATAATGTATATTTAACTAATGCGATTCGTGGAATTGTTGAAGTTACATTTGAATACGAAAATGGAGAAGCACCATGCTTTGCTTAATTGATAATTATGATTCCTTTACCTATAACCTTGTACATTACCTGGAAGAACTTAACCAGCCTGTTCAAGTTATAAAAAATGATGAAATGCCAGCTAAAGATGTATTTGATATTGCGCCAGACTCAATAATTATTTCTCCTGGACCTGGCACTCCACATCAATCAGGGATATCAAAAGAAGTAATTGAACTAGCAATAGAAAAAAATATTCCTGTGCTAGGCGTTTGTTTAGGACATGAGTTGATAGGTGAAATGTTCGGATGCAAAGTAACACATGCTAAAAAAGTGTTACATGGAAAAATAAGCAGCATTAACCACAAAGGTAGTGGCCCATTTACAAAGTTACCAAAAACTTTCAATGTCACAAGATACCATTCTTTAGTACTCGATGATGAATCGATTCCTGATTGTTTAGAGGTTACTGCATGGTCAGTTGATGACGGAGAACAAAGTGAAATAATGGGCATTTCACACAAACAACATCAGGTTCATGGTGTTCAATTCCATCCTGAATCAATATTAACTGAACACGGTCACGACCTTTTAAACAACTATCTAAATATTTGTAACGGATAATCACTCAAAGGATATTTATGTTTACTCATACTTCAACAAATAATACTGATAAAAACTCAGTAACTAACATACTCGCAAACTCTTGGGAAAATCGAGTCGCTGTTAAAAAAGAAGCACTTGATTTAAGCAAGTATTACGACAGTAATTTACCTGATTATCCACTTGATCTTGTACCATTTCGTAACGACCCTAGATTTATTCAACTGGATGAAAAGACTAAGCAAAGAATCCTGTCTGGTGCATGGATATGCTATAACGAAAAAACAATAGCAGTAGAGAATCATATTATTACCCCAGCTTGCAGTTTACTTTTACGCGGCAAGTTTGATGGTCTAGATAACGTCGAAACTAAACGTGTGGTAGCTCAGACATTAGTCGATGAAGAATTTCATATATTAATGTGCCTGGAAGCTTGTATGATTTCTAGAGAAATGCATGATATGGAATCATTTATATCACCAAAACCTGTTGTTGTTTCATTATTAGAGGAGTTATTAAAAAACGAAAATAATGATGAATATAAAGACATTATTTTATTCGGTTTTTCAACTGTTGCTGAAATAACGATTAATGCTTATTTGGGGCTATTATCACAGAACAAAACTATACAACCTATAAACACAGAAACAACTTATCGACATTTTATGGATGAAGCATCACATAACAAATTTTTTATGGATTCCTCTAAAATTGTTTATAATAATTTCGATGACAACAAGAAAAAACAATTCATTTTTGCACTTGAGAACGGGTTAAAATCATTTGTTCAGGTCGACTTATCAACATGGGTTGAAATACTTAAATATGTAGGTTTTACCTCTGATGAGTCAAATTCAATTGTTAATGATTCTAAAAACACTCCTCTAGGCACTCGACTTGTAAGAGACTATACATCTATTAAAAATCTATTAAATTCTCTGCAGATTAATCTGAATGATTTTAATTTTGATTTCTCATGAATTTACTTATTTAATACATAATATCAAAACAGTAGATCATAATGTTTGCCAATCAAAACAATCAATTTCATACTCTATTTGAAAGAATAGTAAATAAAAAACCAGATAGTATTGCTGTAAAGTATTTACATCAAGAGTTGTCTTATAAAGATCTCAATAACTTATCAAATATAGTTGCAAGAAACTTAATTAAATTTAATTCTATTGTTGGCACTCGCATTGGCGTTATTATGCCAAGAAGTCATTATACAATCGCTTCAATAATGGGAATTTTAAAGACAGGATCAGTATATGTACCAATAGATGCTTCATATCCTACATCTCACATTAATTATATAATTGAAGACAGTAACTTAGACTCTGTAATCACACTCTCAGATTGCTTACACATGATACCTGAGCGTCTGTATACGCAAACAATTCTTATAGATGAAATTAATTTTATATCAACTTTTGCAGAAAACCCTAATATAAGTTTAGACATCAATAGACCCTTTCTACAAATATACACTTCCGGTTCTACTGGAAAACCCAAGGGTATTATTCACAATGAAAAAGAGCATTTTGTAAGATTTAACTGGCTCTGGAAAGAATTTGAATTTAACGATCGGGAAGTCGTTGGCCAGAGGACTAGCGTTGGATTTTTACCTTCAATATGGGAATTACTAGGAGGCCTTTTAGCAGGTATAAAAACTATTATCATTCCAGATAATTATGTTAAAAACCCACTAGAGCTATGCAAACTCATTAAGAATGAAAAAATAACACGAATTTCTTTGGTTCCTTATTTATTAAAGTCTTTAATAATTTCTAATGTTAATTTAAAAGATTATTTATCAACTATACGATGGATAAGCATAGCGGGTGCACCTTTAACAATTGATTTATATAAGAGCCTTAGATCTAGCACTAAGAGTGCAGTTATTTTAAATGAATATGGAACCACAGAAGCTAACGGTATCACCTACTACAATACTGAACAATCAAATCCTGAGCAGATTGAAACCATGCCTATTGGTTTCCCAATTCCGGGAGTTACTCTATACGTATTAGATGAAAACCTTAACAAAGTAACTGGTGGTAATATTGGTCAACTTTATGTCACTACAGACAGTACGGGTAAAAATTATGTTGGCAAAGCATCTAATATAGTTGATAAATTTCTACCTGACCCTTTTTCAGATGCAAATGGAACAATGTTTGCTACAGGTGATATTGTTCATTATTTAGATGATCAAAGCATTGAATATATTGGCAGATCTGATAATCAACTCAAAATTCGCGACACACGTATCGAACCTGAACAAATTGAAAGCATTCTAACAGATCATCCAATTATTGATATGGTAATAGTTTCGGGTTGGTGCCCTGATGGTGAGACCAACAAAGGCTTAATCGCCTATATTGAAAGTAGCTTCTCTAAATTAGATATTACCGAATTGAGACGCTACTCGTTAAAACACTTACCAGCACATATGATTCCTACTATTTGGAAAAAAATTGACAAGCTTCCTACCACACCTAATGGCAAAATAGACCGCAAAACACTTTTTAAAAATATTCGCTCTAACATTTCAAAACCTGATATTAAAACAGCCAAATCAAATTTATTAGATTATATTATTCAATCTATTATATATGCTCTTGAACTATCAGCCGAAGAAGTCACAAAAAATACGATGCTTTCTGACCTTGGCATTGATTCATTAACGACAGTTGAGCTTGTTGTGTTATGGGAACAGGCTTTAGATATTAAAATACCAATTTCTGGTGTATTAAGTCGAAGCACTATTAATGATCTAGTCATCTATTTAAATAATCTGGAAAACAATACTTCTTCGTCTATTTCCATTAAACAACTATTAAATGAAGCAGAGTTATTTGATAATTATTTGCCTAATACTGATCTAACATATAATCCACACTCCGAACAAGTATCTAATATTTTAATTACAGGAGCAACTGGATTTCTTGGCGTCCACATGCTTGTTGAACTCCTCAGTAAACCTAATATAAAAGTGCACTGCTTAATCAGGTGCAAAGACAAGGACAACGGACTAACAAGATTATCAACTACACTAAAAACATATGGCCTTAATACTAATATTTTGGATAAAGTCAATATACTTTGTGGTGATTTAAGTCAGAATAATTTTGGTTTGAGTGATGATATTTATGCTGAATTATCTAATTCAATATCTAACATTTATCACGCAGGCGCTTCAGTACACCATTTAAGATCGTATGAAGATCTTAAATCACCTAATGTACAAGGAACCGCTGAGATAATAAAGTTTTCATGTCAGTCACGCATTAAAAAACTGATCTTTATTTCAACCATAGCTGTTAATCCACTTGAGAGGGGATTACCATCTTATGGATATGCCGAAAGTAAATTTGTTGCTGAAAAGCTACTCGAAAAAGCATCAAAACACGGCCTACCAGTTTCAATAATACGATGTGGAAATATATCAAGTTCTACTAATTTAAACGCTGGTCGTGATGATGTTGTTATTAGAGATTGCTTGCGATTTTTTTCTAGTCTATCTGTAAAGCCCAGGTGGAATAACTCTGTTGTTGATATAATTCCTGTAGATATTGCCTCCCAGGCACTTATTTCTATAGGCCTAAGTAACGACCTTAATCTTTATAAAAAGTGGCAATTCACACATCCACGACCTTTATCACTAAACACATCACTAGAGTTTTTAAATTCTGATATCACTAACTACAAAGACTATAACAATTGGCTCTCTATAAGCCAGGCAGAACTTCAAAATACTTCAGATCTCTGGAAGAGGGCACTCATTAGCTTCTTTGATGACACATTTGGTAAGCCTTTATTTAACGAATACTTTGAAGCTGTAGATATTTTATTACCTGAACTTTCAAATCACTTAGAAAATCACGGACATAAGATATTTGATATTAATAAAAACTATTTAAAATTATTTGTCTTTTAATTTTTAATATTTATAACAGCAATAGGAGTTTAAAAATGAAATACATTAGATCTAAAAAAATTACAAGTATAATACTGGCTCTACCAATAATTACTTTTTCTATAAACGTACAATCATCAAATAACGATGATAATAGTGCTGACAAAAATTTCGAATTATCAAGTAAAACAGAGTTTGGCAACAAAGAAGTTCTTGGTAACGGTTATATTCGTACATACAGTAAATTCTCTCATGATAAGACACCTTTATCTATTGGTGTAGAATTCAATAAAGATGCTCTCGAGGGCCTACCAACTGTCTTATCTGATGGAAATGCATGTTATGACATTGATAATAATGGTGACATTGATCGATTAACTGAGTGCCTACCTAACCATGAATACGTACTCGATCTACCAGAAAAAATTAGAGAGGCTACAGCTTTTGATTGGGTTCTAATTAACTGGAATCCTCGGGGCCACGACCCTGATGGTATATATTCTCTACCTCATTTTGATTTTCATTTTTATATACAGAGCAAAATTGAACGTAATTTCATTGTAACAGGTCCATGCCCTGGCATAACTAACTGTAATGTCTATGAAAAAGCAATAGCTGATGTGGACCCACTTTACATGCCACCGGCCTACATTAACGTTAAGGGTGTTGAATCTAGAATGGGAAATCATTTAGCTGATTTAGCAAGTCATGAATTCCACGGTAAGGATTTTACTCATACATTTATCTACGGATCTTATGATGGGCACATCACTTACTGGGAACCAATGATTACAAAACAGTTTCTTGAAAATAACTCAAAGACATGTGTAGACATCAAACTGCCCACTAATTATGAGGTTTCAGGCTATTATCCAACTATCTATTGCATGCGTTACTTAGAACACTCTGAAAAGTATTATGTCTCTTTAGAAAACTTTATCAAAAGATAACGAAAGCACTAAATCTGCTCTAAATTATTAATATTTATTTATGATTTAAAGCAGATTTAATGTGCTTTGTACTTCAGTAGCCAAAAGAATCTCGCAAATGCTCAGCCAGGTACTCCTTAAATACTCTAACTCTTGGAGGCATAAGCCTTGAACTGGGATAAATTATATTGACTGGCGTAGTACTTTGCTCATAGCTCGATAATATAACTTCTAATTTCCCTTCCTGAACCAGCTTCTCAACCTGATACCATAGAAACTTACCAAAACCTATTCCATAAACGCAGGCATCAATTGTTGATGGCACCTGATTACATATAAAGGCGTCATCTATTGGAATAGATATCTTTTTACCGTCATATATAAAATCCCAACTCGGGCCCTGTGAAAATCCATGATAAAGCACACATCTTTTATTAATTAAATCTTTAGGTGTCTTTATTTTGCCTGTTTGCCTTAATAAATCTGGACTAGCACAAATAACTTGCCGAACTTTTCCTACTGGCGTAGCAATCATCGAAGAATCAGCAAGCTCACCTACCCTAATCGCAATATCTATTCCTTCCTCAATAATATTGACAACCCTGTCGAGCAACAATAACTCTATACTAACCTTGTCATGTTTTGCTAAAAAACTATTAATCACGGGAGTAACAAGCATTTTGCCTAATATAACAGTTGAAGTAATTTTTAGTTTACCACTCGGATAACTTTTTCTATCAACTAGAGAGTTTTCTGTATTTTCTATTTCAGATATGATTCGTCTACAATCATCCAGATAAACCCTTCCTTCATCAGTCAGGGTTATTCTTCTTGTTGTGCGATTTAATAATCTGGTCTGTAGATATTGCTCAAGTGTGGCTAATGTTCTAACAATTGTCGGGAGCGACTTATTTAGTTCTTTAGATGCTAAAGTAAGACTTCCACATTCTGCAATTTGACAAAACACCTCCATGGCATGTAGTTTATTCATGGCTGTTATTCCATTTTTTGGATTAGTATATTAACTTTTATGTTATTTATCTATTGTTTTTTTAATCATATTATTGTTTATCTCTTTTTATACAGCCAAAGGTACTTTATATTATGAAAACTGCAATAATGATTATGTCTGATCCAAACTCTAAAACTGATGAAGCACTTGGCAGAATGTTTAACGCACTAGCAACTGCATATGATTACAAACAAGCTGGTGAAGATGTTTCTGTATACTTTAACGGAACGGGCACTCGTTGGATTAAAGAACTTAGCAACCCAGAGCACCCAATTAACGGTTTATTTCAACAAGTTAGTGATACTGTTGCTGGAATATCTTGTGGATGTGCTGATTTCTTTGGTGCAAGTGACGCCACTAAATCATCAAATTTTATTCAACTGAATGACAATAATGTCCCTGGAACCAGTGGCCTGTTAAGCATGAGAAAACTTCATGCTGACGGATATAATGTTCTAACTTTCTAGAAGATATTTATAATGTTATTACATTGTAATAGCATTTATTCTTTTAGCTTTATGGACACCGTTTTAAATATGTAAATAAACTTGGTGCCATTTGATCCATTTTTATTTACATATCACTAACTATTATCATGCTATCCACAAGCTTAACGCACATACAATCAAGTTTTATGAAACATTTATATATTACTATTACATTAAGCAATAATTAATATTTAAATAATTCGTACATTTATTTTTCCAAACCATATAACACACTACCTTATAATGATAAAAATAAATTACTTTTCTAGCTTGCTCGGCTTTCACTTACTAAAATCAATAACGACATCATGTCTGGCAGTTTATATACTATGCTCTATTTTTAGAATAATAAAAATTTCCTTTTCATATGTACCCCTAATTTAATGCGTTACGTATTTATGAGTTAAGATTAATTTACACAGCGAAATCTAACTAGCCATATAAAAACATAGCAGGCCTCACTTAACACAATTTACTATTTTCTATACTTGGACTAAGTTTCTCCTATCATCAGATTTACTTATCCTGTTAAACTTTTCATTTAAATATACATTTAATATCGAAACACTCAATTACCAGACAACATTCTGTTTTACATTCCAAACACCTTATTCATAACCTGGATTTTATAAGCACTTGAATCTCGTGTCATTTTTTCATATACAAGCAACTTTATTTACAGATTAATTATTTATTCTTCTTTATTTGTATAACTAATACCTATACACAGCTATTTCCTATTGAAATCTTAACCCGTAGCATTTGAACCTTTGTATATCCAGACATATATGCCCTGGTTTATTCACTTATTTGAATATTTTAATTTTTTACATGATAATACGTATCTCTTATATTTATGTCATAGGAATTGAAATGAATTATAACCTTGTCCGCGCCCTTTTAAGCTTCACTTTGATTTTTACATCATTAAATGCCTATAGCACTGATAGAGCATTAATTTTTTCAGCTATTCCAGACCAGAATCAATCCCAGCTAACTTCTCGATTTAATAAAATCGCCAATTACCTCTCAACAGCCCTTCATGTTCCAGTAAAATATGTTCCGGTTAAGTCTTATGCGGCGGCTATTACAGCATTTAGAAACAACCAGGTTCAACTGGCGTGGTTTGGAGGTTTATCTGGTGTAAGAGCCCGTTCTTTAGTTGCTGACTCTGAAGCTATAGCCCAGGGCGCAGAAGACACCCAATTTGAGACTTATTTTATTGCTCATCACAGCACTAAACTTAAGCTTTCTACAGAGCTCCCTGCGGATATAGCTGACATGAATTTTACTTTTGGCTCTAAAGGCTCAACATCTGGCAGGTTAATGCCCGAGTTTTATATACGGGAACATTTTAATAAATCACCAACAGATTTATTTTCTCGAGTAGGCTTTAGCGGAAACCATTCTCGCACAATTGCCCTTGTTCAAACAGGTGCCTACCAGCTTGGCGCAGTAAACTATAAAGTCTGGCAACAACAACTTAAGGAAGGGAAAATCGATAACAGCAAGGTAAGCGTTATCTGGAAAACGCCTCCCTACCCAGACTACCAATGGTCTGTTCGGGGTGATGTTGATAACATCTGGGGCAAGGGCTTTAAAAACAGGATTAAGCAAGCACTACTTAATATGAAAGACCCCAAATTACTTGAAGCTTTTCCTAGAAGTGCATTTATTAGTGCTAAAAACGACGATTATTTACCAATTCTTAAAACTGCGAAAAAAATTGGTTTAATAGACTAATTAGCATCCAAAATGATTAAACTTAATGCTGAAACCATATCATATAAAGGCAAAACAGCACTTTCAAATGTTACCCTGCACATTCAGGCTGGTCAGAAGCTGGCCCTGGTTGGGCATAGTGGATCCGGTAAATCTTCTCTATTAAAACTCCTTTATGATAAACAGGACAGCCCATCACAAAACTTCACATTAATTCCTCAGGACTATGGACTAGTTCAAAACCTCTCTGTTTTTCATAATGTTTATATGGGGCAACTTGGCAGGCGACCAACCTGGTATAACCTGCTTAATTTAATTAAACCCTTATCTAAACCTATTGATGAAATATCAGATATCCTTAACAGTGTGCAGATAAATGACAAGTTATTTGAGCCAGTTGCACAACTTTCAGGCGGACAACAACAGCGAACAGCTATTGCCAGGGCATTAATGCATTCAGGCGATATCTTACTCGCCGATGAACCAGTTTCATCACTTGATGAGTCACAGTCGCAACTTGTTATGAAGTTATTATGCAATCAGTTTGAAACTATCATTTTTTCACTACATGATGTTGATCTTGCACTCAAATTTTGTGACCGAGTTATCGGGCTTGACCAGGGCAAGATAGTCATAAATGCTAACACTGAAAGCTTGAATCGAGCTGAATTACTTAAACTCTATGACGATTAGTACAAACATATATCATCATTCTAAACGCTGGTATGTGAGCTGGTTACTTATTTTCATTGCTATTGCCTGCATTCCATTTGCTGATCTTAATATCAGCACTTATGACCCATTAGCTGAAATTCAGCGATTGTTTTCAGGTTTATTACAGCCTTCTTTCAGTGGTATCGCTGATCCTTTTGATGCTATATTACAAACCATTTCTTTTGCATTGCTGGGTGTTACGCTAGGTAGCTTAACAGGATTTCTTTTAGCATTAATATTCCACCTTCGCGTAGTACGAATATTTTGCGCTTTGCTACGTTCTGTTCATGAATTATTCTGGGCACTTATTTTTTTACAAATATTTGGACTGCATCCTATAACCGGCTTACTGGCTTTAGCCATCCCATATGCGGCGACCTTTGCTAAAGTTTATGCCGAAATAATTGAGGAAGGTGATCATCTGGCTTATGAGGTTATCCATAAACACACCGGTTTTATTTCTACATTTTTTTATGCTCGCCTACCTGACCTATGGCCACATTTTGTCACCTACACCAGCTATCGATTAGAATGCGGCTTACGCTCTAGTGCGGTACTTGGTTTTGTTGGTTTACCGACACTTGGCTTTTATCTAAATACTGCTTTTTTAGAAGGAGACTATTCACAGGTATGGGCACTGTTAATATTTTTTTATATTTTAATTGCCAGTATTCGTTACTGGATTCGCCCAAAATTATTACCTATTTACCTGCTAATAGCGCCTTTTATTATCGCTAATAACAGCACGATTTCTTTCAATAATGTAACGCGTTTCTTTACACAGGATATTATTCCATCTCCTATACGTCACGGCGAATCACCTACTGAACTTTTTCAATGGTTTTCTGATTTATTTCTAAACGAAGCCCTACCTGGCATTATAAATACGCTTTTATTAACCCAGATAGCATTAGTTATGACGGGTATAGTTGCTTTATTGTGGCTTCCATTTATTTCAAATTTATTTTTTAAACGTTTTGGACGCACCATAGGCCATGGCTTTCTTGTCATCATGCGCTCAACTCCAGAATATATTCTTGCTTTCATTCTACTAACTTTTTGGGGCCCATCCATGCTGCCCGCAGCAGTTGCACTCACTTTACACAATGGGGCAATAATTGCGCACCTAATGGGTCGCTATAGTAATGGCATTACTTTGCGCCAGGATAAATGCAACGGTATAAATCTTTATTTCTTCGAAGTATTACCAAGAATATATGGTCAGTTTCTAGCTTTTCTTTTTTATCGATGGGAAATTATTATGCGTGAAACTGCCATCCTTGGAATTTTAGGTATTGCAACACTCGGCTTTTATATCGATAGTGCAATTTCAGATATTCGCCTGGATAAAGCGATGATATTAATTGCAATCACCGCAATCTTAAATGTTTGTGTTGATAGCTTATCTCGTTACATTCGCTCAAAGCTGAAATTAAAAACAACCGCAGAATGCACATGAAAAGAGTTTTATAGATTCTTACAACCAGCGACTATCTAAATGAGTTAGCTAATTAAACTATTGCATCTGGTTATTTGTCATATTGAAAACTAACTAGTGTAGGGTTCAAGCAATACGCTTTTACCTAACATTTCAGGTGGCTGTTGAAGCCCCATTAACTCAAGAATAGTCGGCGCCACACTACTTAAACCCATACCGGTATTTAAACGCCAGTTTTCCTGATCTATAATCATGCAAGGAACTGGGTAAACAGTATGCTGTGTATGTGGCTCACCGGTTACCGGGTCTACCATTTCATCACAATTCCCGTGATCGGCGGTAAGAAATACAGAATACTCCTCTTCAACAGCGACATCCAGTAAACGACCAACCTGCGTGTCCATAGCTTCAACAGCTGCAATGATCGCTTCACGTTTTGCTGTATGGCCTACCATGTCACCGTTAGCAAAGTTAACCACAAGAAAACCGTGCTCATGGGATTTAATCGCTTCAATCATTGCATCGGCCACTTCTTTCGCACTCATTTCAGGACACTCATCGTAAGTAGCCACCTGTGGTGATGGAATCATAACCCTTTCTTCACCAGCCCAGGTCTCTTCACGGCCACCGTTGAAGAAGAAGGTAACGTGAGCATATTTTTCAGTTTCTGAACAATGAAATTGCTTAAAACCAGCCCGACTAACAACGGATGCCAGGGTAGTCGTTGGACGTTGAGGTGCAAATGCAATGGGTAATAAAAAATGCGGATCATACTCGGTTAGGCAGGTTACCGTAACCGGCTCATAATCACCACGCTCAAACCCAGCAAAATCTGATTGACTGAGAGCCGCACTTAACTGGCGTGGCCGATCATTTCTAAAATTGAAAAAAATGACATTATCATCTTCTTGAATTCTTTCTGCCTCAGGCAATATACAGGGCAAGATAAATTCATCATTAATCTCATTGTTATAAGATGACTCTATAGCATAATGGGCCGCCTCATGTGGCTCACCCTCAAGATTAGCCATTGCACGCCAGGCAATCTCGGTTCTATCCCAACGGTTATCACGATCCATTGCATAATAACGACCACAAATTGTGGCTATTGCTCCACCCGCATCCTCAAGCGCATCTTCCAGCCCCTGAAGATAACCCATCGCGGCCATTGGCGCTGTGTCGCGCCCATCAGTAATCATGTGCACCAATGGCTTAACTTTATACTTTCCACACATTGAGATTAGCGCACATAAATGCTTAGTATGGCTATGCACTCCACCATCGGAAACCAGCCCTACCAAATGCATGGGTCGATCATGCTTTAACGCATCTTCCATCGCGGCAACCAGTGCTGCATTTTCGAAAAACTCACCACTTTCAATTGAATCATCAATACGCACCAGATCCTGTCTCATAATGGTGCCACAACCCAATGTAAGATGCCCAACTTCTGAATTTCCCATCTGCCCAGATGGCAAGCCAACCGCTTTTCCAGACGCATCAAGGGTTATATGTGTATTTTTAGAAAAATATTCATCTAATCGAGGGGTGTTTGCCTCAACTACCGCATTGTTGATTCGGCTGGGATTAACGCCAAAGCCATCAAGAATTACTAAAACCGTGGGACGGCGGGGGACACTACGCTTGCGCTTTTCAGACATTGCTTTGTCTATTCTCTCTATTTGTTCTGGGCATTATTTTCGGCACGTAGTATACCTGAAATTAATGGACTTGTGGTGATGAATGTCTAGAGGGAATCGATCTTGAGTGACTATTATCACTCTGGAGCAGGCGCTCGTATGATTGCTTTGCTTGGGGATGGACCGCCGCTTTTTGGCGCTCCGTCCTCTGTGGTGATTCCGATCAGATGGGCAGTGCGATGTACGATTCCGTACAACTCTTGGTGGTCTCAATAAGGGGACAGGGCGCCAAAATGCGGCGGACTGTCCCCGATGGAGATGTGCCTTAACAGGGCAATTTAGCAGTAGGCAAATAAAACGACTAACTTTCTCTACTGGCTAAAAGCAGCTATTAGCACTTATAACTTTGGCCCATTATCTTCTTCAGCTTCGACTCGGTCTAGCTCAGCCTCCATATCTTCCTCAGATAGTGCTTCATACTCATCTTCATCTGAATCATTCTTTTTAAGCGTTCGAGATAATAACAAACCAACTTCAAATAAAATCCACATAGGAATAGCCAGCATAACCTGAGACGCTGGATCTGGAGGTGTTAACAACATACCAAAAATAAATGCGCCAACAATAATATAGGGCCTTTTTTCAGACAGGCTCTGGGGTGTAGTGACACCCCCCAAAACCAGTAAGATGGTTGCTATGGGCACTTCAAATGCAATACCAAAAGCGAAGAACATTTTTAAAGTAAAGTCGAGATAATAAGTAATGTCAGGCGCATGTGTCACACCCTCTATTGCCATCGACATCATAAAGGTAAACACATTAGGCATAACAACAAAGTACGCAAACACAATGCCCACATAAAATAAAATGGCACTGGAAACAATTAAGGGCACAGCCAGTTTCTTTTCGTGCTTATATAAACCAGGTGCTATAAATGCCCATGCCTGAAATATTAAATATGGAAATGCCGCAAAAATAGACATAATAAACGCCAACTTTATCGGCGTTAGGAATGGGGATATAACGCCAGTAGCAATCATGCTACCACCATCGGGTAAATTACTTACCAGTGGCAGGGCCAGAATATGATAGATATCATTTGCAAAAGGAAAGGCACATAAAAATATTAAAATAACGACGATAACACTACGCAACAAACGATCACGTAATTCCATCAGGTGACCAATAAAACCTAGCTCCTGATTTTCACCTTCATTATTACCAAGACTTTTTTCTTCGGGGTTGTTTCCTTCAGGATCATTACCCGCGGATGATTCGCTCATTGGGCCTTATCACTCATTGCACTATCCATAGCCTTCTTAATTTCAGGATCCTCTTTTACATCCGAATAGTAATCATCCTCATCACCCCAGCTGCCATCATCTTCTTCGATGATATCGTACTGCCGTTCTTCAGGCTTTGCCTCAAGCGCCTCTTCATGGGATGCACCGGGGTCATCATCATCAAACTGATTGTGAAGCTCAGAATTTATCAACTCATCTGCATCTGTCAGTTTATTTTGTAACTCACGAATTTGTACTTCCTGATTATGCAATAGACGTTTTACTTCACTGGAATCGAACTCGGCTTCAACCTGAGTTTTCATACCTTCCACATAACGTCGTGCCTTACCGAACCAGTAACCCACTTTTTGCGCCGCTTTCGGCAAGCGCTCGGGGCCGAGCACAAGAAGACCAAGCACCATTATGACAACCAGTTCTAAAAAGCCTACATCAAACATTTTAAATTAAATCTTTATGAGCGATTAAGCTTGATCTTTATCTTTGCTGGTGACTTCAGCATCGATGACTTTATCGTCTTTACCCTCAAGACCTTTATCAGCATCTTTTTCACCATCTTTCATAGCCTTTTTAAAACTATTTATAGCAGAACCCATATCGCCACCGATATTACGTAATTTTTTTGTTCCAAATAATAAAATAACAATACCTAAAACTATGGCCAGTTGCCAAATACTAAAACCCATCTCTAATTCCTCTCATACAAAATTTATTTAATTTACTTTTCAGCTCGCGAAGCTTTTTCTTCAAGCCCCGATAAACCAAAACGTCTATCCAGTTCATTTAAAACATCATCAGGGCTTAGACCCTGCTGAGCCAGCAACACCATTGAATGAAACCATAGATCAGCCGTCTCGTAGATAATTTGATCTGCGTCACCATCTTTAGCAGCCATCACGGTTTCAGTCGCTTCTTCACCAATTTTTTTCAAAATCGAGTCAAGCCCTTTACTATACAGCTTAGCCACATAAGATGACTCAGGGTCTGCCTGCTTGCGCGCCTCAAGTACTTCGGCCAGTTTTGTTAATACATCACTCATAGACTTAATATATATCTTTGGGGTCTTTAATTACTTTATCAATGGTGACCCATTCTCCATTTTGAAACTGCCGATAAAAACAACTTGCTCTGCCAGTATGACAGGCAATACCGCCAGTTTGCTCAATTTCCATAGTAATTACATCGCCATCACAATCTAATCGTAGTGATTTTACTTTCTGAATATGACCCGATTCCTCACCTTTATGCCAAAGCTTCTGACGCGAACGGGAATAGTATACCGCCTCCCCCTTCTCCACCGTTAAGCCCAGGGATTCACGATTCATCCAGGCAAACATAAGTACACGCCCTGTTTCAGCATCCTGCGCTATGGCCGGTACCAGGCCATCATCTGTCCATTTGATTTGCTCTAACCAGTTATCATTCATCGGGATATTTTAACACAAACTGAAGAGTTGCGAATGATAGGACACTTCTATTAATTGATTATGCACTGTGAAAGACCTGGCACCATTAGCTGCAAGACCTAAATTGGGTTTACATTTGCTTCACAACGCAACAGGGGCTGATCAAAAAAGCTACAGTCGAACTTCTATGCCCTTTGAAGCCATATGTCGTTTGGCTTCTTCCACTGAATATTCCGCAAAATGGAAAATACTGGCTGCTAACACCGCATCGGCCTTGCCTTTAATTATACCTTCAGCCAGATGATCTAAATTCCCCACCCCTCCGGATGCGATCACCGGTATGCTCACCGCATCACTAATGGCAGCCGTCAGTTCCAGGTCGAAACCAATTTTTGTTCCATCGCGATCCATGCTGGTTAAAAGAATTTCACCGGCACCAAAATCAGCCATTTTAATAGCCCATTTAATGGCATCGATTCCGGTTGGCTCACGCCCACCGTGGGTAAATATTTCCCAGCGATTTTCTTCCCCTTCCCCACTGACTTTTTTAGCATCGATGGCAACCACGATACATTGCGAACCCACACGCTCACTGGCCTCTTTTACAAATTCCGGGTTAAAAACAGCAGCCGTGTTAATCGCGACTTTATCTGCACCCGCATTTAGCATCCGACGCACATCTTTTACTTCGCGTATACCACCACCCACGGTCAGGGGGATAAAGACCTCTTCGGCCACCCTCTCCACCACATGCACAATGGTTTCACGATCATCGGAGCTGGCAGTAATATCCAGAAAAGTAATCTCATCGGCACCTTCACTATCATAGCGGCGCGCAACCTCTACCGGATCACCCGCATCACGGATATCAACAAATTTTACGCCTTTAACGACGCGACCGTTATTCACATCTAAACAGGGAATTATTCTTTTTGCTAATGACATAGTTTATTTTTTCCGTCATTCTCGAGCACTTGTATCGGGAATCCAGTGACTTTGTTCTTTAATACTATCAGTCTTAAGGTCGCTGGATCCCCGACACAAGCATTCGGGGATGACGACTCTGTTTTTAGACTTAAGACTTCTGACTATTTTTTATTCCTGATCATCAATCCATTTTTGTGCTGCAGCAAAATCTAAGGTGCCTTCGTAAATTGCACGCCCGGTTATTGCTCCCATAATGCCTTCGTCTTCAACTTTATATAAGGCTTTCACATCTTCTATGTTAGTTATGCCTCCCGATGCAACTACCGGAATATGCACAGCTTGCGCAAGCTTTACTGTGGCCTCGACATTTACACCCTCCATCATGCCATCGCGAGAAATATCGGTATAAATAATTGCTTCAACACCGTCTTCTTCAAAACGCTGCGCCATATCAATTACATCGTGACGTGAAACTTTTGACCAGCCCTCAGTTGCCACCTTGCCATCTTTAGCATCAAGACCAACAATAATATGCCCGGGAAATCCCGCACAAATTTCACTGATAAAATGCGGATCGGTTACCGCCTTTGTACCAATAATCACATAACGAACACCTGCATCGAGATAGGCTTCAATAATTTTTTCGTCTCGAATACCGCCACCAATCTGCACCGGCACATCCGGGTAAGCCTCAACTATTTCATGCACAACCTCTGCATTTACAGGCTTTCCTTCAAATGCACCATTCAGGTCTACCAGATGCAAACGTCGACAACCGGCTTCCACCCACTTGCCAGCCATAGCAACCGGGTCTTCTGAGAAAACCGTATTGTCTTCCATAATTCCCTGGCGCAAACGGACACAATGTCCATCCTTTAAATCAATGGCAGGTATAAGTAACATTATATTTTTTCACCTTAATTAATATCTGATTTGACACGTAGCCATAAAGTAGTAAATCATTTGAGTAGTTAATCATTTTCTCTACTCTTCTGACCCTCTCGGTGTCTAATTTTTTTAACATCCATTCCACTGTGTGAAATTTTCCAATAATTGTAAGCCATCCTTTGCACTTTTTTCAGGATGACATTGCACTGCAAACACATTATCTTTTGCAATGGCCGATACAAAATCTATTCCATAATTACTGGTTGCAGCAACCAGGCTTTTATCTGCTGGATCAATGTAATAGCTGTGCACAAAATAAAAGCGACTGTGATTATTTATGTTGTACCATAAAGGATGATCAATTCTTTGATCAACACCATTCCAGCCCATATGTGGGATTTTTAATTTTTCACCCTGGATATCTTTTAAATCTTTACCAAAGAAATGAACATTGCCCTCATATAAACCCAGGCAATTAATACCCTCATTTTCTTCACTGTGATTTAACAGCACCTGCATCCCCATACAGATTCCCAGAAAAGGTTTTTCTTTTGCCGCCTTTAAAACTACTCGGGTCAAATCGCGCTCTTCTAATTCGCGCATACAGTCACGCGCAGCCCCCTGGCCTGGGAAAACCACACGTTCTGCATTTGCAATTTCATTAGCATCGGATGAAATAATGACACTTTGATTCTTTGCTACATGCTCAATGGCCTTTGCCACAGAGCGTAAATTCCCCATACCGTAATCAATAACTACAATCTGCGCCACTACAAACTACCTTTAGTAGAAGGCATCGCCCCCTGCATTCGAGGGTCATCTTCTAAGGCCATGCGCAATGCGCGGCCAAAGGCTTTAAAAATCGTTTCTGCAACGTGGTGTGCATTTCGTCCACGAATCGAATCAATGTGCAAAGTAACTTTGGCGTGATTAACAAAACCCTGGAAAAACTCAAAAAACAAATCCACATCAAAACCACCGATGCTGGCACGGGGGAATTCTACGGGCATTTCTAATCCAGGGCGACCAGAAAAATCGACAACCACACGGGATAATGCCTCATCTAGTGGAACATACGCGTGACCGTATCGACGAATACCTTTTTTATCACCCACAGCCTTTTCAAATGCCTGACCCAGCGTAATACCAATATCCTCCACCGTGTGGTGCGCATCTATATGCAAATCACCTTTAGCCTGAATATTTAAATCAATCATGCCGTGACGAGCCACCTGGTCCAGCATATGATCAAGAAAGGGTACACCCGTATTAAATTCAGATTGCCCACTGCCATCTATATTAATTTCAGCCGTTATTTGGGTTTCCAGTGTGTCGCGAGCGATTTTCGCAGTGCGATCAGTCATTTACTTAATTCTCCAGCGTGTAATCCAGGTTAAGCGCATAGGATACACTGTAATAAAGGCGGGGAGAATAGCCTGGGCTTCCTAATTAGTCGACACAAAAAAATAAGGCCGAACCCTTTACAGGGTCCGGCCTTATTTTTGAGCTCGATTCGAACTACTTAACTGTGTTATTCATGTTGTATTTTAAGCGTGAGAAGTAACAATTAAGGAAGGTAGACGCGGAAAAAGCTAGCCACATAAACAGAAAGCTAAATGCATAAGCCTGAATTCGGAATACGCCTTCATCAACATCCAGCATCATCGCAATTGCAATGTCAGCCGGGTCTATAAAGGTAAATAACAAAAACACCAGCGCACCGACTACTAAAGCATTGGTCCACAGAAAGGAAATCACGCATTTACAACTTGGTGCATCACTCATACAAAACTCCCAACCGAGATATTAATTATCTTAAAAACAGCCAAACCTTCAATAAAAATAATAAGGTAGCCATAAAAGCCACTTTGATTTAGATCAATTAAACGTCAACACTACCTGACTGTCAAGCATGTATTTGTAATTAACTCAATTAATATCTGAAAATGTGATGATTTGTATCAAATAAATTATTTTTATGGGAATGACATCGCCATATTATTTGTTTATATCTCAGCAGGGGGCATTTAGGGCACATTTCATACCTGTGCATATTAAAATATAAACATACATTAACTTATGCAATTTACACACAATATTCGCATATAAACTGAAAAATATAGCTTTCTAACAACAATGCACCGGGCTTACAAAACCCACCACATAATTAAACCTGCAACCAGAATGTAACCGGACCATCATTAACCAGGCCCACTTTCATATCAGAACCAAATTCTCCCAACTGAACCTCACCCAGAATGCTTTTACATTTTTTAGCCGCATAATCAAACCATTGCTCAGCCTCTTGCGGCGCAGCTGCACAGGAAAAACCCGGGCGCATTCCACTTTTTGTATCTGCCGCGAGGGTAAATTGAGGCACCAGTAAAACTTGCCCCTGTATATCTTGAACGCTTAAATTCATCCTGCTCTGCGTGTCTTCAAACACCCGATAACCCAGCATCCGCTGCATAAGGCGATCGGCTTTTACGGCATCATCTCCTTTTTCAACCCCCAGGAGCACCAGCAAACCCTGTCCAATACGGGCTATTTCTTCACCTGATACAACAACACTTGCACTACTCACTCTCTGAATTAACGCAATCACGTTAATTTATTCCCCATCTCTCGCGTAATTCTCAACAGGGCTTCGGTGATACCCGATTCAACGATGGCATGCCCAGCATCACCGATAATAGATAATTCAGCCTCAGGCCAGGCTGATGCAAGCTCCCATGCCTGCTCCACTGGGCAAATCACATCATATCGCCCATGCACTATATAACCGGGTATATGGCGTATTGCCTCTATGTTATTAATCAACTGATTAGGCTCAAGCCAACAGTTGTGCATAAAATAATGGCACTCAATACGCGCGATACTTAAGGCCGAGTGAGAATTTGAAAAACTATCAATAACCCCTTTATCCGTTTGCAGGGTAGCGGTTACACCTTCCCAGAGAGACCAGGCCTTGGCCGCCCGCAATTGCTGTATTTCATTATCACCGGTTAACTGTCGTGAATAAGCCGCTACCATATCACTACGCTCAGATTCAGGAATAAGCTCTATAAACTTCTCCCAGTAATCAGGGAACAATTTACTGGCACCCTGTTGATAAAACCACTGAACATCCTTATCACGCGCTAGAAATACGCCACGAAGAATTAGACCACTCACGCTATCTGGGTGCGTTTGCGCATATAGAAGCCCAAGGGTAGAGCCCCAGGAGCCACCAAAAACCACCCATTGCTTTATCCTCAGATGATTACGAATAAGCTCAATATCCGCCACCAGATCCCAACTGGTATTGCTTTCCAGACAAGCATGGGGTGTAGATTTTCCACAACCCCGCTGATCAAATAGTACGATTCGATAAACTTCAGGGTCGAAATAACGGCGATGATAGGGGGCGCAACCAGCACCTGGCCCACCATGCAAGAACACGACAGGTATGCCCGCAGGGTTACCACATTCTTCTATGTATAAAGTATGCAAATCATCTACCTGTATGTGATGACTTACATAGGGCTTGAGCGAATCAAACAGGTTATTCATAAAGTGAGCCCATGTTCTTATTGGTTTATACAGATCCCTTTAAAGAATCAATTATTAAACCTAGAAAGATCAGTTGAAAGTGCGTTTAGAGTTTAAACTTTTGCTATGCACATCAAGAGATTGCGCTACAAATGTGCGGCCAACTGATTTTTCCAGGTTAAAGTATTGTCAGGCTCTATTTAAACATATTTAAAAATCTCAGCCTGTATTTTTCGAGTTCGCAACTAATTTGAGCTTACATATAACTGAAAAGCACCTAAGCCCCATACGCAACTATTTAACCCCCCAATACACCTGGGTTTATTTGCTTTGTAGGACATTCCCTACATTAGCTGCATGAGAAATCTGACGTTAAGCACCTGAATCAACTGATAGCGATACTTTGAACGTTTGTCCATAATACATACATGGACACAAGGACATGGCTTAACAAGGACACAGGGATTAGTTAGGACGTAGCGGGATAGGATATACATGGATATGGAATCCACGGAAGGTAAGAATGTTATACAGGAGTATATGAAAAAATGGAACTAGCTACATCGCCATAATCAATCACCAAGGGCAATGGAAGTCCAAAACCCGGCACGGATCGCCGGGTTTTTTATTGCTCGAAATAAATGCAATAAAAATTATAGGACACTTAATTTCGCCTACATGAAATAACAAAACCATCATTAAGCTCTCTGCCAGGCACTATAAATCAAACATTTTTCAACAAGGTATCCCTTGCCTTATTAATCTGTTGGGCCAGATAGTCTGATCCACCCCGATCTGGATGCAACTTCTGCATTAGACGCTTATGGGCTTTTATAATTTCTTTTCTATTGGCTGATTCTGATACACCAAGTATATCCCTTGCCTGCTGATCACCCATTGTCGAATCAGAAGCTGCTGATTCATATGAAGCTCTCTCTCCTTTAGTCCAGCCTGCATGCATGCGATCTAAATAAGCCACTAATAAAGCAGCCGATTCACTATCATGTTGCTTGCATTGATCCAGTAACACTAAAAGTTGTTCACGGGACATGGTATGTAACTTTTGTCCTGCAAAGCTACCCTCCAGAACCTCGCCCTGCAATTCACCCGTCAACATATCAATTTGCAAACGTATAAACCGTGACTGCATATTCGACTGTCGATTTTGTTGGTAGCGCTGAAAATACGGCATAACCGATGGCCACACCCCCATAAAAAATCGAATCATACGGGGAATCAACGGAAGCAGCGCACCGATGGCGGCTATTAGCCAATTGAGACGACCTGTTAGCACCATAATAACTAACAACCCAATCAGTAGCAGCATGGCTAACGAGTAAAGAACCTGTTTTTGTTTAGATGCAGCCAGCTTTCTAAATCGATATACCAGATAAAACATAATCGACAGAACTAGCAATATCAAAATAATTCGTGGCACAATTAGACCCTATTCCAACCTGGACATTAGATTCTATACTATTAAGGGCGCCTCTAAAAATAGCTTGCGGCCTCTGCGAGCCCTTAAGTCGCAACGTAGTGTTCTTCGAACTTATTAAACAAAAGAAAGACGCAACTAATTTTTACGCCTGAAATTAATAATTATCGTCACCTGATCACCCGGATAAATCAGGTCTGGATTTTTTATATTGCTCAGCCTGGCTAGCTCAGGATAGCGCCATGGATTTTGCACATATTTTTTTGCGATGTACCATAAAGTATCACCCTTAACAACGACATGAATATATTTTTTCCTAGATACTTTAGTTTGCTTATTTTGCATCGCTTTTTCTTTAGTATTTAACGAAATTTCTGTTTTACTTTCATTTAAAACCTTTATATTTTCAGTCCCATGTTTTTCCTCCGTCAAACCTGAGTCTTTAGACGCCGTTGCTTTTTCAAGCAAAATTTCTGCTTTTACAGTATAACTGTCGGGCTTGGCAGCCCTGTTTATTTCTTGCTCCCTGGGCCCAGCAAACTCATCTGAAGCTTTTTCATCATCAGCCTGATGGCTAATTTCTTTTAGCTCATTTTCACTCGCCTCATCAAAATCATTTATTTCAATAAGCACACCACGTTCATTTTTTGTTATCCTCACATCGCCTTCTTCTTTTGAATCTTCTTTTATTTCAGATTTTGTTTGTGTTTGAAGCTCGTCAGGTGTTTCAACTTGCAGCATGCGTTGAGACTCTACTGAAGGATCTGACTGTGTTTCTACCTGTTGCTCAACCTGTGTCTCTATTAATTGTTCCGCCTGTTCTTCTACTTCTGTTTTTATCTCTGCCTCTGACTCGATCTTATCATCAACCTTTATTTCTTTTACAACATCAAATTCTTCCGTTTTTTCAATCTCATCATTCAGGCCTTCACTTATCAAGCCAACCTGCTCATCCACATCATTTAACTGTTCGGTTTGTGAGGGGTTAACTATTGTATATTTATCGTCCTTATTAAAATCGCTTGAATTAAAGAACGCAAATAACGCCCCGATAAAAACAACACTCACGCCTACTAACCAGATAAAACCACCATCCTTTGACTCTTCTCTCCTGTTTTTAGAAATATGATTATTCGTTAATTGTTTACTCATTTCTTTTTCAGGCTTCATCCTGGATTTTTTCAACACCACCTCAGCATCACCTTCAGCTGCACGGGGCAAATTTATTTCCCGTTTAACTGTTCTTACATTAGCTACTTCATGCCGTTTAACTTCATCACGAACTCTTGCCTGCCTTTCAATAACCTCTCGTGCCTGGCTTGTTTTTATCGTAGCTTTTTTCTTTACTTCATTAACTTGCCTGGATTTGATGACTAAACTTGAAGGTTTTTCCTCATATGAGACATTTTTGTTTTGTTCCACCCTGGAATCGGTAGACACTTTGTTCTCAGTTTTTAACTCATCCCCGTTGTTTTTGTTTTCTTTATTCGTTTTTTTAGAACCATCAAAAACATTTTTGTCTGTTACCTCTAATGGACTTTTATCAACTGACCTGTTTTCCGTAGCCTTAATCATTTCTATATGTTTGCGTAGATAGCCGGTTGATTTAAATTTATCCAGTTGTTCAAAATCAGCATATAACCTGATATTTTCCTTATGTAACAGGGTACGACTAAAAACATTTCGCGGTATATATGCAGGCACCTGCTTCCAGCCAGATTCGGGAAAGCTTATTACATCTTCTATTTCATCTACCCAAAAACCCGCGTGACCTCCTTCAACTTCTACAACCACAACTTTACCAGGATCAGAGAAATCACTCTTATCTACACCAAATCTCACTCGTAAATCGACCAGCCTTACCATGCCATGCATTGATTTAAAAACACCTGGTTCGGCTACATTTGCACCCGGGGGCACAGTAATTTTTGGCGGTATCATTACCACTTCTACAGGCATTGTAGGTGAACACACTAATACCGGTCCTACCCGGTAGAGCAATAGCGCATTTGATTCCTGAATATTATGAATAGCCAAAAATTATTCCATATATTTTTCCTGCCAGTTTTTATATAACTGCCAGGTATATTCGGTAAATTCTTCTTTGGTATTAAACTGCGCAGGGTCGATAGCATCATAAACGTAATAATTTGCTGTGCTATTTTCTGTATTAAGAAAATGAAAGATTTTGTCTAATAAGGTATGGGGGTGTCGCCATTCAAAATCATCCTGCGATTCGTAATGTAAAAACACCGGCAAAATCGGCACTCCAGTTTTCATTGATACATCAAACGCCCCATACCTAAATGATTCAAAAATACGCTTCCCCTTACAACCACCTTCCGGGTAAAGCGCAATATTTTTTCCATTTTCTATTTCACATCGTATAGTTTCTGCCGCCTGATTTCTCGATTCTTTTGATTCTCGCTTAACATAAAGATTTCCCGCAGCAGATGATATTCTGCCCACGACCCACCAGTCTTTCACTTCAATTTTTGCCAATGAGTAAACTTCAAATAACGCGGGAATACCTATGTCTTCAAATGCGGATGGATGGTTGGCGATAAGAATATAATTTGCGGGTATCTCATAAAGGTTTTTCTGATGTAGTTTTAAATTCACATCTAATGCCCTTACAAATGACTTACACCAGACCCTGAAAAGATGAAAATACCAATAACCATGAAATATTGATGGCAACCACGACAAAACATACAGGATAAAAGTTAATGCAAAAAAATCCAACCACATTGCGGTCAGCTTGATAATTCTGAAAATATAATAAAACACTTCTCCCCCTTCAACTTAATATACACCCTTATGAAAACCTGCCTTGTTATCACCTAAGATTATAGTTCATAAATTAACTAAGCTTTTGATTGACCTGGCTCAAAGCTGTTGTTAACTTGCATACAAAATAACACTTAGCCTAATAATGAAATTTACTTACTTAAAAACCCTCTTTTTGTTCATCTCACTCATTACATCAGGCTGCGCCAGTGTAAGCGGCCCCGGCGACCCCAATGACCCACTGGAAAGCTATAACCGTGCGGCCTTTGAGTTTAATGATAACTTCGACAGATATTTGCTCAAACCTGTTGCCAAGGGCTACGATGCCATCACCCCTGACCCGGTTATGAAAGGCATAAATAATTTCTTCAGTAACCTGGATGATATCATTGTTATATTTAACGACTTACTACAATTAAAACCACTCCAGTTTCTTTCAGATACGGGCCGCTTTATCATCAATACTACACTGGGTATTGGCGGTTTTATTGACTGGGCAAGTGATATGAATATGCCCAAGCATAATGAAGATTTTGGCCAGACATTAGGCTACTGGGGTGTCCCTGAGGGCCCCTACCTTGTCATTCCCTTCTGGGGACCAAGCACTATTCGTGACGGTGCCGGGCTGCTCGTCGACAGCACACAGTTTGACCCCATCTGGCAGGAACTTGAAAATGGCTTTCCTGTTGATCACCGCGACAGGAAGCTTTCGTGGGGGCTAACTGCTGCTAAAACCGTCGATATCAGGGCATCTTTTTTAAAAGCAGAAAAAATTCTTGATGAAGCTGCTCTGGATCGTTATACCTTTATTAGAGAAGTATATTTACAACGTCGCCTTAACCAGGTTCACGATGGTAAGCCACCTGAAGAAGCCGTAGAATTCAGTGAAGATGAGTTGTTTGATTTTGATGAACCGGAAAAGCCAGCTGAAAAACCTGCAAAGACAGAATAGTGACTGAGTTTATTAAGCCACCTAAAACATTACTACGCCAAACCGGGCGGGCCCTGATGGATTTTAATATGATCCAGAATGGCGACCGGGTATTGCTGGGACTATCCGGCGGCAAAGATTCACTGGCATTACTGCACATTCTCAACCATTTTCAACGCCATGCTCCCATCAAGTTTGAATTTGCTGCGATGACAGTTGACCCAATGGCGGGGGATTTTGACCCCTCCCCGATGATTCCATATTTAGAATCACTCGGTGTAGAATACCACTACCGCCGTGAGCCCATTATGGATATGGCAAAAGAGCATATGGGCAAACCCTCTTATTGCGCATTTTGTTCACGCATTAAACGCGGCATTATGTATAACACGGCCCGGGAACATGGCTTTAATGTAATTGCTTTGGCGCAGCATCTGGATGACCTGGCTGAAAGCTTTATGATGTCCGCCTTTCATGGTGGACAGCTAAGAACAATGAAGGCTAATTACATTAACGATGATGGCGATTTAAGAATCATTCGACCACTGGTATATGCCCGTGAAAGACAAACTCAAGAATTTTCAATCAGCGCTGAGCTCCCGGTTATCCCTGATTCCTGTCCCGCCTGTTTTTCTATGCCAACTCAACGCCAGCATTTTAAAGAACTGTTAGCCGTTGAAGAACAATCCAATAAAACACTGTTTAAAAGTTTATTAACGACGATGAAACCATTAATGAGTGAGGGCTGCCCTGACCTTTGACGCAGAGAAAAGCGTTTAAATGCACCTCAGTATTTTTACTTTTTGTAGGGGCTAGTTTTATTTTTTTGCCACAAAATATGTCTGACCCTGCTTTGAATCGCCCCCTGATAAACACCCATCATCTTCACGATAAAACATTAACTGCATGTCTGAAAATACATCTAGCAATTCATTTTGTTTTAATCTGAAAGCATCTTTAGATGGCCCCTGCCCTTTAAACTGCCTACCGCTAAACGTTTGATAAAATAATATACCGTCTTCTTTTAACACATCATACAAATACCGTAATGTTTCACGATGTAGAAAATAACTAACCACTACAATATCAAAATGGTTTTTTATATCCGGTAAATTATTTTCCAGATCATGAGCCTCTGCTTTAAGGCTCATTTTATTTTTTTCTGCAAACTCATTTATCTTATTAACCGCAACTTCAGATAAATCCCACGCCGTAACATCATATGATTGCTTTGCTAAATAGATCCCATTACCAGCAAGTCCGCATGCATAATCAAGCGCCCTGCCATTTTTAGGTAACAAATGCTCATTTGCAACCAGCACATCACATGGTGTGGCATTGCTAATTTTTTTATCCGTATAAACATCATTCCAGACGGGCATTATTTTTTCCAGAAAGCCGGGGTCAATAAAACTAACAGGGTAAATATTTCTAACCGGCCCAATATCATGCCAAAACTCAATACCCATTTCGCAAAATCATTAATGCCAGCATAATTTTCTGCAACATCACCTAAACCTGGCCCCAAATTATTAAGTGTGGCTGCCACGGCTGAAAATGATGTTATCTGGTCTAGTCCCGTGGCCATTAACAACAACATCATTATTACAAATACCGCTACATATATAGCAAAGAACCCCCACACCGCATCTATAATAGAATCCGCAACCGGTTTTTTACCTATCTTAACCAGGATAACCGCCTTTGGATGAATGAGCCTGCTCATCTCACGCATGCCCTGTTTTAATAACAAGGCGACTCGAATCACTTTCATGCCACCACCGGTAGAACCGGCACAACCTCCGATGAAACTGGTAAACAATAAAAGCACGGGCAGAAAACTGGGCCACAGATGAAATTCAGTTGCCGCAAAACCCGTTGTGGTTCCAATAGAAACCACATGAAACACGCCTAACAAAAGCGACACCGAGTAATTCGCTGTTGCTTCAGTAAACTGTAAAAATGAAACCGCAATAATTGAAACAAACAACAG
>Ga0316207_10000782_pt1 | contig 45120 bp, 48 predicted proteins | sample 6weekpyrite_MG_FD_204943 | JGI IMG/M metagenome (GOLD analysis project Ga0316207, IMG submission 204943) | Microbial mat bacterial communities from mineral coupon in-situ incubated in ocean water Damariscotta River, Maine, United States -... | ecosystem: Environmental > Aquatic > Marine >... | reverse complement strand
TCCGGTACAAAGTCAGAATCTGCAACTTGTTCATTATTTTGACTATTACCAGCACTTTGACTACTTGTTGGTTGTTCAACTGCTGGCGCATTTTCTAATTGCCACTGACTAAATAGTAAGTAAGTAACAACCATAAGCGCAATAAAAAGCAGACTGCGTTGAGATTCCATAAGATTTATTTCTCTTGTTTATGAGTTGGTAGAAGATAATGACCTTCCACATAAAATTTAATAGCAAAGCATTTTAGACTAGGTTACACAGCAAACCAACTATCTTTTAGTCTTAGCGTGCAAAAATTGATCTGCTTGGTAATACTTGCGTTTTACTGTTCTTTTTTTAATGGTGGTACAGGATCATCGCCACCTTCATTTAAGGGGTGGCATTTTAAAATACGCTTACCTGCTAACCAACCACCTTTGATAACACCAAAGCGTTCTATCGCTTCATTTGCATAACAAGAACAGGTTGGCTGAAACCGACAATTTGAGCCCAACAAAGGGCTAATAAAGCGTTGATAACCTTTAATACAGGTTATAGCTAGCTTTTGTGGCGCTGAATTATTTTTCGCCATATTTTACTCAACTCTTTGTTAATTTCTTTATTGTCGAGTTGATCAATGCCTGATTTTACCATTACCACCATATCGATAGCGGGTAAATCATGTTGATTTAAGCGAAAACTTTCTCTAACAATTCTTTTAATACGATTTCGCTGCACAGCAAGTTTTACACGTTTTTTAGCAATAGCTAAACCGAGACGATTACGCTTGCTTGAATCATCAGATAAATGAGTAGGGGTAATTAAAATAGTAAAGTGGCGAGAGCCAAATCGAAGTGGTTTTTTAAATACAGATTGAAAGTGACCGGGAGTCAAAAGACGCGACTCCCGATTAAATTCATAAGTAACCGGGTTGGTTACCATCTTAATTCTCTTTCTTGTAAAGAAAAAGAGTCAAGATTAAGCGCTAAGGCTTGCACGGCCTTTAGCACGGCGACGAGCTATAACAGCACGGCCATTCTTAGTTGCCATACGTGCACGGAATCCGTGGTTACGCTTACGCTTTAATACGCTAGGTTGAAATGTTCTTTTCATTACGCTAATCCGTCGGTTGTTGTTGCCCTGACAAAAAAGCCAATTGAGCATACAGGTCTAAAAAAAGAGGGCGAATTCTAAATCTTACTTGGCTTGTTGTCAATGTTTTATCGGTTCTTTTTTATAAAAGATCGTTCAATGATCCTTTGGATCTTTGTTGCTTATTTTAGGATAATTTGTGGCTCTAGCTAAGTTATGGAAATGACGCGAGAAAATATTTACACTTATTATCCACAGGTTTAGCGCCTCTAGCTTTTTTATTGGCTTTATGGTTTATTTACTTAAATAAGTAAATAAACTAAGTAAGTTTTTTTAGCAGTAATTTAATCTAAATAATTATCAATAGCCCAATTAAACAGTGCTTTAGCTATTTTAATTGAAAATAATCAAGAATAGTTGTCTGTCAATATTGCACTTGTGGATAACTATAGAGATAATGGGGCACATAATAAAAATTTCCGCTTGTCTGGTACTTATTTAAGAGCATTTAATTTTCCCCTATGGTTAATTCATAGATGGAAATGATCTTTTTGTGTACATGAAAAAATGTATATTCAGAAATACTTAAAACAATCATGTTCCTAATATAAATGTTACGAATATAACAGCAAGCTGATAAACCTTTTCCTTTGGAGTTTTACTTGGAACATTCTCTTTGGCAACGATGCCTCTCTGTTCTTCAAGAAGAGTTGCCCGCACAACAGTTTAGTATGTGGATTAGACCACTACAGTGCGTTGTTTCAGATAATATATTAACGCTTTATGCTCCTAATCGTTTCGTTTTAGATTGGGTTCGCGATAAGTATGTTAACCGTATTAATGAGCTTATTACTACGACAGACGGTCAAGACGCTTATCTTTTGCGTTTTGATGTTGGTAGCAAGCCATTGTCGGGCGGGAGTAAAACTAGTTCATCGACATCGGCCAGTGCTAATTTCACAAAAAATAACAAAGCGGCAGCTGTCGCAAGTAACGATACTAACTTACCCAAAAAGGCTAATGTGCGTGTTAAATACACCTTTGATAACTTTGTTGAAGGTAAGTCAAACCAATTAGCTAGAGCCGCAGCTTCGCAAGTGGCTGATAATCCTGGGGCTGCTTATAATCCCTTATTTATTTATGGCGGTACAGGTTTAGGTAAAACCCATTTATTACATGCGGTTGGTAATGGTATTTTACAAAATAACCCCAATGCAAAAATTGCCTACATGCATTCTGAGCGTTTTGTTCAAGATATGGTAAAAGCATTACAAAACAATGAGATGGAAAAGTTTAAACAATATTACCGTAGTGTTGATGCTTTACTTATTGATGATATTCAATTTTTTGCTGGTAAAGACCGCACTCAAGAAGAGTTTTTTCATACTTTTAATGCTTTGCTCGAAGGTAATCAGCAAATTATTCTTACCAGTGATCGTTATCCTAAAGAAGTTGCTGTTGAAGATAGATTAAAATCTCGTTTTGGTTGGGGTTTAACTATTGCTATAGAGCCACCAGAGCTAGAAACCCGCGTCGCCATATTAAAAAGAAAGGCTCAAGAGAGTAATGTTAATCTTGCTGACGAAGTGGCTTTTTTCATTGCTAAACGTTTGCGCTCTAATGTTCGTGAATTAGAAGGGGCACTTAATCGTGTTATTGCCAACGCTAATTTCACTGGTCGTGCTATTAATATAGATTTTGTTCGCGAAGCACTGCGTGACTTATTAGCCTTGCAAGACAAACTTGTGACTATTGATAATATTCAGCGCACAGTGGCAGAATATTATAAAATTAAAGTGGCTGATTTACTCTCTAAGCGAAGAAATAGATCTGTTGCTAGACCTAGACAGCTAGCAATGGCATTATCTAAAGAGCTAACAAATCATAGCTTGCCTGAAATTGGCGATGCATTTGGTGGTAGAGATCATACAACCGTACTTCATGCTTGTCGTAAAGTTAAGTCTCTACGAGAGGAACTACATGATATTAAAGAAGATTATTCTAATTTGATTAGAACGCTTTCTTCTTAATGTGTTATGATTTATTTCATTACTTTTTGAAGTAACATGATTATAGTTAGCCAGTTAAAGACTAAAACCAAAAAAATAATAAAATTTGCATTAAGCAGGAATATAGATGAAATTTTCACTAAATAGAGAATTATTACTTAAACCTTTGTTGTTAGTTTCGGGTGCTGTTGAACGAAAAAGCACCCTGCCTATTTTAGGCAATATTCTTTTTGACGTTAAGGCGCAATCTTTAACATTAACGGCGACAGATCTAGAACTTGAAATGGTTGCTCATGCAGAAATTGACAACCAGGGCGATGATGGAAAAATCACCATCCCTGCTCGTAAACTACTTGATATTTGTAAAAGTCTGCCTGAAAACTCAATGCTTAATTTTATTGCTGAAGAAGACAGTGTTAAATTAAGCTCGGGTCGCAGTAAATATTCGCTATCAACACTTGCTGCTGATGACTTTCCAAACATTGAAGAGTGGAAGGGTGATGTTGAGTTTAGGCTGTTAAAATCTGAACTATTGCGTCTGATTGAAAGCACTCATTTTTCAATGGCTAATCAAGATGTTCGCTACTATTTAAATGGCATGTCCTTAGAAAGTGAGGGTAATGAAATACGCTCTGTTGCTACAGACGGCCATCGTCTGGCTATTTGTAAAATTTCTAATGAGTCATTATCGCTACCTGCAAGACAAGTTATCGTTCCCCGCAAAGGTATTTTAGAAATTATTCGTTTACTCGCGCCAGTTGATGAAGAGGTTCAGGTTTATCTTGGCTCTAATCATATTCGTATTATAGATACTGAATTTTCATTTACGAGTAAGTTAGTTGATGGTCGCTTTCCTGATTACCGACGTGTTTTACCACGTAATGGCGACAAAATATTTGTTACTAACAAAGAACAATTACGCCAAGTGTTATCTCGCGCCTCTATTTTGTCTAATGAAAAATTTAAGGGCGTTCGTTTAAACTTCCTTAATTCATTACTGAAAATTACTGCCAATAACCCAGAACAAGAGCAAGCAGAAGAAGAGTTAGAAATTGACTTTCCTTATGACGAATTAGAAATTGGTTTTAATGTTAGTTATGTTTTAGATGTACTTAATGCAATAAAAGACGAACAGGTTAAGTTTACTTTAGCAGATGCTAATTCAAGTGTTGTCATTGAAGGTGCTGATTCTGGCGAAGCACTTTATGTAGTTATGCCAATGCGTTTATAGTTTTATTTGAATATTGATTTTAATTGAATGAGTGTTACTAAGTTAATTACCCAAAATTTTCGTAATTTAGATGGAGCAGCACTCAATTTTCATTCAAAATTAAATTTTTTTGTTGGCGATAATGGTAGTGGTAAAAGCAGCTTGTTAGAAGCGCTTTTTTTTCTTGGTCATGGCAAATCTTTTCGTACTAGCAAAGCTGATGTTCTGGCGTGCCATGATAAATCGCATTTTGTTGTCAGTGTCAAAAATGGTAAAGATTGTCAGTTAGGTTTGAGTCGTGATATTAACTCTGGTTTAACTAATATTAAAATTGATGGCGAGCGACACTCACGCTTGTCTGAATTGGCTAAAAACATTGCGGTTCAAATTGTAACACCAGAGAGTTTTAAATTGTTTTTTGGTGGCCCTAAAGAGCGAAGACGTTTTGTTGATCTTGGTATGTTTCACGTGAAACATGATTTTTCAAAACAATGGAAAAACTTTAATAGGGTATTAAAGCAGAGAAATGCTTGCATAAGAGTTGGTGCAGCGGTTTCTGATTCTGGTGCAATGTTATCTTATTGGACAGAGCAATTTTGCAAAATGTCTCTTGATGTTGCACTTGTTAGACAAGCGTATGTTTCATCTTTGGTAGCCGAGTTAGATGTTTGGATCAACCTCTTATTACCAAATTTGCAAAACAGGGTAACAGTACAATATTTACAAGGTTGGCCACTGAAGAAAGAATTGGCTGCAGTGCTGGCTAGTAACCAAGAGAGAGAATTTAATTACGGTTACAGTTTGTATGGTGCTCATAAATTTGATGTTAAATTTCTACTTGATAAGCAATCACTAGAAACACAATTATCACGAGGCCAGCAAAAGTTGTTTTTATTGGCGTTAACATTTGCTCAAGCTAAATTGATTGCAAGCGTTAATCGAGTAAAGCCAATTTTATTGATAGATGATATTGGGGCAGAGTTAGATAGTAACTCTCGTAGTATGTTATCATTAGCGATAGAAAAACTTGAGTGCCAAGTATTTATCACGGCAATCGAAAGTAATGTATTACAACCTTTTTTTGATCGTTTTTGTGATGATGAAGATAGTAATGCCACGGGTTTTGTTTCTGATAGTTTACTATCTCAAACTTCAAGTACAGAAAATTATAAAGTGTTTCACGTGAAACATGGCAAAGTTACAGAAAGTAATTCAAGCAGTTCTGAATTGTAGAAGCAGAGTTGCAATCAAGATAAATGTAGACAAGAGTGAATAGGCTAAAACTATGACAGTAGAAAATGAATATGGCTCGTCCAGTATTAAAGTACTAAAGGGACTTGATGCGGTACGAAAAAGACCAGGCATGTATATTGGTGACACGGATGATGGCACAGGTTTACATCACATGGTTTTTGAGGTTTTAGATAACTCAATAGATGAAGCTTTAGCTGGGCATTGTAGTGATATTATTGTCAAAATACATTTAGACGGCTCTGTTTCTGTAAAAGATGACGGTCGTGGTATACCAACAGAAATTCATCCTGAAGAGGGCGTTTCAGCAGCTGAAGTTATTATGACAGTACTCCATGCCGGAGGTAAATTTGGTGGCGAAGACTCAGGTTATAAAGTTTCGGGTGGTTTACATGGTGTTGGTATTTCGGTTGTAAATGCCTTAAGTGAAAAGTTAAAGTTAACTATTCGCCGTGATGGTAAATTGCATGAGCAAATGTATACCATGGGTGAGCCAGATCAACCATTAGCTATTGTGGGTGAAAGTGATAAAAGCGGTACAGAAGTTCGCTTTTGGCCAAGTGCAGAAACTTTTTCTGATGTGTTATTTCATTATGATATTTTAGTAAAACGTATTCGTGAATTATCATTCTTAAACTCAGGCGTGTCTATTCGTTTAATAGATGAGCGTGAAGAAGGTAGAGAAGAGCACTTCTGTTATGAAGGTGGTATTCAAGCATTTGTTGATTATTTAAATACCAATAAAGCTGCTGTGAATGAGGAAATATTTTATTTCGATTTAGAAAGAGAAGATGGCATCATTGTTGAAGTAGCTATGCAATGGAATGATGGCTTTCAAGAGAATATTTTCTGTTTTACCAATAACATCCCTCAGCGTGATGGTGGTACTCATTTAAGTGGCTTTAGAACAGCGTTAACCAGAACACTAAATTCTTATATGACCAAAGAAGGGTTAAATAAAAGCAAGAAGAAAGGCGGCACAGAAACTAGCGCAACGGGTGATGATGCCCGTGAAGGTTTAACAGCTGTAATTTCAGTAAAAGTACCTGACCCTAAGTTCTCTTCACAAACAAAAGATAAGTTAGTTTCTTCAGAAGTTAAAACTGCAGTTGAACAAGCGATGGGTGAAAAGCTAGGTGAATATCTACTAGAAAATCCAGGTGTTGCTAAAACAATCATAATGAAAATAGTTGATGCTGCTAGAGCGCGTGAGGCAGCGCGTAAAGCACGTGAAATGACACGTCGTAAAGGTGCATTAGATATTGCCGGTTTGCCAGGTAAACTAGCCGATTGTCAGGAAAAAGATCCTGCTCTTTCTGAACTCTATATTGTGGAAGGGGACTCTGCTGGCGGTTCAGCCAAGCAGGGGCGTAATCGTAAAAACCAAGCTATCTTACCGTTGAAGGGTAAAATTCTAAACGTGGAAAAAGCGCGTTTTGATAAAATGATTTCTTCACAAGAAGTAGGCACGTTAATAACGGCTTTAGGTTGTGGTATTGGCCGCGATGAATATAATCCAGAGAAACTTCGCTATCACAGCATTATTATAATGACCGATGCTGATGTTGATGGATCGCACATTCGTACTTTATTACTGACTTTTTTCTATCGTCAAATGCCTGAAATTATGGAGCGTGGTCATATTTTTATCGCACAACCACCTTTGTATAAAGTGAAAAAAGGCAAACAAGAACGTTACATAAAAGATGATGATGGCTTAACTGAATACCTGACAACATTAGCACTTGATAATGCCTCTATTCACGTGAATGAAAGTGCGCCAGCTATATCGGGTGTAGGGATTGAGCAGTTAGTGAATCAATTTCGTTCAACAATGGATATTATCAAACGAATATCAAGACAAATTCCAAGCGATATTTTAGAAAAAATGATTTACAGCAAAAATATTGCAAAAGAAGATTTTGTTGATAAAGCTAAAGTTGAAGCATGGGCGCAAGACTTGATTACCCAACTTGATGACCAAGATGGTAACGGCTCTATTTATACAGTAAGAGTAGAACATGATACTGAACGTAACACCTACTATCCGCAGTTTAATGTTCGCCAGCATGGTATTGATAAAATATATAACTGTAGCTATGAGTTTATTCAGTCAAATGAATTCACTGCAATTACAGCATTAAATGATGCTATTAATGGCCTAATGGAAGAGGGTGCTTATGTTAAGCGCGGTGAGAAACAAAAACCAGTAACAAGCTTTGAAGAAGCACTTAATTGGCTAATGGCTGAATCAAAACGTGGTCAATATATACAACGTTATAAAGGATTAGGTGAAATGAATCCTGAGCAGTTATGGGAAACGACTATGGATCCTGAAACGCGCCGTATGTTACAAGTAACTATTGAAGATGCAATTGCGGCGGATCAACTCTTTAATACCCTCATGGGCGATAATGTTGAACCACGTAGAAACTTCATAGAAGACAATGCCTTAAAAGTTTCTAACTTAGATTTTTAAGACGTAGGCGGGAATTTATTCGCGCTAAATATATTATTATATGCTCGGTCATCATAACCGAGCATTTTTACTTTAAAAACAGTATGTTAATAAAGCATGCATTACAAACAAAAAGTGAATTTGAAAATCCATGACTAGTTTTAACTGTAAAACATTTCAAGGCCTTATCTTGCAATTGCAAGATTACTGGTCACGTCAAGGTTGTGTAATTGTGCAACCCTTAGATTTAGAAGTTGGTGCGGGAACATTCCACCCAATGACATTTTTGCGCTCAATTGGTCCTGAGCCAATAAGTAGCGCTTATGTGCAACCGTGTCGCCGTCCTACTGATGGTCGTTACGGCGAGAACCCTAATCGATTACAGCATTACTACCAGTTTCAAGTAATGCTAAAACCATCGCCAAAAAATATCCAAGAGCTCTATTTAAACTCTTTAAAAGAGCTAGGTATTGACCCACTTGTACATGATATTCGTTTTGTTGAAGACAACTGGGAATCACCCACATTAGGAGCTTGGGGTTTAGGCTGGGAAATCTGGCTTAACGGTATGGAAATTACTCAGTTTACTTATTTCCAGCAAGTAGGTGGCTTAGAATGCACTCCGGTTACAGGTGAAATCACCTACGGTTTAGAGCGCCTTGCTATGTATATTCAAAATGTTGATAGCATTTATGACCTTGTCTGGACTGATGGCCCAATGGGTACGGTTTACTATGGTGATGTTTTTCATCAAAACGAAGTGGAACAGTCTACTTACAATTTTGAACACGCTGATGTTGATGCCCTGTTTAAGCAGTTCGATCAGTGTGAAAAAGATAGTCAGAAATTAATTGAAGCTAATTTGCCACTGCCAGCCTATGAACAAGTGATGAAAGCGTCACATGCTTTTAATTTGCTAGATGCGCGTCACGCTATCTCAGTAACTGAACGTCAACGCTATATTTTACGCGTACGTACCTTATCTAAAGCTTGTGCAGAAGCGTATTATGCAAAACGTGAAGAGTTAGGTTTTCCCTTGTGTAAAAACCAAGATCGTAAAGAACCGACTAAAGGAGAAAAATAATGAGCAATGACACTCTCCTGATAGAACTAGGAACAGAAGAATTACCACCAAAGTCGTTAAAAACATTAGCAGTGGCGTTTTTTGACAGTATTAAAAGTCAACTTGAAGCTAACAACTTAGCGTACTCAGAAGTAAAATGGTTTGCTACGCCGCGCCGCCTAGCAGTACAAGTAACAGATTTAATTGAAAAACAAGCAGACAAAGTTGTTGAAAAACGCGGTCCTGCGATAAATGTTGCCTTTGATGATCAGGGTCAACCAAGCAAAGCTGCTATGGGTTGGGCACGTTCCAATAGTATTACCATTGAACAGGCAGAGCGTTTAGTTACACCTAAAGGTGAGTGGCTATTACACAAAGCAACGGTTGCAGGTAAAAGCATCAGTGAATTAGTGCCTGATATGGTGACAACAGCATTAAATAAATTGCCCATTGCTAAACCAATGCGTTGGGGCAGTGAGCGTATTCAATTTATTCGTCCAGTACATACGCTTACGTTAATGTATGGCGCTGAAATTATTAAAGGCTCAGCATTAGGTGTTGATTCGAGTAACCAAGTGCAGGGTCACCGTTTTCATCATCAAGGTTTGGTTACGCTAAACCATGCCAATGATTACCAAGCAGCATTGGCTAAAGCATTTGTAGAAGTTGATTATCAAGCACGCCAAGAAAAAATTGTGGCGCAAATAAAGCAGGTGGCCAATGATATTTCAGCGGTAGCTTTAATTGACGAAGAACTTTTAGAAGAAGTAACGTCACTCGTAGAATGGCCGGTAACACTGGTAGGAACTTTTGATGAAGACTTCTTAAATGTGCCGGCAGAGCCGTTGATTTACTCAATGAAAGATCATCAAAAATATTTTCCGGTAGAAAATGCCAACGGTGAGCTTGTTAATAAATTTATTTTTGTCACTAATATTGAATCTAAAGATCCAAGCAAAGTAGTTTTTGGTAATGAAAAAGTTATTCGTCCACGTTTAGCCGATGCAGAGTTTTTCTTTAAAACCGATCAAAAGCAAACTCTTGAATCAAGACTTTCAACATTAGAATCAGTGCTGTTTCAAAAACAACTTGGCACACTAAAAGCAAAATCGATGCGTATTGCTGATCTGAGCAAAATCATTGCAACTCAGTTGGCTGAGAATAGCGATGATGCTTATCGTGCAGGTTTACTTAGTAAAACCGATTTAATGTCAGACATGGTGTTAGAATTTCCACAAGTACAAGGTACTATGGGTAAATACTACGCGTTGAATGATGGTGAAAATGCGGCAATTGCCCAAGCGTTAGAAGATCAATATCGCCCGCGTTATGCTGGTGATAGTTTGCCTGAAGCAAACATTGGTTGCGCCGTTGCTATCAGTGATAAAATTGATACCTTGGTTGGCATATTTGGTATTAATCAGCCTCCTAAGGGCGATAAAGACCCCTTTGCGCTACGAAGAGCCGCTATTGGTATCATACGTATTATTATTGAAAAACAGCTTGATTTAGACCTTGCTGTGCTCATAAAAGAAAGTATCGCTTTATTTGGTGACAAACTAATCAATGAAAATACTGCTGAGCACGTACTTGATTTTATCATGGGACGTTTCCGCGCTTTCTATCAAGAGCAGGGCATTGCAGTAGATGTTATTCAAGCGGTATTAGTGAAAAAGCCAAGTGCACCGTTAGATTTTGATAAGCGCATTAAAGCGGTAACATACTTTGGCGAACTTCCTGAAGCAGCAACGTTAGCTGCTGCTAATAAACGTGTCGGTAACATTTTAGCTAAGTTTGGCGGTCAACTTTACGATGCTTTTAAAACGGAGTTGGCAAGTGAACAAGCAGAGAAAGACTTAGCACAGACGTTTAAAAGTATTTATTTGAACGTTGAGCCATTAGTTGAAAGTAAAAACTATCAAGCGGCACTAACTGAGTTAGCTCAGCTTAAGACTCCAATAGATACGTTTTTTGATAGTGTTATGGTAATGAGTGATGATGAAGCCGTTAAAATAAACCGCTTAACTTTACTTAATGAAATAGCTAATAGCTTCTTCGCTATTGCTGATATTTCAGTGCTGCAATAGCGGCTATAAAAACACAACACAGTAAAAAGGAAAGGGCATAGCGATATGCCCTTTTTTATTTAATAAGGCACTTTGTCACCAGGTTGGCCGCTACACTCAGGTATATATGCAGATGCATAAATCCAAGAACCTGTTATACCGTTTTTAGTAGTTCTAACGCGGTATTTAATTGATTTCCCATTAGAGGTAACATCATATGGGGTAAATGTGCTTGTTCCAGAGTACACTTTACTCCAATTACTTCCCGACTCAACTTCAACTTCATAACTTGCATTTTGGATAAACTCCCACTCAATGAAACCACGTCTTACGTAACCTTGACATGAACCAAATTCATACTTAGTAAAATTAATATATGGTTGTATAGGGGTATAACTACTGGCGCTGCCATACTTTGCACCTCATGCTGTTACTACCTGAAGGCTTCTACTGGTAAATGTTGCAACTAGTACTGTAAATCATTGCAAATCTTCAGCCATAAAAAACGCCTCAACAGAGGCGCAAGTATTCTACTGCTATGCTAAATTAAACCAAGCCTAATTCGGGTCGATTTTAGAGTTTTACATTCCCATACTTGGTGATGAACTTCTTCGTCTACGCATATTAGCAACATAAGCTCTAACATCCTCAACCATAGGCCCAACAGCTTTTACTGCCTCAACGAGCTCTTCTGCGGTAACACCAAGTTCTTTACACCAATAACGTACTTCCCAGTCTTGATTGATGTTTATTTTCTTCGGGTCTTCTGGCCCTGTACGACTTAAATCATCTGCCATTTTATACTTCCTTCAATTTATGCTTACTCAAAATCGGTTAAGCTAAAAATAACTTGGAGGCAAACTAATAAATATCAAGAATAAATTAGAGAAAAAGCAGGCTTATTACAGTTAAACCTATAAAAACTTGACGGCAACCGCGAATAAAACAAAAACGCAACTATATGTAGATCCGCCCTCAAACTGCAATGTGATCTCATTTATATTGAAAACAGGTAGGCATAAAAAAGCCCCACTCAATGGCGAGGCCTTCCAGTTCAAATTGACAATTTCAGCTCAAAACTAATACCGATCTTTCTTGATCAGCTTTATCTTTTTGGCAACAAGACTAACAAAGACACCTAAATAAAGTTCATATGCTGCCATAAGCATTATTCTATATGCGTATCAGTTTTATCAGAGATTGAGAAATAGCTTTTAGCACCTTATGATTAGCATTTTTCTGCCGCAAATCGCAATTGAATTGAATGCCATCTTGCGAATTATCGGATATAACTTCGCCATAGTGACCTTCAAAAATAAAACTAAATATTGTTTCATCAGCCAACTTACACTCGAATAACCCTAAAGGCGTTTGGTCCTTTACTATTATTCGGCAGGATAATTCTAATTTATATCCCCAAAGTGACAAGGTGTAGCCATTTTCAGAATCTACAACTGTAATATCAAATTGCTCAGGTGAGCTTTTACCTATTTCTTTTATTTCACGAACAAGCTCATTAAAAATATCTTTAACGCCTAGCCATTCTTTATTAACCCACACGGTTTGCATTAAATTACATCCTTACTGTATCGACGAAGACCAACCAAACACGTTTGCCGTTGAACTTTTAAACCAATGAATTTTAAAAAGCTGCTCGGTGGCAACACCTAATCTTCTACAAACGTCATTATGACAAATCTCTAATAGTAGCTTTTTGATTGGCGGCTCATGCATTTCTATTGATTTTATTTCCATTCGAATACGCTTTTCTTGTTCATCTGATATATCGCTTCCAGCTTCGATTAGACTACGTTCTAGTAACAAGTACTTACCTCTAAGCTCAGAATGAAGATTTGACTGACCCCGTGTATCAACGATTAAGTCAATTGCTTGTAATGTGGCAACTACCGCTGTACAAGCAATTCCGACTTCTAATTTGCTTGTAATAACAGCAATAGCTGACGTAGAAAAAATTAAAGACAATGAACTGGTCAATCGATGCCATTTTTCAAAAAAGGCTTGTCTTCTCATGTGGTAATGAACTCCCAGTCCAAGCTGGAACTGAAGTTCAAATACATTATCACTAGTAGACATTAAGCTACTTTTTAGTCTTGTTGCCAGATGTCTTATCTGGGTTAACAGGAGCAGAAAAGTGTGATGTTATTGTTTCAGCAGATGATTCACTTTTATTAGTGACACTAGTGCCTCTATCTTTTAGATCTGCCATGCCTTCATTAATACTTCGTTCAATAGGACGTTGATTAGTGTTTTTGTTATTTTCATTTTTAGACATTTTAGTCTCCTTTTTAATACCGCTCTTTCTTGATCAGCTTTATCTTTTTGGCAACAATTGATGTATCAGATGACATACAGGTGTTGTCGTAGCCATTGGGGAACTGTAATTCCACCTTTTGACCGTTGCGTTGGGCTGACATGGCACGAGATAACTTTTTATCGTAATCCTTGTCGCCTTGTAGTGCCAACACATGCCAGCTTTGACCTTCTAACTGAATAAATACTTTATCAGCCGTTGGCTTTAACATCTGTATTTTCGCTTCTGGGCATTTTACTGCCGCTAGTGCCTGTGTGCTTGATAACAAGACACAAGCTAATAATAATTTTTTAAACATACTGCTCCTTTTATAATTTCTTTTAATAATCATAGTGAACATTTAGTTGGTTACAACACGGCTGCTAAATAGGCTGTAACGCCAGCAAAAACAATCATAAAAAGACAAATCAAATTATATACCAAAATATTTCGGCTTTTCTGAACATCACTTTGAACTTCTTTAGGTTTATTTTTTTTCATATATAAACCACTAAGATTGTCAAAAACTAAGGCTACAACCACCAGTGCAATGATCATTATCTCTTGTTCAAGCCCTATTTCAAACATCACAAACATAATTATTGGCAAAGCAATCACAATATTAAGAACTGCAAGTTGTAACCTGACTAAATGATAAGCATTTTCTTGAGAAACACCTTTTTTTGTCAATAACTCAAACGCACCACTCACAAATTGATTAACCAATTTCATATTAATACCCCATATCCGGTATACCAAAAAACTCTTTCAACCCTCTCATTGGTCTTGGCCTATCTTCTCTTCTTCTTATTGCTTTCATTGATTTATTTATACCAAAAGCATTAGAAATATTCCGAAGAGCATTTCTCTTCATTTGGATGATTCCACCTTCATACGTCATATCCACAACGGCATAAGTCGTAGCTCCTATAACCCCGGGAATGCCTGCTCTCATAGCTACCATCATGACACTGACATCTAATGATGATTTCCCAATAGCCTCACTTGCACTTATTAAACCATTTCTGGCATCCATGAAGTTTAGCCCTAAAGATACAGCTATACCTGCAACAGTAGTATTACGAGCTAAATTTTTGCCTGCTTTTGACACATCAAGAGATGCAAGAATAGATTTAGATTTCGCATTTTTTGTAAGTGTGAATGCATTTGAGCCGTTACCTGTTGCAGCAAATGCTGTACCCGCACCACTCTTCATCGCTAGATTTACATCTTTCGTAGCTTCCAACCCTCCAGCTACAACTCCAGCACCAGTCACTACTTTATTTGCAGTTTTCAAATCACCACTAACAGAGCTTTCTACTTGAGTATCCCTAGCCCCCAACGTTCCTACTTTCTCTGAGGAATCAGACATTTTAAAGCCTTTTTTCTTGTATCCATTATTTATAGCTTTCTGCACTGCTTTTTGCTGCTTAGCCGTACCACCTGTCAACTTAACTTTAGTGGTATTTCCTTCTTGTGAAACGGTAGCTTGCACTGGATCAGGATCTTTGCGCTTTATTCGAGAGCCAACGTAGCCTGTTGGATCAGTTCCAGCCAAGGGGTTATTCATAATATACGAATACGGATTAATCGATTGGCTGTTGCCCGGCTCTTGTATGAAGGGGTCAACACTCATGAAACGACCGACGTTATAATCATACACCCGCCCGTTCATATGAATTAATCGTAACAAAACTAATTCAAAATATGTTTAAGCTGATTAGTCCTTTGAAAGGTAATAAACCATAGCGAAAAAACAACCTAGGATAATTAAGCCTGTTATAAAACCTTCTAATGTCACTTTACCCACTCACTATAAAATAGCTCTAAACTGACTTAGCTTTGAAACAAAAGTCGGCAACTTCTGGCGCATCAAGCAGTCCAAGTACTCATCAACAGTCATCGGTGGACTTTTTAATGAACGTCTTTGATTTTGTGCAGCCTGAATCGCAGCGCTAGGATTTAGCTCAAACATATCAGATAAAAAGGTATCTGGATGAATTGCCGTCAAGCCTAATGACGCTAGCACTTCATCAGGAAAATCTTTTAAATTAAAAGTAACTATTCCTTCTGCTTGTCCCTTAATAGCAGCAGCTACTACATGGCGATCATCAACGTCTGGCAAAGTTATACCATCAATAAGTGGCTCATAGCCTTCAACTAAACAGTCTGGTGCATTTTCATTCATCAGTTGCTTGGTTCTTTCTAGTTTTTCAGGCTCAAGTTCTGGCCTATTTTTCAACAAATTTCTGATCCATTCATCATGGATTTGATTTGTCCAACGTGCTCGATAAAGCCCCGTTAACGATAAATACATTAAGTAACTACGTAACGGTGCTGGATACATCACACATGCATCCAATAAAACGGTATAGCTCGCCATTTTTTATTAGTATCCTAATCCTAATTCCTGATCGAGCGCTGATAATTCTTCAAGGGTTGTAAGACGTTTATCCTCAAGCATCTGCTTGTAGTTCATTACATCCATAAATGCTACTTTGCGACGATTTCCCGTTCGACTGTGCGGAATATCTCCCGCATCTAACAACTTGATAAGGCTAGGTCTTGACATATTTAGTATGTCAGCCGCTTCTTGCGTTGTTAATTCAGCATGTATTGGTGTAATACTTACACTGTTTCCCTGACCTAATTGAGTCAGCACTTCAATCATCAATTTAACTGCACTGGCAGGAAGTTTTACTTGATGATTTTCACCATCCTTACCTACCACATTAAAGTTTTGTACTGCACCATTGGTTTCCAATACGGCTGAAAGCTCTTGGCTACCTAACTTTGCTAAGGCTATTTCTTCAGCGCTTGGTAAAGTCTGTACATTCAACATTGTCATAATTTTCTATTCTCTATTTCTCTATAAATTTATATTTCTATTCTCTGTTTCTTTTATTTCTCTCTAGTTCTAATATTTATTTTTTTAATTATTATATTTTCCATTATTTATTAAAGTTTATTTCTTAATAGGTGTCTTTAAGCCTTATTATTCGAAATTTTCGAAACAATGTCAAGCTTTTCGAAATATTCGCAAAGATAAAACAAGGCTCCTACATCGGAATAGGAGCCATAGACTTTAATGAAGAGCAGAAGGATGAGTTTGGTTATACACTTCCCGCAATTTCGCCATACTGACGTGGACGTAGATTTGCGTGGTAGATAGATCAGCATGACCTAAGAACTCTTGCACATGCCGAATATCCGCGCCATTATCCACCATGTGCGTCGCCGCTGCATGCCGATATTGATTACAAGCTCCTGATTTTCGAATATCAGATAACTTAATGTACTTAGCCACCAGTTCAGATAGTTGAGCGGGTCTATAGGGCTTGCCATTGTTAGCAATAAACAGCGTAATGCCCGAATGACGGCTTTCCAGTAACGGCCTTACCGTTTTCAGGTACTGATAAATAATAAAACAAGCACTTTTGGCTATGGGTACATATCTATCTTTATCACCTTTACCGTGATTGACTCTTAATTGGTACTGCTCAAAATCAATATCGTCAATAGTTAATTGACCAAGCTCAAAACGACGAATACCTGATGCATAGTAAGTTTCCATAATAGCCTTATCTCTAATGCCTTTAACGCCATATAGCTCAGTCTGAGTTAGTACTTTATCGACCTCTTTAACACTCAGCACAGGCTTAGGCAATCGCCTCCCTAATTTAGGCAATTCAAACTGCTCTACTCGGTTAGATAACAGCACTCCTTTGGTATACAAAGTATGGATAAATACCTTGATTGAAGTTAATCGATTTCGTTTAGTGCCCCGACTAAGGGCTTCTCCATTACGCTCTTTACGGTACAGATGAAGGTATTGCTGATATTCATCTAACAATTCGATATCGACCATATCAACAGTATCTACCTTAATTTGATGACACCATTGTTTGAAATACAGTAAACAGTCTCTTTTTGCTATTACCGTATTTTCACTCTGCTCTTTAGCGCGGCAACTTTGTAAATAATATGCAATACATTGCTCAAAACTTAAATCGGTTGGTTTAATGAACATAACGACTTCCCCATGTCATCAATTGAAACGGAACCGCAAAGGGGTAATGCTTGTACCTAAACCATTGAATAATGCGAGGTGCTGGTCGGCTTGGACAGATCAGCTTGATCCCGCAGGCAGCAATAATATTACCGTCATAGTCAACCACAGGTTCAACAATACACCCTCGCAACAACTCATGTCCTGTTGGTTTGATTAACGCAAGGCTTTGCAGCGTCCCTCTAAAACCACCACCTTCGACTGTATCAGCACAATCAATATAGTTATGAAGCTTTCGATTACAGTGACCTAATCGATATTGCTTAATAATCTGCTCACTGATACCACGTCTGGCTAGCTTTATTTGTGCTTCAGTATTGCTAAGTAATCGCTGATGATAAATATCAAAAAGTTGGTTGATGTAAACGTCTTCAAGATTGGCATTCACCATCATTTGTTCAAATTCAGAAATATGAAGATTAGTGTCCATTATTTTTCTCCTTAGTTTTAGTTGTTATGCCATAGCGTTTACGCATAGATTCACCACTTAACTCTATACGATGTGAACGGTGTACTATTCTGTCCATGATCGCATCTGCCATCGTGGCTTCACCAATATATTCATGCCACTGGCTGACAGGTAACTGGCTCGTAATGATCAGTGCACCGTTATCAATCCTATCTTCGATAAGTTCTAGCAAGTCTTGGCGTGCTAAATCATTTATAGGTGCCATTGCCCAATCATCAATCACGAGACATCTAGCACGAGAAAGCTGTGCGCGAAGTTTTGGCAAAGAGCCATCGCGATGAGCAACAGCCAATTCTTCCATAAGCAAGCCGAAACGTTTGTAAAGCGCAGGAAGACCCATACGAATAATTTGATTAGCCAGCGCACAAGCCAACCAGCTTTTACCTATCCCTGTCGGACCGGTAATTAAAAGGAACTGGTGTTTAAGCACCCAATCACATCGGTTCAATGTTTTTAGGTGAGAGGCATCAATTCCCCGATGTGCAACATAATCAATATCTTCAATGTAAGCATTGCTTTGCTTAATTTTTGCCGTTTTAATAAGTCGAATTGTTTTACGATGACTTCGTTCATCACGTTCACCTGTGAGCAACAAACTTAACTTATCTTCAAACGATAAGGCTTGCATGTCTGGTGACTCTAACAGACGTAAAAGTGCCTGTAGAAAGCCATTTAGCTTTAACTCCACTAAGAGCTGTTTAATTTGTTCAACCATCACTTAGCCCCCTGCTGTTGATAATACTCAGCACCACGTACATTAGTATGCGTTGGCAATAGGGCAGCTTGTGACTCACTTGAATTGTCGTTTTGCTCATCAAGGTGACATTGCAAAATCGACTGCACACTCGATGCTGAAAATGCATTAATTGAAACTGCGCACTGACATGCACGACCAAAGCGTTGATAACCATATTGTTTAGCAAGCTTCTGAAGTTTGTTACACGCATTAATCGCTCGTACCGCTTTCTTCTGTTTACCAGAAAATTGCGCTTCCACTAATGCAATCACATCAGTGCCCAAACGTTTCGCCCAATCAAGAAAGAACTCTTTGGATTGTGCAGCATAGTGCTGATGTTTTGCTGGACGATGGTAGCTATCTGTTGTCGCACCGCCTTGCTCAAAGCTTCTAACATGTAATGCTATCGGTTGACTCTCAAAATAAATCTCAATTGTTTTAGCAGTCACTCTTGCTTGTACAGGATCGCTGATATATCTAAACGGCACCGAGTATTCATGGCCAAGCACATAGACATGGTAGTTAGAGGAGACTTTCTGCGTTGGCATCCAACGACCAAAGATAAAGCGAGTAGTAGGCAACCTCTGCAATATAGATTGCTCACCTTGTTCAAAGCGACTACGACGATTGCCTTCATAACGTTTAAAAGAGCGTAAATTAAGTGCTTCAAGTAAGTCCTCTAACGCCTTGTTAATTTCTGCAACACTGAAAAATTGCTGCCTACGCAAGATAATGGTTATCCAGCGAGTCACTAACAAGACACCAATTTCAGCAAGGGACTTATCTTGAGGTTTTCGCACTCGTGCGGGTTCAATCACAAAACCATAATGCTGGCTCAATTCTGAATAGCTACGATTTACCTCAAGGTATTTACCTGGTTTAGTCACCGCTGATTTTAAATTATCAGGAACAACTACCTTGGGAACACCACCATAGTAATGCAGCATGTCCTGGTGTACATCAATCCAATCTTCTAATTTTTGCGAAGGAATAGCTTTAGCAAAAATTAGTTGTGAATAACCTAACACACCAACAAATATTTCAGCATAATGCTTCTTACCCGTCTTCATATCCGTATATGGAATACGCTTACCCGCAAAGTCTACAAAACATTTTTCACCCGGTAAGTGTGTTTGACGCATCGATACATCAATACGTTTTACAAATGCGCGATAGTGATGAGTAAACTGCGAGTAAGAGTAAGCATCATCAGGATCAATACGACAGTATTCATCCCATGCTTGCATTAATGTTTGATGATGTTGCTGCATCAATTGGTGAATATACTTAAAATCTGGCATCCGTTTATCGAATGCAAGCTCTCGCTTATTGTTAAATTGTGATTGTAATTCACTGTCCTTTTTTTGCTGGATAAGCGTCCAAGTTAACCCTAGTTCAAGACAACGCTTTCGATATCGTTTTACGGTATTTATCGATATATCCAGCAGTTGGCTGATACGATTATTTGAAAGGTTCGTTAATTTAATGAGCCTTAATAGCTCACGTAATGTTAGTACACGCATTAGCGTCTCCTTAATTTCATCTTTTGATAAAATTAAGGCACAAGCAAGTCTAGGGCTTCAGAAATACTGAAACTTGACAGAATCGCAAATGAAAGCTTAAATAAAGGTGTCGCTATGTAATTTCGACAACTTTAGAGAAAGTCAAAGACCACTAATCTTTGGCTTTTTCGCTTTCTGTGCCTTAATAACGTTCTTTGAATAATAGTTGTTCGTTAAGCACCTCCTTCTATTTGTTCACTTTTAGTTAAATATTTTCAATTCTTTGCCTAGCTAGCCAATGAGCCACTTCTTTTGTTAACGCAAACTTTCCTCTACGTCCTTTAATAGGAAACACTGGTACTGGCACAATTTTTCTACTCACTGCTTGGCGAAAAGCATCTCCGCTGCCATAGCCCAGTGATTTATATAAAGCTTTGCCATAGACCATTGGCCCATATAAATTAAGAAGGTCTTCTTCTAGCTTTTGAGCGAGCTGCATCACTGGATCAGGTTTTTCTGTTGCTATCATGTTGTTTCCTTTAATTAACGCTTATACACAAAAATAGCTCAATTACAGAAAAATTGGAGAATTTTCAAAAGATCTTTTTCATCATTTCGATCCGCATTTAAGTTGTGTTTATATATGACTGGTTGTGATCTTGGGTAATTAAAGTTGATTTTTCTAATTTCCACATCTAACGTGTCAAATTATGGCAAGGAAAAAACGCAATATAATTGAAGAGATAAAGACCAAAGTTTTAATCAACTTCTTGTGTATTAAGCTAGATATTGGCTTAAGCAGTGGAGAACTGTCTGAATATTTCGAAGGAACTAGACGTAATAGCAGTAAGTGGAAACGCTATATTACGGGAGAACACAGTATTTCAAATGGAACTCTAGATCTGATCCTTAGCGTTATATGTGAAAAAGAGAAGCTTGATAAAGAACACTTAGTCCAACAAATTAAAGAGTTATTTTATTCACCTCTATGGGTAGCGCTTGAGTCAGGAGATAAAAACATTGAGTTTTGGTTAGAGTTTTACAGGTCCTTACCAATTAATCTTCAACAATATGTATTCTTGAAAAACTCACCGTCAGATAGAACTTTTCCAAACGAAGCTCAACTTCCACCCATTGAACGAATATGTACTTTAGAATCATTAGCTTTGTTGGTTGGGTTAGCGAGGGAGACGAGGGATAAACTATCTGGTTTTCATATAGTAAAATTAGAAAGACCTTTAGTTCGTGTTTTACTTTTTACGTTACAAGAATCAGGCTTTTATCAATGCCGTTTTGAATTGGTTCGTTATTTTATTGAACATGTTTTTTTGCCCAATCATGAATTAAGGGTTCACATTGACGCTCCTTTAAATAATTTTCGCATATCTGAAAAAGCACTAGACGACCTGATTGAAAATGATATAGCGATAACTGAAGCAGCTCAACGGTTTGGAATTGTAAAAACAGAGCGAGAAAAACAACTCTTTTATTTCTATCGTTTTCATCTGGAGCGTAGTTCTATAGATAAAGTAAATATTGAAATATTTTATTTACAAAAGAAAAAATTTAGGGAGTATCCAACACTTAATAAGATTATTACTAAGTTAAATAGACGTAGAGCTGACAGCCAACAAATTCCATTAATTTTACCAACTGAACTTGATTTAAAAAATGAAAAGCTAGTGTATCCACCAAGGTAACAGCAAGCTGATCATGTTAAACCAGTAGAAGTGTTCACACTCCAACAGCAGAAAGTGTCATTTTAACCAGTGCCAGTATATAACTACATGTTTCACCTATTTCCTCTTGTTCAATATGTGAAAAAGGTACCTTACCTAAAATCATTTCTGTATTACCTTGATTAATATAGGTGCCTCCCCAGCCGTCAGGTGTGAGTATGTAGCCTGACCCATAGTAGTGAACTGGAACGTCAACAAACTGTTTTCTTGAATTGAATACATCGATGGTATTAGTCACTAGTACATTGTTTCTATATGGCGTACCATCATACCAAACAACGTTACGCACCATGCTTGCGCTTGTACGACCAGCGTAGATTGGTATGTCACGATATTTAGTTTCGCATACCTTATTTCTATCACTATAATCTATGGGTGCTGAATACGATGCCGAACTAACTATGATTCCGCAAAAAAATAAAATTATTTTTTTCAAAATTTTCTCCTTTAAATATTAATTACTCGTAAGGTTGTCTTACAGTAATCATATTACAACGAATTATTGTTAAGTCAATGATAGATAATGGTTAAGCTATGGTTAAGCTATAGTTATACAAATGTTAATAAACATCTTTGAAAAACCGATTGTCTCTGGGTAAATAGTAATTATCATAATTGAGTGAGAATGCTATTGCAGTGGCTTTACCTTTTAGTTCATGGCGAGGAACAAAGCCATATACTCTTGAGTCAGCGCTATTACGGCGATTATCACCTAAAACCAGATAATGACCTTGCGGTACAGTTATAGGTCCAAAACTGCTCAGTTGATCGCTTTCACTCTTATCGATACGCACAATGTGGTTAATCGCATCAACTTGCTCTGTGGCGAATAGTTGTTGGGTATTTTGCTGCGTAATTTGATAACTAACCGGTTTACCATTAATAAAAAGTTTTTCATTTTTCATGGCAATTACATCACCGGGTAAGCCAATCATGCGTTTTATTAAGCGGTTGTTCGCTGCTTTTGACTCAAACACAACAATTTCGCCACGTTGAGGTTCGCCAGTGTTAAGCAACGATATTTGACTAAAGGGTAATCGTAGATCATAAGCCATTTTGTTCACAATGATTCTATCACCTTCCTTAATTGTTGGTTTCATTGAACCAGTCGGCACCGTGTACCAATCAGCAACGGCGCTGCGAAAAACAGACATGAGCAGGATAAAGAGCACGAAAAGTTTGTTAGTTTTCCAAAATTTAGATAAAAAATTCATGAAGTTGAAATTCCTTGCGAGTAAGTACATCAGTTAAAGATATGCATATAGAGTGGTCGAATAAGGGAAAGTTCCACCAATACATATCTGCTTACAACTATCCTTAAAAAGATAAAACAATCAGCTTTGTGCTAGATCAAATATTGTAATAATCATTAGCGTAAAGTAAGCATGAAAACAACATAAAATATAGACGAAAAGTAGTCTGCAGGAGAAAGTTATGATCTTAGAAAAACATGATCTTCATCACGAGTTTCCAGAGTTTAATGATGAAATACACCACTTAAAAATGACTGACAAGCATTTTACTCGATTATTTGGTGACTATCATGAAGTCAATCAAGAGGTACAGCGCATAGAGCAAGGTGTAGAAAACACCAGTGATGAATATATAGAACAAAGAAAGAAGCAACGTTTAAAGTTAAAAGACCAACTGTTTGCTATGCTAAAAAAAGTAGAATTACCAGCATAAAGTCTATGTTATAAGAAGAATTAAGCCCACAGCTTAGTTCTTCTTAATTACATATAAATAAGGTTTTTTATCAACTTGTTGAGCTATCAACTCATGCTCCATAAATCGGCAAAAGCTAGGAATGTCACGTGTGGTTGATGGATCATCACACTTTATCAATAAAGTTTCACCCGTAGCCATTTTTCTAATATTCAATCTCACCATCATTACTGGCTCAGGGCAGCGTAAACCCATGGCGTCAAGAGCGTGATCTGTTTGTTGAAAAATTTCGTTGGGCATAACAATAGTAAATTTTTATAGTCTAGAAAGAATGATAGCCATTCTACTTCATTTTTATTTAAGCTGTCTTGCATTATACTGATAAGGAACTCCTGCAAGCGCAAATATACTCATTAATAGAAGATGCACCTTGATCATGAGTATAAATATTGGGAAATGGAACTTAATGCACACTAGCTTAATGCAAAAAATATTGTTTACGGTTGTTTTACTAAGTTGTAGCGTAAATATTTTTGCATGTGAACCACTAAAATTAACAACAGATAAAACGTCGCAGCAACATTTTATTAAAGCAGAAGAGTTAGCTTATAAAAGTAACTCGTCTCAATATCAGACCTTATACAATAAACTGCACTATTACCCTTTACAGCCTTATTTAGACTTACGCCGTTTAATGCATAAAATACGTTTGTCTGACGCGGAAGAAATAACGCAATTTTTAAAAAAGTACCAAGGCTCTTCGCTTGATTGGCCGTTACGAGAAAAATGGCTAAATTACCTTGCTAAGAAAAAACAAGGTTTGTTATTTTTACAAGCTTACAAACCTAGCTCAAGCGCAAGGCTAGCATGTCATCAATTAAACTTTAGTTTAGCGGCTGGTGTCCCTGAAAGTGTGGTTTTACCGCAAGTCACCAAATTATGGGTAGTGGGTAAATCGCAAGACAAAGCTTGTGATGCCTTGTTTGATCGTTGGCAGCAAGCTGGTTATCGAACGAATGATGTGGTTTGGCAACGTATTGTGTTAGCGGCTGACGGCGGCAAGCATACTTTAATTCCATATTTAACCAAGCTACTCCCGCCAGAGCAGAAGTATTTAGCAAAACTGTGGCATAAAACTCGTCGCGATCCTTCGATTGTCAGTAAATTAAAATATTTTCCAAATAACTCAATACGAGAAACAGAAATATTAGCCTACGGCTTAAAACGCCTTATTTGGCGTTACCCAGATACTGCATTGCGAAGTTACAGAAAGGCACAGAAAAAATTTACTTTTACTAGCGCACAGCAGCAGCAAATAGCTGAAAAATTTGCCGTTGCACTATCAGCAAAAAATCATCATGCAGCACAACTATGGTTAGACAAACTAGACGTTAATGCACTAAGCAAAAATATGCTGCAGTGGCGTTTATCCCAAGCGTTAAAACAGCAAGATTGGCAACGATTAATTGTTGAACTAAAGCAAGTGCCTAAACAATACGAAGATGATTTAAAATGGAAGTACTGGTATGCACGGGCATTAATTGCCACTAAAGTTGAGGCGCGGGGTAGCTATTTATTACAGCAGTTAGCGAGTGAACGTCATTATTATGGTTTTTTAGCGGCAAGCTATTTACAAACACCGGTTAATTTACAAGATAAGCCACTGGAATTTTCTTTGCTAGAAAAGCAGCAGCTTATCAGCATACCTGCAGCTAAAAGAGCCTTTGAATTTTATTCATTAGGGCGTTACCGCGAGGCAAGATCAGAGTGGAACTATTTACTCTCGCAATTAAATGATCGTGAAAAATTAGTTATTGCTAAGGTGGCGAATGAAAACCAATGGTTTGATCGCGCTATTTTTACCTTGGCTAATGTCGGTTATATGGATGATATTGATCTACGTTTCCCAAAAGCATTTAATAAAAAAATTAACCGCTATGCAGAGGCACAAAAAATAGCGCCGTCATGGGCGTTTGCTATTGCCAGAAGAGAAAGCTCTTTTATGTCCGATGCACATTCTTCTGCGGGAGCAAAAGGTTTGATGCAACTGATGCCCAACACGGCTAAAAACTTAGTGGTATCTAGAAAAAAAGGCAAAATAAATAGACGATATTTACTAAATGCTGATAACAATATTCGCTTAGGAACTAAGTACCTTAAGAAATTATTAGATAAAAGCAAGGGTAATCAGGTGCTTGCAACTGCAGCGTACAATGCTGGTCCTTACCGAGTAAAGAGTTGGCTCAAAAATGCCAAAGCAGTGCCAGCCGATATTTGGATTGAAACAATTCCCTTTAAAGAAACGCGCAACTATGTCAAAAGTGTCTTAGCTTACCAAGAAATTTATCAACATCAGCCTGGACAAGTGAGCCAGCTGTTTGAACAAGTGGTCAATATGACTATTGGTGATTAACTTGCAAAGAAGCTGCAAACTTATATGGACGATAAACATTGGGCTTCTTAACTAGCAGTTAGTGAGAAAATATATACACTTATAGTGCTATGCTATGATATTGAAAAAATATAGGAGGGTACAATGAGCACATTAATCAATAAACTAAAAGAAGAGTATCCAGCTCATATCGACTGCTTACAACAAAGAACCAAGCAAGCACTATCACGTGAAAATATTGAAGGTGTTGTTATTCATTCAGGGCAAGAAATCAAAGCGTTTCTTGATGACAATACTTACCCTTTTAGAGTTAACCCTCACTTTAAGCATTGGTTACCTTTAACTGATATTCCTAATTGCTGGCTTATTGTGAATGGTGAAGATAAGCCGACCCTAATTTACTATCAGCCCATTGATTTTTGGCATAAAGTTACCCCATTAGAAGAAAGTTACTGGGGTGAATTTTTTAATATTAAAATCCTCAAACAAGCCAGTGATGTTGATAAGTTATTACCTTACGATAAACAAGATTTTGCTTATATCGGCAGTCATATTGAAGTAGCCAAAGCGCTTGGCTTTGAAGTGATAAACCCTGAGTCTATGCTTAATTACTTTCATTATCATCGTGCTTATAAAAGTGCCTATGAGCAAACTTGTTTGCGCCAATCAAATGCGCTAGCCGTGCAGGCACATCAAGCCGCTAAAGCCGCTTTTTTTGCAGGTGATACTGAGTATGATATTCAAAACGCCTATTTAAATGCTATTGGATATAGTTGTAACGAAACACCTTATAGTAATATTGTTGCTTTAAATGAAAACTGCTCAATATTGCACTATATGCATTTTGAAAAACAAGCGCCGCAAGTTCATCGTTCATTTCTAATTGATGCGGGCGCTAATTTTAATGGTTATGCGGCAGATATAACGCGCACATACTCTTTCAAGCGCGATCGATTTGCAGAGTTGATTACGCGCATGGATCAGTTAATGCTAACTGCGGTTGCGGGTTTAAAGCCGGGCGTTAGTTATGTTGATTTACATATCGCAACCTATAGAGAAATTGCGCAAGTATTAGCTGAATTTGGTTTTATTAATGTGAATGCAGATACAGCGGTTGAATCAGGCATTGTCAGTACCTTTTTCCCTCATGGGTTAGGCCATCATCTAGGTTTACAAGTTCATGACATGGGCGGCTTTATGGCAGATGAACGTGGCACTCATATTAATGCCCCAGAAAAACATGCTTTTTTACGAACCTCTCGAACAATCGAAGCAGGGCAAGTATTTACTATTGAACCAGGGCTCTATTTCATTGACTCTTTATTACAAAACTTGAAAGATTCAAGCAATAGCGATCAAGTAAATTGGCAAAAAGTTGATGAAATGCGCGGTTTTGGTGGTATTCGTATTGAAGATAACATTATTGTTCATCAGTCTCATAATGAAAATATGACTCGTGATCTTGAGCTAAATTGAGTTTTTTATACTCATGAGTATGATGACAAAATCCTACCCAATAGCGGTTAATAAGGTTGAACACGAAACCGTCGTTAACCGCAGTCGTTTTATTTGTTACTTACACCCTTGCAGTACAATTGAAGAAGCAAAAAGCTACCTTAAGCAATTGCAGTTAGCGCACCCGCAAGCGAGTCACCATTGCCATGCTTTTTTAACTAAAGCTGCTGATAATAGCTTAGGCTATGGTTATTCTGATGATGGAGAGCCAAGCGGTACTGCCGGCAAGCCAATGTTAGCGGTTTTACAAGGTGGTGGTATTGGTGAGGTTTGCGCAATAGTAGTGCGTTATTTTGGTGGTACTAAGTTAGGAACAGGTGGCTTACAGCGTGCTTATGGCGATAGTGTTCGCCAAGCCTTAGTATTTTTACAGTCGAAAACTAAAATAGCGATGGCGGCGAAAACTTTAGCGTGTCAATATAGCCAAGTTGATGATGTATTGCATATAATTAGCCAAGCACAAGGGCAGGTGGTTGAGCAAGAATATTTACAACAAGTTCAGTTTAGTTTTTTGATACCAGAAGCTAAATTGACATTAGTAACACGTCAGTTGCAAACATTATCGGCAGGAAAGCTCGTTTTAAAATCGGCTGATAATGGCATAAATGAAATAACCAGATAAAAAATATAACGTGCAATATAAAAACATAATAAGAATTTTAGGTTTATTGGTAGCACTACTCAGTGTCACTATGTTACCACCAGCTTTGGTTTCAATGATCTATCGCGATGGTGGCGGTGTTCCTTTTTTGTTGGGTTTTTTATGGTGTTTGATCACCGGATTTTTGGCTTGGTATCCTAACCGAATGGAAAAAACCGATTTAAGAGCGCGCGAGGGCTTTTTGATCGTGGTGCTTTTTTGGTTAGTATTGGCAAGCTTTTCTGCTATTCCTTTGATTTTATTAGAACAACCTTCATTATCAGTGACAGATGCCTTTTTTGAGTCTTTCTCTGGTTTAACTACCACAGGTGCGACTATTCTACATCATATTGAGGGTTTACCTCATGCTGTGCTCTGGTATCGTCAGCAATTGCAGTGGCTAGGGGGAATGGGAATAATTGTTTTAGCCGTCGCCGTGTTGCCTATGTTGGGTATTGGTGGCATGCAGCTTTATCGCGCTGAAACGCCAGGCCCTGTTAAAGACTCAAAAATGACACCGCGTATAGCCGATACCGCTAAGCATTTGTGGTACATATATTTATCGTTAACAATTGCGTGTGCAACGGCTTACTGGGTAGCGGGAATGTCTGCTTTTGACGCTATTTGTCATTCATTTTCAACCATAGCAATTGGCGGATTTTCTACGTACGACGCTAGTATGGGTTACTTTAATAGTCCGGCCATTAATTTAGTTTGTGTTGTTTTTTTAGTGATTGCAGGGGTTAATTTTGCCTTGCATTATGCGGTTGTACAAAGTAGATCCCTTAGAAATTATTTTTATGATCCTGAGTTTAAAGTTTTTATTGCCATTCAGGTTATCTTAACCTTGATTTGCTTTACGGTCTTAATTACCTCGGGTACCTATCAAGACACTGACAAAGCTTTTGATCAGGCACTATTTCAATCTGTTTCAATAAGCACTACCGCAGGTTTTACCACCACATCATTTGCCGACTGGCCAACCTTATTACCAATATTGTTAATATTTTCTAGTTTTATTGGCGGTTGTGCCGGTAGTACGGGTGGAGGCATGAAGGTAGTTCGGGTTTTATTATTGTACTTACAAGGGTTACGCGAGCTAAATAAGTTAGTACACCCAAAGGCCATTTTTAGTATTAAAATAGGCAAAAAAGTATTACCTGACCGTGTGGTTGAAGCGGTTTGGGGCTTCTTCTCAGCTTATGCTGCGGTATTCGTTATCTGTATGCTGTTGCTTTTAGCTGCGGGAATGGATGATATTACCGCCTTCACTGCTGTAGCTGCTGCCATTAATAACCTTGGTCCGGGTTTAGGTGGCGTTGCCGCTAACTTTTCTGATATAGGTGATACTAGCAAGTGGGTGTTAATTGTTGCCATGTTATTTGGCCGTTTAGAGATATTTACCCTCCTAGTTTTATTTACCCCTGCATTTTGGCGTACATAATTGTTCAACACTGTTGATAATTATGAGGATTAGTTGTCAATATAATGAGCTGCTTTATTTCTCCCTGCCTTTTTTGCTGAATATAATGCTTGGTCAGCTTTTTCAAAATAGATCGTTTGTGTTTTTGAATGCTGGTTAGCTTCGGGAATGCTAAAGCTATAAATACCTATACTGATAGTGACAACAGATGAAATAGATGATTTTTCATGATGTATTTTTAGGTTTGTAATGCTCTCTAGTAAATTTTGTGCGACAGAGTCAGCTTCGCTTTGATTAGTGTTCTTTAAAACAACAACAAACTCCTCACCACCATATCGGGCAACAAAGTCTGTTTCTTGATGTAACTTTCTCTGTAGACTAATCGCAATTAAACGCAAGGTATTATCTCCTTTGGCATGGCCATAAAAGTCATTATATTTTTTAAAGAAATCTACATCACATACCAACAGAGAGACAGGTAAGCCAGCCGTTTCAACAGTAAATAATTTTGTCATATATAGATCAAAGGCTCGTCGGTTGGGTATTTGGGTTAAGCTATCGGTTTCACTGATATGTTGCAGTTTGACGTTGTGAGATATTAATTCTTGTTCTTGTGATGCTATGTTTGCGAGCAATAAGTCAATTAAGTTAAATAGAGCACCAAGCTCGTCAGCTCTTTTGCTATTAAACCGGCTAGTTCTATCATTGAATTGCACTATTTTCTTTATTCGTTCACCGGCATTCAAAATAGGTCTGATAATAATAATATGAGTTAACAGTGTCAGTGTTAATAAAATGAGTGAGAAAGAAGCCAATGTTATTACGGTTGAACGATTAAACCAGTTAACATCAAATAAGCGTTCAGGTGCTTGATAAGCAAGCGCTATTGAACCGGAATCATTAAATAAGGGTAGAGAAAAATTAATATGGCCATCAGTGGCTCTTAGAGAATTTAGGTTTGAATTTTTAAGAGGAGGGGTTTTATTTACATGTTTGACAACAAATTTTATTCCAGCCCTTTTTTGCAAATTTTGTATTACTCTTTCATCAACATAACGCCAAAAAATCAAGGTACCATTAAAGTCTCCCTTAGCACTAGAGTGAAAAATTGAATTGGCTGCAAAAAGTATTAATTCATTGTTTAAGTATATGTACCCTGAACGATTAACGGGCTTTCCTTTATTTATAGTTATTAATTCAGGAGTGATCAGTAGGTTGTTTTTAACAAAAGTACTAGGTTCATCAAAAGCAGGAAAAGTAATGGTTTTTTGATGATTTTTTGCAAACACTTTACTCCAAACCGGAATTGAATGCTTATCATATAAATGAATGCCATTAATGTTTAGACTGATGTAGGCATCTTTAATAAAATTACTTTGGGTAAAGTCTGGATTTCTGTTTTCAATATATTGATATGTTTGATCCCAAACCGCATTGTCATAAACTAATACACTGAGCTCTTTTGCCATCGATTGAAAAGCACTTTCAACACGTAAAACATCTTTTGCATCTGACTTTGCTTCAATAGCATAATTATTGGGTCTTTGAATGTAAATTAAGTCAAAAGCCTCAATTAATACAGCGAACAGCACCATTAATGAAAATGAAAGAACTAACTTGGTTTTTAAGGAGTATATAGCCAATTAAATAATAATACCAAGTTGATTAAGTTCTTTCCCACTCAGCGAGAATTAAAAGGCTTAGAGGCAAGGCATTGATTGAAGAGAATGGTTGTTCCCTTGTCAAAATCAATAACGCAGCATATAAGCCTTTTAAACTCGCCCTTTGGGAGCTTGCTCGATGCCCACTAACAGCGTTAAATTTATTTGATTTAGAATGACTAGATCTAAACAAATTTGCCTTGTTATTAAACATCGAGCATAGCTCTGAGTTGGGAAGAAATTTAATCAATTTGGTATAACCTATTAAGGGTAAGGAACTTTTAATTAGCATAGTATGCCGATAGTAAATATGCCATTTATAGCAACAGACTAATTTTTAGCTGTTTTAGTGGTGATGATATGAGGGGGTTTAATAACTTAAAAATAAATAGCGCTAACCTGAAACAGTTTCTCAACATCAAAGATATAACGTTTGTTGACTAAGAAAAGGATCACGTGATCTTCTTCTCTGATTAATGTATTAGAGTGAGCGATTAATACTTCGGTGCCGCGAACAATAGCGCCAATGGTAGCACCAGGCGGTAATTTTATATTTTTAATGGCTCGACCAACAACTTTTGATGATTTTTCATCGCCTTTGGCAACAATTTCAATGGCTTCAGCAGCGCCACCTCGTAGACTATAAACGTTGTCTATTGTACCGCGTCTTACATGGGTTAATAGCGCTGAAATAGTAGCTTGCTGTGGTGAAATAGCAATATCAATAGCACCACCGTGCACTAATTCTATATAAGCATCGCGCTGTATTAATACCATGGTTTTGCGAACACCGAGTTTTTTAGCGAGTAACGACGACATAATATTTGCTTCATCGTCATTAGTGACTGCAATAAAAACGTCAAACTGCTCTATGTTTTCTTCTGTGAGTAGTTCAATGTCAGATGAATCGCCATTGAAAACTAAGGTTTGATCTAACTCAGAGGTTAGTTTTGCTGCGCGCTCGGGTGAACGTTCTATTAATTTAACCTGATGGTTATTCTCTAAAATTCTAGCAAGACCAGCACCAATATTACCACCACCAACAATCATGACTCGTTTATAAGCAGCTTCTAATTTTTGTAATTCATTCATCACTGCACGTATATGAATACTGGCAGCAATAAAAAACACTTCATCATCGGCTTCTATTACGGTTGTTCCTAACGGGCGAATGGGCTTACCGTTTCGATAAATAGCGGCAACTCGGGTATCTACATTGGGAATATGATCTCTTAATGTGGAAAGGGCGTGACCTACCAGTAAACCACCGTAATAGGCTTTTACTGCCACTAAACTAACGCGGCCATGCGCAAACTCTAATACTTGTAAAGCGCCCGGGTAATCAATTAAACGGGCAATATCACGTGTTACTAATTCTTCTGGAGCAATAACGTGATCAACAGGAATATGGTGCTTATGAAATAATTGCTGTGAATATTTTAAAATATGGTTAGAGCGGATGCGGGCAATTTTTTTATGGGTATTAAAGAGTGAAGAACAAATTTGGCAAGCAATCATGTTAGTGGCATCGTCGGAGGTTACAGCAATAACCATATCAGCATCTTCTGCGCCAGCATTTTTCAAAATATCAGGGTGACTACCTTGACCGGTTACAACCTGTAGGTCCATCTTGTCTTGTAATTCGCGAAGTTTTTCGCCGTCAATATCAACAACTGATATCTCGTTATTCTCACCAACAAGGTTTTCCGCTAAGGTGCCGCCCACTTGACCTGCACCGACTATGATTATTTTCATTTGTTATTCTTGTTCGTAAACTGAGTTTATGGTTTTTATGTACTAATTTTTAACAGTTTAGCGTAATAAAAGCCATCCATATTTTTTTCGCCGGGCAATAGTTGCCAACCAATATCATTTTCGTTTTCTTGTACGGTTTTTTCAATACTGAGTAATTGAGCATCGCTATTGTTTTCAATAAAGTGCTTTATTTGTTCACTGTTTTCTTGCGGTAAAATACTACAGGTAGCATAAAGTAAAGTACCACCGGGTTTAAGTAATGACCATGTTTCTTTTAATATTTGCTGTTGCAGTATTACCAAAGCATCAATATCAGTGGCTTTGCGTAACCATTTTATGTCGGGGTGACGACGAATTACACCTGTGCCTGAGCAAGGGGCATCGAGTAAAATGCGATCAAATTGTTGTCCTTGCCACCATGTTTTGGCATTAGCAGCATCGGCGGCAATAACAGTTGCAGTCAAACCCAAACGAGTAAGGTTTTCTTCAACACGCGCTAAACGGCTTGCTTCAATATCAATGGCTGTCATTGAGGCGATATTGGGCGTTTGCTCTAATATATGACAGGTTTTTCCTCCGGGTGCGGCGCAGCAATCAAGCACAATATCACCGCTTTGGCAGTCGAGCAGTCTTGCTGCTTGTTGTGCGGCGCCATCTTGCACCGACACCCAACCGTGTTCAAAACCGGGTAATTTTTTTACATCTGTTGGTCTTGTTAACTCAATAGCTTGGCTTAATGGCTCTATAGCATTAATAGATATCTCTGTGGCGGCTAGTAATTGCTGATATTCATTACTTGAGTGGTGTTGCTGATTGACTCTTAACCACATTGGCGGTTTTTGCTGGTTGGCGTTGAGTATTTGCTGCCATTGAGTTGGATAGCTTTGTTGGATTTTTTTTATGAACCAGCTAGGGTGATTATATTGTACCGGCAAGGGTAGTGCTGCTGAGTTACTTACTTTTTCTGATGCTTTGGCGCGAACAAAGTTACGCAATACGCCGTTAAGTAATGCTTTCATATGGCGATTTTTAAGTGCGCCAGTAGCAGCAACGGTTTCACTCACAGCAGCGTGATCAGGAATACGCATATATTTTATTTGGTAAACACCAACGAGTAATAAAAAATGAAATACTCTTTGTTTACCCGTTAATGGTTTTTGCATCAAAGCACGAACATCGTGTTCTAATTCAGGTAAATAGCGCAAAACGCCATAGCAAATTTCTTGTAATAGACCCTTATCTTTTACCGCGACTTTATCTTGTTGTTTAGGGAGTTCATCCCCTAAACTGCGCCCTTTATCGATAACGCTATAACAACATTTAGCGGCCAATGCGCGAATGTTAATTTGCTTATTTTTTGTAGTTTGAGGTGCTTGAGTGGTCATTTAATTACTTAAGCCATTAATATTAGCACCTACTTTAAACCAGTCTGCGCGACCATTGAGAATATCTTGTACAGCAAGCGCTTTTTTATTTGGTAGTTGCAAAATCGTTAAACAAAGCGCCCCTTTGGTAGTAGCAACACGAATACCATTTTTATCAGCACTGAGAATAGTGCCGGGAGCTTCATTGGTTGATTTAACCTCAGCCGATGCTTGCCAAACACGAATTCTATGCTGTTTTTCATTAACATCAGTAAAGGTAAATTGCGCTACTGGCCAAGGGATATAAGCACGTACTTTTCTATCTAATTCAGTAGCCGTAAGTTGCCAGTCTAATTCTGCTTCTGTTTTGTCTAACTTGTGCGCATAAGTGGCTAAGTTATTATCTTGGCTGTTTGCTTGGTGAGCATTTGTCGCCATTAAGGCTAAAGTGTCGATTAAGGCGACAGGGCCAAGTTGCGCCAATTTTTCATAAATGCTGGCGCTAGTATCCGTATTTTCAATAGCGCACTCAGCTTTTAAAATCATATCACCAGTATCTAAACCTTTATCCATTTGCATAATGGTAACACCGGTTTTTTCGTCGCCAGTTTCAACAGCGCGTTGAATAGGTGCTGCGCCACGCCATTTTGGTAACAGTGAGCCATGGACATTAATGCAACCTAAACGCGGTGTGTTCAATATGACTTCGGGTAGCAATAAGCCATAAGCAACCACCACCATCACATCAGCATTATATTGCGCTAATTGTTGTTGCGCTGCTGATGCTTTAAAATTAGCAGGTTGTTCAACAGGCAAGTTATGTTCAAGGGCTAATAGCTTAGTAGCACAGGCAGTTAATTTTTTACCACGTCCAGCCGGTTTGTCGGGTGGGCAGTAAACAGCAATGACATTGTGCTCGCTACTAATAAGTGCAGCTAAATGCTTTGCAGCAAAGTCGGGTGTGCCGGCAAAGATGATATTTAATGGTTTTGACAACAAGATGTTCCTCTATGCGTTAGCTAAACGCGCTTCTTTTTCTAGCTTGGTTTTGATGCGTTGGCGCTTAAGTGGTGATAGGTAGTCAACAAACAAAATACCGTTTAGATGATCAAGCTCATGCTGAATACAAATGCTTAATAACCCTTCTCCATCTAGGGTGAACTCTTTGCCGTTTCTATCTAAGGCTTTTACAGTGCAAGTAGTGTGACGATCTACTTTGGCATAAACGCCGGGAACAGATAAACAACCTTCTTCATTAATTAAGGTGTCTTCGCTTTTAGCAATTATTTCTGGGTTAATAAGAACAATAGGTTGATCGCCATCTTCAGACACATCAATCACCACGATACGCTGATGAATATCAACTTGAGTAGCGGCTAAACCGACGCCTTTTTCTTCGTACATGGTTGCTATCATGTTGTCTATAATTGTTGTGGTGGCAGCAGTAATTTCAGTTACTGGGCTAGCCTTTGTTTTTAAACGAGGATCTGGAAAACGTAGTACAGTTAAAATAGTCATAATCTTATAAATGTTTAATAAAAGAATTAGCGATAATTCTTTTAGAGTGTTATGTTTGTCATTATAGCAACTAATAATACAGCATTTCTATAATTGTGAATAAAAGCATGAAAAATCATCATAAAGGAACGAATCACATGCTAAAAAAAATAATGTTAGCACTCTCTTTGTTTACATGTTCTTTAATTTCAGTGGCTGATCAATTGAAAATAAGCCAAGATGCGCCCAAAACCTATGTTGTTGAAAAAGGCGATACGCTTTGGGATATTTCAGCGATGTTTTTAGAACAGCCTTGGCTTTGGCCTAAACTGTGGCGTTTAAACCCTGAAATTAATAACCCTCATCTAATTTACCCCGGAGACATTATTAGTTTAGTTTTTGATGAACAGGGTGAACCTATGTTGGTGCTTGAAACCGTTAAAGCCAAGCCTAGTTATAAATGGTCACCTAAAATTCGTCAGAAGAACAAAGAAGACTCATCAATAAAACTATTACCATTAGAAGTTATTGCACCGTTTATTAAATACGATCACCTTTTTAGTGCTGAACAGCTTGAACAATTACCTCATGTTATTGGTAGTGATGAAGGTTATAGATCAAGCCTGAGTGGTTTTAAGGTTTATGTTAATCAAGATTTAGCCTTATCAAAAACCTATGCAATTTATAATAAAGGTGAGGAGATAATTGATCCCGAAACTGACGAGTCGTTAGGTTTTTATGTTGACTTAGTTGGCACAGGGCAAGCACTTCGAAGTGGAAATATGAGTGAGAATGAGCCAGCAACGTTAAAAGTGAACGACTCAAAACGTGAAATTCATGCTGGCGATTATGTTGTGCCTGTGCATGATGGGCAAATGTTACCTTCGGTATTTACTATGAAGGCGGTTGATAAATCATTTCGTGGCGCTATTGTTAAAGCAGCTAACGATGGTCGTGAATTTGGTAAGTTAGAAGTAGTTATGATTAATCGTGGTCTTGATCATCAGGTTGTTGTTGGTAATGTTATGTCAATTAAACGATTAAGCCCAAGTGTTGTTGAAACAAGTTCAGGGCCAAAATATACCGAGGAAGCACCACGCTGGGATCGACTACTGGCATCTAATGGCTCTGATTATAAAATGCCAGAGGAATCCTTAGGTGAGCTGATAGTTTTTAAAGTATATCAACAAGCAAGCATGGCGTTAATTTTAAGAACTGAAAAACCGGCTAGATTAGAAGATATTGTTACCGCGCCAGAATAGGGTGATGGGAATTTATACGCTGTAAACTAGAAAGTCAGTCTTTGTAGTCTATAGCATACTTGGAAAAACTAGTCTTAGGGAGGAGACTTGTGCAACAAAGTAATATTCATTACTGGTTAGCCTTGAAGCTTGTACCTCGGTTAGCTATTCACAAAAAATTAGCATTAGTTGACGCTTATGGGTTAACAGCGCTTTTTTCTTTATCAAAAGAAACACCTTCTGTTTTAACTTCCTCAAACAATTTAACCACCAAGCAATTAGCCGCATTTCACCAACCCGATTGGCCTTTTATAGACAGCATTATTAGCGCAAGTAACGCTTGTAGTAGCAAAATAGTGACCTATGATGACATTTCATATCCTCAGTTATTAAAACAAATTTACGATCCGCCTTTAGTCTTGTTTGTCAAAGGCGATACCCAATTATTAAATAAACTACAAATAGCTATAGTGGGTAGTAGAGCCGCCAGTGTGAATGGACGAGAGGCCGCTTTCGATATCGCCCAACAACTCGCGCAACAGGGTGTTGTGATCACTAGTGGTTTAGCATTAGGTATTGATGCGGCAGCGCACAAAGGTGCGTTAAAAACGTCTACTGGTACTATTGCTGTAGTTGCAACAGGTCTAGATAAAGTTTACCCCGCTAGACACAAGCCACTTGTTAAAGAAATTATCAGCAATCAAGGAGCCATTATTAGTGAATTTTTACCTGGCACTTCCCCTAAGGCTGGGCACTTTCCGAAACGAAATCGGCTGATAAGCGGTCTAAGTAAAGGAGTGCTCGTTGTTGAGGCAGAGTTAAAAAGTGGCTCTTTAATCACAGCAAAGTGTGCGTTAGAGCAAAATAGAGAAGTATTTGCTGTACCTAGCGGCATTAATAATCCGCAGGGTAAAGGTTGTCACTGGTTAATCAAACAAGGTGCTAAACTTGTCGAGCAAGCGGCCGATATAATAGAAGAGTTAAGCGTTGATGAGTGTTGTGGACTACACTTAAATTATGAACAACAAACACTTGCGGATAACACCACGAAAAAAGGAGAAAAAAACTTAAAGAATGACTTGTGTGTTGATGCATTGTTGGCTAGTGTGGGATTTGAAATTACCCCGATAGACAAGGTGGTTTCCCGAAGTGAACTTCCCATAGAAGAAGTATTAACTCGGTTAACAATGTTAGAGCTTAGCGGTCTAGTAGCCGCCGTACCCGGTGGTTACCTTAGGTTGTAGTAAATAGATTGCAGTAAATAATTCTCAACGATATAAGGGGTTGGTTATGTTTGATATCTTAATGTATCTTTTTGAAAATTATATCCACAGTGAAGCAGAGGTCATGGTTGATCATGACATCTTAACTGATGAACTTACTAGGGCTGGTTTTCATCAGGATGAAATATATAAAGCGCTAAATTGGCTAGAGAAACTTGCCGCTTTACAAGATAGTGATGCTTATCCTTATTTAACGCGTGTTGGTAATAAATCTTTTCGTATCTACACCGATGATGAAATGCAATTGCTTGATACGCAAAGCCGAGGCTTTATTCTCTTTTTAGAGCAAATTAATGTGCTTGATTTTACCACGCGGGAAATGGTTATTGACCGAGTAATGGAGTTAGACACCAAACACTTCTCTATGGATGATTTAAAGTGGGTTATTTTAATGGTGTTATTTAATGTTCCAGGTCAAGAAACCGCTTATTCTCAGATGGAAGATCTTGTTTTTGAGGAAGCAGAAGGGCCACTGCATTAATTTTGATTTTTACTGGTACTACTCATTTTCAACAACGCTAGTTTTTTAAACTAAAGTTGTGGCACAATATGTCACAACTTTTAAAGCAACACCTTGTTCTCCCAATGTCTAAATCGCCAGAATCTACCAAAGACAAATCATTGTTTTCTCACCATGAGCACGCGCTTGAAAAAGCGTATGAAATTTGTCCTGACTGTGGCTCTGAGCTAACCATAAGGCAAGGAAAAACAGGCGCCTTTCTTAGCTGTTCAAATTATCCTAATTGTCAATATACACGTTCTGTGGTGGAACATGAGCGGGTGGAAGATACGGTTTTGTCAGGTAGTGAGTGTCCTTTATGCGGTGCTTCTTTGGCAGTGAAGCAAGGGCGTTATGGCATGTTTATTGGTTGTACTAACTATCCGCAGTGCCATCATATTGAAACTGAGCATTCACATGTTGAGATCGATATTCCTTGTCCATCGTGCAAAAGTAAAGGCAAGTTAGGTGAGCTCAAGGAAAAAACTAATCGCTTTGGAAAAACGTTTTATGCCTGTAACCAATATCCCAAATGTAAGTTCGTTGTTAATCATGAGCCAATTGAAGGGCAATGTGAAAAGTGCCACTTTTTGCTGTTATTAAAAAGGAACATGGCTACAGGCATTAAATACCAGTGCGCTAATAAAAAGTGCCTTCATATGCAAAAATCATAAAACAACAGATATAACTCAGCGTCAATAAAGAATAAATACTTATTATCAAAGCTTTGCTTGATAAGCTTTGATAAAATGATCAAGATCAGGGAATGCTTTTTTACTAAGCACATTTGCCAATGCTATTAAGCGCTCAACGAGTTGCTGTTCATTTGCACCACTTACATTGATGTGTCCCATCTTTCGGCCAATACGTTTGCTTTTGTTGTACCAATGAATAGTTAAGCTTGGTATGGCAAGAACTTCGTTAGAAACAGTGTCTTCACCAATGATATTAACCATTGCTGTTGGACGAATAAGTGCTGTACTACCTAATGGTATATCACAAATAGCTCGTAGATGATTTTCAAATTGACAAGTGTCAGCACCTTGTTGTGTCCAATGCCCTGAATTATGTACTCTCGGTGCTATTTCATTCACCAATAGTTGGTCACCAACTTGGAAAAACTCAATAGCGAGAACACCAACATAGTTAAGTTTTTCTGATAAGGCTTTAAATATGGTATTAGCTTGCTTTTGTAAATCAGTGTTAACGGCAGTGGCAATTGAAACGCTTAACACACCATTGCTATGGTGATTTTCAGTAAGAGGGTATACAGCAACATCACCATTCACACGTCGAACACCAACCAAAGACACCTCTCTATCAAAAGGCACCATTTGTTCTGCAACAATCGCTTGTTTTACTGTCGTTTTTGAAGCACTAAGAAACTCAGCCATGTCCTGCCAAATAGCATCAGCATCCGCAATTGACTTCAAGCGCCATTGGCCTTTGCCGTCATAGCCTTCTAAAGCACTCTTAAAGATAATAGGTAAAGATAAGTGTTCAATGGCCTTATCAAAGTCTACTTTAGTATTAACAAAATAGTGTTTGGCATTGGCAACATGGCAGGTTTCAAGTAACGTTTTTTCTAAGCGCCTATCACCGCCAATTTTAATCGCATCACTGGTTGGAAATAACTTTCCAGACCGCTCACATTCAGTAAGTATGTGATGTGAAACGTGCTCAAATTCTGCGGTAATAACATCAGCATTATCAATACCATTGTTCAAATCACCATAGACATACTCACGAGAAGTAGGAAGTACGACCTTATTAGTTGAGACATCTAGCGCTTTAACATCTAAGTTTAAAGGGGTGCCTGCAAGTGCCATCATTCGAGCTAACTGGCCTGCGCCAAGTACGAGAACTTTTTTCATAAAGGGTTTTATTCTGCTGGATTGGGGTTAGTAAGTATCGTTTCGGTCTGCTGTTTACGAAATGCCTCAATATTCTTTAATATTTCAGGGCTATAAGTACCAATAATCTGTGCAGCAAGTAAACCTGCGTTAGCAGCACCAGCATTACCAATTGCTAAAGTACCCACTGCAATACCTTTAGGCATTTGCACAATAGATAATAAAGAATCTTGTCCGTTTAGTGCTTTAGATTGCACTGGCACCCCTAAAACAGGTAAAGGGGTATAAGCTGCAGTCATACCAGGTAAGTGGGCGGCGCCACCAGCACCAGCAACTATTACCTTGATGCCTCTATCTTTAGCGCTCTGTGCATAATCTGCAAGTAAATGAGGTGTGCGATGTGCAGAAACAACTTTGGTTTCATATTTTACACCCAATGAATCAAGCATTTCGGCTGTATGCTGCATTGTTGGCCAATCTGATTTTGACCCCATGATGATACCCACAGTCATGAATTTGTACCTTTAAAGAAATGTAGTAAACAATAGGGCACCATTATAACCTTGTTTCATAAAATACGGAATCTAGAACTTCCTAATGATAAAGTAATTCTTTATTAGGTAATTATAAGTGCTATTTGGTAACATTCGTTCGAATACTAATAGAAGGCTTTTTATGAACGAAACTAATGTAGTCGATATCTTTAAAAAAGGTGGCATTATTGCTTATCCTACCGAGGCTGTTTTTGGTCTTGGTTGCGATCCAGATAATGAATCAGCCCTTCAGAAACTACTATCAATAAAACAAAGGCCTGCTCACAAAGGTTTGATTTTATTGGCGTCTGATTATTCTCAACTTTTACCTTATATCGATGATAGTATTCTTAGTTCAGCTGAGCGACTCAAAATATTATCTCGTTGGCCAAACGCAATAACGCAAATATTACCGGCAAATAAAAATATTTCACCATTGCTATGTGGTGAGTTTGCTTCAATTGCAGTGCGTATTACTGATCACCCCGATGTAGTGACATTATGCCAGCAAACCAATAAGGCAATAGTTTCTACTAGTGCAAATTTAACAGGAAAAAATCCAGCGACTACGTGGCAACAAGTTGAACAGCAACTTGGAGTTAGTGTAGATTTCATTATTAAAGGTGAAACCTCTGGTTTGTTAAAACCTTCAACTATTATTAATGGTTTAACTGGGGCTGTATTGCGCAGCTAGTTTTTTATTCGGATTTTGTGATAAAAATCAAAAGCCGACAGGTGTTTCGTCATGTTTCGCTAGCAGCCATCTCGAATAACTTGATCAAAATCAATAAACCTTGGCTTTATTTTTTGTGACTAAAAAACCTTGTGCTAAATCAACATTTTAAATACAGATGACACTATCATACCCACAAATTCTAAAGGGGTATAAAAAATGAAAAAATCATTATTAACATTAGCACTATTATCTAGCCTTTCAACCGCTGCTTTTGCTAATCAAGCTGGCGACATTTTAATTCGTGGTGGGGCAACATCAGTAAATCCAGACAGTGAAAAGTCAGCTATTTATTTAGGTGGGAATGATTCAACAATGACATTATCGGTTGATGACAATACACAGTTAGGTCTTAACTTTGTTTACTTTTATGACAATAACTGGGCTATTGAACTTCTAGCGGCAACACCATTTACACATGATGTCACTATTCACGACACAAATGCAGTGCTCGGTGTTGATGGAGTTAAGCTTGCAGAGGTTACACAATTACCACCAACACTAAGCGCATTATATTACTTTGATACTGGAACAGCTTTTAAACCTTATGTTGGGGCAGGCATAAATTACACATTATTTTTTAAAGAAGAATTTGAAGCAGCACCCAAAAGCTTGGGGTTAAGCAACTTACAACTAGATAGTTCATTTGGTTTTGCTATACAAGTGGGTGCTGATTATGAAATTGATAACAATTGGTCTGTGAATGTTTCAGCTCGTTATATAGATATTGCTACTGATGCTACTTTTGATGTGGCAGGAGATAGCATTGGTAAAGCAACGATTGATGTAAACCCAATGGTTTACTCTGTAATGCTTGGTTATAAGTTCTAATACAACTTAACAGTATAAATCATAATAAAAAGCAGTAATTCGTTACTGCTTTTTTATATTTTTAAAATCATAATTCGGTTAGGCTATCGGTATTACTTTTATCAGGTCACCTTTTTATGGATCAATATCGCGTTTTTGGCAATCCAATAAAGCAATCTCGTTCACCTTTTATTCATCAAGAATTTGCAAAAAAAACAGCGCAAAAACTTAACTATCAAACACAGCTTGTTGAACTTGATGATTTTGTTCATGCAGTTAATCGTTTTGTAGAGCAAGGAGGTAAGGGAATTAACGTGACCGTACCTTTTAAAGAGCAAGCACTTAAAATTTCTGACGAACTTTCAGAGCGTGCGCGTTTAGCCGGAGCCGTAAATACCTTAACTTTCAAACAAGGTAGAATTTATGGCGATAACACCGATGGTGAAGGCTTAGTACAAGACTTATTACGTAATAAGATTCAATTAGAAAGTAGCCGAATATTACTGCTTGGCGCAGGTGGTGCAGCAAAAGGGGTAATCTTGCCTTTGCTAGCCCAGAAACCTACTAGCATAGTTATCGCCAATCGAACCATAAGTAAAGCGGACGCGCTTATTGAGCAGTTTCATGATAGTAGATTAAAAGCATTAGGATTTGAGCAAACCTCAGAAGATGTTTATGATGTGATAATTAATGCAACTTCTGCTAGCCTCTCAGGAACAATCCCAAAAATTTCTCCTTCAATAATCAGTGAAAGTACTGTGTGTTATGACATGGTTTACGGGAAAAAGTTAACGCCTTTTTTAGCTTGGGCTAAAGAACAAGGCGCATCTAAAGTGATAGATGGTATCGGCATGCTAGTGGGTCAAGCCGCAGTAAGTTTTAGTATTTGGCGAGGAGTTGAACCAGAAGTGAAAAAGGTAATTGAACAACTCCAAGATTCACTTGCTCAGGAGTAACTTTGTGAATCAAGAAATTTTATTTAACGAAGATTTAGTCTTTGATAAACAACAGGATGCATGGCGGTTTACTGGGTTGTTATCAGGGCAGCGTATCACTATTTATTTTCATTCGATGCAATTAAAATTGTTAGATGAAATTGACAGCTGTACTAAGTTTGGTCTTGAAGAAGTGGTAGAGCTCTGGCTCGAAAAAAACGAGCCAGAAGGTGATACAATTCACATTGATATGCGCTAACCGCAGATTAACTTTCTGCTAAGTAATCATTTTTTAAGGCAACATAATTTGTTGCAGACTTTTTAAGAAAAGCAGCTTCACTCTCTTTTAATGGCCGTACTTGCTTAACCGGGTTGCCAACATATAAATAACCACTTACTAAAGTTTTATTGGGTGGCACTAATGAACCCGCACCAATAAAGACATCATCTTCTATAATCGCGTTATCGAGAATTATAGTGCCCATGCCGACCAATATGCGATCCCCTAATATGCAGCCGTGCAGCATACATTTATGACCAACAGTTACGTCAGTACCTATAATTAATGGGTAACCATCAGGGTTTTCTTTGTTTTTGTGGGTTACATGTAACACGGTACCATCTTGAATATTAGTACGTGCGCCTATCGTTATCGTATTAACATCACCACGCGCCGCTACTAGTGGCCAAATGCTGACATCATCAGCGAGAGTCACATCACCAGCCAAAACTGCTGATGAATCAATAAAAGCGGAGCTGCTAACTGTTGGAAGTATTCCTTTAAAAGGACGTAAGTGTGGAAATTGTGAGTTTTTAGTCATAAAAATTACCAACAACAAGATAATTGAAAAATAAAGGATGAGATTAAAATAGCACAAATCAAATAAAGAGTGTTCGAACATAGTGAGAAAGAAAACAAAATTCATATTCAATAGCAGCTAAAAAACAAACACACTGCTGTTATATACATCAACAAAAGTAAGGTCTGTTTGAATATTGTGCATACAAACAAAAAAAATAAAAAAAGAAGAAATAACAGTTGACCTCAAAAGATAACTCTATACAATGCGCTCCAGTTCCAAGGGGTTCAAGCAAATAGCTTAATCAACTGGATGTTTTGATAAGTTATCTCTTCGCTTTTAAAGCTAAATAGTTAACTTAACGTTTAGTTTTATGAAAACGACGGTTTATAAAAAACTTTCGAAAAACATTAAAAAAACGTTGACATCAAAACTCGGAGGCGTACAATGCGCATCCTGCTTCGGGCTAACGACAACGTTAACCAAGAAGCCAAAACGAGTAACGAATGCGATTACCGTTTAGTTCTTTAACAATTAGTTATCATGCAATTTGTGTGGATACTCACA
>Ga0316207_10000781_pt1 | contig 45200 bp, 42 predicted proteins | sample 6weekpyrite_MG_FD_204943 | JGI IMG/M metagenome (GOLD analysis project Ga0316207, IMG submission 204943) | Microbial mat bacterial communities from mineral coupon in-situ incubated in ocean water Damariscotta River, Maine, United States -... | ecosystem: Environmental > Aquatic > Marine >... | reverse complement strand
TGTAGAATCTCATATGACCTTCTCCTCTTTGATTTTGATTAAACGTGATTACAAACTCAGTTTAAAACAAATGGATGGTCTAACGACCAAGCCCGGCAAAGGGGAGAAGGTCATAAACAAGTATCAAAGCACTCAAGCAGACGGGCGCTGTCGCAGTTTGTTTCCTGAAGTTTCAGTGTGCCGCAGCTTAGCTAAAACGTTAGGCGAATATAGAAGGTGTCAATAGTGAGTTTTGAGTACTGGTTTGAAGCAGACAAAAAATTAGATAAGGAAAAAATGAAGGATTTGTTCTTGGAAGCTGGGGCTAAAATCGTTTCAGATCCAAACAAGGAGATTCAGGTCTTCTATTTCAGCGAATCAGGGCTTAATGCTTGGGAATGCGAAGTTAAAGATGGTCAAGATATAATCAAATCAGAAGATGCAAAAGGGTTAGTATTTTCTGTTGGCTCTCGTTGTATATTTCGGGTGGATTCACATAATTACAACAAAAAGCTAAATGATCTAGAGAGATTTCTCAATAAAGTGTATGAAACAACTGGAGCCCACTTTGTTGTTTCTTTTCAATTAGAAAAGGCTTGCTACCTTAATCCAACAGCTTAGATACAGCACAAAGAACTTCAGGCCATACAGGTCCAGCTTGACGGCGCTCCATGAGTGGCTGGTGAGTCGATCTGAAAAATAGGCGAGCAGTTGTGTCTCTGATAAGTCATTGAGCTGATGATCAAAATACTCCCCGATACGGCGGATAGCGCGTGCGTAAGCTTCGATGGTTTTGGGTTGGAGGCCTTTCAGCCTGAGATGTTGCAGATGGGTTTTATAATCGTGCTTGAATGTTGAATCGATTGATGGTGTCATAGTCCTGTAACGTCATGTTTGTGATGGGACACCTCTCCGAGTGAGGGGTGAGGTTACATTTTAGACTTTAATCAGCGGGAGTGCTTTTCTCCGCGAAGCGGCTTCGTCCAGCAATGGCAATCGAGAGGGACTTGCCTTCCGCGGTGCTTGTTTTGCGCTAAAAGAGCCTGGCGCAAAAGCAAACCCCTCTACGGCAGGCCCCTCATTGCAAGCGTTAGGTGCGCGAGAATTTTAATTACGTGGAAATAGATTTAGGAAATATTACGTGGCAAGGGCTGGGGGTTGGTGCTCTAATAGCAGCAATTCTTAGAGAAGTATTTGCACGTCTAAGAGATAACAGCGAGTACAACCTATGGCAGTTAAGCAATTTCAAAGATCATTCAGACCTGGATTATTTTGAGCAGTCGGTAAGGAAATGTCGAGAAAATATAATCGAGTCAAAAAAATTTCAGCAAATGGTATTGCCCACGGATAGAAATGTTTATGTTCTAGCCAATGGGATTCAAAAGTTAGGTGCTCATAGTTTGCTGGGTGCAGTACCCATAGAATCACTATTCTTTCTCAACGGGCCTCAGATAGTTAATGATTGGATTCTAGTTAGAGATCACGTTTTGAATATACGTGAAGATGATGGAAAGGATCTAAATAAGATAGCGTATCAAAGGAGGCATGGGGAGTGGCTTGTACTTCTGACTTTAATGTGGTTTATGAGTGAAAAAACTTATAACCTTCCTTCGTCTTACAAAGAACTATTGGAAAAAATGTTGTCATTCTACGGCGGAGAAAAAGGGGTTTCAAAAAGAGAAAAAATATTATTTAGAGTGGATTCCCGGTTTTGTTCTAGAAAAGTAAAGTGGCAAAGAAGAAAAATAAGATTAAGATATTGGCTAGATGGTTTGCAGGGGTACTATTGGCATAAAGCACCTAACGAATAAGGTTAGATCGTGAGAGCGGAGCGAACCACGATTTGAACCGTTTGTTGGACAAGCCCGTGGTGTGTTGACTGGGTGTTGAAAATATCATTTTCAGGTTTTACAGGATTTCGAGGTATTTTTGCCCATGCCTATTCATCATGGGAACGCAGCACTAACGATCAAAATAACGAATAAAAAAGTCATTCAGGCCGTTCTGATAATAATCGATACCGCTGGCATGGATTGCATCGTTATGCCCGCCCTTTAGCTCAAGGAATTGCTTGGGAGGGTTGGCAATCTCAAAAAGCTGCTCTCCATGGCTGAACGGAATGATTTCATCCTCCCGGCTATGGAGGATCAGCAATGGGGTGTTAATTGATGGCAGGCGATCGATCGTCTCGTAGTGAAAACGGCTTAACCAGCGAACGGGAAGATAGGGGTACAGTTCGGCGGCCATCTTGGGCAGAGTCGTGAAGGTCGACTCCAGTACCAGTGCGCCTGGGGAGTGGTGTGTGGCAAGCTCAGCTGCGATGGCTGCACCCAGTGAACGGCCCATGATGACGATCTGATCGTTACGGTAGCCCCGCTGTTGCAAATATTGCCACGCCGCTTCGGCATCATTGTAGGTACCTCTCTCGTCGGGTTTGCCTTCACTGCGGCCGTAACCACGGTAGTCAAAGACCAGGATTGAAAAGCCAAGGTTGTTTAGTATTTCCAGCGTACCGATTCGATGGCTGATGTTGCCAGCATTGCCATGACAAAATAAAATAACCCCACGCTCATTAGGCGTCGGTAGGTACCAGGCGTCGAGTTGTAGTCTGTCTTCGGTGGTGAGTGTTACGTTTCGGTATTCTAGTCCTGCATCGGCCGGTGTGGCGTTGTGGCCACTGCCGGGGAAGTCGGGTAGATATAACATCGCTCCCTGGTTGAAATAGGTGTAGATGACGAGCAGCAGATAACTGCCCGCCAGTAACAGCACAGCACTTCTGGCGCTTCTCGCCAGCCCTGATTTATGGTTGTGTTGCATCATTTAAATGTGAATAGTAGCGACCATTGTGAATGGTTTCCAGTATCGAGTATTGCATGTTCCTGGTGTTAATCATATATCTCCTGCTGTGCTTGAACTGGGCAATGTGCAGCCCATTACTCCATTTTATCTCGCGATTCATAGCGTTTTTATCACTGTTCACTCTGTGCTTTGGACGGGCTCTTATCAGGCGTATACTTGGATGAAGGATATCAAAAGGAGGTGTGCTGATGAGGCGTCTAATAATGGCTATGTTGTTAACGATTTTTATGGTGCCGTTGCAAGCATCGGATATTCCACTGCTCTCCACAGGTATCGGAGAAGAGGGGCGTGAGGCCCATGATGAATACTCCCTGAAGCTGGTCTTTTTTGAACAGGGTGGCCCCTATGTCGCCAATGTGCGTGTGCGGATCTATGACCAGGCAGGCAATCAGCTCATCGATCATCTCTCTGGCGGCCCGTGGTTATTTGTCGGTTTGGCAGCGGGAAGCTATTCGGTCCATGCCGAGCGTCAGAATGGGGAGGCTCAGGGGGTGAAATTTATGGTGGATGGCAGAGGGCAGAAACTCTTGTCGTTACGTTTCACTGCGAGTGAGTAGCAGCTTTTATATGCCTGATAACAATGAGCAGTGACAGTGAGTGATCACTCCTGACGACAATGGCAGTGAGGGGCGTAACCCCGGCATTGGTGTCGCGCTCGGCGCCGGGGGCGCCAATGGTCTCGCGCATATATCGATGCTGGAGGTGCTGGACGAACTGGGCATCAAACCTCACTGTATCTCTGGTTCCAGCATTGGTGCGGTGATTGGCGCCCTTTACGCATCCGGTATGAGTGCCCAGGAAATTCGCGAACAGGTCGACCGTATTGTCATATCGCCCGATGACCAGCTGACTGAAAAATTGATCAGTGCCGATGCGTTTCGCTGGATCAAGTTTCTTGAGATAGGATTTGGCAAGGGCGGTTTGATCAATGGTCAAGGGTTTATGTCATACCTCTATGAGATCATCAAGCAAGATACTTTCGAATCGCTGGAAATTCCGCTGAAAGTTATCGCAGCGGATTTATGGAGTGGGGATCAAATCGTACTGGAAGCGGGTGAATTGCTGTCAGCCATTAAGGCAAGCATGTCTCTGCCCGGGGTATTTGAGCCCGTTATATTAAATGGGCGTGCGCTCATTGATGGGGGCACGGTCAACCCGGTCCCTTATGATGTACTGAATGGGCAGTGCGATATCGTGATTGCGATAGATGTCCTTGGGCAGCGGACTATTCCTGATGAAATAACCCCCGGCTATTTTGACACCATTTTTAACTCGATTCGGGTGATGCAGCGCTCGATTATGGTAGAGAAGCGCAGGCAATCTGAACCAGCGATCTATTTTGCACCACAGATTGTCGATGTGCGCGTCATAGAATTTTATCGGGCCAGTCAGGTGTTCGAGCAGGCGAGGCCGTTCAAGGAAACGTTCAAACGACAACTGACAGAGGTGTTAAGCGCCTGGTAACCGCATCAGGCTGGAGAGGATGGCTCACCGCGTTGCTACTTTTTTGCTTTTCTACGGATGTCGCACAACTGTTCATACGGCCCCGGTTCCTCGATTGAACGTTGATAAAAAGCAGGCCACCTGACTGGAGACTCAATGACCACCGAAACACAAAATACCACGTTTTTTCGCCGCCTGTTTGGCAGTCGTCCCTTTAAAAGCTGGCGCTTATGGGGGCTGATGTTTCTCCTTACCTACGCGTTGTTCGGTTTTTTTGGCGTGCCTTACATCCTCAAGACTCAGTTGATTGCCAAAACCCCTGAATTTACCGACAGAACGCTTTCGCTTCAGGAGGTGAAATTTAATCCGTTTGCGCTCTCCCTTGATATGAAGGGGGTCTCGCTTGCCGACCTCGATGGTGTTGAGCTGGCCGGCCTGGATGAGTTCTCTGTCAATTTCGAAGTGGAGTCACTGTTTCGCTGGGCCTGGACCTTTGGTGAAATCCGTTTTGCCGGGCCGAGATTTAACCTGCGTATTGATGAGTCTGGCCAGACCAGTTTTGCCGACCTGCTTGCCAGCGAGGATGATTTGTCAGCTGCTGACAATATGCAGAATAGTCAATCAGAGTTGCCACGGCTGGTTCTGCACTCCTTTAAGGTCACTGATGGTCAGTTTATGTTCGAGGACCGCTCGATTGCGACGCCTTATCAACAGAACGTCTCACCCATCTCATTCGAGTTGACGGATTTTTCCACCTTGCCCGAACGAGAAGGGCCCTACGCGATTCAGGCCACGCTACCCGATGGCGCTGCGGTGCGCTGGCAGGGCGAGGTCTCGGTTAACCCGATTCGCTCTGAAGGGCGAGTAGAGATTGAGCGGTTCGATATCACCACCGCGTGGCGCTATGCTCAGGATCAGTTACGTTTTGCTGTCGACGGAGGATTGCTGGCAGCCTCAACTCAATACGCGCTATCCATGAGTGGGGCAGAGGTCGCACTCTCTTTAAGTGATATCAAACTGGCACTTACCGATACCATCATTCGCGACAAACTCCGTAACGAACCCGACATCACGCTGCCTGAGGTGACCCTCTCTGGTGGTCAACTCGATCTTGGCAAACAACAGGTTCAGCTTGAGCAATTAGCTGTCGCCGGAGGGGAGATTAATACCTTCATCGATCAGCAGGGCGAGATTGATCTGGCCCGCCTGTTTTCCCCGATTGAGGCGCCATCATCCACACAGGAGCAGCCACCAGCAGAAGAGGGGCAAGCGGGGAGTGAGAGTCCCTGGTTGATCGAGCTTAACCAGGTGACTGTGGAAGCGCTAAGCGTAGCGCTATCCGACCAGACAACTTCTCCAGAGGCAGCGATGCGCGTGGATGGTATCTCAATCGAATTGTCCAGTATCAGCAATCAACAGGATGACCGTTTCACGTTGGCCTCAAGCATGCGTATCAATAACGAAGGCCGCCTGGCTCTTCAGGGTGAGGTGGGTGCAATGCCGGTGATGGCGGATCTGTCGCTTGAGCTGACCACGTTTCCACTGGAGAGTACCCAGCCGTACCTGAATGCCGGCACAAACCTGAGTCTGGCATCGGGTCACGCCGCATTTGAAGGGCAGCTTAGTTACATGAAGCCACAGGCCCCCGCTAATCTGCATTTAACAGGGCGGGTAACTGTTTCCGATTTTGCGGCGGGCAAACGCAAAACGCGCGGGCAGGTGGTAGCCTGGACGGCGTTGACCCTTGATGAGCTGGCGCTGCAGATGGAGCCGAGTCGTCTCGATATCAAAACCATCACACTGGATAAACTACAGGGACAGATTGTGGTCGCTAAAGATCAGACCCTTAACGTTGCCGGTCTGGCCAGGGAGGGCCCGGCAGGCGCGCAGCGTGAACCTGAACTTGAATCTGGGTCTGCTGGTGAACCTTTCCCGATCACGGTGGGTAAGGTCGTGTTAAAGCGTAATGAAATCTCATTTGCCGACCATTCGGTAGTGCCCCGTTTCACTTCTCAGCTTAGTCAACTGGAAGGGACGATCAAGGGGCTCTCTTCGGAAAATATCGCGCGGGCAGATGTAAAACTCAACGGAAAAGTCGACGATTATGCCCAGCTTAAGATCGCGGGTCAGATTAACCCATTAAGCGATGAGTTGTATACCGATCTTAAGATTGATTTTATTGATTATGACATGGCTTCATTTACCCCATACACTGGAAAGTTTATCGGTAATGCGGTGGATAAGGGGCGTATGGGCCTTAATCTGGCCTACCGCGTTTCCGAACAGGAGCTGACGGGCGATAATCAAATCCTGCTGGATCAGTTTACACTGGGCAGAAAGATTGAGTCAGAAGAGGCGACCAGCCTTCCTGTTGGTCTGGCTATCGCGCTGCTCAAAGACGGCCAGGGGCGTATCGATATCGACCTGCCGATACGAGGCAACCTGGATGACCCCGAGTTCCGCTTTTTTCATCTGATACCACCTGCGTTGTTAAATCTCGTTACCGGTATCGTTTCATCGCCGTTTAAGCTACTGGGAAAACTCGCCGGTGGGGCCGGCGGTGAGCTGGATAATGTTGTGTTCCAGTCTGGGCGGTATGAACTCGCGGCAGATCAGGCTGAACGGCTGAACACCCTTGGTAAGGTGCTGAACCAGCGCCCGCAACTACTATTGGAAGTCAGAGGGCAGTATGAGCCAGCGCTGGATAAATCCGCGCTACAGCAGCAGAAACTATACGAAGCGCTGCAGGTTGCGGCCAGTGCCCCCATCGCATCATTAGACCTGATTCAACTGGAAACCTACTATGTCGGGCAAACGGATGTCGAGCGCCTGGCGGCCATAAAAAATGGAAACAGCCATCTACCAGAGGGTGCAAAAGAGGGTGACCCCAGGGTAATCAACCTACCCGCCTACCGGGCAGCGCTTTACAAAGAAGCGGCTGCGCTACAGCCGTTGATAGAAGATGATCTGCGAGACCTGGCTCTGGCCCGTGCCAACCACGTACGTAACTATCTGGTGGAAAATACCGGGCTTGCCGCCGAGCGGATCTTTATTCTGGAAGCAGCTGCGGTAGCGTCAAAACCCGGTGAGTTGATTCGCACGCAGTTTAACCTGGGGGCCAACTGAGCCAGGTGAAGTATATGGCCTCTATCATAAAATGGCTGGTGCACCCGGCCAGCACAGAGCTGCCAGTTGTCAGCGAAGATAAAAGATTAGTTCGCTGGTGCGAAAACCAGGCAATAAAAAAGGCCGCCCTTGATGAGCGGCCTGTGGAATTGCTGCTATCCCCGCTTTTTACTGTTGAATGATATGCAATTCAACCCGGCGGTTCTTGGCGCGGCCCGCGGCAGTATCGTTGCTGGCGATGGGTGACTCGGCACCAAAACCCCTGGGTTGCAGGTTAGCAGAAGAGACGCCTTTAGAGGCAAGGTAGCTTGCGACTGATTCAGCACGCTTCTGTGACAGCGCCCTGTTCAGACTGGCTGCGCCGCGATTATCGGTATAGCCAGCTACCTCAACCACCATGTCAGGGTAACGCTTCAGGGTTTCGGCGACTTCATCCAGTACATCAGATGAGCCCCCGGTGAGAAGGTCTGAGCTTGTCGCAAAATTAACCCCCTTGAGTACAATCACGTCGCCAAGCTCGCAACCTTTGGCGTCAACCTTCTGGCCACTACCTGTGCCGGGGCATTCATCACGGCTATCGATGATGCCATCGCTGTCACTGTCGCTAACAAGCTGACAACCTGTCGCATTCACTTTGATGCCTGCTGGGGTTCCAGGGCAGCGATCTTTACTATCCACGACGCCATCTCTGTCGCTATCAAGTTCACAACCTCTGGCGTTGACGGTGACACCACGTGGGGTGCCTGGGCAGCGGTCTTTGCTGTCGACAACGCCGTCGCCATCACTATCCGCTTCTGCTAATTGGCAGCCGTTGGCATCTACTGCAGTGCCTGCTGGGGAGGACGGGCAACGATCCATGCTATCGACGACCCCATCTTTATCGCTATCAAGCTCACAGCCGCGGGCATCAACCTTAACGCCGGGCTTGCTATTCGGGCAGCTATCCTGGTCATCGGCGACGCCATCCATGTCACTATCACTGTCGGCTGGTTTACCGCCCTCACACTCGGCAATGGCATGTTCCGGTTTCCAGTATTGGGTTCGCCAGCACTGCCCAAAACCGTTGCGCCAGATCTCACCCGATTTGGTCGTCCAGTAACCAGGGATATCATTACCAGCGACGGCGCTAGACATCGGAGTGATGGATATCATCACCGTCGTTATGGCAGCTCCTAAAACTGCAATAAATGTTTTGCCGAACATTAATCTCTCCTTAAAATGATCGTGGATTGAAGGGAGCTGTAATCTAACGACAATGCTTGCTGGCGTCAACAGCAGGGGTTTTATGGTCAGATGATGGGGGTTAGAGAAAATACCGCTAAAATCATGTTGCTGAGGCAGGATTCAGTCCAGATTCATCTTAAAAATGATATATTAAATGGTATGTTAGGCGAGTTTTCTGAGGTGTGGTATGGAAACAGTTGAGATCATTGCGCTCAGTATGGGATTGGCCTGGGCGAGCGGTATCAATCTTTACGCGGCCGTATTTGTACTGGGTTGGCTCGGTAGTACCGGTAACCTCGAACTCCCTCCTGAATTACAGGTCTGTAGTGATCCCACGGTGATGGCCGCCGCAGGTTTCATGTATTTTATTGAATTTTTTGCCGATAAAACCCCGGGTGTTGATACTGGGTGGGACGCTATCCACACCTTTATTCGTATCCCGGCGGGTGCGATACTCGCCGCGGGCGCCGTGGGTGAACTTGGCCAGAGTGCTGAGGTGATTGCGCTCTTGCTGGGTGGCACACTCTCTGCGGCAAGCCACGCTACCAAGGCGGGTGGACGAATGCTTATCAACACCTCACCGGAACCTGTGACGAACTGGGTGGCCTCCGTTAGCGAAGATATCGCTGTGGTTGCCGGTGTGTGGTCCGCACTTCATTATCCTGTGTTTTTTCTGGTGGTAATGTCTCTTATCCTGGTGGCCATGGCCTGGTTGCTGCCGCGCATCTGGCAGGGCCTCAAATTGTTGGTTGCCAGGTTGAAAGCATATGCCGCCAGGTTTCGACCCAGGGCGTAGCAAGGAATCGAGTCGCTGAAATGAGCGGCTTGAGGGGTTAATAAACCGCCGCTCGTTAACTCTCTGGTTGATGTAACCCTCTGCCCGTTTTCAGGGTAGCAGTCTGCGCCAGGCCATTATCATCTTTTGTGATCCTCTGATTATCGCCACACTACCGGGAGACGGTAAACGTGGTGAAACACACATCCACTCCTGGATGGTCTGCCCACTCTTTTTGTCAGAGGTATGAGTCCACCTGGCAGCAGGCTGTCCTGTGCTCCTCCTCCCTTTCTCTATGGCGCATAAATATGATGCGATTTAGATATATATTTACTGGATCTACTTTAGGAATTTTTTATTGTGTCGACTAACTGATTACAGGATCGCCTGTTATGGGCATGTTTTTCAATAGATTGTACAAAAATGAGGTAGAGATGCTGAACGCTCACTTGCTGGAGCACGAAATGCCGGCCAACGTTGATAACGTTTATCTGGGCCATTTTGGCCTCCAGCGGCCACCTTATAAAATAACGCCGGATACCGACCTGTTCTTTGCCGGTGCGGAGCGGGGCGAGATCCTCGATGCACTGCTTTATGCCATTATCAGTGGCGAGGCCATCACCAAGGTGGTGGGTGAGGTGGGTAGCGGCAAGACGATGTTGTGTCGAATGCTGGAACAAAAAATGTCGGAAAATGTTGAGGTTGTCTTTCTGGCCAATCCCAGCCTGTCGCCGGAAAACATCCTCCATGCCATCGCCTTTGAACTGGATTTGCCAGTCTCTGCCGAGGACAATCGCCTCAAGGTGATGAAGGCCCTGCAGGATTATCTATTGCAGCGTCACGCTGCCGATCGTCAGGTGGTGGTGTTTGTGGAAGAGGCCCAGGGCATGCCGTTGGCGACACTGGAAGAGATCCGCCTGCTCAGTAACCTGGAGACCAAACAGCACAAACTGCTACAGGTAGTGTTATTTGGCCAGCCGGAACTGGACGACGGTCTTAACGCTACCCATGTTCGCCAGATCAAGGAACGCATCACCAACAGTTTTTATTTGCCGGCACTGAGTCGCCGCGAACTACGTGATTACCTCTCGTTTCGTCTGCGCCTGGCAGGTCTTCGAGGTTCAGATGTTTTTAGTGCTGAGGCGATTTGGCTGATCAGTTATTTTTCCAGAGGACTGATGCGGCGTATCAATATCATTGCAGATAAGGCGATGTTGGCAGCCTACGCAAATGACAGCCGGGTCATCCGCGCACGCCATGTCATTGCCGCCCTGCGTGACAGTGAGTTCCTCACCCCAAAATCCCTCATCTCTAAATCCTGGCTGCGTCCCATCGTGCTGGTGCCGTGGGTGGCCGCGGCTGTTGCGATTGGGGCATTGACCGCGACCGGCTCCGAGATGGCGCTGGTGGAGGTCGAGCCAGAGGTTAAACAGGTCATGACTACGCAGGTTAATACTTTTCCGCCAGCGGTACCGACAGTGACATCGCCTCAGACTGCGGCAACGGCAGCCCCGACAAGCCTGTTTGAACAACGCGTCTCAGCGAGCCATCTCTGGTTATCTCGAGCTGAACCGGAGCATTTCACCATTCAGTTAATGTGGTCGGGCGCGGATGATAAAAAACCGATGCAACGATTTCTGAGAAAGGATGCGGTAGCACCGTATCTGGAGAGGATTTTTATCACCCATGCGGCCAATAACGACAAGGAGACATTGAACCTGTTGTTAGGCGAATATGAAGGCTTTTCTCAGGCACAGGCTGCCCTTGAGGCACTGCCGGACGCGTTGCGTCGCTACCAGCCCTATTTACGAAATGTACGCGGCGTTCAGGCCGAGTCCGGTTCGATTTCAGAACAGGTGCTGGCCGGGCGGTCAGTTGAATAGCCCATTGAAGATTCTGTTATGACGAATAAACAACACATAATGAATAAAGTCGGATATGGAATCCTGCTGGCCTGCATGGTGGCTGCATCGGGTTGCACGACGACAAGTCCGCCCAGGCCGTCAACAGGGCATCTGACTGCGCCGCCGCCGCAGACCGATATCCCCCCGCTGGTCACGCAGGCGCCGATGCTACCACCGCCTAAAAGGCAGGCCAAACTGGAGACCTATACGGTGGTGGTGAATGAAGCGCCGGTAAAGGATCTGCTATTTAGCCTCGCGCGGGATGCCCGCCTCAACGTAGACATTCATCCCGGTATCGAGGGCATCGTTACATTGAATGCGGTCAACCAGAGCTTGCCGCAGATCCTGGAGCGCATTACCCGGCAGGCCTCGCTACGGTATCAACTGGACGGGCCTAACCTTGTAGTGGCGCCGGATACACCCTATTGGCGCACCTACACAGTGGGCTATGTCAATATGGCACGAGATAGCGAAAGTGAGGTGAGCGTCGCCACCCAGATAGCCACCGCAGGTGGTTCGGTGTCAGGCAGAGCGAGCGCTGCTCAGGGTAACCTTTCCAGGACGAAAGTCAAAAACAGTTCGAGTAACCATTTCTGGGCGCTGATAGAGGCTAACATCCTGGCGATCGTGACGCAGCCTTCAGAGGATGATGTCGCAGAGGAAGAGGCTGCCGACGAGGATGAGGCATCGCCGGTGATCGTCAATCCTGTTAGTGGTGTGATCAGTGTGAGCGCCACCCAGCAGCAGCACCGGCAGGTGCAGCTGGTGCTGGATAAGGTGCTGGCCAGCGCACTACGCCAGGTATTGATTGAGATGACGATTGTCGAGGTTGAACTGAGCGATCGTTACCAGGCGGGCGTCGACTGGCAACACCTGGCGAGTGGCGACGGCCTGACAGCCCTCTCCACGCTGACCGGCTCCAATCTTGCGGTGCCGCCGGTGTTCTCACTGAACTACACCAATACCACCCCCTCCGGCCGTAGCTACTCTACCACGCTGCGCATGCTGGAGACCTTTGGTGAAGTATCGGTGTTATCCAGCCCCAAGATCATGGCGCTGAATAATCAGACGGCCCTGCTCAAGGTGGTCGATGAAAAGGTCTATTTTACCGTGGAGTCGGAGATCCAGTACGCGACCGTGAACACGCCTGAGCGGCGTACCTTTCTCAGTGAAATACATACCATACCGGTGGGTCTGATGATGAGTGTGACCCCGCAAATCGATGAAGCGGACAGTGTTTCACTCAATATCCGTCCCACCATTTCACGCATTACCGGCTTTGCCGTTGATCCGGCACCGCGTCTGGCAGAGTCCGGTTTTGATAACCTGATTCCGGAGATTCAGGTGCGTGAGATGGAGTCACTGCTGCAGATCAGTAACGGCCAGATGGTGGTGATGGGGGGGCTGATGCAGGATAAGACCGATAAAAACGATAGCGGTGTACCACTGCTTTCAAAGCTTCCGCTGATAGGTTCGTTATTCCGTTATCGTGATGATGCAGTGACCAAGTCTGAACTGGTGATCTTCCTGCGGCCAACGGTGATCAAGGGCGCAGGGGCGGGGCTTGATCTGGTGAACCTGAACGGGCTATTGCAGCGAGAGGACGGCCACCTGGATATGGCACGCAGAGATGATAAAGGTGCCCCGTGAGCCTGTTGATGGACGCCTTAAAGAAGGCAGAAAAGGCTAAAAACAGGGCCAGAAAAACGACCGGTACTGTTGAAGTGGCACAGGCCGACTCACCATATAGTGGCGAACTTTCACTGACGTCGGTGGCCGATAAAGTGACACCTGAGCCACAGTCGGAGGCAACAGCCACCGCTCGCCTGGCCCCGGCGGATGAGACGCCATCAGCAGCGGCTTCGAAGTCGGTTGCCAAAATTCCATCAGCGCCCGGTACAGATGATGTTTTAGCACAGAGCCGTGGGGCGTTAACGCTGGTGGCGATGGGTGCCTCGAATGCCTCGGGCGTCCCGAGTGAAACAGAGCTAGCCGGTGCTACACAGGATGAAATTGTAGCGGATCAATCTATGCCGGATGAAGCGGCGCCGGCTGAAACAGTTGCTGAAGAGGCGACAACGGAAGAGACGACTGTAGTAGAAAGTGAAATTGTCCTGTCTAATAGTGCATCAGAGGTGGCATCGGTAGAAGAAAGCGAGCCTGCAGATAGCGTTATGGAAGCAGACGTTACTGATCAATTATCGATAGAAGAGCTATCGCCGATTGACCCGGATACAATCGAGATAACTTCAGAGATAGCTCCGGAGCCAACGCCAGAAAAAGCCCCGAATGCCATTCCAGAGCAGATCGCCGAAGAAGTCTCTGAACAGCTCCAGGTTACTAATCCAGTAGAAGTTCCAGGACCAGCGCCGATTCAACAACAGATTCCGGAGGTAATTGCGATGTTATCTCCAGAAATACCAACGGGTGAACCGGGGAGTAAAAAAGAGCCCGAGCTGGTGATTGAGGCAGCCGCTGAAGAGGCCTCAAAATTGAAGACACCGCCTATCATCGGGGTCGGCGCGAACAGAAAAAGGTCAGGACGCCGTTACCTCTGGAGTGGCCTGCTGCTGTTTTTCCTGATGGCGCTGGGCGCGATGGTCTATTACTTCAATATGGTGCTGGATGAAACCAGCCATAGTGTTGCGGCCATCCCTGCAGCGCAACCCGTTGCAGACGCGTCGGTCGCGGCGGTTGTTGCGGAGGAGGGCACCAGCCAGTCGCTTGTCGTCGCCGGAGTGCCGCCACAGGCGCCAGTTAAGGAAGCGGTTAAGGCTAAGAGCAAAGCGGCTATCACCACTGAACCAGTGGCGCCGCAGACGGTCGCCATCACCGCACCAGCCAAGACCAGCGCGGCAACACTGCGGCCAGCCGCGATAAAAAAACCGCTGCCTGCAAAAGAGCCGGTGAAGCCTGTGGCGAGGCCGTCGGCAGCGATCGAGATTTCACGCAAGCAGCGCCGTGACCCACTGGAAGTGGTACTGCAGCAGGCCTATCAGGCGTATCAGCGTGGAGAATATCAACCGGCCGAGATTAGCTACCGCCGAGCGCTGGAGATCGATGCCGATAACCGTGATGCCCGCCTCGGGCTGGCGGTGATCGCACAGCGCAGTGGCAGGGTGGAGCGTGCACGGCTGTTCTATCAGAGCCTGCTGGTGCTCAACCCCAAAGACAGTATTGCGCTCACCGGGTTGATGTCGCTACAGGGCGGCAACGCCGCGGGAGAGAATGAGACCCACATCAAGATACTGCTTGCCGAAGAGCCGACGGCAGCCCATCTCCATTTCGCCCTCGGCGTTGAGTATGTGGCTCAGTCGCGTTGGCCGGAGGCGCAGCGGGCATTCTTTCGGGCCTATCGATACGCCCCCGGTAACGCCGAATATAGCTTCAATCTGGCCGTGAGCCTGGAACAGCTGGGGCAGTCCAAAGCGGCGCTGGACTATTACCGCCGCGCCAGAGAGGCCGTCGTGGGGCAGGCGGTCGGCTTTGAGCTTGATCAGCTGAACCGGCGTATCGCGAAATTGAGCGCACAGGACATCGCCCGATGAGTGGAGAGAAGAAACCGCTACGCCTGGGGGATATGCTGATCGACAAGGGTTATATCACCCAGGATCAGCTGCGCATCGCCCTCATCGAGCAGAAACAGCAGAACGAACCGTTAGGCAAGATTCTGGTACAGCTGGGTTTTATCGCCGAAGCGGTGATGCGCGATGTGCTGGGTGATCAACTGGGGCAGGAGAGTGTCGACCTCGCCAAGGCGGTGCCAGATCGCGACGCCATCAAGCTGATCCCCAAGGAGCATGCGCAGCGCTTCCAGCTACTACCGATCGATTATGATGCCAAAGCCAGGGTGCTGACGGTGGCGATGGCAGACACCTTCAATGTGGTGGCGCTGGATCAGACGGTGGCGCTGCTAGAGGGCGGCATCGAGATCAAACCGATCCTCGCTGGAGAGACAGAGATCGAGTCCGCGATCGATCAGTTTTATGGTTACGAGCTGTCGGTGGAAGGGATCCTGCATGAGCTGGAGACCGGCGAGATCGATTACAAAAGTCTGCAGTCCGGCAGCGATGAATATAGTCAGCCGCTGGTGCGTTTAGTCGACGCGACCATGATGGATGCGGTGAAACGGGGCGCATCGGATATCCACTTTGAGCCGGAGGAGGGGTTTCTGCGCATTCGCTACCGTATCGATGGCGTGCTGCGCCAGGTGCAGACGCTGCATAAAAATTACTGGTCTGGGATTGCGGTGCGCCTCAAGGTGATGGCGGAGATGGATATCGCCGAGACCCGTGCGCCGCAGGATGGGCGTATCTCGATGACGCTGGCAGGACGCTCAATCGATTTTCGTGTCGCGTCACAGCCGACGACCCACGGCGAAAATATCGTTATGCGCGTGCTCGATCGCGAAAAAGGGATTGTGCCGCTGGAGAGTCTCGACCTGACTGACGAGGCGATGATGCTGCTCAGGCTGATGATGGCTCGCCCGGAGGGGATCATCCTCGTCACCGGCCCGACCGGTAGCGGTAAGACCACGACACTCTACTCGATGCTCAACCATCTCAATGACGAGACGGTGAACATCATGACACTGGAGGATCCGGTCGAATACCCGATGTCGATGATTCGTCAGACCTCGGTAAACGAAGCGGTGAAGCTCGATTTTGCCAACGGCATTCGCTCGATGATGCGACAGGATCCCGATATTATCCTGGTCGGTGAGATTCGTGATGAGGATACCGCCACCATGGCGTTCCGTGCAGCGATGACAGGTCATCAGGTCTTTGCCACGCTGCACACCAACTCCGCACTGGGTGCAGTGCCGCGCCTGCAGGATATTGGCATCCTGCCGGACATCATGGCGGGTAATATCATCGGGGTAATTGCGCAGCGTCTGATTCGACAGCTCTGCCCTCACTGCAAACAGGCCAAAGAGGCGGATGAGATCGAGCGCAAGCTGCTCGGGGTCGCTGAAGATGCGGCGCCGCTCACCATCTTTCAGCATCAGGGCTGCCCACAATGTGACTACCACGGCTATAAGGGGCGCCTGGCCCTGATGGAAGTGTTGCGGATGGATAAGGGGATGGATGAGTTGATTGCGCAGCGTGCCACATTGCGTGAACTGCACGACTACGCCATGACGACTGAGTTTCGGTCGCTGGCCGAGGATGGTGTGCGTAATGTGATGGAAGGCGTTACCAGCCTCGATGAAGTAGCGCGTGTGGTTGATTTAACCGATCGGGTGGCTTAGGCATGGCGCTCTATCGTTACAAGGGGATCAATGAAGTCGGCAAGATCATGCAGGGCCGTATCAGTGCTGCCAATGAAGTCGATCTGGAGAAGCGGGTAGAGGATATGGGGCTGGAGCTGGTCAGCTTCAGGGAGGCCGCTGCTGGCCGGTCGCTGTTCGGCAATAAAAAAATAACCCGCCTGGAATTGATAAACTTCTGCCTGCATCTGGAACAGATGAATAGCGTCGGCGTGCCTATCCTGCAGGGGCTGGAAGATCTACGTGACAGCATCGAGAACCCCCGTTTCAGAGAAGTGGTTTCGACAATGATCGTATCGATTGAAGGCGGCAAGACGCTGTCCGAATCGATGGAAGAGTTTCCCTGGGTGTTCGATGAAATCTTTGTCAGCCTGATACGCGCCGGTGAGCATAGCGGTGAACTGAGCAGGGTACTGCAAAACATTATTGAGTCGCTTAAATGGCAGGATGAGATGGCGGCACAGACCAGAAAGGTGCTGAAGTATCCAGTCTTCGTCAGCACCATTGTGATGGGTGTGATCTTTTTTCTGATGCTCTATCTCGTGCCGCAGATGATCGATTTTATCGGCAACATGGGGCATGAGATTCCAGCGCACACTCAAGCACTAATTATGGTGTCTAACTTCTTTACCAATTACTGGTATCTACTGATATCGGTGCCGGTGGTAAGTGTGGTGCTGGTGAGGTATCTGGTGAAGACCCGTCCCGGCGTCCGTTACTATGTCGATTCTATGATGCTAAATCTCTGGCTGATAGGGCCGATCATACGCAAGATCATTCTCAGCCGCTTTGCTAACTATTTTGCACTGCTCTATTCCTCTGGCGTTACCGTGCTCAGCAGTATGGAGATCAGTGAAGCGATTGCCGGCAATAAAAAGATCTCGCAGGCGCTGTATGAGGCGCGGCATCAGATTGCGGACGGGGTAAAGATGAGTGACAGCATGGAGAACGCCGAACTGTTTCCGCCGCTGGTGGTGCGCATGATCAAGATGGGCGAGAGTACCGGGGCGCTGGATACCGCGCTATTGAATATCAGTTATTTTTATAATCGTGACGTCAAGGAATCGATCGAAAGATTACAGTCGTTAATCGAACCTGTCATGACGGTGGTGCTGGGAGTCATTCTGTTATGGGTAATGGTCTCTGTGCTGGGCCCGATTTACGACATTATCAGTAAGGTCTAATAATCCGATGGCCGCAAAACGAATCTTTTATATCACCGCGAACGAACTGGCACTGTTTTCCTGCCACAAAGGTGCTGTCAGTGAGGTGGCAAGATATGAAGCGACCCCGGAAGGGGTAGAGGCATTTTCGGTACACCTCGCACAGCAATCTGGCGACCCCAGTACGATTCTGGTAGATGTTATTGAAGAGGAGTACCGTATGGAAACCATCCCTCATGTGAGGGGAGGTGACCGTAACCATCTGCTGGAACGCAAGCTGACAAAACTGTTTCGCCGTACCCCCTTTAATGCTGCACAGGTTCAGGGCAGGGAAAAAGAGGGGCGCAGGGACGATAAGGTGATGTGCGCCGCATTGACCAATCCGGATGTGGTGGAGTTATGGTTAGCCGAGGTGCGGAATCACAAGGTGCCGCTAGCGGGGGTTTTTTCGCTCTCGATGGTGACCGAGAAGCTGCTGAAAAAGCTTCAGATTAAACACGATAATGTCCTGATGCTGAGCCTGCAGCAGGATAAAATTCTGCGCCAGAGTTTTTTCGCCAGCAGCAAGCTTAAGATCAGCCGCTTATCGCCACTGTCGCTCTCTGATGCCGATACCTATGTTACCAATATACAGAATGAAGTGGAGCGCAATCATCGCTATATCAATCGACTGCAGCTTCTTCCATTTAATGAGCCGATGGATATCTGTCTGTTTAGTTCAAATGATCGTCTGGCGGTTTACCGCGAAGCGTTAGCAGATAGCAGGCTACTACGTTTCCACATTATCGATATCAATGAGGCTGCCCAGAAAGTGGGCCTGAAGATGGAGCTCCAGGAAGGGCAGTGTGAATGGCTGTATGCCTATTTTGCATCGCTGGTGACACCATCGATTAACTACGCCTCTCAGGAAGAGCGTCGTTATTTTAGGATGTTCCAGATGCGCCGGGGAGTACTGGTCGCCAGTGTGATGTTGACGCTAAGTGGCTTGTTCTTAAGTGCAGCGTTGGCTTTCGATGGCTGGAGTATCCGGTCGCAGACGGAAGCTACTGCGGGCAGCATAGCGCAGGTGGAACAGCATCACGCAGATGTTTTAGCGTCGATGCCGCCGACGGAATTCAGTCCCAGAGTGATGCGAGAGGCCGTTGAGGTCAACCGCCGGCTATCTGCCAATAAATCTCATCCTCAATTTATGATGACCCTGCTCGGAAAGACACTCTCTCGCTTTCCCGATATTCATCTTGACGAGATCCACTGGAAGGTCGTAAAGCCTGGGGAGCAGATACAGGGTAATGAAGTCATCATGGATGACGAGGGGAACGTTGTGGAGCCAGGTGCTGATGAGAGCTATTTAATGCAGATGGTCACTATCAAGGCGCATCTGGAACCGCAGATCAAAAAATATCAGTCTGCTTTCGACAAGATTGAAAAATTTATCAGCGAGCTGAAGCAGAACAGGAATCTTTTAAAAGTGGACGCGGTTTCACTGCCCCTGGATGTCGATCCCGAATCGACACTTCAGGGTGAGTCGGGCCTGGGGCTGGATAATCCTACCGCTTTTTTTGAAGTGGAGGCTGTGATGCGGGTGAATCGCGATGAAACATAAACTTGATTGGCACTATCTGATGCCGGCGCTGATCGCCATGCTCATTGCCGCAATTGCGACGATGCTGATGGTCTATTTCAGTTATAGCCACCACACCGAAATGCAGAATGAATATGATTTGGAGCAGGCAAGATACCAGGTGATGCTGGCGCGCTTTGAGGAGGCTAACGATGACAGGCGTTTTTTAGAACTCTATAGCGGGCGCTTTAAGGCGCTGGAGACAGCGGGTGTTTTTGTCGCTGAACAGCGCGTTGACTGGGTAGATAGCCTGCATTCTGTGATCAGTGCGATGAAGCTGTCGAACGTAAAGTATGAGGTTGCTCCTCAAAGAATGAACAGCGAATTTATCGCGGCAGGGGTCGAGAATATTCGGATCAACGAGAGTCCGCTCAAGATTGAAATGAATCTATTACATGAGCAGGACATGTTGACACTGCTTGACCGGCTGGAACGCAAGTTGATGGGCCAGTTTCTTATAGAGAGCTGTGAAATGAAGCGCGCCGAGCTAAAGTTTCATTACTCACAGGGTCGTCACAATCTCGGTGTCAACTGCGACCTGAAATGGTTGACCCTGAGCCCACTTGAACAAACGCCTGGAGAGGGAGTATGAAGATGATCGTAAAGGTGTTGTCGTTACGCCATCTTCTGGCGATGCTATTGCTGGTAACGGCGATCATTTCTTTGCCCTCTTTTTATGTTCAGCCGCTGCAGGCCGCCGAATTGGGGCGCTTGTTCACCACGCCGGCGGAGCGTCAACTGCTGGACAGGCGACGCCGTGAAAACCGACCGATGCTGGATATCACGGCGAAAAATTCGCCTGGAAGCAAGGCGAAGACAATGGTGTATAACGGCATTGTGACCCGCGGCAATGGCGATAGACAGATCTGGATAAACGGTAAGCCGGTTAATGGGCGTAAAGGTCCGGAAGGAATACACGTCTATAGGGGCCCGGACCATGATCATCGAGTCACACTTACTGTGCCCGGCAAGCACAAAGTCGTGAAAGTAAAACCTGGTCAGCGCTGGAACCTGGCGTCAGGCAAGGTTGACGATTTCAGAGACACCACCTCCAGTAGTGCCGCCAGTACAGCTAGTACCGCTAGTGCCGTAGACACGGCAAAACCGTAGGCACTGCAGGCAGTGATGCATCGCGAATACAAGCAACAAAAGGGTGCAGTGCTGCTGATATTTATCACCATCATTATTCTTGGTGCAGCGACGTTACTGGTGAACCAGCTGGGGAATTTCGGCTCGTCCTATCGGCAATCCACCATTAGCATGCAGGCCCTGGCTGAAGCGCGCGAGGCGTTGATCGGCTGGTCTGCAAGCCATCCCTCTCTGCCTGGACTACTGCCGCTGCCGGATCTGGATAACAATGGTGAAAGCGACTGTGTCGTCGGTATTGGAAGCAATATTCTCATCGGACGTTTACCATTTGCTGCGCCGGCGGTCCCTGCCTGTGGCGATGCGCAGAATAGCCTCGGCGTTCGTGCAATCGATGCCGACGGTGAGCAGCTGTGGTATGCAGTGAGCCGTAATCTACTTTTTGATGGTGGTTATCCAGCCAGTCTCGATGTGAGCAACGACTGGATCACGGTGCGCGGCCCCCAGGGCAATATCATTTCAGACCGGGTGGTGGCGGTCATCATCGCGCCGGGTCTGGCACTGAGCGGGCAGAACCGCAGCACTAATCCACTCGCAACAAATCGTTACATGGATGCGGTGACGATCGGGGGCATCACCTACACCAATTTTGATCTCGACCGGGAGTTCATTGCAGCCGAGCAGGGTGACACCTTCAATGATCACCTGGTCTACATCACCATCGATGAGCTGATGGCTCAGGCGGGGCGGGTGGTGGCGCGTCGCATCGGCAGTGATGTGCGTGGTTGTCTCGATGGCTATGCCGCCGCTGGCGATGGCACCTACAGCTGGGCGGCGCGGTTGAATGGGGTGCTGCCGCCCGATTATAACGATGATGTGGGCGAGAACCTGGGCCGACTGCCAGATAATCCTACCAGTGGTGCGTGGACGCCGGCGAACTGTTTTGCCTCGCTCTCTTACTGGCAAAGCTGGAAGGAGCAGCTCTTTTATCAGGTGGCATCAGGTTATCAGCCGGGGAGCGGCGCTTCATGTCCTTCATGCCTTGTCCTGGACGGCAGCGCTAACAAACGTGCAATGTTAATGCTGGCCGGCCCTCCATTGGCGGGTCAACAGCGCACCACAAATGCCGATAAAGGTGATCTTAACAACTACCTCGAAGGCGGTAACGGCGATGGTGATGCACTCTTCGAGAATCAACCACACTCGGCGAGCTTTAATGACCGGGTGTTCTGCGTCGATGGAGGCGTGACATGCAATTAATCACTATGAAGAGACTGGATGGTCAACGCGGCTTCACGCTGGTAGAGATGGCGGTGGTAATGCTGATCATGGCGTTGCTGCTGGGTGGTATGCTGCTGCCACTATCTGAGCGGGCGAAAAGTGATCGTTATAAGGCAACCGAGCAGGCACTACAGGAGGCCAAAGAGGCCTTGATGGGCTATGCAATCAGCAATGTCAGGCTACCTTGCCCTGATGCCGATATGAATGGTAGTGAGGATGCTCCCTGCGTTGCTGGTGCAGAAGGTGACCTGCCCTATGTCACGCTTGGAATAGCAATGAATGACGCCTGGAACAATCCGCTGCGTTATCGAGTCGATCCCAATTACGCCATCGTTATTACCAATCCGTTACCGGCAGCGAATGGTTACCTGGTGCAAAATCTGGAGGCAGCTCCGGTCACGCTGACAACAGATCCCGCTGCGATCATCTTCTCTTATGGTGAAAATGGATTACCTGATGATGACAACAATAATGGCAATAATATCTATATCCAGGATGCACTCATTGATGTCCCTGTTTTTGATGATAGTCTGGTATGGCTGTCAAAGAATTCCCTGATGAATCGCCTGGTGGCGGCGGGCCAATGGCCCTGAGCTATTGTGTCCAAGGTGAGATCTGACCGCAATTTGCTGCTTTATTTATAGTTGAATGGCTGTTCAAGATCGCACTAAAGCTACCCGAATATATGTCGATAAAATACACAGATTAACAGACAATCTGGCCGGCTTTTGATATGGGCAACCTGGCTAATGGCCTGTGATATTTCTAGCGATTATTGAGGAATGAGAAGATGAAAAAAAAGCAGTCGGGTTTTACGCTGATTGAGATTGCCATCGTACTGGTAATTATCGGTATCCTGCTGGGCGGGGTGTTAAAGGGGCAGGAGATGGTTGAAAATGCCAAGATCAAAAACCTCCGTAATGACTTTGATGGGATTACGGCAGCACTTTTTTCCTATCAGGATCGCTATGGTGCGCTGCCAGGGGATGATGCTCGCGCAACTACCCGTGGCTGGACAGATGCTGTATTGGGAGCCCCGGCCGGTAACGTTGGGAATGGATCGCTGAATGCGAATAACGCTTTTCTTGCCGGCGGCAATGAGAGCCAGGTGATGTGGCAACACATGCGTTATTCCGGTCTGATCAGTGGTGATCCCGCAGGTCTTGTCAATAACGCAGGCGGTCGAGCCAATCCCACCAACGCCTATGGCGGCCTGTTGGGCATGGCCCGGGTACAGGGTAACTGGGGTATCGGTCTCAGCGGGAATATTGTCTGTGCCAGTAACGTGCCGGGTAAGGGTGCCGCTGCCCTCGATGCCTCTTTCGATGATGGTGCGTCAAATACCGGTACCGTGCGCGCATTAGCAGCGGGCGCGACCCCCATCGATGATGAGCCGACAGGGCTGGTGCCCGCGGCGGGTTATCTGGAAGATGGTACGGTCTACACCGTCTGTAAACAGCTATAGCACAACACCGCTATCATTAAACAAGCCCGCTGTACTGCGGGCTTTTTTATGGGTGGCCGATTCATTACATGCAATCAGGAGTAGTGGGAAAAGATAGAAATCATTGTGCTTATTGTGGGGCTGGGCTTTGCTGGACTGGGTGGTTTTCTGGTGTGGGACTTCCGCCAGTTCCGCATGGCGGCGATCTCCACCACCGGCGTGGTCACCGGCTATAAAGCGAGACGATCACATTCACGGAATTCACGTGCACAGGAGACTTATGCGCCGTTCATCCAGTACCGTTATGATGGGAGGGTCATGAGTTCATCGCCCGTGTCAGCAGAAAGCAGCACAAAGTACGCCATCGGTGAGCCGATTCCTGTCCTGGTCTTGCCTGAAGACCCGAGTGAGGCGCGCCTCGACTCGAATATGATGACCACCCTCGGTACGCTGTTTTTCGTCATCGGTATCGGGTGCAGTATCGGATTCTTCTTTGTCTTTGAAGCGACCCCTTTCTCATTTACCACCGTGGGCGTGGTGATGCTGATGATTGTTGTTCGGATCGCACTGAGGCTGCGCAAGCACAAGATAGGCTCGCTGCAGGAGCTGAAAAATGCAGCCCAGCAGGCGCAACTGGATTCGGGCCGAAGGAGTCACAATGGCCACATCGACCATCGCCTTTCTAGCCATCCTGGCGGCGATCGTGATCTACATCATCGTGATCTTTAACAAACTGGTGATGTTGAAAAGTCGTTTTATGAACGCCTTTGCGCAGATCGAGGTGTAGTTGAAACGACGTTACGACCTGATTCCCAACCTGATCGAAACGGCAAAGGGTTATCTCAAGCATGAGCGCGAAACGCTCGAGATTGTCATTGCCGCGCGTAATGATGCAGTGAATGCGCTGCCGGATGCAGCGGCAGACCCCGCCAATGGGGATGCCATCCGAGCGCTGGCCGGTTCAGAAGAGGCGTTGGCCGGTGCGCTGGGGAAACTCCGGATTATGATGGAGGATTACCCAGATCTTAAGGCCAACCAGAATATGATGCAGCTCGGTGAAGAGCTCACCAGCACTGAGAACAAGGTCGCCTTTTCACGTCAGGCGTTCAATGATCAGGTGATGGCCTATAACACCTATAAACAGTCTTTTCCGCAGCTGCTCTTCGCCGGCATGTTCGGCCATACCAAAGACGCCGAACTGCTGGAGTTCGAAGATAGCGCAGCGATCCAGCAGGTGCCGAAAGTGTCGTTCTAACGTCAGACATTTCAGCGGACTCACGTGGATTTCTTTCAGGCCCAGGATCAGGCACGGCGTAACACCGGCTGGCTGGTCATCCTGTTTATATTGGCCATTATTGTGCTGGTGGTGATCGCCAATGTGATGGTGATTGTGACGCTGGGTTGTATTGATCATGGTTCAGCCGCCAGCTGGTCGGCGATGGTCACGTTGTGGCCGAGATACTGGGGGGCACTCTGGTGGTCACTGAATAAGATTACCTGGCACTATCTCGGCGACCATTCTGGCGAAGGGCAGCATCTGTTCGCTCGCCATACTACACTGGGGCAGCAGAAGCCAGCGTGTGTACTGTTGCTGTCGATGTTGATCCATAGCGAAAAGGCTGCGCCATTAGATGCGCAGGCGACCTTCAGTGCCGCGCAGTTACTTCTCGGTTTGCAGGGCATTAGCCTCCTCCCCAAAAGCGAGATCAAACTAAGCGCCCTCGATGAAGTGATTACCACGCTGGCGAATCTCAAACACGCCAGTAAACAGCTACTGCTTAAGAGCTGAGTCGCCTGTATTTCTTCCGATGGTTATGTCTCGTCGAACGAAACAGAATTACTGCGTGCCTTTGCAGATTCACTGGGTTGTCTGTTGCCGCCAGTTATTGATCAGATATGAATGAGTACTGGCGTTCTCAGTACTAAGGAACCGCTGATTAATTACATTTGACCGCAGAGGGGGGCGCATAGGTTCCGACTAATGATGCCGTATAAGCTTCCACTCTGCCTTAGCGGTTAGTTGACAAGAAATTCCTGAGGAACAAAAGAGAGAGCGGCGCGCCTGTAAGTCATATATGTGTCAAGATTGAGTATTGAAAAGGTGTTGAATTCATCTGTGATGATACTTGCTTTTGCTAGCTTGTCTTTATCTACTGTGTGATTTGTTTTAAAGATCTCGCGTATCTCATTGATGGGCGCATCCTCCCCCCCTGCGAGACGCAGCTTGAAGGTAAGGTCGCCCGGGCGGTTAGTGGCGACAATAAAAAAACTGTGTATTTTATCTGGTTGGCTGAACTCTTTGTGAAAAATCCTGATGCGTTCAAACTCTGAGTTGATAGTTTTCAGCAGGTGATAGCTCGTGTCTGAGTAGCGCGGCACTGTAAACGAATTGACGACGATAACCCCCTCTTTATGCAGACACTGTTTTAGGTCCTGAAAAAAATTCTGCGTTAGCAGGTATTCAGGGATCCCGTCTCCCTGAAAGAGATCGACAACGGCTACCTGATATTTTTTTGGGCAGCTCTTTACGAAGCTTCTGGCATCCATCTGATATGAAGTGACTGAGCTCTCATCAAACATAAAGTGGTCAGCAGCTGCCTTGAACGATTCAGGATTGATCTCGACAACATCCACCAGATAGCCCTGGCGTGTGAGGTTTTTGGGCACGATCCCGGCGGCTAGTCCTAGTATTAAAATATCCTGCCCTGGCTGGGCCATCGCTGATGATAACCCTTCCAGGATATAGCTGTATGCTTCAAGCGAAGAGCCTTTGTCGTTGGTGACTCCCTGGATTAATCCATCCTGATAATAGAGTTTCAAAGTGGTCTCGGTGTTTGCTTTTGGGCGCAGGGAGAGCACTTTCAGGTCACCGAAAAATGATGGATAACTCGCTACTAATTTCCAGGTGCCATATTCATTTGCGACGACGGAGTTACTATTCGAGCTGGAGTTCGCCAACAATGAAATGAGCCCGTTGCTAACAAGCCCGGCGGTGGCAAAAACAAGGGCGCTGACCAGATGTCTTTTGCCCAGTGAGGGGAGTTTCGCGACGCCAGCAATAGTGACTAGCGACAGGCCTGCGCCCAGCAACAGGACCGAAGTTTGATTGGAGATGTTTGGAATGAAAATAAAGGCGGTAGCCCATACACCCACAACCGAACCGACAGTGCTTATGAAGAACACAACTCCTGAGCCGCCATCTCCTGACTTGTCTGCCTGTAACATCGATTCCCGTCGTAAGGCGATTAGCAGGGGATTCATTGCTGACAGGGTAACCAATGGTACCAATAAAAAAATAAGGCAGGCGAGAAATGAGCCGAATACGAGCCCTATTTGTGCAAGCTGGAAAAAGACCGATGGGTAAATAAAGGAGGCCAGTGCAATGCTAATACTTGAAATCGATGGCATCGCTAAAAAGTAGTAGGTCAGCCGTGAGATTTTATCCTCCCGACTGATAATATGGTTTGCTATCCATCCCCCCAGGAAATAGCCGATGGCGAGGGAGAGCAGGGTTATGGAGAGAATACCTGTCCATATGAACAGGCTGACGCCAAAATAAGGAGTCATGATTCTAGAGGCAAGCAGTTCAAGCGAGAGCGTAATGGCCCCCGTCAGGAAGATAATAAATGTGAATCGCCTGTGTTGCATTAAATATGTTTCCTCTGAAAATTACTGGGGGTTAATAACTCATCGTATGAGTTGTGATAGAAGATCGATTTCTAAATATAGTCCATGGGATGAATCATTACCACATCGTATTTTCCTGAAATTAAATAATAATTTTCAACGTTGGGCGCCACCGCGACCAATTTATCCGGTAGTCGAGAAGTAAGATTAACAGTAGCTGACACTGCCCATTGCATTGTTTTATAGGAGAGGAGCTGGAGATAAGTTCGCCCCATGAGTATAGATGGCTCTGCAACTGGCATTTGTGAGGTAGAAATATGTGATTCCCACTGTTTCAGGATCAGGAGGTCTCTAGCTTACTGGTATCGATAATGGCTGGTGGAACGGGGGGGTGTTCAACCAGTGTTTCACCCGCTTCAGCCAGGCTCATCTGACTGAGATCAAACGCTGCCTCAGGAGTGGCTTCATACTCCATCAAATCTTCGCCCGCCTCTTTCATGGAAATGGTGCTGATATCGATCTCGGGCACCGCCACGCGAGTGGTTTCATCGAGGATAATGCCGACCTCATCCATGCGATAGCTGCTGACATCGATCTCGGATGCTGTGGGGGGAGGGGTCTCATCCAGAGTAACGCCAGCTTCATCCATGCCAAAGTTGCTGGTGTCGATGTTTGCTGCAGGGGGAGGCGGTCTGTCATCCATGGTGCTGCCGACTGCGGCGATGGTGGCATCGGCCAATCCTGCCGGCCCAGGTTTGGCGGGAGCAGTAGTCTTTGCCGTTGATGCTGTACCATCTGGCATCGGCGCAACCCCGGCCTTCAAACCAGAACTGATGATCGCCTGCTGGTATTTTCTGGCGGTGGCCTGATCCAGGTTCTTTTTTACACTAAGTCTCTTCCCGGAGAACATCGGTTCAACGGCGTCAAGAGAGGCCCTGAAGAGCTGTGCGATATTCTCCCTGGTTCGGTCGAGCTCGGCACCTTCAACTAGTTGGCCATTTATGATCACCTGAAATCGTTTGTCACTCATTTGAAGCCTCTGCTTTGCTATTGATTGATTTATCGGCTTTTGGCGTAATTTTTATAGTACAGGACGACTCTCTGTCGATGCCACCCGTTACGAAATATGTAGCCAAAATGACCGTCTCGGGGAGATCGTTTTGAAATCGAGGGTGGTTTGATGAGGCTGCATTATTGCCTCTTTTCGGATGAGGGACAGGTGAAATAACTCATAAATAGCGCGGCTTTGGCCGATATATATCTATGGGGCATTTTAAATGCATCTCTGTGGCTGCTCTATTTATAAAGGGCCATCGATGTCTGCATAAATTATATTAAAAATCAGTTAATTAGGGGTTTCAGGTGTTTTTCTGTTGGTATCATCCATTTATGTTCGATGGCATCGGTTTTCGCATCTTATCCATTTTGCTGTTACGCGCCACCGTGTTTTCTCTGTTACTTATTGGGGGGGAGACTCACGCGGCAGATTTTACGATGGATTTTCAGGCTAACCCCTCGGCTTCTTCTGTTCAGCTTAATTGCAATAGAGGGACGGGCTCGGTGAACTGTAATAATAGCCTGAATCCAATCACTGATATGACGCCAATTTTGCAGGAATTTGTGACGGTGGGATCTGTGCAGTACCAGCATCAGATTATTGGCGACCCGACGACTGGTTGGGTCCAGGAGATCTATTTAGATAATTCCAGTGGAGTGTGTCAGAATTTTTCCTGCTTTAATAATAACCCACTTGGTTCTGCTGAAAATGCGACTAGTTTTCCAACCAAGGCAGCGATTAGACAGAGAATGACATCGACCACGGGAGCGGAGACCTTCACAATGGAGTTCTTAAAAGACACGTTGTTAAACAAGCCCAAACTTACCAATACAATTGTCAGTGACAAGATGAGCTATCTATTTGAGAGCGATATGCGCGCCCTGGATTTTAGTGCGGCCAATATTGCAAACGCAGCGCCCGTTACCATAACGTTTTCCCTTTTGGGTCCGGATGCAGTGATCCCGCCAGGCGTTACACTCAGTGCCCCCAGTGGTGGGAATTTCAATCTGGCGACAGATGCGCCTGCCTCGCAAGTCGAATCGGGGCAGGTCAGTTTTGATGAGGCTACAGGCGTGTATAGCTATTATGAAGCGGCATCCAGTTTTAACCTCGATCAGGACTGGGCGTGGTTTTTTGAGTTGAGTCAAAATAGTGATTGCAACTCTGTCCGTCCTGAATGCCCGTAATCAAATCCTCTGTTCACTCTATCACCTGCCTCACAGATAAATTTGTGCCTGATCTTTCCGCTGGCAGTTTGTTACACAGGCCAATGAAGCGCCCGTGAACAGAGCGAATCTCGATGAAATAGAGTCGTGATGCTGAATTAAAGGAAATTAAAAAGGCGACGAAATATTTTCTGGATTGTTAAATCCTCTTTGATTTGTTTGGTACAGATAATTGTCTGGAGGAAACTATGAGCTGGACTAGTACGCTTCCTTCCCGTATCAGGGCTTCTGGAATTCACTTTTTATTAAGCCTGATCGTTTTTCTAGGGTTACTGTTTATTATCCTCTATCGCTGGTATCCTGCGCCATTCTTCAGTACCGATGGCGGTTGGCAGGGTGTCAGGATAATGATTGGCGTCGATCTGGTATTGGGGCCGTTGTTGACGTTTCTGATTTTTAATCCCAATAAGGCGCGTCGCATGATCGTGATTGACCTGGGGGTGATCTCACTCATTCAGGTGAGCGCGATTATCTGGGGTGTCTATGCGGTAAATAGCCAGCGCCCTGTCGCGGTGGTCTTCTGGCATGACAGTTTTTATTCGGTCAAGGCAGAGGACCTGGCCTCTCAGCAGGTTGACCTCGATCAATTGAGAAAATTCAGTGCTGCGGTGCCACCGATCATTTACGCGCGTGAACCCGTCGGTGAAGAAGAGGTGATGCAGACGTTGACACTCGGTATGAACAAAGGGTTGGGTGAATGGCAGCAGCTGCACCTTTATAACCCGCTACAGGAGAGCCTGGACAGGCTCGCCGAGCGTGCGCTCGCGATCGAGGAGTTTTCTGCTGATAAACCCTGGTTGAAGGCGGCACTGGCAGGTTTTCTGGTGGATAGAAATGGCGTTGTTGACGATTACCTCTTTACCCGTTTTTCCGGCAGTTACAACAGGGCGATTTTGATCTTTGATCGTCAGGGGAATCTGCTAGATTCATTTGTGTATCCAGATTGATGGTTGAGAGGGGGGGGCGTCCAAAACGGGCCCGTTCTCGGCAGATCACAGTTGCGACAGCAGACCGCTCGTGCATTATACTACCCCGGAAATACTAATGAAGAAAAAGGGCATCAGGGCATGCTTTATATTATTACGCGAAAGGGGCGGTTCTGATGCGTTTTGTTTCACTTCTGGTCGCCTATGCCATCGTGGCGCTGTTGCTGGGGCTGGCATTCCTCTTTCCCAGTCGGCCGCTAACCATTACCGACTTCGCCATCGTAACCGCAGCGCTGACACCAGTCGTCGGTGGCTTTGATGTGGTGGGGCAGAGCATCATCGATAGTCCGTGGGTCAAGGGATTAAATCGGGCGCTGCGCCCCCTGGTCGGGCTGGTGGCGCTGGCTGCATTTCTCGCCACACTCTACACGGTAGTCCGGCTGGTCGCGGTAGAGACGGCTCCCTGGTGGTAGTCGTAGAAGTTCCCGTTTCTCCCACTTAATTCAGGCGCGTCAAAATGTTAGACTGTCGCAAAAATCGTTTTTTGTGAGAGGCATTATGGCAGGTCATAGTAAGTGGGCGAATATCCAGCACCGCAAAGGTGCGCAGGACGCCAAGCGCGGCAAGTTGTTTACCAAATTAATTCGGGAGATCACCGTTGCCGCACGCATGGGTGGTGGTGATGTCTCTTCAAATCCACGTCTGCGCGCAGCGATCGACAAGGCGCTGGGCGGCAATATGACCAAGGACACCATCGAGCGCGCGGTCAAACGCGGCAGTGGTGCGACCGATGGTGATGATTATTTTGAGATTCGTTACGAAGGGTACGGCCCCAATGGCCTCGCGGTGATGGTTGACTGTCTGACCGATAACCGTAACCGCACCGTTGCAGAGGTGCGCCACGCCTTCTCCAAGAGTGGTGGTAATCTCGGTACCGAGGGGTCAGTGGCCTATCTCTTTACCAAGCTCGGCGTCATTAGCTACCCGACGGGGTGTGATGAAGATGCGATTATGGAGGCCGCGCTCGAAGCGGGTGCAGAAGATATCGTGACCAATGATGATGGTTCGGTCGATGTGCAGACCGCCGCTGAGGATTTTCTGGATGTTAAGGATGCGATGGTTGCCGCAGGGTTTGAGCCAGAGCATGCAGAGGTCACCCAGCAGGCAGCAACCTCCATTGAGCTTGACCTCGAAGGGGCAGAAAAGATGTTGCGCATGATCGGCATGCTGGAAGATCTCGATGACGTGCAGAACGTCTATTCCAATGCGGATGTCTCAGCAGAGGTGATGGCGCAGCTTTGATCATTCGATCTGATCTGTTGTTTAGTCTCCAGCTCTCGGTTATTACCGCATGATACGTATTCTCGGCATCGATCCTGGCTCTCGGGTGACGGGGTTCGGGGTGATCGATGTTTCTGGCAGTTCTGTTGCGTATGTTGCCAGTGGTTGCGTGCGGTCCGCTGAAGGCAGCCTGCCTGAACGTCTAAAGACTATTTATGAAGGGATATCTGAGGTCGTGCGCAGTTACCAGCCGCTTGAGATGGCGATCGAAAATGTCTTTATGCAGAAGAATGCCGCTTCAGCATTGAAGCTGGGGCAGGCGCGTGGCGCGGCGATCTGTGCGGTGGTGACACAGGCGGTTGACGTCCATGAATATTCCCCGACCCAGATTAAACAGGCGGTAGTGGGGCGTGGTCACGCCGATAAAACACAGGTGCAACATATGGTGACAGCGTTGTTGAATCTGTCTGAGGCACCGCAGGCAGACGCTGCCGATGCACTCGCCTGCGCGTTGTGCCACAGCAATACCCGTCAGTCGCTGGATTACCTGACCGCCGCACAGATTGCGCGCGGAGTCGCGGCTCGATGATCGGCCGGCTACGAGGCAAGGTGGTGTGGAAGCAGGCACCGCAGCTGTTGATCGATGTCAACGGTGTCGGTTACGAGGTTGAGGCGACGATGAACACCTTCTACGCGCTGCCGCTTGAGGCGAGTGAGATCACCCTCTTTACCCACATGGTGGTGCGCGAAGATGCGCAGCTGCTTTACGGTTTTGCGTCGGAGGCGGAGCGCGCGATGTTTCGCAGCCTGATCCGTATCAACGGTGTCGGCGCGAAGATGGCGCTGACGATCCTCTCCGGCATGTCGATTGATGACTTTGCTCACTGCGTGCGTGAAGGAGACAGCGCCACCCTGACGCGCCTGCCAGGCGTCGGCAAAAAGACCGCAGAACGGCTGATCATCGAGATGCGCGATCGGCTCGATAAGCAGTTGGCTACGAGCAGTGGTGCGGGCGCTGCGGTGGTCGAGGCGGCAGGTGTTCAGCCTGTGCGGCAGGATGCCGTCGGTGATGCCGTCAGTGCGCTGGTGGCGCTCGGTTATAAGGCGCAGGAGGCGAGTCGCATGGTGCGCACCATCAAGGCTGACGGGCTTGGTAGTGAAGCGCTTATCCGAGCCGCGCTCCAGGCGACGGTGGCCAAATGAAGGGTGGCGTAAAAGATGATTGAGACCGACCGTATGATCAGCGCGACCTCGCACGGTGATGATGAGGCGATCGATCGCGCCATTCGCCCCACCAAACTGGCAGATTATGTCGGCCAGCCGGTGGTGTGTGAGCAGATGGAGATCTTCATCGAGGCGGCGCGTGGCCGCAGCGAGGCGCTCGACCATACCCTGATCTTCGGTCCGCCGGGGCTGGGCAAGACCACGCTCGCCAACATCATCGCCAACGAGATCGGGGTGAACCTGCGCCACACTTCCGGCCCGGTACTGGAGCGCCCCGGCGATCTGGCGGCACTGCTGACCAACCTGGAGCCGCGCGATGTGCTCTTTATCGATGAGATCCACCGCCTCGGGCCGGTGGTCGAGGAGGTGCTCTATCCGGCGATGGAGGATTACCAGCTCGATATCATGATCGGCGAAGGGCCGGCAGCGCGTTCGATCAAGCTCGACCTGCCGCCGTTCACGCTGGTGGGCGCCACCACCCGTGCCGGGCTGTTGACTTCGCCGCTGCGTGACCGCTTTGGCATCGTGCAGCGGCTCGAATTTTACGGTATCGATGACCTCAGTTCGATCGTGGCGCGTTCCGCCCAGATTATCGGCATGGAAATGGCCCCTCAAGCGGCGCGGGAAATTGCGCGCCGCTCACGCGGCACGCCCCGTATCGCCAACCGCCTGCTGCGTCGGGTACGTGATTACGCGGAGGTGAAGGCAGACGGACGGGTGACGGTCGAGGTCGCCGACCAGGCGCTGACGATGCTCAATGTCGACGCCTGTGGCTTCGATGTGATGGATCGCCGCCTGCTGATGACGATCATCGAAAAGTTCGACGGCGGCCCGGTGGGTCTGGATAATCTGGCGGCGGCGATCGGTGAGGAGCGCGGCACGATCGAGGATGTGCTGGAGCCGTTTCTGATCCAGCAGGGTTTTATTATGCGCACCACCCGCGGGCGCATGGCGACACGCCACGCCTACCACCATTTTGGACTGATACCACCGGTGCGTGAAGATTCCCCGCAAAATGGGGAGGTGCTGGATGGTCAGTAATCGGTGATTCTCACCATTGCGATCGGTGTCACAATCTTTGTCACACATCACGCTCGTTTTTATGAAAATAACGGGGTATGATACTGCCCCATATGTTTCACAGGACTGCGCTGTTTAAAACAGATTTGGACAGACGCGTGCTCATTTTTCTGAGTGCGGAGCTGCCGCACCCCTCCTGCTTTTCCAGAATATCTATTGATGGAGACCGCTTGTGACCGCTGATTTATCATTGGTGCACCTGATAACCGGTGCGAGTCTGCTCGTGCAGATGGTGATGCTGCTGCTGTTATTGATCTCGCTGGCGTCGTGGGCGTTGATCTTCCGCAAACGGAAGGAGATCAAGGATGCCAGGGCCGCGGTGGATGCTTTTGAGTCGCGCTTCTGGTCCGGCATCAGCATGGATGAGCTGCACAAACAGGTGACCGCCAGACCGGATGAGATGAAAGGGGCGGCGTCGATCTTTGAGGCCGGTTTTCGCACCTTCGTGCGTCTGCACCAGAAAGAGGGGATTGCCCCGCGCGAGGTACTGGATGGCACCCAGCGCGCGATGCGGGTGGTGATGAGTCGTGAGATCGACCAGCTGGAGAGCCACCTGCCGTTTCTCGCCACGGTCGGTTCGACCAGCCCCTACGTCGGCCTGTTTGGCACCGTGTGGGGGATCATGAACTCTTTTCGCGCACTCGGTAACGCCAATCAGGCGACGCTGGCGATGGTCGCCCCCGGGATTGCCGAGGCGCTGATCGCCACTGCGATGGGACTGTTTGCCGCAATTCCGGCAGTGGTCGCCTATAACCGCTATGTCAGCGATGTTGACCGTCTGGTCAATCGTTACGACAATTTCCTGGAAGAGTTTTCCTCGATCCTGCATCGTCAGGCACATAGCTAACAAGGTGTCGCGGATGCCGCTAACCCGATCAAGTCAGGGCTCATAATGGCGCGTAATTACAGCCGCAAACGGCCGATGTCCGAGATCAACGTCGTCCCCTATATCGACGTGATGCTGGTATTGCTGATTATCTTCATGGTGACTGCGCCGCTGATGACCCAGGGGGTCAAGGTCGACCTGCCTCAGGCGAGCGCCGAACCGGTGCAGCAGACTGAGAAAGAGCCGTTGATCGTCTCGGTCGATGCCGATGGTCTCTATTATCTCAATGTGGGTGAAGACCCGAAAAAGGGGATCGACCACGAGCTACTGGTGCAGCGCGTGGCGGCGGTGCTGCGCTATCAACCCGGCACCCAGGTGCTGGTGCGGGGTGATGCGTCGGTCAATTACGGTGCCGTAGTTACCGCAATGGCGTTACTACAGAAGGCGGGTGCCCCCAGCGTGGGGCTGGTGACCGAGGCGCTTGATGAATAATTCTGTGATGGAATACCTCGCGATAGAGAATCCAGCGCGCAGGCAGAAGGGCATCGTCTTTTGAACGCCAAAAAGATTACGCCAACCTCTGATCTATCTCTGATCAGGCGAGTGATGCAGCACCCACGTTTTCTCGCCTATTCAGTGCTGGTGCATGTGACGTTTGTGGCAGTGCTGGTGCTGAGCCTCGACTGGAGCACCAAGCCCAAGCCGGCGCCGCATGTGATTCAGGCCACCGCCGTCGATGAGTCGAAGATCAAGGCGGAGATGGATAAATTGCGCCTCGCCGATGAGAAAAAGAAAAAGCTTGAGGCGGCCCAGCAGAAGAAACTGGATGATGCAAAAAAGGCGAGTAAACGTGAAGAGCAGCGCCTCGCCGACCTGAAAAAGAAACGCGAGGCGGAACGCCGTAAACTGAAGGCGGAAGAGAAGAAACGCAGGGTTGAAGAGAAAAAGCGCAAGACTGAGGAGCAGAAACGTAAAGCGGCAGAAAAACAGCGCAAGGTGGAAGAGAAAAAACGTCGCGATGTGGAGAAAAAGCGGGTCGCCGAAGAGAGGCGTCTGAAGGAAGAGAAACAGGCACGCAAACAGGCGCAGCTGGAGAAGTTGAAGGCTGAAGAGAGGGCGCTGGAACAGAAGATGCGTCAGGAAGAGGAGGCTCGTATCAAGCAGGCCGAGGAGCGCAAGCGTCAGGCCGAACTGGAGCGGGTGCGCAAGGAAGAGGCGCGGATTCGTCAACAGCAGCTGGCCGAAGAGCAGCGTCGTCTGGATGCCGCGCGTGAACGTGAATATCAGTCGATTGTCGACAAGCATGTCGAGATCATTCGTCAGAAAGTGGAGCGCAACTGGTTGCGTCCCGCGGGTTCGGTGAAGGGGCTGGTCTGTACCGTGAAGGTACGTATAATCCCCGGGGGCGACGTGCTGGATGTGCGCATCACCAAAGGCAGTGGCAATTCGGTTTTTGACCGCTCGGTGGAGACCGCGGTGTTGAAGGCGTCACCACTGCCATTGCCCAAAGACCGGGCGCTATTTGACCGTTTTCGTGAGCTGGAATTTATTTTTGATCCTGAGGGCTGATTCTTGAAAGTTATCTTGCGCAGTTTGTTGCTGCTGGTGATTTCCCTGGGGGGCAGCGCCCAGGCGGCGTTAACCATCGAGATCACCCGGGGGGTGAAGGGGGCGATGCCGATCGCGATCGTGCCGTTTGGCTGGGAGGGGGCGAAGCCAGCGGCGCCGATGGATGTCGCAGCACTTGTCACCGCTGATCTCTATCGCAGTGGTCGTTTTTCGCCGCTGCCGGAGCACGATATGCTCTCTCGACCAAACGATCCGGAGAAACGGGTCAATTTCAAGAACTGGCGGGTGCTCGGGGTCGAGAGTCTGGTGGTCGGCAAGATGCGGGCGATTGCGAACGGTCAGTACGAAGTGAAGTTTATCCTGTTCGATGTCTTTCGTAGTACGCAAATTACCGGGCAGACCTTCATCGTGGGAGGCAAGGCCTCCGATCTGCGGGCGATGGCGCATCAGATCAGCGACATCATCTATGAGGCGTTGCTGGATGAGCGAGGGGCGTTTAATACGCGTATCGCCTATGTGACGCAGTCGCGAGACAGGGCTGGTAAGCCGCGATATTCTCTGCAGGTGGCGGACGCCGACGGGTTTGGTCCACAGGAGATTCTCTACTCCAGTGAGCCGTTGATGTCGCCGGCGTGGTCGCCGCAGGGCAAGTCGCTGGCCTATGTCACCTTTGAAAATGGTCGCCCGGCGATCTACACCCAGGATATCTGGACCGGCAAACGTGAAAAGGTCTCCTCATTTCGCGGCATCAATGGTGCGCCGGCGTGGTCACCCGATGGCACTCGACTGGCACTGGTGCTGTCGAAAGGGGGAAGCCCCGATATTTACATACTGGATCTGTTGAGTAAAAAACTGACACGCCTGACCCGTAGCTATGCGATTGATACAGAACCTGTTTGGACTCCGGGGGGAGATGCGATAGTATTTACCTCCGACAGAGGCGGCAAGCCCCAGCTCTATCAGGTAACGCTCTCTGGTCGACAGGTTAAGCGTTTGACGTTTGAAGGAGAATATAACGCGCGCGCCACGCTCTCTCCGGATGGGAAGATGGTGGCGATGGTGCATGGCAACGGCAACCAGTATCGTATTGCAGTGATGGATATGGAGAATGGCGCGATGCAGGTGTTGACGGATACTACACTGGATGAGTCGCCAAGTTTTGCGCCGAATGGTAGCATGATCATCTATGCGACCGAGAGCCAGAACAAGGGAGTTTTGTCTGCCGTCTCCGTTGACGGAAGGGTGCGCCAACGGTTGATACTGCAGGAGGGCGACGCCCGTGAGCCTGTATGGTCTCCATACAGCCGATGAAGATGAGCACGAAGCACGTAACATTAATAAATTAGGAGTGATTGATGAATATTCTCAGAAAGGCACTGATTCTGGTCGTACCCGTTATGTTTTTGGTGGGTTGTGCAACAGCACCAACAGATTCTATGGATGATCAGGCGGGCGCTGACAGCGGTGTAGATAGCGGCGCTGAGTTTGGTAGTGGCGTAAGTACCGATACCAGTGGTCGCGATGCCGACGCCGACGTCAGCAGTTCAGCCGGCACGCAGGGGTTGATGGGTGATGGCGATATCAGTAGCCAGGCGCTAACCCTGGATGACCCAGACAGCCTGCTCTCCAAGCGCGTGATCTATTTCGATTTCGATCGCAGCAAGGTGAAGTCTGAATTCAATGATATCATCGCCGCACACGCCAACTACCTTGCCGAGAACCCTGGCGCGCAGGTGAAGCTGGAAGGCCATGCCGACGAACGCGGTTCGCGCGAATACAACATCGGCCTGGGCGAGCGTCGCGGTAACTCCGTTGCACGTCATCTAGGTCTACAGGGCGCGGCACGTGGTCAGCTCGAGGTGGTGAGTTTTGGTGAAGAGCGCCCAGTGGCAACAGGTCACGATGAGTCCTCCTGGTCTCTGAATCGTCGCGTTGAAATTATCTACATCACTGAACGCTAGGGATCACTGATGTTGAGCGCTGTGAGCAGCAGACGGCTGAGTCTGGCCGTTCTGACAGTGGCGGTTGGTTCGCCTGGTCTCCATTCCGTAGCGGTGGCGCGCGATGGCCTGCCACCGATCCATGAGTCATCGATTTCGACCTCGGCTCCGCCGGCTCGAGTTGCACCGCCACCTGCGCCCACTTTTTCAGATCCTAATCAGTCGGTCGAACAGCGTCTTGCCCGTCTTGAACGGTTGCTCAACAACCAGGCGCTGCTGGAGATGCTGACGCGACTTGAAGACATGCAGGTCGATATGCAGGCGATTCGCGGTGAACTGGAGGTTCAGCGCCACGACTTCGATGGTATCAAACAGCGTCAACGAGACCTCTATCTCGATATTGATCGCCGTATCCTGCGGCTCGAAAAGTCATCTGCCGTTGCGTCATCAACTGCGCCAGCAGTGACACCTGAGCCCTCGCCAGGTGGGATTGACACACGTTCTACCATGTCGATGCCAGCCGCTACCGCGACTGCGCCAGTATTTACGGCGCCTGCGCTGCCTGCAGCAGGGGTTGGAGGTGGTCAGCCTGCGGCGGCAGCCGCGACGACGGTTGACCCATTACAGGAACAGTCGGCCTATCAGCAGGCGCTGAATATCCTGCGTGAAGGGCGTTACGATGAGGCGATTGTCGCCTTCCAGAGCTTTCTCACCCGTTTTCAGGGCAGCCAGTACAGCGGTAATGCGCAGTACTGGATTGGTGAGGCGAACTATGTCTCGCATCGATATCCGGTCGCGGTTGAAGAGTTCCAGAAGGTGATCACCAGCTATCCCGATAGTTCCAAGGTGCCAGATGCGATGCTCAAGATCGGCTACACTTTTTATGAGCTGAAGGCGTGGGACCAGGCACGCCAGACGTTGAGTAGCCTGACAGAACGTTTTCCAAAGACAACGGCAGCACAGCTGGCAGAAAACCGCCTGCATCGCATGAAGCTGGAAGGGCATTAGTCTGCTGAGGTTCCCGGGGAGTCCGGGTGGATCTGTTTTTCATCGTCTACCGAGAGTAGCAGGGTAACCTATGGCAGTGGAAGCGCAAGGACAAGAGTATAATGGCGCTGAGACGGAGGCAGCTGTACGTCTCAGAGTGACCGAGATATTCCACTCACTACAGGGCGAGTCACGCACTGTGGGTTTCCCCACTATCTTTATTCGCCTCACCGGCTGTCCATTACGTTGCGGCTACTGCGACAGCGCCTACGCCTTCGAAGGGGGCGAGTGGATGAGCCTCGATCAGGTGCTATTTAATGTGGTGAGGCACGAATGTCACTACGTCACCCTCACCGGCGGTGAGCCGCTGGCACAGAAGGGGGCGTACCCACTGCTATCACGCCTGTGCGATCTCGGTTATGAGGTGTCGCTGGAGACCAGTGGTTCAATCGATGTCTCGAAGGTCGATCCACGAGTGGTGAAAGTGATGGATATCAAGACGCCAGGCTCTGGTGAGGCGGAGAAGAACCGTTATGAAAATATCCAGTGGCTGCAAAATAATGATCAGATCAAATTTGTAATCTGCTCGCGTGAAGATTACGAGTGGGCAAAGGATAAGCTTGCCGAGCACGACCTCCCCTCACTACATGAAATCCTCTTCCAGGCCGCCTATGATGAGCTGGAAGCAAGGCAGCTGGCGGAGTGGATTCTGGAAGACCATCTCCCGGTGAGGATGCAGATTCAGCTGCACAAACAGCTGTGGGGCGACCTGCCGGGAAAATAAGAACGGCAGTGGAGAGGGGCAAGATAAAGAGGAAAGGGTGTTGAAATATCCCCCCAAAGCAGTTGTGTTGCTATCAGGTGGGCTCGACTCTGCCACCGTACTGGCGATGGCAAAGGAGACCGGTTACGATTGCTACGCGTTGAGTTTCGATTACGGCCAGCGCCACGGCTTTGAGCTGGAGGCGGCTGCGACCATCGCCGCGCAGGCGGGGGTGGCGGCACATCGGACTATTTCGCTCGACCTCGGCAGCTTCGGCGGATCAGCACTCACCGATCCCGATATCGACGTGCCGCAGGCAGGTGAGGATGAAGGCATCCCAGCCACCTACGTACCCGCTCGCAACACCGTCTTTCTCGCCATCGCGCTCGCCTGGGCAGAGGTGCTGGAGTCTCAGGATCTCTTCATCGGCGTCAACGCGGTCGACTACTCCGGCTATCCGGACTGTCGCCCTGAATTCATTGAGGCCTTCACCAGAATGGCCAATCTCGCCACCCGTGCCGGGGTCGAGGGGCAGAAGATGACCATCCACACCCCGCTGATCGCGATGAGCAAGGCAGAGATTATTCGGGCTGGTACCGCGCTGGGGGTCGATTATGGGCGTACCGTCTCCTGTTATGCTGCCGATGAGACAGGGCGTGCCTGCGGCCAGTGCGACGCCTGTCGGCTGCGCAGGGTCGGCTTTGAGCAGGCCGGGCTGGCAGATCCCACCTATTACCTATCTTAATGATTATTGTGAAATTTGCATTGTCATAAGCGGCGTCAGGGGTTAGAATAGCGCGCTCGGTTTTTCCCGATAATGGGCCGTTAGCTCAGTTGGTAGAGCAGTGGACTTTTAATCCATTGGTCGAAGGTTCGAGTCCTTCACGGCCCACCATTTCCCAAAGACTTCCCTGTTTCTGAAAGTCTTTCTCTGCGTCGAAACTTTTCATGTGCCACTTTTCGCATCTGCTATTTTGCGTGACGTTATTTTTCTTAAAATCACTGTGCTGGCTTTAGTTCTGTTTCAGGGTTTCCTGAGGTTTAGGTCGGCTATTATCATTCGTATTACATAATAAGTTCGAGTGCGAATAGTTGGGTATAGTAAGCGGTTGGTTGCTAGCGGCTCGTTATTGTCATGTGCTTGGCCGTCGCCAATGGCGGATGTGTCTATGGTGTTGCTGTTTAAGTCTGCTCATCGTGCTTTGTTCCGGTCCTAGATGACTGACTAATATAACAATATCAGTTGCTTATAAGTTTTATGGAATTTGGGCGGCGCATTGTTTGCAATGGTGCTGATATACGTCTATATTAACGTACGACTTAATTAACGTATTTGTTTGGCGGTTAGAGGAATATGAGATGCGAGCTAATCCCGGCGGAGAAATAGCACCAGAAGACGTGGTTGGCAGAGACCGACTGATCAGGCAGCTATGGCATACCTTGGAGCGTCAAAGCGTAATTCTAGCTGCAGAACGACGCATGGGTAAGTCTTGTGTTGCAAAGAAGATGGTTGCAGAAAAACCTTATACAGCAGTTGTCATCTACCGAGATATCGAAAATATAGATACCCCTATAGGTTTTGTAGAACGCATATATCAAGACGTTACTCCACACTTGAGTACCCTAAAACGCGGCCAGAACCGTTTTCAGTCATTGATGCAGCAACTGAGTGGCGCGCAAATAACCGGTATCGGAAAATTTCCTGATGTGGTCGCAAGACATTGGAAGGCACTGCTTGAGGAAATGTTATCTGATATTGCAGAGAATTATGAAGGAACAGTGATTTTCTTTTGGGATGAATTTCCTTTGATGCTGCAAAAAATTGTGCAGACATCGGGTGAATCTGAAGCAATGGAGATTTTAGATACTTTGCGGGCTGCAAGGCAGACTCACAATAACGTACGCATGCTTTATACCGGGTCCATAGGCTTGCATCATGTAACAACATCGCTCCGAGACTCCGGTCACTGCAATGATGCAACTAATGATATGCGCACAGTAGAGGTAGATCCCCTTGCGGCAGCTGATGCAAGAGAACTGGCGCTGGCCTTACTAAAAGGTGAAGGCTTGAAAAGCCCTCAATTAGCAACCGTTGCCGAGGTGATTGCAGGTATAACTGATGGCATTGCTTTTTATATTCACTATGTAATAAGTGAGATGAAGTTTCTTGGAGATGATGCGAGTGTTGAATTAGCAAAAGATATCGTTGCAAAGGTACTTGTGGAACCCAATGATCCATGGCACTTACAGCACTACAGAAGTCGATTAAATGAGTATTTTGATGCATCTCAGTTAGAAATTGTCCTGTTTATCCTGGATGAGATCGCTGTGGAGAATACCGCTTTAAGCCTGGATATGTTACGCACACGATTAGCGGCAAATATAGAGGCGATGAATGGTCAGGCTGCTCATCAAATAGTTTCAGGAGATAGTGAACTATTTCGTCGTATTCTCCTGCAGCTATCGCGAGATCATTATTTAAAACAAAGCGAAATTGATGGTGCATTTTCCTACAGGTTCCCAGTAATTCGACGTTGGTGGATGTTATCGAGAGGGTTAATTTGATATGGGACAATCTACAGCTCTTTCTCGTTTTACACCAAGCTTACTTAGTCATGATACGTTAGAAACGATATTTGTTCAGAGACAAAGGCAAGTTGACCGGTTAGTGGAGTTGCATAATCTCAGCTCACCCGTTGCGAGCAAACATCATACATTGCTAGTTGGCCCAAGGGGTATTGGGAAAACTCATCTTGTATCTCTTGTTTACCACAGACTTAAAAAACTCCCCGATTTAGAATCTCGGCAATTGATTGCCTGGCTACGAGAAGAGGAGTGGGGAGTTTCTTCATATTTAGATTTTCTATTGCGCATATTGCGAGCACTGTCAGAAGAGCATAAAGATGACAGCCTAATTGAAGAAATGCAGAATTTGGCTGAATTATCTCAGAAACATGCAGAGCAAGCTGCTGAGGCGTTGGTTGCTGAGAAATGCAATGGAAAATCACTGCTTCTGTTAGTAGAAAATCTAGATGAAATCTTTAAGGGGCTGGAAAAACAGGGTCAGGAAAAGCTACGGGCCTTTATTCAAAATAATACGTATATTGCTATTCTCGCGGCATCTCAGGGGCTCTTCAATGGGGTTTCGTTGCGTAGCTCCCCATTTTATGGTTTTTTCGAGGTCACTCATCTTCGGAAATTATCGTTTGAAGATGCTGTCACGATGCTGGCAAAGATTGCACGCCACCAGGGAGATGAAAATCTCGCCACAATGATATCGACACCTCACGGTCGAGCTCGCATCCGTGCCGTCCATCACCTTGCAGGAGGTAACCCTCGACTCTATGTTGTGTTTTCTCAATTTTTATCCAGAGAGTCGCTGGAGAGCTTGGTTGATCCATTGATGCAAATGTTAGATGACTTAACGCCTTACTATCAGGCCAGAATGGCACATCTAACACCACAACAGCGCAAGATAGTGGAGTTCTTGTGTGATCGCCGTAATGCAGTGACTGTAAAGGTGATAGCGAAGCAGAATTTTCTGACCCATCAGACAACCTCTAGCCAATTAAAAAAATTGCGAGAAATGGGGTATGTACGTGCCCATCAAAGTGGGCGTGATTCTTATTATGAGGTAAGGGAACCTCTAATGCGCTTAGCGTTAGAGCTGAAAAAACAGCGTGGTGGTCCTGTTAGGCTTTTTGTCGAGTTCTTAAAGTTATGGTACTCAAAAGAAGAGTTGGTAAATCAACTTGAAGCGTTAAGTCCTGAGCATGCAGACGAAAATGAATATCTGACTCAGGCGCTTGAAGCAAAAGAAAAAAGCAGAAGCGAACCAGCAGTCAGTGCCTGTCTAGATGATTACAATTCTTTTATTAGCAACGAAGATTATGCTCATGCAAAGGAGGTTTCAGAAGAGCTGATTGCGCTCAGGGGGAGTGGTTGGGACTGGATTAGAAAGGCGCAATGCCTTCAGAAACTGGAGGGAAAAGACGACGCTTTATTGGCAGTGAAAGAAGCCATTGGTTTGCTCCCAGACAACCCTCGACTTCTAAGTGAGTGTGCATTTATCGAGTCAGAACTGGGGTGCGGTGAAGAAGCGCTACTACATTATGAGAAGTCTTTAGAGGTCGACGAGAACTCTAGTGCGGCATGGAATAATAGAGGCGTCGAACTTAGTCGACTGGGAAGGAGGGCTGAGGCCAAAGAGTCATTTGAAAAAGCCCTGGATCTAATTAAGCCAGAAGACCTTTGGGGGTGGCGAAGTAAAGGGCTTTACGAGATGAATTTGGATATGTATGAGGAGTCGCTGACCTCTTTTGATAAGGCGCTAGAGCTAGAGCCTAATGACATAATAACCAGGCAGTGGAAAGGTGAGTCATTGAGAAAGAGTGGGCAATATTTACGAGCTTTGGAATCATATAAAGAACTAACTGTGTTAGCCCCTGATGATGTGAATGCCAAGCAGTTGCTTGCAGCCCTTCAAGGAAAAGTGGGAAGGCATTCGGAAGCTGCGGAAACATGGGCTGATGCTTTGTTATTGGAGCCGGAAAATGCCTCATTCTGGGGGAGTCAGGCCGTTTCATTTTATTATTCTGGCCAACTGAATGAGTCCCTGCATTCCCTAGAAAAAGCAGTAGAGTTTGCCCCCCAAAATGCACATTATTGGGCCAATAGAGCTGTTGCATTGAGCGCTCTTGAGCGACACGATGAGGCAATAACTTCATTGGAAAAGTCCTTTGAGCTGGAGCCTGATAATCCTGATTTTTCTCGGCTTTCGAATTATGCCGCGATATTAATGACAGTCGGCCAGTGGGAGAATGGCATTCAATTACTGGAGGATACTTTGATGCGCATGTCAGACTCCGATATTGATCAACATGACGATGATGTCGTTATCATTGCCAATCTTCTAATTCGCACTCGAGACTCAGAAAGCTGGCAAAGACATATCTCCGTCTGGATAGCATTATTTAGTAAATATGGCCTTGAGGTACTGCTTGGAAAAGGGCTCGTATCTAGCATTAATGTGTTTTCCATTCCTTGGATAGATCAAGCTGCTATGCAAAGCTGGGGGGACACTTGGCAAAAGGCAGGTAATGGAATAGATGAATTGGCTTTGCCATTACGATTGCTTGACGCAGCTGTTTGTTACTGGGAAAAACAAGATAGCCGTGTTTTATTAGAATTACCTATTGAAGAGAGATCATTGCTTGAGCCCTTGCTTGGTTATTGAGATCTTTAGCCAGGAAGATGCGTAATGAGTAAAAAATGGAAAAAGGGAGGGGTGCTATCCTTTTTTGAATTTAATGAAGGAAACAATGATCAAGAACGCTTGAAGAAGCAGAGTCCATCGCTGCTATTTCAGTGTTCTCTGGATTCTGGCCTTCACTCACTACTGTCCGGAATAAAAAATAGTAATGTTTATAAGTTGTTGCGGCCTCTAAGATTAACGGGTAAAACCCAAGTGGCTAACTTAAAATCCAGAGGCCACAACATGTATAGAAATACCCGATTTAG
>Ga0316207_10000780_pt1 | contig 45223 bp, 39 predicted proteins | sample 6weekpyrite_MG_FD_204943 | JGI IMG/M metagenome (GOLD analysis project Ga0316207, IMG submission 204943) | Microbial mat bacterial communities from mineral coupon in-situ incubated in ocean water Damariscotta River, Maine, United States -... | ecosystem: Environmental > Aquatic > Marine >... | reverse complement strand
TATGCTTGATCTCTTTTTAGCTCTTTTAGACCATTAAATGCCATCTTTTTATTTGGATTAAATGATGTCCATGTTCCATTTACTGTACCATAAATAATATCTATATCGCTTCTAAATCTACCTTCTGAAAGTATCTCTGTGGCTGTCATACCAACAATGCTCATACCCTTTTGAAGCGTTAAAGCATAGAGTGATGAGATAAGAAGTAGCGTAGTAATTAAATATCTCATTTTGACACCACTCTTTTTACATTTACAGTTCCATTGGAGAACTCTCCATAGTATTTAGTAAAATGGTAGATAACTTCAAACTTTTCATTAATATACTTTGATGGAAACGGTACACCGGCTCGCTCAACTCCATCTAAATTTAGATACATTGTGTTTGCAGTTGAACCATCTTTAATAGACTCATCAAACAGTATAGTTAATGGTTCTGTACACTCTGTGTATATAGAAACTCCACTATTACTAATATTCCAACTAGAGAGTAGGTTCTTACTCTCGTGTTTAACTTCAAGAGAGAAAGCCTTTTTAGCCTTAAGCCAAAAGCCCTCATATGAAGCAAATGTATCTATCTCTTGGACTTTAGAGTTATTCTTTCTCCATGATTTACAGCTTGGCATATAGCTCCAAATATCTAATACATTACTTTGTAAAGTAAAAGTTTTAAATACATCAGACACTGCCCCACTCATACCATAAAGGTTCCATCCCTTTGTAATATTTAGTGTCGTTTTTGATGCACTTTCAAGATTGTTTATATATTGCTCACTCTCAGTAAATAACCAAAAGCCTTGGTTAGAAGAGAGCTCGCTAAAACTATTTGAAGATTTAGAAAAATCAAAAATTTTCCACCTACTATCTTCAAATGTAAATAACAATCCATCTTTACGATTATTAAATATAGAATTTATATCTTTAACCTCTTTACCAAAAGAGTACATGCCCCAACCCTTATGTATATACAAAGAGTTTGCATTCAACAAAACAGTTGCAAAAATAAGAAGCAAAAACTTTGTCATAACCATTACCTTAATACTCTAGAACGCCAGGAGTGAATAGTCCATCATACTCATTGCCATTAAAAGTATATATAAACTGTTTTCCAGTGTAATCTGATGGAAATGTAATACCTGCTCTAAATTGTCCATCAACTTTAAGAAACATCTGCTCAGGAGTACCAATAGTATCTGCGATAGGAGCAAATGCAATTGACGCAATATCATCTTCAGCTGTCATTGTTACTCCAAAGCTTGGAGTTGTAGCAGTAACTATATTACTAAGCGTTGCAACTCCACTAACAATTATGTTTATAGTTGCAGGAGTGGCACTTCGCCGTGTAATTGTTTGATTACTTTCAAGGAATGAGTCGAATACACTTAAAGTAACAGTGGTAGTACCACTTCTAAGAGCAGTTAATCTCAAAGTAAGATCTACCCCATTTCTTGAATCAATATCAATAGCATTTACCAGTTTTTGAACAACTTGAGTATCAACCATCCCAGCATCTGCAACTGAAACATTTACCTCAACAATATTACCATCAGCATCACTAACTCTAAAAGGAATATCTAAATGTCCATCTACAGTATACGTTGTTACGGCAATCTCTAAGAGTGGAGGAAAAATATTTTCTGTAGGACCTGAACCTGCACCAACTGCTAAAGAATCCCCGACTAAAGTCTTGCTAGTAATTCTAGAAATCTCAGACTTCCAATCAGCAAAAGAGTTAAATCGTTTGATAACGTTTTCAATCTTGTCAGTCAAACTACCGCCACAACCACTAAAAAGAAATAGTGTAGTAAAAATTAATATCAAGTGTTTCATAATACTATCTCCTTTAGTAACTATCGTACGGTGACGGATAATATGCAGGTGATCCACCACCTGCTGGTCCAAAGTATTGATTTGGTGCCTCTTTGTCAGCATCACTACCTAAAGCTACCGACGCTCTTATGCATCCACTATTTAAAGTGGCAATAGTAACAAATAAAAATAAAATCCCTGTCCATCTAACTATTTTCTTCATGATAATACTCCATTATTATCTAAATTTTGTAACTATCTCATTCCATTTAGAATGCGATACCATCTTTTTGCGTCAAGTTTCAACTCCATTGTAACTTCACAAAGACCATCTGAAAAATTAACTTCAATAATTTCTGCATTACGAATAACAGCGAGTAATCTTGTTTGTACTTTTGAATCTTTTAGCATCATATCTTTAATCGTATCTTTTGCGTCAATACGGATACCATACATTTTCTCACCAAGTTGTCTATAAGCATCAACAATTGCCGCACGTTTTGCTAACGCTAATGCTTGTGCAGGAGAAGATGTAACCTCAGGTGCAACACCCATACCTGTTGAGTTAATCGTCATAATACGATTAGGACGAAGAAGTGGTGAATTTGGTATTACCAAATCATCTAATACCACAGGATGTGGAACTTCAGCATCATTACGTAAAACTTTACGCATCTCATCTAACTCATTTTGTAGTTGCTCAACAGTTTTTGTCTGTCCTGCACTAAGTGAACCTACTATTAAAAACAACGATGCTGCTGCAATAGTTGAACGATTAAAATACTTTTTCATACTAACGATTCCTTTCGCTACCTGCTTGCTTAAAATACAAATCAGGAAATATCAGTGAATGAAAAGCAAACACTGTTCCAATTTTGCACACTTAGTTTAATTATTTGTTATATGTCCGATATTAGATATAATCTCGTTAACTTTTTCAAATAGGCTTCACACATGTTCAATGGTGCAAATATCTTAATAACTGGTGGAACTGGCAGTTTTGCAAAAGCGTTTGTAACTACAGTTTTAGAACGTTTTTCTCCAAATAAAATCATCATTTACTCACGAGATGAGCTTAAACAGTATGAGATGGCTCAACAGTTTAGTGGTGCATGTATGCGCTATTTTATAGGTGATGTAAGAGATTTACCAAGACTAAAGAAGGCTATGGTAGGCGTAGACTTTGTAATACATGCAGCGGCAATGAAGCATGTACCAATTGCTGAATATAACCCTATGGAGTGCATAAAAACAAATATTATGGGTGCTCAAAATGTCATTGACGCATCTTTAGAATCTGATATTAAACGTGTAGTTGCTCTATCAACTGATAAAGCGGCGGGTCCTGTTAACCTTTATGGTGCGACAAAACTAGCTTCAGATAAACTATTCATTGCTGCAAATAACATTCGCGGTGAGCAACAGACTCTTTTTTCCGTTGTGCGTTATGGTAATGTTATGGGTTCACGTGGCTCTGTTATTCCACTATTTAAAAAATTAATTGCAAGTGGAGAGAAGAGCCTTCCTATTACAGATGAGAATATGACAAGATTTTGGATAACTCTTGATGAGGGTGTTGAATTTGTTCTTAAAAGTTTTCAAAGAATGCAAGGTGGTGAGATGTTTGTGCCTAAAATTGCCTCTATGAAGATGATAGAGATGGCAAAAGCGATGGCACCAGAACTTGAAATTAAAATTATTGGTATACGCCCAGGTGAAAAGATGCACGAAGTTATGATTCCAGCAGATGATAGCCACTTAAGCCTAGAGTTTCATGACCACTATGTGATAGAACCATCTATTACATTCTCTGCACCAATTGATTACACTAAAAATTCTCTTTCAGAAGTGGGTAAAAGGGTAGAGTATGGTTTTGAATATCGTTCAGATACAAACAGTGACTGGATAAGTAAAGAAGAACTGCTTAAAAAAATAGAGGCTAAATGAACCCATATAGCCGTCAATTAATTGATGAAAATGACATAAAAGCTGTAACAGAAGCTTTACAAGGCTCACATTTAACACAAGGTAAAGCTCACATTGAGTTTGAGAAAGAGATTGCAAGCTTTACAAATAGCAAGTATGCACTTACCTTTAACTCCGCAACTTCTGCCCTTCACGCTGCATACCATGCAATAGGAATCAAAGATGATGATGAAATAATCACAACGCCTATAAGTTTCGTGGCAACTTCAAACATGGCAGTAGCACTTGGTGCAAAAGCTATATTTTGTGATGTTAAACTTGATGGAAATATTGATGAGCGTTTTATAGAGCGTTTAATAACTCCTAAAACCAAAGTAATAGTGCCTGTTCATTTTGCTGGAACAATTTGTGAAATGGATAAAATTCTAAATATTGCACAAAAACACAACCTTAAAGTTATTGAAGATGCTGCTCATGCCCTTGGAAGCGCGAAAGATGGCAAATATGCAGGAACTTTTGGAGACATTGGAGTTTTTAGCTTTCATGCTATCAAGCCAATAACAACTGGAGAGGGTGGTGCAATTGTTACTAATAATAGAGATTATTATGAAAAAATGAAACTTTTTCGTTCTCATGGGATAATCAAAAAAGAGTTATACAATAGTGATATGAGTGAGCTTGGTTACAACTATAGAATGAGTGATATTAATGCAGCACTTGGGAAAAGTCAACTTAAAAAACTCCCCTCCTTTATAGAAAGACGTGAAAAGATTGCCTCTTACTACAATAAACGTTTTAAAAATAGCAAATATTTTTATACCATAGCTGTAAATCACACCTCGTCACGACATCTTTACCCAATTCTTTTAAAAACAGAGTTTCAATGTTCAAAAGAGGATATCTACTCTAAACTACTTAAACATGGTATTGGCTTACAAGTTCACTATAAACCAATTTATAAAAATAGTTTCTACATAAAACTTTATGGTGAGCAACGACTAAGTGTAGCAGAAGATTTTTGGCGTTCTGAACTCTCTATTCCATGTCATCAAGCTATGAGCTTAGAAGATGCAAAAGAGACAGCAAATATTTTAGAAAATGTTTTAGAAGAGTATAGTTATAAAAGTTGTTCTAGATAATGATAATAATCCAAGCGCGAACAGGTTCAAGTAGGCTTCCATCAAAAGTATTACTAGAACTTTGTAGCTCTACAGTTTTAGAAGTTATGTTTAAACGCCTAAAATCTTTAAAAGAGCAGATAGTAGTAGCAACTACAGATGATGGAAGTGAAAAGCCTATAATTGAACTTTGTAAAAAACATTCGATTGCCTACTTTAAAGGAAGCGAAAATGATGTTTTAAAACGATTTTCTGAATGTGCAAAAGAGTTTAAAGCAGACACTATAGTAAGACTTACTTCTGATTGTCCTTTAATTGATTCTAAAATAGTAAATAATATCATTGAATATTTTAAGAAAAATGATTATGATTATGTCTCAAATGTAGAGAATAGAACCTACCCAAGAGGGCTTGATTGCGAGGTTTTTTCTGCAAGTAAACTTTATGAAGCAGATAAAAATGCAAAAACTCTGTTCGAGCGTGAACATGTTACACCCTACATTAAGGAGAACTCAAAAGTTGGCTCATTTCAAGATAGAGAAGATAATTCAAATTACAGACTAACTTTGGACGTAAAAGAGGACTATGAGGTCATACAATCAATTTACAAAGAGTTTAATTGCCAAACAGATTTTTCATATAAAGAGTTAATAACTTTACTAAAAAATAGACCTCATCTTACTTTAGCAAATAAAAATGTTGAACAAAAAACCAACTAGACCATCCATTTTTATTCGAGCAGATGCATCTAAAGAGATTGGAATCGGTCATGTTATGCGCACTCTTGCTTTAGTAAATGAAGCTAGTGCTGAGGGGATTGATGTCTATTATCTCTCTTATGCAATGCCAAAGTCGCTACAAAAAAAGATTAAAAAAGTTTTGCATTTAAATAAAATTGATAATCCAGATGAAATTATAGACTTAGCAAAGATATACAAACCATTTGCAATTATCTTAGATAGCTACAATTTAAATAAAGAGTATGAAGAATCAATTAAAAACAACACCAATGCAACTATAGTAGCCTATGAGGATTTAGATAATGAGCATAGTAGTGACCTTGTAATAAATCCAAATATCTATGCTAAAAGTGCTAAAGAGAACCATCTTTATGGAACTAAGTGGGCAATACTCCGTAAAGAGTTCAAGCAAAGATTTCATAAAACAAATAATAGATTCACCTTAGCAGTAACACTAGGTGGTAGCGATGAAAAAAATATCACATATGAGATTATCAGACATCTGAAAAAATGGCATATACCATTTTTTGCACATATTATTTTAGGTGCAACAAATCCACATAAACATAAAGTTTCTACTTTACTAAAAGATACAAAGAGTTTCAAACTTCACATAGACCCAAAAAACTTTGCATCTCTTTTAGCAGATGCTGACTTAGTAATTAGTGCTTCAGGACAGACAACTATAGATGTGCTATACCTCAACAAACCATCTCTTGCTATAAATGTGGTGGATAATCAAAATAAAATTACCCAAGAGTTAAAGAGAAAAAAACTTGCTCTAACACTAGAGGCATCTAAAATAAAAAAATTTACAAGAGCATTAAACAGGCTCTATAGATTTAAAAATAGATTTAAAACAGACAAAATTGAAATTGCTAAACACTCTGTTTTAAAAGAGATTAAATATAATCATTTAAAGAACTTTACACTTTTAGCATTTAAAAAATCTGATTGTGATGAGCTTTTTGGACTAAGTAATGAGCCGCTAATTCGTAAAATTTCTTTAAATTCAAATACTATTTCAAAACAGGAGCATAAAAGCTGGTGTGAAAGAAAATTGAATGATGGTACCCAAATTCTTATAGCTCGTTCAAAAAGTGGTATCTTTCTAGGCTATGTAAGGTTTGAAAATAGCATTAGTATAGCCCTTTCAAAATTTTCCAGAGGATTAGGATTTTCAAAAGTTTTACTCGCTCATAGCCTAAAGCAGACAGATAAAAAATTAATTACTGCACAGATAAAAAATGATAATTTTACTTCACTTACTCTATTTAAATCTTTTGGATTTGTACAAATAGATAAAAATGCCGATTTTGTAACTATGGAATATAAAAATGATAATTGATAATTTTGAGTTAGCAAAAGATAAAGTCTTTATTGTAGCAGAACTCTCAGCAAATCATGGAAACGACATAAATATTGCGAAAGAGACAATTAAAGCTGCTGCAAGAGCTGGAGCAGACGCTATAAAGCTACAAACATATACAGCAGACTCTATTACACTAAATAGTAACAATGACTACTTTAAAATCAGACAAAACACCATTTGGGATGGAAAAATTTTATATGAGCTATACAAAGAAGCCGCACTCCCATATGAGTGGCATGAAGAGCTTTTTAAGACTGCAAAAGAGGAAAACCTCATCTGCTTTAGTAGCCCGTTTGACAAGCATGCAGTTGATTTTTTAGAAAAATTAAATGTACCAGCATACAAAGTAGCCTCTTTTGAGATAACAGACATTCCTCTTATTGAGTATATGGCATCGAAACAGAAACCTATTATTATCTCAACAGGAATTGCAAAACTTCAAGATATAGAGCTAGCCGTGCAAACTTGTAAAAACATTGGAAATGAACAGATAATTTTACTTAAATGCACAAGTGCTTATCCAGCTGATCCAAGTGAGATTAATTTAAAAACAATGAGTGATTTATCTTCGCGTTTTAATGTTTTAAGTGGACTATCTGATCATACTTTAGGAATCACTGCACCCATTGCTGCCACAGCTTTGGGTGCTGTAATGATAGAAAAACATTTTATTTTAGATAAATCTATTGGTGGAGCTGACAGCTCTTTCTCTCTTGATGAAAAAGAGTTCACTCAAATGGTAGAAGCAGTTAGACAGACAGAAAGCCTACTTGGAGAGGTAACTTATGAACTAAGTGAAAAAACTTTACTCTCACGTGAGTTTTCACGCTCTTTATTTATTGCAAAAGATATAAAAAAGGGCGAAATATTTACAGAAAAAAACATTCGCTCAGTTCGACCAAGTTTTGGTCTTCATCCAAAATATTTTCATGAAACTATAGGTAAGAGAGCAAAAAAAGATTTAAAAGAGGCAATGCCACTTAGTTTAGAAGATATAGAGTGAAAAAAATTGCTGTAGTTATTCATGACGCTGGAGCGGCTCAAGTGTTAGTCTCACTTATAAAAGCAAATTTTGATTATGCCAATTGGTATATTTTTGCTCCTGTAAATTCACCAGCTCATAAAATTACAGGCTCAAACAGATTAAAAATTCAAACATCTACGATAGAAGAGATAACTCCTGATTTAATTTTTTACGGAACATCTTGGCAAAATAATTTTCACCTAGATTTTTTTAATTATGCCAAGGAAAATAGTATTAAAACTGTTGCTTTTTTGGAAAATTGGGAAAATTATAGGAAAAGATTTAACAATGTTTTTCCAGATTTCATCTGCGTTAATGATGACTTAGCGTACGAAACTGCTAAAAATGAGGGATTAAACAGTCTCATAAAGATAAAAGATTACGCAACTCTAAATATTTTAAATAAAAGAAAAAATATAAAAGAGGAAAATACTCTTTTAATTCTAAGTGAACCAACCACAAGAGTTGCAAAAAATAGTTATGATGATGCTAACTATTGGGGATACACAGAAACCTCATGGATGAAAGATATTTTAGACAACTTTGAACTTTTTAAATGTTCAAGTATAACTATTAGACTTCACCCTAGTGATAATCCTTTGGTGTATGAAAATATTATGAAGTCATACAGACATATAAATTACACTATTGAGAAAGAAACTGAACTAATAGCTAATTTACTATCTTCTAAAATTGTTTTAGGTAATAATACAGTGGCACTTTACTATGCATATTTACTACATAAACTTTCTATCTCTTACATTCCGAGTAAAAATCGTACTTGCAATTTACCAATTGCAAAAAGAAATCAGATACAATCTTTTAATGAATTTAAACTCTCAAATTTTAAGAGGAACAGTTCAAACAGAGTACATGAGTTTGGAATAGATTTTAAAACATTACTTGAAAGGTTATCGTGAAAATAGTTGCAACAATAGAAGCGAGAATGAACTCTTCAAGACTTCCTGGAAAAGTTTTAATGCCATTTTTAGGACGACCATCACTGCAGATGATGATTGAGCGCATAAAACAGTCACGCTACATTGATGAAATTGTTATAGCAACCACAACAGATAAGAGCGATGACAGCATTGAAAAGCTTGGACATAGTCTTGATGTAACTGTTTACAGAGGGAGCGATAATGATGTTTTAGCTAGAGTTTTAGGTGCAACTGAATCTGCAAATGCAGACCTTCTTGTAAAACTAACAGGAGATTGTCCGCTAATTGATCCAATAATTATTGATCAAACTATTACAGCACACCTGAGTGGAGATTATGACTACACATCCAACCTACTAAATGAACGTACTTTTGCTATAGGACTAGATACAGAAGTGCTTTGGGTTGATACTCTTAGAAAAGCTAATGAATCTACTAGTACACCAATGGATAGAACACATGTAACATGCTATATATACCACAATCCTCAATTCTTTAAACTCCACGGTATCACAGCAAATGCTCATACTCAAAGTGGCGATTTGCGCATTACTCTTGACACTAAAGAGGATTATGAACTTATAAAAAAGATATTTGAAACTCTTTATCCAAATAATATGGAATTTAGAGCTAAAGATATAGTAAAATTGTTAAGAACAAACCCAGAACTTCAAAGTATTAATTCAAACGTACGTCACAAAAAGGTGGAAGAATTATGAAAGCAGTAATAATTGGAGCAGGACAAATTGCAGGAGGGCTTGACAGTCCAGAAGATGAAGCAATATTAACTCATGCACATGCCTATAAAGCTAATCCAGATACTGAGCTTATTGGTGTTTGTGATACAGATGAAAGTTCACTTAAAGAGTTTACTAAAAAATGGGAGACTAAAGCTTTTAATAGTGCTAAGGAGATGATAGATGAGTGTGCCCCAGATATAATCTCTATCTGTTCATCTACACAGACTCACTCAAATATGCTTAACCTTGCATTAGAATCTAAAAGTGCTAAAGTAATTCTATGCGAAAAACCTTTTGTATCTACAAAAGAGGAGTTCGATGAGATAAATAGACTTTTAGAAAAAAATTCAAAAAAACTTTTCATCAATTTCATACGCAGATATGACCCATCTTTTATAAAACTAGCAGAAATTATTAAAAGTGGCGAACTAGGTAGCATACAATCTTTTCAAGGACGTTTTAGCAAAGGACTAATTCATAATGGTTCACATATGCTTGAACTTATAGAGTGGCTTATTGGATCTATTTCAAAGATTAGAATACTTGATTTACATAAAAGTGAAAGTGATTTTCTAGGTCAATTTTACGTACATTCAGAAAATGCAAACGGAATATTGACAAATCAAGAGGCTACAAATTATGACCACTTTGAACTTGATATTATGCTAAGTGGAGCAAAAATAGCAATTTCTGACCAAGGTAGAAGCATTACTATTTTAAAACCAGAAGAATCAAAAATATTTGCTGGATATAGTTACTTGCAAGAACATTCAAAATTTTCTGGAACACTAGAGAGGAATATGGAAAACTCTCTAAATTTTGCACTAGCTAATGATTCACACTCACTACTACAAACACACCTAAACTTGAGTGCTAAACTACTACATATCGCAAAAACTCTACATAAAAGCTCTAGCATAGAGTTTGCATGAGTATCTTAGCTATAAATGGTGGTAAAAAAGTACGTACAAAACCTTTTGAAGCCTACAATACAATCGGTAAAGAGGAAGAAGAAGCGACTTTAAGAGTTCTTAGAAGTGGAAAACTATCATCTTTTTTAGGCACATGGCATGATGACTTTTATGGTGGAGTAGAGGTACGAGCTTTAGAAAAAGAGTGGGCAGAATACTTTGGGGCTAAACACGCAATAAGTGTAAATTCTGCGACCTCAGGACTTTTTTGTGCCGTTGGTGCATCTGGAATAAATCCAGGTGATGAAGTCATCGTTAGTGCATATACTATGAGTGCTTCAGCAGTTGCGGCGATTGTTTATGGGGCTATTCCTGTCTTTGCTGACATTGAAGAGGATTATTACACTCTTGATGTAAACTCTATAAAAAAACTTATCACTCCTAAAACAAAAGCAATTATTATTGTAGATATTTTCGGACAAGTTTATGATGTTGATGCAATTAACTCTTTAGCAAAAGAGAATAATTTAATAGTTATAGAAGATGCAGCCCAAGCACCAGATGCATCGCTTAATGGGAAAAAAGCTGGAACTTTTGGTGATATGGGGATATTTTCACTAAATTATCACAAACATATTCATACTGGAGAGGGTGGCATAATAGTTACAGACAGTGATGAATTAGCAGATAAGTTATATTTAATTCGTAACCACGCTGAAGCTGTGCTTGACGCAAGAGGCATTAATAGTTCAAAAGAGCTAATCAATATGGTAGGTTTCAACTACCGCTTAAGCGAACTTCATGCAGCCATAGCAAGAGAGCAACTAAAAAAATTACCAAACTTAATAGAAATGCGCATAGAAAATGCAAACTATTTAAATCAAAAACTTTCAAATATTGATTTTTTAAAAACAACAGCAATAAGGGAAAACTCTACTCACGCTTTTTATGTACAAGCTATGCAGTTTGATGAAAATATCGCTGGTATAAATAGAATAAAATTTGTAACAGCACTAAAAGCTGAACTTCCTAACACAAAACTAAGAGAAGAATCAGATGTACTAATTGGGGCAGGCTATGTTAAACCTCTATACCTGCAACCGATGTATCAAAAACGTATAGCTTTTGGCAGTGAGGGATACCCTTTTAATTTAACTTCAAGAACATACCAAAAAGGTCTTTGTCCAGTTACTGAACTAATGCACGAAAAAAAGCTAATAACACATGAACTAATGCGCCCACCTGCAACTAAAAATGATTTAGATGATGTAGTTGAAGCTTTCTTAAAAGTAGCTGAGAATTTGAGAGAACTATGACGTTTAATGAACGCTGTTACGAGCTTCTCCTACAAATTCCAAAAGGTAGAGTCACAACCTACAAAGAGATAGCAAATGCACTAGGAACAAAAGCTTACCGCGCTGTTGGTAATGCTATGAATAAAAATCCAAATCCAATTGAAGTCCCATGTCATAGAGTTGTTAAAACTGATGGTTCGCTTGGTGGTTATGCATATGGGAGCAATAAAAAAATTGCCCTTTTAGAATCTGAGGGGCTTAGTGTACAAAATAACAAAATTGACGATTTTAATAAAAAACTATATAAGTTCACTTAAGGCTTACCAATGAACAATCCACTACTTAAATCAAAAAATATTTACCTAAGAGCATTAGTTCCTGAAGACGCTAATGGAAATTATCCATCATGGCTAAACGATGAAAAAATTAGTGCACATAACTCTCACCATACATTTGGGTACACAAAAGAGCAAGCGCTTGAATACATCAACTCTAGTATTGGCTCTCGTACTAATCTAATCCTTGCAATTACCGATATAGAGAGTAACAGACATATTGGAAATGTGTCTCTTCAAGCTATCAATTGGTTAAATAGAAGCGCAGAGTTTGCTATTTTAATTGGAGAATCAGATTTTCATAGAAAGGGTGTTGGCAAAGAGGCGATGGGGTTAATTTTAGAGCATGGTTTTAGCGCTCTTAATCTACATCGTATCTATTGTGGAACACCAGTAAAGAATAGCTCAATGCGCTCTTTAGCACAATTTTTCAAGATGCGCGAAGAGGGTTTTCGTAAAGAGGCATTTTACAAAAATGGTGGCTATCACGACATTGTAGAGTATGGATTATTAAGAGGCGAATATTATGAGCACAAAAACAGACAATTGGGGTAAACCCCTATACGATGATGTCATGCGTTACTGCACCCGTTGCTGTATGCCAGAAACTAATGAGGGTATGCAGTTTGACGAGATGGGAATCTGCCTTGCTTGTCGCGCACAAGAAGAGAAGATGCGTATTGACTGGAAAGCCCAAGAGAAACAGTTAAAATCAGTTTTAGATGAGTACAAAGCTAAAGCTGGTGATAACTATGACTGTATTGTTCCTGTAAGTGGTGGTAAAGATAGCGTCTTTCAGATGCATGTACTTAAAAAAGTGTATGGGATGAACCCACTTGCGGTTACATTTAACCACAACTGGTACTCTGAAACTGGTAAATTTAACTTAGATAATGCACTAGAAAAACTAGAAATTGACCACATGATGTTTACACCAAATAAGGCACTTGTCAAAAAATTATTTGTTAAATCATTTTATAAAATTGGTGATTCATGCTGGCACTGTCACGCTGGCGTTGGAGCCTATCCGCTTCAGATTGCAGTCAAATTTAATATCCCTCTGCTCATTTGGGGTGAATCAGTTTGTGAGACAAGTGGACGTGCTAGTTTTACTCAAAATGTTACTGAATTTGACAGAGACTACTTTACAACAGTTTCTGCAAAACTATATCCTGAGCAGATGATAGGCGATGGAATTACAAGAAAAGATTTAAAACCTTTTGAGCTTCCTAGCTTTGAAGAGATTAATCGTGTTGGTGTTGTTGGGCTTCATCTTGGTAATTTTCTGTTTTGGGATGATGAACGTCAAATGGAATTCATCAAAAAAGAGTATGGATGGAAAGAGGAGCATAGAGCTGGTCACTATAAAGGGTTTAAAGGAAATGAGTGTAAATTTGAGACTATGCATGACCATATGAAATTTGTAAAACGTGGCTTTGGGCGTGGAACAGATCAAGCAAGTGCAGATGTTAGAGCAGGTCTACTTACGCGTGAAGAGGGTTTTGAAGTAGCTAAAAAGTATGATCAACAACGTCCAGCTTTTTTAGATGAATTTTTAGATATGGCAAATATCACTGAAGATGAGTATGAGAATGTCCTTAAAAATATGCGTCAAGGTAATTTTAGGAAGATTAAATGAGTGAGCTTTACAAGCTTGATGCTACAAGTTTAAGAAAGTCACTTTTAAGAGGTGATATAACACCCTCAGATATAAGCACATCACTACTTAAACGTACAGCAGAGTTAAATCCCTCAATTGATGCTTGGGAGTATCTTGACGAAGATATTATAGCTAGACAGATAAAAAAGATAGATGCTGGTGATAAAACTCGCTCTCTTCATGGTATCCCTATTGGGATAAAAGATATTTTCAACACTTTTGACATGCCAACACAGATGGGGTCACCTCTTTGGAAAGATTTCACTCCTGGGAATGATGCTAGAGTTGTGCACTACTTAAGACGAAATGGTGCAATTATTTTTGGAAAAACTGTAACAGCTGAATTTGCTGTGCATTACCAAGATAGAACACATAATCCTCATAATTTAGAGTATTCACCTGGTACCTCTTCAAGTGGTTCAGCCGCTGCGGTTGCTGCTAATATGGTGCCAATTGCATTTGGTTCACAAACTGCTGGTTCAATTTCAAGACCTGCAAGCTACTGTGGAATTTATGGCTTTAAGCCTACTTTTGGAGTTATGGCTAGGATTGGTATACTTAAGACTACCGACTCTCTTGATTCTATTGGCTTTTTTACTAGAAGTGTTGAAGATTTAAAACCAGTTTTTGATGCTTCACGTGTACATGGTGAAAATTATGAATATGTTAACAGATATATTGATACTCATACAACAAAAAAAGAGTTTAAAGTATCTGTTATAGAGCATCCTCACTGGGATAGGGCTGAACCATATGCAAAAGAGGCGTTTAATGAATGGTCTAAAAAGCTAGATATTCCTGAAATTAAATTTATAGACATTAAACTAGATGATTCTATAAACGAACTTCGTGGAATTCATCAGACAATTTACGATAAAGCACTTGCTTACTATTTTTCCAAAGAGTTTAATAACCATACGCTTTTAAGTCCTATCTTTTATGAAATCATAAAAAATGGAAATAAGATAACGTCTGAGCAGTACCAACACGCTATAAAAAGGCAAGCTCAAATTAGCCATAAAATTGATGAACAGTTAAAAGAGGTTGATGTACTCTTAACACTCTCAACTGCAGGAGTTGCACCACTTGGACTAACAACACCAGATACAATAGATTCAAGCTATATCTGGACAGCTTTAGGCCTGCCAACACTCTCAATTCCTGTTTTTAAAGAGAAAAACAATTTACCATTTGGTGCGCTTGCAATTTCACGAAAATATCAGGATAATACGTTACTAGATTTCGCACAACTACTAAAGAACAGAGAGATTATTTTTAATATTGAGGATATTTTATGAATCAACAAGCCAGTAGCATATTTGAACGTAACGTTGAAGCACTTTTGCCAATCAACGTGCCACTTGCAACAAAACTTTTTTCAATGCAAGAGAATAAAAGATTTGAAGTATTTCAAGGTGAGGATCCTGCTGATATAAATATTTTAGATAAAGATACTAAAGAGATTTTTTATGAGTACCCTGTAAAAGATACAATGAAACAGTATGATGATTATGACAACTATAAAAGATACCCATTTCTTTACTTTTTTGGAATTGGAAATGGTCAGCTAATTAAACTTCTACTAAATAATAGCGCTAGAAAACGTATTGTTGTAATTGAGCCTGAAGTTGAACTAATTTATATCGCTCTAAATTTAATTGATTTTTCAAAAGAGATTACTGAGCTTCAATTTATTATAGATATAAGTGCGGATATTGACTTCGTTCGTGGAATACACTATATGTCTCATAAAGAGGGTCAACTATATGCAAAGCTATATAACTTGCATATCCTTTTACCATATTACCGTCGTCAATTTGCAGATGAAATTCTGCGCGTAAATTCAACAATAACAAAAGCATTAGAGTATGTTGTAACAGTTCACGGAAATAGTGTGGAAGATTCATTGATGGGGGTAGAGCGTCACTTTAGAAATCTTCCGTTTATGCTTAAGCACCCAAAACTTAAAGATTTACGTTCTCAAAAAAATAGTGACTTAGCTATTGTCGTCTCAACTGGACCAAGCCTAACTAAACAGCTCCCTATTCTAAAGGAGATACAAGACTATGTAACAATAATCAGCGTAGATGCAAGTTTTCCAGTACTTGCAAAAAATGGCATAAAACCTGACATTGTAACAGTTCTAGAGCGTGTTCCTGAAACTGGTAAATTCTTTAGTGAAACACCTGCTGAAGCTCATAAAGATGTAATCTTTTACTGTGTATCAATTGCTGATGAAGCTGTAATTAATGGTATAAAAGATGGCACTACAATTTTAGGTATGCGTTCACATGGTTATACAACAGTATTTGAACTTGATGATTATGGCTACCTTGGTGAGGGATTAAGCGCTGCTAACTTAGCGCACGAGCTCTCTATGGTCATGGGTTATGAGAGATGTGTCTTAATTGGTCAAGATTTAGCGTTTGGTGAAGATGGTACAAGTCATGCAGATGATCACTTTTATGGAATTAATGAAGAGAATATAAAAGAGAGTGACCCATACACTGAAAAATATGGTGGTAATGGAAAAATTCGTACAACAGTTTATTGGAAAATTTTTATGAATGCTTTTGAACGTGTTATTACACGTACACAAGATGTGGTTACTACAATTAACTCTACAGAAGGAGGAGCTAGAATTCCTGGAACTTTAGAGATGCCCTTTTCTGTAGTTGCTAAAGAGTATGTAAGTAGAGAAAAAATTAAAGAGCCTATTGTAGTTGAGTACCCATCGCAAGAAGAGACCGACAAAAATATGAAAACAGCTATTAAGATTGTGAATATATTTTTAAGAGAGGGTAAACTGTGGCAAGAAGAGGCGCAAGAGGTTTTCTTAGAGGTTCAAAAAGAGGCTGAGAATTTAATAAAGCTAAATGAAGAGAAGAACCTTGAAGCGATTGATTTTGACTACATCGAAAAGTTAATAGAAAAAATCGATACTATTAAAGCATTCTTTGATGATCCTGACTTTGAATTAATGTATTACAATACGGTTCAATCATACATTCTTCATCAAGAGTTAGAACTTGCAAAACTACATGTTAGTGACCCAGTTGAAGATATAGATAAAAAAGCAAAAATGATTGATTGGGTTTTACAGCACAGATATTGGCTATTTAGTCTAGCTGGCGGTATAAATGCAGCACGTGAAATTATAGGTAAAGGTGTTGATAGTTGGCCAGAGAATTATAAAAAAGAGTTAAATTTAGAGCTTCTTCCAGAAAAGGAAGAAGTAAAAAAAGATCTTACTGAAGAAGCTTAAGAACATTCTGCTGAATGTTATTAGCTTGAGACATTGCAAAACTTCCAGCTTGCGCTAGAATATTATGTTTTGAGAAGTTTGCACTTTCCATTGCAAAGTCAACATCTCTAATATTTGATTCAGCAGATTTTACATTAACTTGAGTAACTGAGATATTGTTAATTGTAGATACCAGTTGATTTTGTACAGAACCTAAGTCTGCACGGATAATATCAAGTGTACGTTGAGCCGATTGAGCAACTTCCATAGTCATCATTGCCCCCTTAAGTGAACTAACTCCCGCGCCAATACCACCACTTAAGTCAAGATCTGAAGCTGAGTTTGCAGATTTTCCAAGTGCAAGAGCCACATTAGATGTAACATTTGCTTTTGATTCAGCTAAATTTACAGTAGCATCTGCAATTGTTCCATGTCCAATATCACTTAGAGCCCCTGCTACACCTTGTGATTCAACACCCAAAATAATATCTTTTGCATCTTGACGTGATAGTGTCAAACGACCATAATTTCCACCCTCAGCACCAGCTAAGCTACCACCTGCACTAAATAAAATCCCACGTCCATCAGTAGCTCTTAAGTTCAATCTTCCCTGTTCATCTACAAATGCTTGAACACCTGTTTGCTCTTTTTCTGCGTTAATTGCATTTACTAAACGTCCATCACCATCATTTTGAGATACACCAACAACATCTCCAATAAGAGTACCATTTACTGTCAACGCAGAAATATCTCCAGGTACAACTGCATTTGTAGTTGTAGATTGAACAATAAATGATGCTTTTACGCCTGTCTGGTCTGTATTTTTATTAATAACTTCAGCTAGTACACCAATTCCACTTCCTGCTGAATAGTCAATATTTACAGATTCCATTCTAATATCACGAGTACCAGCACTAAATACTAATGTAACATCACTAGTTGCAGTATTTAAAGAACCAACACCTGTTTCATATCTAACATGTCCAATTTTTGCAGTATTTGTAGCTCCAATTGAGGCTTTTACTGTCTCGTTTGAGAATGCACCGACTTGAAACTCTTTATTATTAAATGAACCAGCAAGAAGCTTTTGTCCATTAAAAGAGGTAGTTGAAGCGATATTATCAAGACTCTCTAATAGTCTGTTAATATCTTTTTGAATAGCAAAGCGTGACTCACGACTCTGACCATCTTGCGCGGCTTGAACAGCTTTTACACGAATAGTCTCTAAGATTTTAATCTGTTCATCCATCGCTTTATCTGCAATTTGAACAATTCCAATTGCATCATTTGCATTTGCAACTGCCTGACCTAGTGAGCTTGCTTGTGACCGTAGCGAATCTGCAATCGCCATACCTGATGCATCATCAGCAGCTTTATTAATACGCAAACCTGAACTCAATTTTTCTAAAGAGTTATTTAGTCCTCTATTATTTACAACAGAGTTATTATGCGCATTTAAAGCACCAATGTTGGTATTGATTCTAAAACCCATGCCCAATCCTTTGAGAAGTTCTTTAGTAACTCAAAGCAATTAGTGTGCCAATTTATATAAGGATAGCGATTAAAATGTGTAATTTAAAAAATAAGGGAGTATAAGAAAATGTATAAAGTCGCCGAAGCGACTATTATACTATTGAAGAAGACGTAGAACGTTTTGTTGAACGTTATTTGCTTGACTAAGTGCAAATGCACCAGCTTGAGAAAGAATATTCAATTTAGAAAATTGAGCACTCTCTTTTGCAAAGTCAACATCTCTAATGTTTGATTCAGCAGCTTTAACATTTACCTGAGTAACACTAATGTTATTCACAGTTGAAACTAACTGATTTTGTACAGAACCTAAATCCGCACGGATACTATCTAATGTTTTTTGAGCAGATTGAGCAAGCTCCATTACAGCCATAGCACCCTTAAGACTTGTAACACCAGCACCAATACCACCACTTAAATCAAGGTCAGTTGAAGTATTCGCACTCTTACCAATAGCAAGAGCATCTGCACTTGTAATATTTGCACGAACATTTGCTAAGTTCATTGTTGTCTCAGCTAATGTATCATGACCAATATCACTAAGAGCACCAGCGGCACCAGCAGTAGATACTGTAAAAGCAATATCTCTAGCATCTTGACGTGAAAGTGTCAAACGACCATAGTTACCACCCTCTGCACCAGCTAGCCCACCACCAGCACTAAATAAAATACCACGACCATCACCTGAGTGAAGTGTCAAACGACCCTGACCATCAACCGTAGCCTCAACACCTGTCTGCTCTTTTAGTTTATTAATAGCTTGAACTAAACGACCATCTGAATCATTAGCCTGAACACCTGAAATATCTCCAATCAATACACCATTTAGTGTGATTCCTGAAAGATCTCCAGCTGCAATTCCAGCAGTTGTATTGCTCTCAACAATAAAACTAGCTTTTGTTCCAGTTAGTTGCGTACTCTTGTTAATAACATCAGCAAGAGCACCCATTCCACTACCAGCAGAGTAATCTATACTTACAGATTCAAGTCTAACATCGACTGTACTTGAACTAAATGTTAAACTAACATCACTAGTAGATTCACTAAGTGTTGCCACTCCCGTTTCATAATGAACATGACCAATTTTACTAGATCCCGTCGCACCAATTGAAGCGTTTACAGTCTGGTTTGAAAATGCACCAACTTGAAACTCTTTATTAGTAAATGATCCAGCTAGTAGTGATTGACCATTGAAAGTTGTAGAAGCTGAGATATTATCTAGACTCTCTAGTAGTCTATTTATATCTTTTTGAATAGCTGCACGTGTATCTGATGTTTGACCATCTTGCGCGGCTTGTGTAGCTTTTGTACGAATGGTCTCTAAGATTTTAATCTGTTCGTCCATCGCTTTATCTGCAATTTGCACAATACCAATAGCGTCATTAGCATTTGAAACTGCTTGTCCTAAACCAGAAGCTTGTGCTCTTAAAGAATCAGCTATCGCCATCCCAGAAGCATCATCTGCTGCTTTATTAATACGTAAACCTGAACTCAGTTTTGATAATGAATTATCTAAACTTCTGTTGTTCATATTAGTAATTGCAAGCGAATTCATCGCAGCAATATTTGTATTTATTCTAAAACCCATAATAAATCCTTTTATTGTATATTCAGGCATCCTTGCCGTCTAAAAAGTATATCGACACAACAGATTAAAACTTAATAGCCAAATAGAAGAATTTATATAGATTAATATTAAAATATTGAAATGTAGAAGAGAATATCAAAAGGTGTATCTAGCCACCAAAGTGGCGAGATACTATTGTAGAAGACGTAGAACGTTTTGTTGAACGTTATTTGCTTGACTAAGTGCAAATGCACCAGCTTGAGAAAGAATATTCAATTTAGAAAATTGAGCACTCTCTTTAGCAAAGTCAACATCTCTAATGTTTGATTCAGCAGCTTTAACATTTACCTGAGTAACACTAATGTTATTCACAGTTGAAACTAACTGATTTTGTACAGAACCTAAATCTGAACGGATACTATCTAATGTTTTTTGAGCAGATTCCGCAAGTTCCATTACAGCCATAGCACCCTTAAGACTTGTAACACCAGCACCAATACCACCACTTAAATCAAGGTCAGTAGAAGCATTTGCGCTCTTACCAATAGCAAGAGCATCTGCACTTGTAATATTTGCACGAACATTTGCTAAGTTCATTGTTGTCTCAGCCAATGCATCATGACCAATATCACTAAGAGCACCAGCGGCACCAGCAGTAGATACTGTAAAAGCAATATCTCTAGCATCTTGGCGTGAAAGTGTCAAACGACCATAGTTACCACCCTCTGCACCAGCTAGCCCACCACCAGCACTAAATAAAATACCACGACCATCACCTGAGTGAAGTGTCAAACGACCCTGACCATCAACCGTAGCCTCAACACCTGTCTGCTCTTTTAGTTTATTAATAGCTTGAACTAAACGACCATCTGAATCATTAGCCTGAACACCTGAAATATCTCCAATCAATACACCATTTAGTGTGATTCCTGAAAGATCTCCAGCTGCAATTCCAGCAGTTGTATTGCTCTCAACAATAAAACTAGCTTTTGTTCCAGTTAGTTGCGTACTCTTGTTAATAACATCAGCAAGAGCACCCATTCCACTACCAGCAGAGTAATCTATACTTACAGATTCAAGTCTAACATCGACTGTACTTGAACTAAATGTTAAACTAACATCACTAGTAGATTCACTAAGTGTTGCCACTCCCGTTTCATAATGAACATGACCAATTTTACTAGATCCCGTCGCACCAATTGAAGCGTTTACAGTCTGGTTTGAAAATGCACCAACTTGAAACTCTTTATTAGTAAATGATCCAGCTAGTAGTGATTGACCATTGAAAGTTGTAGAAGCTGAGATATTATCTAGACTCTCTAGTAGTCTATTTATATCTTTTTGAATAGCTGCACGTGTATCTGATGTTTGACCATCTTGCGCGGCTTGTGTAGCTTTTGTACGAATGGTCTCTAAGATTTTAATCTGTTCGTCCATCGCTTTATCTGCAATTTGCACAATACCAATAGCGTCATTAGCATTTGAAACCGCTTGTCCTAAACCAGAAGATTGTGCTCTTAAAGAATCAGCTATCGCCATCCCAGAAGCATCATCTGCTGCTTTATTAATACGTAAACCTGAACTAAGTTTTGATAATGAATTATCTAAACTTCTGTTGTTCATATTAGTAATTGCAAGCGAATTCATCGCCGCAACGTTTGTATTTATTCTGTAACCCATAATAAATCCTTTTATTATATCTTCAGGCATCCTTGCCGTCTTACTCATTGCAGGAAATATTAAAATAATTTCACCTGCACACACAAATCACACTCGTAGGGTCACACTACCCTACAGACAGAGCTATCGACAACTTCGTAAAATTTTTTAGTCATTTGGAAATTTATGATAGAATTTCGTCCAATTCATTTAATCAAGGTCACTATTTGAAACATTTAATTATAGTTGAGTCACCTGCTAAAGCTAGAACAATTAAAAATTTTTTAGGTAAAGAGTACGAAGTTATCGCGTCTAAAGGTCATATCAGAGACCTCCCTAAAAGCTCTTTTGGTATAACAGAAGATGAGGAAAAACTTGTTCCAAAATATTCTATCGCAAAAGAGAACGCTCCAATAGTCAAACAGATAAAAGAGTTAGCAAAAAAAAGCGACACTATATATATCGCGACCGATGAGGATCGCGAGGGTGAAGCAATTGGTTGGCATATTGCACACGCTATCAAAAAAGACCCTCAAGAGCTACCGCGTATTGTTTTTCATGAGATTACAAAAAAAGCTATTATTAATGCTTTAGAAAACCCAAGAAAAATTGACATGAACCTAGTCAATGCTCAACAGACAAGAAGACTACTAGATAGAATAGTTGGTTATAAACTATCTCCACTTCTTGCTTCAAAAATTCAAAAAGGTCTTAGTGGTGGACGTGTTCAGTCATCGTCACTTAAGATAATAGTTGATCGTGAACGTGAGATAAAAGCTTTTATTCCAGTTGAGTACTGGACAATTGACACTATTTTTAATACAAATATTGAAGCTGCTATTGCTACTTTCTTAAATGATAAAATAGTAAAAATGGACATTAAAGATGAGAAGCAAGCGCATAATATTGTAGCGACTGTTCAAAAAGAGAAATTTATTGTCTCTAAGATTGAGAAGAAAAATAGAAAAACAAGTACACCAGCTCCATTTATGACTTCAACTATTCAGCAAACTGCTTCAAGTAAATTAGGGTTCACACCTAAGAAAACTATGATGATTGCACAGAGTCTATATGAGGGTGTAAAACTTGGCAAAGAGCAGACTGGTCTTATTACATATATGAGAACAGATAGTCTAAACCTGGCGGCTGAAGCAGTTGAAAGCGCTCGAAAAATTATCAAAGACAAATATGGTGAAAAATATTTGCCAGCAGAACCTAAAACATACAACTCTAAAGCAAAAGGTGCGCAAGAGGCCCATGAAGCTATACGTCCAACAAACGCAGAGCTTACTCCAGAAAATGCAAAAGAGTATCTTAAAGATGATGAATACAAACTATACAAGTTAATCTATGAGAGATTCTTAGCATGTCAAATGAATGATGCGCAGTTTGAACAACAAAGTATCATTTTTAAAAGTGACTCTTCTGAATTTAAAGCAAATGGTCGTCGCCTTGTATTTGATGGTTTTTATAAAGTTTTAGGAAATGAAGATAAAGATAAACTTCTTCCAACCCTAAAAGAGGGAGACAGAGCAGACTTAACTAAGATTGAGCCTATTCAGCACTTTACTGAACCTCCAGCACGTTACAGTGAAGCTAGTTTAATTAAAAAGTTAGAAGGGATGGGAATCGGTCGTCCAAGTACCTATGCACCAACTATTTCAACTCTTCAAGCCAGAGACTACTTAAAAATAGAGAAACGTCAACTTATCCCAACAGAGGTTGCCTTTACTGTTACAGAGATGCTTGAAAAACATTTTAGTGAGATTGTAGATAGTCAATTTACTGCGAATATGGAGCAAACTCTTGATGAGATTGCCGAAGAAGATAAAGATTGGCAAAAAATATTGTGGGATTTTTACCACCCATTCATGGAAAAAATTGCTCAAGGAAAAGAGAATATTGTAAGCCTTAAAACAGCAACACCAACAGGAGAGATGTGTCCTAAATGTGGAAGTGAACTACTTCTGCGTAAAGGTAGATATGGTGAGTTCATAGCATGTAGCGGTTTTCCAAAATGTCGTTATACTAAGCCTGCTGGAGATGAGCAAGAGAGTAAAGAGGCCCAGCAGAGTGATGAGAAGTGTGATAAATGTGGTAAACCTATGGTTGTTAAAACTGGTCGTAATGGTCAATTTTTAGCATGTAGCGGTTATCCTGAATGTAAAAATACAAAGCCTTTAAATGAAAAAATCACTATCACTGTAAAATGTCCAGAGTGTGAGGGAAGCCTTCTTCTTCGTCATTCGCGTAGAGGAAGTTTTTATGGCTGTGAGAACTATCCAAAATGTACATTCATCTCTAAATTTGAACCAGTTGATAAAAAATGTAGTGAATGTGGCTACACGATGGCAAAACGTACACTTAAGAATAAAGAGATTTTTGAGTGTATTAAATGTAAACACAAAGTTGATGCATAAATTATGAAAATAGGAATCTTTAGCGATACACATAAAAGGGTAGGACGCTCACTTAGGGTAATTAATAAACTAATAGATGAGGGTGCAGAGTATCTAATACATGCTGGTGATATTGTAAAGCCTGAAGTACTAGAGCAACTTACCCTTACAAACTTACCTTACGTTGCAGTTCTTGGCAACAATGATGCTCACCTACAGACCTATGCTAAAGATTTCAATATTGTTCAAGAGCCTTACTACTTTAAAATTAAAAGTACAACTTTTAAACTTATGCATCTACCTTTTTATATGTCTCCTGATTCAGATGTCGTAATTAGTGGGCACACGCATATTTTTGACGTAAAAAAGACTCAAAAAACGCTTTTTATAAATCCAGGTGAAGCATGCGCTAGAGATAAAAATATTAGCGAATGTGCTTTACTTGAAGTTACAGAAGCAAAATACAAGCTAAATTATTTTTATAGAAAAGTTAAAACAGACAAATGGGAAAATAGAAATTATGATTTTCCACTAAAGAAGAGCTCATGAGTAGACCAATATTTCTTTGTGCAATTAGTAATGTATCTAGCGGTAGCTGTTCAGAAGATTGTAAGTTTTGTACACAAAGCGCACACTATAATACAGAGATTGACAATTATAAATTCAAGCCAATTGAACAGATACTAATAGAGGCTAAAAAGGCTGAAGAGAGTGGCGTTCTAGGTTTTTGTCTTGTTACAGCAGGAAAAGGTCTTAACAGTAAAACATTAGAGTATATAAGTTCTACTGCAAAAAGAGTTAAAAGTGTACATCCAAACCTTAATCTAATTGCCTGTAATGGCACAGCTAGCATAGAGCAACTAAAAGAGTTGAAAGAGGCTGGAATTGACAGTTATAACCATAACTTAGAGAGCGCAAAGTCTTACTATCCAGATATTTGTACCACTCATAGCTGGGATGAGAGGTATGAGACCTGTAAAAACGTAAAAGAGGCTGGACTTAAACTCTGTAGTGGTGGCATATTTGGCATGGGAGAGAGCCCTACTCAACGCCTTGAACTCATTGAACAGATACTCTCTTTAGAACCTGAATCTGTCCCTGTAAACTTTTTTCATCCAAATCAAGCTCTGCCACTTACAGAAAATAGTATAGAGATGCAAGAGGGTCTAAATCTTATTTCAATGTTAAGAGATAGCTCTTATGAGATGCGAATTATGGTTGCGGGCGGGCGTGAGAGTTTTTTCGCTTCTGAACAAGAAAAAATATTTTCAGCTGGTGCAAATGCTATAGTTCTAGGTGATTACTTGACAACATCAGGCAATGCACCTAGCGCAGACTTAGATATGCTAAAAAGCATGAATTTGACAATCGCAACATCCTGTCATGACTAATGAAATATTAATAATACTTACACTTTCAATAATAATAGTAACCTCTCCATTTGTCTCAAGAGTATTAAAAATACCCACTACACCAGTTGAAATTGTACTTGGTGCTCTTGCTGGATATGCTGGTTTTTTACATCACCTGCATCTATTTGAGGTAATTGCAGAGTTTGGCTTTTTATACTTGATGTTTCTAGCAGGTACAGAAGTTAATCTAAAAAAAGTTCTAAAAACGCCTGCAAAACTTGTAAGACGTGCGCTTCTATATATGGGGATATTATACTTTTTATCATTTCTAGCAACGGTGAATCTTGGTTTAAGTAATATATTTATATTAATTATGCCACTTGTATCTATAGGCTTAGTTGCAGCTTTAGCAAAAGAGTATGGTAGCGATTTACCTTGGATAGAACTCTCTATAATTGTTGGTAGCATTGGTGAAGTAATCAGTATAGTAGTTCTAACTGTTGCAAGTGCAACATTTGAATTTGGACTTGATATTCAACTATTTTTAAAAATATTCTACTTAATAATCTTTATTGTACTAATGCTAGTAATTTTTAGAATGCTTCGAATTCTATTTTGGTGGTATCCTGAGATTAGAACACATCTTATGCCTTATGCTGATAATTTAGAACAAGACATACGCATCTCTCTTTCAATATTCTTTGTTCTAATTGCAGCGATGCTATATTTGGATTTAGAGCTTGCATTTGGTGCGTTCATTGCAGGCATATTTGTACCTACATTTTTTGAACATAAAGATAAACTGCCAGAAAAATTATCTAGCTATGGATTTGGATTTTTCGTTCCAATTTTCTTTATATATATTGGTAGCACATTCGAGTTAGAATCACTACTAATTGATGGACTTATTATAAAAGCACTACTAATTACAGCTTTAATGATTGCTATTAGATTAATTGGCGCACTGGCATTTCACTCATTTATGAGCTTTAAAGCTCTAATGCTATTTGGGCTATCTCACTCAATGCCACTTACTCTACTTGTTGCAGTAGCAACGCTAGCCTATCATGAACATAGTATAGATCAATTCCACTACTATGCATTTATTCTAGCTAGTCTATTTGAAGTTATTATCACAATGGTAGCAATAAAGGTCATTTTAAATCCACCAAGACTACTAAAAAAGATTTTTACAACTTAGATATAAACCCTCTATAAAAGTACAATAATATTCATCTTATTCAGATTTACACCAAATAAAACTTTTTTACTATTAATAAAATTACAAAATAATATTTAATTGTCACTTTAAATTTTTATATTCCATATAAAATTATTAAGAATATATTTTAATAATTATTTAAGAAAATATATTATAACATTTTTTTAATTTTATTATTATCATTTTTTATGTACAATTTTCTTGCACACAAACAGTATCCAACGTTTTAGAATCATATATATTAGAATAATATTGCTAAGTCTGGTCCCCTAGCAATATCAAGTACAAAATTTTGACTTGAAAGGATGTCTTGTGAAAACAACTACAACTACTACTACGACAACAACTACTACATTAGTATAATCAAATGCAGCCCGATACTTTGTGTTGCATAATTGGCACTTTTTGTGTCAATAATCCCTATACATAGTCAATAAATCAAAATTATTACCAATCTAAAGGAGCAACAGATGAATAGAAATCTTCAATATTTCAATCAAGAAGACCTTAACGATATACTTAATGGTTCAGTTTTTTTAGCTTGTGGTGGAGGTGGTGCAAAAGAGAATGGACGTATCTTACTAAATAATATTCTCCAACATACAGATAAAGTGGCCTATATTAATCCATCTGATGTAGATAAAGATTCATATATGCCTGTTTTAGCTGGTATGGGTGCGCCTGAAGCATTTAAAAAGATAGGCTTTGAAAATGCGCCTAAAAGCTCTTTTGAACTTCAACAAAGCATAATTAAAAAAGATTTACTAGATAAGGGCTACAAAGATAATTTTGAGTTTGAACATACAGTTCCAGTTGAATCAGGTGCGATACCCTTTTTTATGTCAATGCTTGTTGCTGCACAAAAAGAGATAGCTGTAGTTAATGGAGATGGCGGTGGACGTGCTTTTCCGAAGCTTGAAATGTCTACTTTTGCTGCTGAGAATATCCCCGTATCTCCTGCTGTACTTGTAAGTGAGCAATCAGTAGAAAATGGAGGAACATCACTAATGTTTAATCATAATAGTCCAAAAAATATAGACAACCTAACAAGAGCTGTAATTGATACTGAAAATTTCAATAATGTCGCAGCACTCTCAAGCTTTTCCATGAATGGTGAGGTTATGCAACAAGTTATTGTTCCAAATACTATAACTAGAGCAAAAGATGTAGGAAAAATTTTACGTGAATATTCAAGTGATTCATTATGGAGGGTAATAGAATATTTAAATGCTTATCACCTATTTAAAGGGTATGTAGCTGATATTTCAATGGAGACAAAAAATGGTTTTGACTTTGGAAAAATTATCATAAAAGATTCCAACACAGAAAAAATTGCAACTGTTCTTACTCATAATGAAAACCTTATTGTATTCTCAGACGAAAATATACCTCTTGCTATTGCGCCAGACTCTATCTGTTATATGAATGATTTAGGAGAGACCTTTAGTAATGCAGACATCAAAGTTGGTGACTTTATAAATATTGTTGGCATACCAGCTGCAAAAAAGATAAGAACTCCATACTTTATAAATATTTTTGAAGAGGCACTTAGAGCATTAGGACATCAAGATTCATATATCCCAATTGAAGAGTTACAAGCGTAATAGATGTCTATAGAACGCAGAACAGTGCTTAGTAAGACTTAACTGCGTAATCTAATAGACTTCTTGCAAAACTCTAGTAGCCATCAGCTTCACAAAGAGGGTTTTAATCAAGGCAGATGTTCCTAAGCGTAGCCAAAGCTACGGTTAGGGTTATCTAACGAAGAGTAAAGCTCTCTTTGTGAAGCCCGTAGGGAGTCTAAAGAAGTGGTAATCTTGCACAAAAAAATATTTTAACCTTAGCTATAGCTAGGCTTAAAAATTTATTTTGCACAATCTCACCACTTTTTTAGACTCTGATAACTACTAGAGTTTTGCAAGAAGTCTAATCAATAAAAACTAAAACGAAGCGCATCTACATCATGTTTTAGTTTATAACGATACTGCCCATCAAGCTCTATAACAACACGATAATATCCATCATGATTACCTATATGAATATTTTTAAATGGAGTAGACTTCTTAATATCAAAATGTTTCGTAGCAAAAGAGGCGTCTCTTTTAAAATCAACAACTATTCTATGCGGATTAATTAATAAAAAGTGACGTTGCATCTCGTCATTGCTAATAACACGTAAATCTTTTCCCTGTTTTTCAAAACGAATAAACCCAAAAGAGGCTAATAATTTTTCTTCCTCTTTAATCTGTTCTGTAACTTTTGAAGACTCTTTCTTTTTATTGTGAGTAATAACAAGTGGCTCATGCCAATCTATACCCTTCTCAACTAAAAGAGTTTTCTTAGCGATAGAGCCATCAAGGTTTTGATAGATAAAATCAATTGAACGAAGAACTCTAGCACTAGAGGGCAAACTAACAGTAGAACCACTATATGGCTCTACAATATCTGCTACATTAGTACTAACGCCAATCTCTTCGACCTCATTTGCTCCTACAAGAGACTGAAATGGATTTTCTCTTGCATCTAAAGTTGTTGCAATTAAAATAGCTATTAAAAATTTAAAAATTTTTAACAAATTTCTCATAAAAATCCTTTCGTCTAATTTGAAATTGTACTACTTTGTAGCAAAATATAGACTAAAGCAGTAGCTCAAACAAAAGGTGCATTAAAACTTAGCAGTAACTCCAACATAATAATAACGCTCACCCGGATCATTAGGTAAACCAAAAATTGTCATACCGTAATCCATCTTTCTATTTTGAATATTATCTATCCCTGCATACAACTCTAATCTCTCACTCCATGCATGTGTTACCTTTACATCTACAACATGATAATCTATATCTTCATATTGAGTTGGTCTAGTCCCCTCTATTGCGCCGTAATAGTCACGCATAGACTTAAAGTTTAGAAAATAGTTTGTATCATCCTGAGCATATGAAAGATTGATTTTAGCAGTGTATCTTGCACTATCTGAAAGACGTTCACCTGTTGTATCATCTTCTGTATCAAGATACTCCAAAGATGCTCTTATGCTTAGTGGTTCTGTTAGACGATAAGCTAGACTAAGCTCTGTTCCACTAATAGTTGCTTTATCTATATTTCTGTAACTTGTGTTTCTAGCATCTACAGCATAAGAGTTAATTAAATCATCAAATTTTGTATTATGATACACAAGGTCAAGAGTAAAAGCATTGCTCATATAACCAAGAGCAGCTTCATATGTTTTTGATGTCTCTGGTTTAAGGTCTGGACTACCACTAATAAGAGTTCTACCACGTGTAAAACTACCGTACATATTAGTGAAAGATGGTGCTTTAAAAGCTTCACCATAAGCTGCTCTAAAATAGAGATTGTCTAAACTATATTTTGCAGATATTCTTGGATTAGTTGTAGAACCAAAATCGCTGTAATCATCATAACGAATACCAATAACCGTACTTAGATTCTCAGTTACACTCCACTCATTTTGGAAAAGTGCATTAAAGTTTGTTCGGTAAGCATCTTTTGTATACATCGATACTTCAATATCTTCATGTCTTGCGCCTACTGCAATAATATTTACAATGTCATCATCCAAAGAGAACATGCTCAGGTAAGAGTTTACCTCAACTTGAGAATACTCTGTTGTTTCACTTCCAGCACCACGATTAACATCAGTGTCACTATAGCCATAACCAAAATTTGTATCTAAAATATAGTTCTCGCCTATATGATTATATATACCACTAAACTGGTAGCGTTTCTCCTCTTCAAAAGTATCAATAGGCCCGCCAAAACGATCTTCATTTACTCCTGAATCATCTTGGTCATAAAACTCTAAACGAGTTTTCAATCTATCTTTACCAAACTTAATGGTATTTGCGTAACTTAAGAACTTATGCGACTCTTCACGCAAGTCTGTATCTACACTATTAGAATCTTCACGGTAATCTCCACGCTCTTTAGCCTCAGCGCTAATAACATGTGATACCTTCTCTCCGCCAACATTAATAGTAGCGCGCGCAATACCAGTTTTACGATCGCGGTTCTGTGCCATACCGCCTATTATGCTTACTTTAGAGCTTGTTTTATCACCAGCCTCTTTAGTAATAATATTAACAACACCACCAACAGCGTCAGCACCATAAAGTGCAGACATTGGTCCACGAACAATCTCTATACGTTCTATATCTTCTAGTGCAATTCCCCCAACATCAGAACTACCATATTTTCCAGTTCTACGTAACCCATCAACCATAATAAGTGTGTGATCTGATGAGAATCCGCGCATAGATATTTTTGTAGATCCTCCACCATCTTTTACATTCAGACCAACAGCTTCGTGAATAACTTGCGCAACACTTCTACCTGAAACACTCTCAATTACCTTTTTATCTAACACCTGAACTGATGCTTGGACATCTGTAATCTCTTGTTCATTACCAAACGAAGTCGTTGATATTGTAATCGGATCTAATTTAATCTCCTGTGCATGAAGATTTATGATTGCTAATGCCGCTAGTGACAAAGATATTTTTTTCATTTACGCCCCTACTTTTACTTTTATTTGCCAAATTATGACAATGAAGTGTTAAATGAGTGTTAATTTATGTTTCCTGTTAAATTAATTACTTAATAGACTTCTTGCAAAATTCTAGCAGTCTAATAGATAAAGTATAATGTTAAATATGATAAACCTACCAATACATGAAGTCTTAGAAGATGTAAAAAGTTCACTAAGAGCTAACTCAACACTTATTTTGCAAGCTCCACCAGGTGCGGGAAAGAGTACTGTTGTTCCCATCTCTTTACTAGATGAGCCTTGGCTTGAGGATAAAACAATCATCATGTTAGAGCCAAGACGTATTGCTGCTCGCATGGTTGCTACTCAAATGTCAAAACTATTAGGTCAAAAACTGGGTCAAAGTGTCGGTTACCAAGTAAAAATGGATAGTTGTTATAGTAAGCAAACAAAAATTTTAGTTGTAACAGAAGCAATTTTAGTCCGTAAACTTCAAAGTAATCAAGCCCTTGATGATGTTGCAATGGTTATTTTTGATGAGTTCCATGAGAGAAGCATTAATACAGATTTATCATTAGCGCTATCTTTACAGGTTCAAGAGCTTCTGCGTGATGATTTAAAAATTTTAATTATGTCCGCTACTCTTGCTTCAAGTGAACTATCTAGTTTATTAGGTAATGTTCCTACTATCACTTCAAAAGGTAAAGCTTACGCAGTTGAAAATATATACCTAGACATAAAAACAAAACAGCCTGACTTTAAATCTTTAAATACCCTACTACTAAACACAACACTTAAAGCCATAAAAGAGAACGATGGCGATATTTTAATTTTTCTAGCTGGTGCTAAAGAGATAAAGAGGTTACAAGCTTTACTATCAAGCTCACTAAATGGTACAGATATTTTAATCTTACCTCTGTACTCAGCACTCTCAAAAAATGAGCAAAACAGGGCAATTGAGGGCTCTCTAAAAAGAAAAATTATTTTAAGTACAAATATCGCTCAAACATCTCTTACAATAGAGGGTGTAAAAGTGGTCATAGATTCTGGGCTAGAAAAGCAATCAAGATACAACTACTCAAATGCTATGAATCACTTAGAGTTAACATTTATCTCTGAAGATTCAGCCGTTCAAAGAGCTGGTCGCGCGGGTAGATTAACAAGTGGAAAATGTTACAGACTTTGGCATGAACAAAAAATACTGCAAAAATCTACTAAACCTGAAATACTAAGAGCAGATTTAACTCCACTTATTTTAGATCTCTCTTTATGGGGAGTTGATGAGTTTAGTGAACTAAAATGGCTAAATATCCCACATGCCAATCTCATACAAGATTCTAAAGAGGTTTTAAAAGAGCTTGCTATGCTTGATGACTCATTTAAAATTACACAATTTGGAAAAGACTCCATTAGTTTAGGACTTCATCCAAGATTTGCTTACATGATTTTAAAAGCAAATGATTTAGGTTTTGCATATGAAGCATCTCTACTAGCCTCACTCTTAGGTGAAAAAGATATTTTCACCTCAACAGCTAAAGATAGCGATATTTTATCAAGATTCATTCATCTTTATGAGAAAGATTTAAATAGTAGTTATATACATACGCATAGAGCTAAAGAGGTTATTAACCAAGCAGAATTTTTTTATAAAAAGTTACAAAAAATTAAAAAAGTAGCAAAAAAGAGTAGTTCTCTTAATGAGCAAATTCTTGCTGTCTTACTTCTCTTTGCATATCCTGATAGACTAGCACGCAGAAGATCTAAAGATGACAATAGATATATATTAAGTAATGCAAAAGGTGCGATACTTCACATGGAAGATTCACTATTTAATCAAGAGTACCTAGTCGTAGCAAACCTCAACGCTCATGAGAAGAACTCATTTATAAATCTAGCTCTTAGTATCTCTTTACAAGATATAAAAGGGTATTTCTCCTCATTCATTCTAAACAGAGAATCTATAGCCTATAACAAAGATTCAAAGAAGTTTGACATAAGAGAGAGTAGTTACTTTTTAAAACTACAACTTTACTCAAAACCAAGCCCCTCGTCAAAAAAGCAAAACTATAAAAAACTTCTTTTAGATTTAATAAGAAAAGAGGGTTTAGAACTTCTAACTTGGAGTAAAAAAGCTGTTATGCTAAAGAGAAGAGTAAACTTTTTAAATCATCATTTAGAGTTTATAGACTTTAGCAATGAAGCTCTGCTTAATAGTCTAGAGGGTTGGCTAGAGCCTTACCTTACAGATGTAACAACCATAAAAGAGTTAGAATCTTTAGATGTTTACTCTATGCTTTCTTCCACCATATCGTGGGAGAACAAACAGCTTTTAGATGCTATGGCGCCACAAAGCATCAAAGTTCCAAGTGGCTCAAACATACAGATAGATTATTCAGACTATGAGAAACCATCTATGAGCGTAAAGATACAAGAGGTTTTTGGACTACATGAAACACCAAAAGTATTAAATAAAACTATAGCTTTACAAATTCACCTACTAACCCCAGCAATGACTCCAATGCAGATAACTTATGACTTAAGAAGCTTTTGGGAGAACTCATATAGTGAAGTTAGAAAAGAGATAAGAGGTAAATACAAAAGACACTATTGGCCTGAAAACCCTTTTGAAGCGGTTGCAACTAGTAAAACTAAGAAGCATATGATGAGGAGTTTAAAAGAGTAGGCTTGTTATTAACTCTTTTAAGCTGTTCATTTATCTAACCAAATGTTTAAGTATCTCAACAACTTGCGCTTGTGTGCTCACAACTGCTGAGGCAGCCGCGTCTATCTCTTTTAGTGCATGTATAAATTCTTCAGGGTGAATAACAATTAATTTTTTATCTAGTGCATTTGCATACCCAGCATCAAAAGCAGCGTTCCACTGTTTATATTTTTCACCAAACCTTACAACTACAATGTCAGATTGTTTAATGTAGGTGTGACTTCTCATGGAGTTAATTTTTGCACTTACATGGTCATTGTAAAAACTACTACCTTGTTCACCAAGCACATTTTTACCTATATCATCACTACTTTGATGCTCATTCTCAGGTGCAAGAAATTTAATATCGTAATCCTTGCAACCTGAAATAATCTCTTCTCTCCAGTTAGAATGAATCTCTCCTGCAAGATATACTGTGTACATATTAATCCCTTTACCTTTTTATATTAGACTTCTTACAGAACTATACTACATATCTAAAATTTAATATAGACAATTAATACATATTTAACACTTCAATGTAATAATTAGCGATTATTTTAGGAGTAGAGTTATGAAGTACTTAATCATTGCCTTTGTTTTATCCCTATCGCTTCAAGCACAAGGTTATATCAATTGGCAACCCCCAGTTAAAAAAGCCCATAAAGGTCTCTCAAAAGAGCACAACGGACATGCCCCAAGAAAAGCTAAACAGCTTCAACTGCGCAATAGCAACCCAAATGCTACCTCTGAAGTATTCTACATTATGCCAACATTAGAAAAACATAAACTATCTCTTACAGATGGACTTGTTTCACTGCCTAGAACTGGTATGGCAAACTATCACGCGCTTGTTGTGAATCAAACAGATGCAAATAGCATAAAGAGTTCAGTGCGCTATATATATGGTCATGGAAGACCTTCAAAAACCTCTCCAACAAAAATTACACAGATAAAAAAAAGTGAGTTAGAGATTGCGCCCTCTCCTCTTCCTCGTGAGCATGACCGCTACACAGGTTCAAACTCATACAAGTTTGAACTACACTTCAAAGGTGAGACGCTTGCTAATACTAAAGTTGAACTAACTACAAGTAACGCAAGCTTTGAGAGCTTTAAAAGTGATGAAGATGGTGAATTCAAAGTAACTATACCAAATGACTTTAAAGAGGTCAAAAAAGGAAGGCGTGCAAATAGACCTGCTGAGTTTATTCTAAAGGCGTTACATCTTCAAGATGGCGTAACATATACAACCACCTTTGCAATGCCTTACCATGTTAATCCAACTGACTACTGGCAATCTAAAACATTTGGATTAACAGTTTTATTTATCGGTCTTATTATCGGTATTTATATGTTTCGTAATATCAATAAAAAGAGAAAGAGGAAAGCTTAATGGAAAAATTTTTAACACTTACATGGTTTAGACGTCTAGTACAACTCTTCTTTTTTGTAATTATGGTCTATGGCTCACTTTTTATGACTACATTCTATAGCGAAGATAAATTTACACAAGCACTCCCAGCACTCTCATGTGCTTACGATAAGCAAAGCGGTGACTACTGTAGCTTAATACCTTTACAACATCAAATGGATCACCTAGTTTCAGGTGCTTTTACAGGTAGTATGAATCTTATGCAAGCACTTCTACCAACACTTATTACACTTGGAACTTTTGTAATTTTAATAGTTATCCTAAATAAAGCTTTTTGTGGCTGGGTCTGTCCACTTGGGTTTTTCCAAGAGATGATTCACTCCATAGGAGACAAACTTGGCTTTAAACGCTTTCATACACTTAGCACAAGTACACTCAAAAAAGTTCGCCCCATAAAATGGTTAATGCTTGCATTTTTAGTCTTTATTTTCCCTCTTCTAACAGGTCTTGGTTTTCTTGGCCATGAGATGGGTGATCCTTTTTGTAGAGTATGTCCAAGTCGAATACTAACAACTCTTGCAGTGGGTGATACTTCGCAACTCTATATTGATAATTCAACCACAGGATACATGATTTTCTCTATCATTGCTGACCTTCTTTTTGGTCTTATGATAGCAATGGCGTTAACAATTAAACAGCCATTTTGTCGAATTTGCCCTATGCTTGCACTTCAAGCTGTATTTAAAAAAGTTGGTCTTTTACGTCTAGTTAAAAATGGATCTAGCTCTTGTGACAACTGTGGTATGTGTGCTAAAGTATGTCCAACAGACATCATAGAGATTCAAGCTGTTGCAGATAAACCAACCAATATTACATATGCAGATTGTACACTATGTGGAATGTGTGTAGAGTTTTGTCCAGATGACAATGTTTTACAACTTCAATATGCAGGTCTACCTCTATTTAAATCATCAAAAGAGTATTTTAAAAAGCGTAATAAAGATCAAAGAAGTTGGGAAAGAACAACTTGGTCAGATGTGGCTCCAAAATAGATGGAAAGTCTTGCGTATACCTCTTTATTTCTCATAGGACTAAGTTATGGGGCGACGGCTTGCATGCTCTCATGTATGCCATTCTTAAGCCCCATCTTACTAGCAAATTCACGTTCAATTAAGCACGCTATGGGAGTTGTTCTGCCATTTAGCATAGGACGTGTCATTAGCTATATACTAATGGCAATGCTAGCATCTGTGAGTATGTTACAGGTTAAAAATATAATCGATAATCCAACTATCTCACAAACTATATTAGGCTCAGCTACCATGATTATCGCTATAGTAATGTTTTACAGAAGCTATAAAGAGAGCGCAAGCCACTGCTCATCAACAACGCCTACAACTTCTAAAACAACTATTGCAAGTTACTTTACAATGGGTCTAGCAATATCACTTAACCCATGTGCACCGATAATGACACTTATCGCAACTGCTGCTAATAGCTCTTCAATTAATAATGCGGCATTTATGGGGTTGTCATTTGGACTGGGTGCAATTTCTGCTAGTTTACTATTTTACGGTTTTTTAATCTCCTCTATTGCTAGAGAAATTATTGAACAATTTAGACACTATAAGAGGGTAATTGAGCGTATAGCAGCACTCTTGCTCGCTATGGTTGCGGTTTCAGTATTTAAAGGATGGTTAGTACTCTAAAGTATTGCTTTACTCTTTTCCTATCTCTTGAAGCTCAAAATACTCTTTTTGAAGTTGTTCATTCTCTAATTCAAGAGCACTGTTTTGGACATTTAGAGTCTCTAAATACTCTTGCAGTTCATACATAACTTCAAAAGAGTTATCACCAAAAAGAAGTACTCCGACATATATCCCTAAGCCAATTACAACCAATATAGACAGAAGAGCACGCAAAGGAGATAGTCCAAAATATTCTCTTGTAATACTATGACGATGCGGCTCTAGTAAATCTTTTATATCATGATTGTTTGGCATTAAAGATTAAACTCTATTCAAATAGAGTGCTTCCTAAATACTCTCCATAAACAATCTCATTCTCAATCTCTAAAAGACGGTTATATTTTGCAGTTCTCTCACCACGTGCTGTAGAACCAGTTTTAATTTCACCAGTATTAAGAGCAACAGCAAAATCAGCGATAAACGCATCTTCACTCTCACCACTTCTATGACTCATAACACACTTATAACCGTGACGTTGCGCTAGGCGAACAGTCTGCATAGTTTCACTTACACTTCCAATTTGATTAGGTTTAATCAAGATTGAATTTGCTACACCATTAGCAATCCCACGAGCTAAAATTGAAGCATTAGTTACAAATAGGTCATCACCAACAATTTGAACTCTATCGCCAATTTTATCAGTTAACATTTTCCAGCCATCCCAATCATCTTCGCTTAATCCATCTTCGATTGAAACAATCGGATATTTATCACACATATCAGCTAAATAGTCAACTAATTCAGCACTCGTAACTGTTCTATCTTCAGCATCAAGACGGTAACCACCGCCCTCAGCTGTAAACTCACTACTAGCAACATCCATAGCAAGACCAAAATCTTTACCTGGCTTATATCCAGCTTTTTCAATAGCTTTCATAATTACTTCTAAAGGCTCTTCATTATTTTTAAGATTAGGTGCAAATCCACCCTCATCACCAAGAGCTGTATTCTCACCCATATCAGATAGAATCTTTTTAAGGTTATGGTAAACCTCAGCAGATGCACGCAGTGCTTCACTTAAAGTCTCAAAACCTAAAGGCATAATCATATACTCTTGGAAATCAACACTATTATTTGCATGTGATCCACCATTAATAATATTAAACATAGGAACAGGAACAACCATAGCATTAGCTCCACCTAAGTAGCGATATAGTGGAATTTCTAAACTCTTTGCTGCTGCACGTGCAACTGCCATAGATACACCTAAAACTGCATTAGCTCCAAGATTAGAGTAATTCTCAGTTCCATCAAGCTCTTTCATAACAGCATCAACAGAAGCTTGATTAAATGGGCTCATCCCAATAACTGCTTCACTGATTTTAATATTAACATTATCACAAGCCTCTAAAACACCCTTGCCCATGTAACGTTCATCACCATCACGCAACTCTAAAGCTTCGCGTTTACCAGTACTAGCACCACTTGGTACAATTGCACTTTCAGATGTTCCATCACTTAGTGTTACAGTTGCTCTAACCGTTGGGTTACCTCTTGAATCTAAAACCTCAGTTGCTACTACATCCTCAATAAAAATCATTATTCATCCCCTGTTTCATTAATTTCTTGTGCATTCATCTCTAGCATTGAAGTCGCACCCATAGCTTCATGGATAGCATTTTCAATCTCTTTTGCTAAAGCTTTATCCTCTTGTAATAAGACTTTAACCTTCTCACGGCCTTGCCCCAATTTTTTATCTTTATAACTAAACCATGCTCCACTCTTGTCAATAATATCAAGTTTTACACCATAATCAACAAGTTCACCAGCCTTAGATATACCCTCCCCAAACATAATGTCAAACTCTGCCATACGAAATGGTGGAGCAACTTTATTTTTCACTACTTTAACTTTAGTACGATTACCTATCTGGTTTTCTCCTTGTTTTAAAGTAGCTATTCGGCGAATATCTAATCTAACAGAAGCATAAAATTTAAGAGCATTACCACCAGTTGTTGTCTCAGGTGAGCCATAACCTGTCATTCCAATTTTCATACGAATTTGGTTAATAAAAATAATTGTCGTAGATAACTTATGAAGAACACCAGTAAGTTTTCTCAAAGCTTTACTCATAAGACGAGCTTGCACACCAACTTGCTGATCAGTCATTTCACCCTCAAGCTCTACTTTTGGAGTCAGTGCTGCTACTGAATCTATAATAATAAGATCAACTGCCCCACTACGAGCTAATGTTTCAGCAATATCAAGTGCCTGCTCACCAAAGTCAGGTTGAGAAACAAGTAAATTTTCTACATCAACACCAAGATTTTTTGCATAACCAACATCTAAAGCGTGTTCTGCATCTATAAATGCACAAATTCCACCCTTTTTTTGCATCTCTGCTATCACATGTAAAGTTAGTGTAGTTTTTCCTGAACTCTCAGGTCCATATATCTCAATAACACGACCACGTGGGACACCACCGATTCCAAGTGCCATATCAAGACCTAATGAACCTGTGCTAATTGATTCAATCTCTTCAACTTCTTTATCGCCCAGACGTACTAAAGCACCTTTTCCAAATGCTTTATCTATCTGTTTAATCGCTAAATCTAATGCTTTTTGCTTATCAGCTTCCATCTAAGTATCCTTAAGTAATGCGTATTTTATCCATATTAGGTTAATATTCTTTAAAATTATCGCCTAATTTCTAAATTAAAAACATTAATATTACAATATGCAACTAAAAGGTTATATTTGAGTACTATTTCTCTTGCACACTCACCTGATGCTGATGATATTTTTATGTATTATGCTATCTCATTTGGATGGGTTTCACAAAATGGATTAAAATTTGAAAATTGTGCACTTGATATTGAAACACTCAATCAAGATGCATTAAAGGGCAAATTTGATGCCACAGCTATCAGTTTTGCGCTCTACCCATTCATTCAAAACTCATACGCTCTTCTTAAAACTGCTGTTAGTTTTGGAGAGGGTTATGGTCCAAAATTAATTAAATTAAAAAACAAAAAATTAAAACGTAACTTCAAAGTAGCACTTAGTGGTAAGTACACAACTAACGCAATGCTATTTCGTATTGCCTACCCAGAGGCTAGAATTACTTACTTGAACTTTTTAGAGATTGAGCAAGCAGTTTTAGATGGTAAAGTTGATGCTGGAGTATTAATACATGAGAGCATTTTAGATTTTAATGAGAATTTAACAGTCGAAGCTGAACTTTGGGATATTTGGCAAACATTAGCAGAAGAGAATCTTCCACTTCCACTTGGAGGTATGGCTATTAGACGTTCGCTTCCACTAAATAGAGCAATTCAAGTTGAGAATACTTTAACTGACGCTGTAAAAGTTGCGACTGAACATAAAGAGCTTTTGAGTAATATGCTACTTGAGAGAAACCTTGTAAGAATTGATGCAGACGCTCTGAAAAAATATCTTAATCTCTATGCTAATGAGCAGTCAGTTACTTTAAATGATATACAATATGAAGCTATAAACACTCTTTATAGATTAGGTCACAAGCATGGTTTTTATGAACATGCGATAGATGCACGTAACTTTACAATACCACAACACTATAATTCATTGAGAGATAGCTAGAAAATTATGGAATCACAACTAATTGCACTTGGAATTGAGACATTTAAGGTAGCACTTTACCTATCACTACCTAGTCTGCTAGTTGGTATGTTACTTGGACTTGCAGTTAGTATCTTTCAAGCGACAACTCAAATCAATGAGATGACTCTTAGTTTTATCCCTAAAATTATTGGTATCGTTATAGTTATTATTGTGACAATGCCTTGGATGATGAATACAATGATAGACTTTACCAGAAGAACTATAGAGATGATTCCAACCTTTGTACAATGATTAAAAAGATTGACTTTAGTAAACGTAGCTCAATAAAAATAGGTCCAATTGTAGATGTCTACCAAATAGAGGATTTAGAGTACCCAAAAGATGCAATTCTAGTAGGAAGTGCAAATAATCTACTAATATCACCTACTCCCCCACCTCTTATGATGTTATCTAAAAAGTTTGATTATATTAAAGAAGAGAGTAAAAAACTAATCATTGGGGCAGCCACACCAAGCGGTAAAATAGTCTCATATTGTCGTAAACATAACATTGCAAATTTTGAATTTTTAGCACATCTTCCTGGTACATTAGGCGGAATAATTAAGATGAACGCAGGACTAAAAGAGTATGAAATATTTAATAATATCACTGCTGTAAATATTGCAGGTAAATTAGTAGATAAAAAAGATATATTACATGGCTATCGCTATACAGATATAGATGATGTTATCTTTGAAGCACATTTTAAAATTGAATATGGATTTAAAAATAGCCAAATTGAAGAGTTTAAAATAATGCGTTCAAACCAACCAAAAGAGCCAAGTGCTGGAAGCTGTTTTAAAAATCCTCCTAATGATTATGCTGGTCGACTTATTGAAGAGGTTGGACTAAAAGGAAAACGCATTGGAAATATGTCATTTAGCCCAGTTCATGCGAATTTTTTGGTAAATTTAGGTGGAGGTACCTTTGAAGAGGCAACATTTTTGATTGATGAAGCAAAAAAAAAGATTTATGAAAAGTTCAATATTTTGGTTGAAGAAGAGATTATAGTAATAAAGTAAAAGTCTCTATTTCAGTACCCAAAATCCGCTACCAGCATTAATAACACTCGGATTCTCTACCCATCCACTACTGCCGTTATAAATCCAAACAGCGTTAAAATTATACTTTGATTTTAAATTTAAGATTTCACTACCACTTCCAAGTAAGAGCCATTTATTAGGTGGTAAATTTTGCATCTGTGGACGATACTTTTTACCTTTATAATTTACAGTTTTTGAAGTCTCTTTTGATTTTATCCAAAAGCCTTGTGAGTATTTTATACTATTTGGATTTTTTTCCCACTCTTTGTCTAAATTATATATCCATATAAATTCATAAGCACCAAATATATGAAAATCTATGCTGTTTAAGTTTTTTTGTACAGCAATAGCACTTAAATTCCATCCATTCTTCAAAATAAGATTTATATCAACTTCGCTCTCATCAACAATGTCAATACTTTTTGTCATTGATACACCAGTTGCATCAGAAATCTTAAAAATTAGTGTTGATTCACTTGATGAAGAGGTGATATTTAATTCACTACCATTTATAGAAAAATCTGCAAATCCAGAAATTTTGGTAACACTAAAAGGAGGTGTACCACAAATAATACTAAAGCTCCTACTTTCACTACTAGGCATCATTGTGATACTTGGAGACAGTGTAATAGAATCTGTATATTTAGCTACTATATTAAGTGAATGAGTTGATATAGAACTATCAGTAATAGTAATTTTATCATCCACTTTTAAAATCGAATGAGGATGGTATGAAACTTTACTTTTGTCACTATTTAAATATGTAAAACTACCTAAATCAGCCTGCCAACTATATGGGGCTGTACCACCTGTGAGTTCTATTGTATTATCACTGCAGATATTTAATTGACTAAAGTATATCTCATCTTTATTTGCACTAATTGGTGCTACCTCTATATCTATAGAGACTAATGATATATTAGATGTCTTATTTCCATCACTTACTTTGTATGTAAAACTATCATTACCCTCATATGTGTAAGCATAATATGAGGCAATATTAGAATTAATGGTAACATTCCCATGAACTGGATTATCTACTATTGAGTAGTCCAAAGAGCTGCCATCTAAATCTTTGCCCTTAAGTAAAATCTCTAATATACTATTTTGAAGCACTTTTAACCCACCAATATTTTCAGTAGTTGGTGCATGGTTAATAGCGATATTTATAATAAATTCGGTTGTTGAAGTTGCTCCACCATCATCAACAATTGTACAAGAGACACTATAGCTACCCTCATTTTCAAATGCATGTGAAATATTTTGTGCTGTAGATGTTTGACCATCTCCAAAGTCCCATTTAAATGAGGTAATAGTGCCATCTATATCATTAGCACTAACATTAAAGTCTAAAGGTTCATTTGGTTGAGCATCTCGTTTACTTGCTGAAATTGTAAGTTGTGGTCTTTTATTTACAGATGTAACATTCAATGTAACAGTAGCAATGTTTGAATCTACTTGTGTGTCATTAACTTTATATTGAAATGAGTCAGTTCCTGCAAAGTTATTATCTATAACCTTATACATATACAGTAAGCCAGATTGTGTAATATTTCCATGTTGTGGGTATGTAGTTATTATATATGTTAAATTATCATCATCACTATCAGTACCATTTAAATTAAATGTTACATTATTTTCAACATCTAAACTTTGATTATTTGCAACTGGTGAACTATTTCCAATTGTCACATTAACACTTTTTGTATCACTTACCCCTTTATTTGAAACCGTTAAAGAGACACTATATACACCTTTTGACTTAAATGTATGAGTTGGATTTTGTGAAATAGATGTAGTTCCATCTCCAAAATCCCACAAATACTCAACAGTTGCTACATCATTTGTAGTTGATTCAGAGATAAAAGAGATACTCTTTTGAAGTGAGTCACTTTGAATAACAACAATTTTTGCAACAGGTGCATCACCATCTCTCTTTATTTTCATCAAAAATGTATCTTGCTCGCCTCTATTACTATTGCCATAAAGTGAACCATCTGTATATCCTGCTATAAACAGGTCATTCTGCCTATTTCTATTCATGGACGTTGCTATATCTGTCATGGAACTTCCATACTGTTTATGCCATAAATTAGTTCCATCACTTGTAAATTTAGATATAAAAATATCAGTTTTGCCAATATGTCCATTTTCAACAATAGAAGAATCTGTAGTGCCACTAATATATATATTATCATTGTCATCAATTATAATAGAGCGGGCAATGTCATCTTCTACTGTACCAAACTGACGTATCCAAACTTGAGTACCATTTGAATATTTAGCTAAAAATATGTCACTTTTTCCAGCATTTAAAAAGCTAGTGAACGCACCTAATGTAAAACCTACTACATAGACATCGCCTTTAGAATCAACAGATAAAGAATTTGCAAAATCTATCTTAGATGTTCCAAATATAATAGAATTATCAAAAGTTCCATCATTCAAATATGAATTGATCAAGACATCATAAGATGAATTACTATCTTGATTATATTTCTCTCCAAGAATATGCAAAGTGTTAAATACTGGATTTACTGTTATGGACTGTCCTGTCTGCGAATCTGATGAACTAAATTGTTTTGTCCAAATTTCATTTGAACTACTATCTAACTTAGATATAAAAATATCATCTGAACCATTAAGATTTACACTTTTACCAGTAATATAAATACCGTTATCTTTAATATTAATACCATATGCTACTGCATTATCTATATACTGCTTACTCCATTTGAGATTGGCATTTGAATCAAATTTAGTAACAAAAATATCACCTCTACTAGTTTCAGTATTAATATCTAATAATGCACCAGCTCTACCAGTTAAATAAATATTATTAAACTCATCAACTGCAATTGCACTAACATAGTCATAATCACTGCTCCCAAACTGCTTAGTCCAAATCTCTATTCCATCATTAGAAAACTTGCTAAGAAATATATCTTGAGAACCTGCGCTTTTAACGCTAATTACTGCATTTGTATTGCCTGCAATTAAAATATTATGTGCTGAATCAGTGACAAGACTAACACCTGTGTCATTTTCAATTGTGCCAAATTGTTTTGTCCAATCTTTATTGTGTATCTGCTCACCAGAAGTTACTGCAAATAAAATATTTACACTAATAAGCATATACACAATAAAATTTGTAAACACTTTATACACCCCATAAAAGAAAATTATTATCAACTATATCAATATTAAACTTAATTAAAATATTATATATGAGTTCAAAGCTAAAAAAGCTTTCAAATAACTACTATAAATCGACATAATGGTATAAAAGTTGAAAAGGTTGAAAAAGAAAGAAACCCCTTGCGGCGACCTAGTTTTCCGACCGCGTAGCGGTAAGTATCATCAGCGATGAGCAGCTTAGCTTCCAGGTTCGAAATGGGGGCTGGGCGGGACCTGCTCTCTATAACCACAA
>Ga0316207_10000779_pt1 | contig 45339 bp, 64 predicted proteins | sample 6weekpyrite_MG_FD_204943 | JGI IMG/M metagenome (GOLD analysis project Ga0316207, IMG submission 204943) | Microbial mat bacterial communities from mineral coupon in-situ incubated in ocean water Damariscotta River, Maine, United States -... | ecosystem: Environmental > Aquatic > Marine >... | reverse complement strand
GACACGGGCGAGCCGCGACTGCGCTACCTCGATGCCGCGCTCCAGAATGAGCCCGACCAGCACCTCGTCGCGCTCCACTGGCCCACCGACGATCTCCAGGAGTACGACCGCTACGCCTACCCCGAGGTCAAGGAGGACAAGCCGAACAAGGATGAGCCCATCGACATGCACAACCACGGCATGGACGCTGATCGCTACTTCCTGACCTACCTTTGGTCGAACCAGCACGCGGCCCCCGTCGCGCCCCCACAGCCCCGCTCGGTGTATCAGGTCCAGGTGGGCCTCACCGAAGCCGACATCCAGCGGCAGCGCCGCGCAGAGGCAGCAGCGATGCGCCGTTCCCGGTGACCCCCCATGCAGAAACACTACTTCGACACACCCGAGCAGCGCTTCAAGCTCTACCGCGACGCAACCGAGTGCGAGGAGCACCGGGAGGGCGTGAGAGACTTGAAAGAGATCCGCAAGGCGCTCGCGGGCAAGAACGGCGCGCTCACGAACCGCTTTTGGGAAGCGCTGACGATCTTCCTGCCCCAGTGCGTCCACCAGAACCCAAGCCTCGCGGTCGAGTCGATGATCCCCGGCAGCGCACGGTCGGACTCGATTGGGCTGAAATACGCGCTTGAGGTGCTGATGGACCGCCAGGGCTGGCTCTCGATCTGGCAGCAGATGGCGGCGGACGCGCTCGCATGGCGAGGCGTTGGGATGGTGACGCATGACCCCGATGCGCCGTACCCGCGCTACATGGAGGGCCAGACCTTCCTGACGTGGGACGGACGCGAACTTACCGTGGATCGAGCGGCGACCATGACGATGCCGCGAATGCACTACATCGCACCAGAAGCCTACTTCTCGGACCCGTACGCGACCCTCTCGGAGCAACGCCGCTACGAAGGGCATTGCTGGATGGAGAGTGTGGATCTGATTCGCGCGCAAGCCGCCGACGACGAGGAGAACGACTGGGTGCAAGAGGCGGTCGGGGAGCTGACGGAGCAGGGCGAGACCGGCAAGGTCAAGGTCGTCCAGCTCTACACGCCGCACTTCATCGACGACGAGGCGGTGGCGAACTACAGCGGCGACGAAGACCCGAGCGACCGCACGCTCTACACGGGGACGATCTACACGATGCTGGCCGATGGCGACCGGGCCTATCGCGACCTTCGGAGGCCACGCCTGTACCGAGGGCCTGCGGCGGGCCTGTATGCGGTTGGTGAATGCGTGCCCAATCCGGGTGGCGGCACGCGGATCGCGCCATTCCGCGCGGGACTGGAGCAGGTTGACCTAGACGCTCGCGCCGGGGCTGCGGTTACGAAAGCGGCCATTGCGTACAAGCGCTTCATCGTGGCCAACAACGGCATCGCGGACAAGATCCGGGAGGCTCTACAGGACGGCGTGGTCGATGTCGAGGTTGCGGCGGAGTTCATCGAGGGCATCCGCCAGCTCGAAACGGGCGGTATCAGCAACGAGTTGATGCAGATCTTGCAGGTCTCCGGCGAGAGCGCCGACAAAACGCTGGGCATGAGCGACACGCTGCGGCAGGTCGCTGGCTCGGACACCACGGCGACCGCCGAGAGCTTGGCCAATCAGGCGTACACGACGCGCACGGGGCTCTACGCTGCGCCGCTGTTCTCGACCTACGAGAAGATGCTCTCAAGCGCCGCGTGGCACATCGAGCACTCCCCAGACTTCGCCATCCACCTTCCGGATGAGGCGGTCGAGGAGGGCGTGCAGGACCTCAAGCGCGCTGGGTTGCCCGTGGATGGCGCGCAACTCGACCCCAACGCGCGCGAGCTGGTGCTGTATGTCGGCGGCTCGGCGCTCAACCGCAAAGGCGATCCGGGCGCGGCCATCGACGGCAAGAGCATCCGCATCGTCCCCATGTCGATGGCGCGCACGAACGAGGGCTTGCAGCAGAAGCGCGTCCTGGATGGTGCGAACCTCTTGATGCAGGCACTCAACATCAAGGCTGGGCATCCGGGATTCGACGCGAAGCGCTACCTGAACGACGCGGGCGCGAAGCTCAACCAGCCCAACCTGGGCGACTACCTGCCCGCCGAAGAGCAGGGCGCTCCGCAGGCGGGCGCTCCGCCTGTAATCCCGACCAACTCACCCAACCCCATGCGCCAGATGGCTGGCGCGGAACTCCGCTAGGACACCCACATGAGTATGACCGACCAAGAGACATCCCCCGAAGTTGAGGCCCAGCCGCAAGGCATGTCCGAGGAAGCCTTCGAGGCCGAGTGGAAGCGCTTGGGCATCGACAGTGACCCGGTCGCCGTGGAGGCTCCCCCCGTTCTTGAGCCCGAGGAGCCGGAAAGTGTAGCGAAATCCGACACTTTGACTGGACAGCCCGAGCCCGAGGGCCTACAAGGGGAGACAGAAGAGCCCCCAGCGTCCTTCGATCCCGTCGCTTACGCCGACGCAATCGACGAGATCAAGCGCGCTGGCCTCGAACCCGCTGCCTTCAAGGGGAAGTCCGAAGGTGAGGTGATCGCCTTTGGGGTCGAGCTGAACACGCGCAGGCGGCAGCGAGACCGCGACTGGACATCGTCTCAAGGTCAATCGAAGGACGAAAGCCAAGACGGCCAGGACTCCCGCGATGCGGCCCAAGCGGAGCAGCCTCCGGCAGAGGCTCCCCCGGCATTGGATCCCGCGAAGCTGGAAGAGGCTCTGACCCCGTTTGTGGAGCAGTTCGGAGAAGAAGCCGCCCCGGTTGCAGACCTCTTGAAGACGCTGGCGACGCAGAATGCTGCGCTCCAGTCTCGCCTCGACCAAGACGCGCAGGCCCGCCAGCTTGCACCGATTGAACAGGTGATCCAAGAAGAGCTGTCCGGGAGTGATCTTTCCAATCCTGACGCTCGCGACAAGTTTCTCGCGTTCGCCAAGGCGAAAGCTGTGATGGACGGCGTGGATGTCGAGCAGGGTGAGACCCCCGCCGACTACATGCGCCGCGTCATCCGCCACGCCAAGGGGGACGCGAAGCCTGAACGTGAGCAAGCCACCAAGGTCCGCACGGGGAAGCCCGCCGCAGCGCCTTCCGGGAACACGCCCTCAACGCCGAAGACGCGCGATGAGCGCTTGCAGGACATCACGGATGACTTCTTCCGTGAGAACTTCCCGGAGCACCTGTAGCGAGAAGCCCGGATTGGCCTCGGTGGTAGCAACACTCACCGGAGGCCAATCCAATGGCTAAAATCACCGACGTGTTCCCGAGCATGGCTCGCGACACGAGCAACACTCACCTGTTGCAAGACGTGGGGAAGGGGTATCGAAACCTCGTCTCCCGTGGCAAGTACACGCTGACGCACGTACTGCCGAACATGAAAGAGGCGTTCTCCCTCGGCCACACCCTTGAGGAGACCCTGTTCACCGAGCGCGTGCGGCGCACGATCCGTGGCGGCAGTGGTGCGATGACCTTCTCGTCGTACGACAACCTCCAGTCGGGCGTGAAGATCTCGGCTCCCATCTCCTACGCCGCCACCCCGATGGCGTGGAACGAGAGCGAGATCGCGGCGAACCTCGACCCCTCGATGGGGCCGAAGTACGTCCGGGCGCAGTTCCAGAAGACGCTGGACTCCAAGCACCAGATCCTCAAGGACGACTGTGTGGAAGACTTGGAAACGGGTCTCTGGGAGGCTGCCGACCAAACGGCGATGGAGGCGGGCGACAAGTTCTTGTCGATCCCCTACTACATCACCGAAGAGACGAGCGGCATGGCGCTTCAAGCGGATGGCTCGACCAACATCACGGCGATCAACGGCGTGACGATGGCGCAGACCAACAACAAGTATGACAACGTCCGCAAGACGTACGCGACCGCTGGCGGTGACGCTGACGACGCGACGGACTTGATCGGTGCGCTTGTCTCTGCTTGCCGCGCTGCCAACTTCCAGGGAATGCCTGTTGGGTCGGAGTACGCTTCGCCCGAGAGCATCCCGGAGGTGATCCTGACCTCGGACTGGGGCTGCGATCTCGTGCAGGCTGCCTACCGCAACCACTCGGGCAACTCGTGGGGCAACATGGAGATCACTCCGTACGGCCTCAAGATCGGGATGATGACGTTCGTGAACGTGTCGATCCTGAACGACGCGGCCCTGTACGTGAACGCGGGCGGCAACGCGCTCGTCGCTGAGACCGCCGCCGACATCACGGGCCCGCGCTACTACGGCATCACCCGGAAGTACATGCGCCTGTTGTTCCAGAAGGGCAACTTCATGCAGCCCGACGCTCCGGTCAACCTGACCGAAGTGGGCAAGCCCTACGACTGGGTGCAGATCTGGAAGTCCGCGAACCAAGTCTGGTGCCCGGACCGCCGCCGCCACTTCATCGTCTCGCCGAGCGCGGACATCTGATCCCCAGGAGGGAACCAACCTATGAAGTTCTATCAAGAACCGAACGCCGACAACGTGGGGGCGAAGCCCGCGCTGGACTTCGTCTACCTCACGACTCACGCGGCAGTCACCGAGGGCAGCGTCTACGCGATGGACCTGACCACCGCGACCGTCGCCAACCTTGGCCAAGTCACCACGTCGAAGGCGGGACCCGATGGCGCGCTTGAAGCGAACGTCTGGATCGTCGCGATGGAGTCGAAGGGCTCCGGCGAGACCGCCAAGTTCGCGGTGAAGGGCTACGTCAAGATCCTCGCGGGCTCCGGCGGCTTGTCCGCTGGCGACGCGGCCTCCGCTGACGGCAGCGCTGGGGTCATCACGGCCCCGGCCAACGATGTCGTGATCGCCCTGGCTCCCGCTGCGATCTCCGCTGCGGCGACCGGGTATGTCTGGTTCGACGGAACCGGCTTCTACCTGAAAGGCGCGTAAACCCAAGTCCTCGCGTCGCGTCATCTCTTGGGGCGCGGCGCGGGGCACCATTCACTCATGCTTGCATCCGAAGTCTTCCAGCACATCGAAGCTGACCTCAAGGGTTCGCTGGCGAGCGAGCATGACCAGTTCTCGCTACTCAACTACGCGGCGCGAGCAATGGAGGCATCGCAGGAGTGGCGCTACCTCCGGCGCGCGAGGGGCGACCTCAAGTTTCGCGCGCCCATCTCCGCGACAGGGGCCTCGTTCGTGGGCACGACGGGGACGCTATCCAAGGCGGGGATATACGCCGACTACGTGCTGGTGCCCGGCGACTACGTGACGTTGACGTTGAACGGCACGGAGTATGGTGACTTCAAGATCGTGTCGCGCGTGGACGATGACTCGATCACGATTGCGGACAGCCCAACCACGGCGACCTTCGCGGGTACGGCGACGCTCGATATCAACACGTCGCGGATCGCGCTCCCCTCCGACGTGGGCAGCGTCATCAACGTGTTTGGCAACATCAACGAGGCGTTCTACCCGCTCCCCTACGTGGACATCGCGCAGCTCGACGCGGAGCATCTGGTCGGCGCGAGCCTCGCGTTCGGGTACGCGCTGGAGTGGCAGTCGCTCACGGACCTGAGCGCCCCGACGCAGTTGCTCAAGATCTGGCCAGAGCGCCAGTCGGCGAAGGTGAACGCGGCGCACGTGGTCTACCTCCGCAAGTGGCCGACGATCAGCTCGACGGACTCGGTGCTCCCGATCCCCGACTACATGGACCCGCTGCTTCTGGAGTACGCGAAGGCGTACGCTCGTGGCTGGGATGAAAGCGACGACGTGGGGCAGCGCCTCGCGGCGGTCGAGGTTGGCCACCAGTTCCGCGCCTCGACCCGCGCCGATGTACGCAATGCTCCGCAGGGAGCACCTGTCAGGAACGGGGCTATCGCGCCCCGCTCGTCTTTTGACCCGCAGAATCGCTCTGCTATCTCCTACTTCCCGTCACTGGGCTTCTAGCTATGATTCCACCCGACAACCGTTCTTCGGCGCGCGTCTACCCGACCGATGGGGTGTACCGCGTGACCTCGACCGCCGCTGACGGCTCGGCCACGTACCCTGATAACGGGCGGGGTGCGAAGACCACGACCGCTGGTAACGCACACTGGACGGACATGGGGTTCTCGTCCGGGGAGTTCTGGGTCGAGATCACTCACGTCACGGTGGCGAGCGGAGCCTTCTTGACGCTGGTGGAGAACGAGGACGCGACGACCTCGCAGATCTTTCCGGCTGGCACGCACCCAATGCGCCCCGGCCTGCGGATGAAGGGGGGCTTCTCCTTCAACACCAGCGCAGGCGGGACGATTCTCTACCGCATCCACGCCGTCCATCAGCCCCCCACGAGCTGACCCGTGCAGCTCCCTCACATCCAGTTCGACTCCGCGCAAGCCGCGACGACCGCCTACTACCCCTCGGACGGGGTTGGCGGGTACACGGCGACGGCTTCGGATACGTACGCCAACAGGTGGGACCGCACGGAGCTGCGGCGGTTCATCATGCCCACGGCGAACGTCGATCACGTCGTCGAGTTCTACCACGAGAGCGGCGACCTCGCGGCGAAGTTCCGCTGCATGGCGGGCGGCGCGAGCGAGGGGCTGGACCTCAAGTGGGATGCGGGCGAGGGGCCTGTGATGCTGGGGGCTTGGTACGTCGAGTTCCCCGCCGTTACCGCAGAAGACTTCATCTTCGTCCAGTTCCAGCGGGTGCAGTAGCTCATGCGTCGCCGCGACATGATCTTGCCGATGCCGCTTCGCGGCGTGGACGAGACGCGGGCGTTCAGCGATCAGCGCGCGGACACCACCTACGACGCGGAAAACGTGCGCTCGGTGGGCGGGGATCGGCGCGTGCGCATCTCCCAGCGCGAGGGCATGGCGAAGCACTACGAATACGCGATGCCGGGCCCCGTGCGCGTCGTGGCCTCCATCGTCTACGAGAACAAGACGGTCGTTTATGAGGCGACTGAGGACGAGATCGAGGCCAACGGCGACGGGCGCGAGAAGCATTCGCTGGTTTGGGAGAAGGAGACCACGGCAAAGAAGGATGCGCGCAACGTCGTCACCGACTCGTCGGGCAACGTCTACGTGCTGACCGGGAACGTGATCGAGAAGCGCAGCAGCAGCGGAGCGGTTGAATGGACGTTCTCGCTGAAGCTCGCAAGCAAGTCCTTCGTCCTCGGCCCGATGGTGATCGGGAGCGACAACGCGATCATGGTGGGCGTTCACAACGGCGCTTCGGGGGCGACCGGGGCGGCGATCTACCGAGTGCGCCAGAAGGTCATCGACACGTCTTTCGAGACGGAGCCGGTCCTGGAGTGGGAGTATCGCACCGACGCTCGTGTCCGCGAGTTGAAGCTCGTGAACGGGAAGCTCAAGGCGCTGCTCCAGTTCAACGAGAAGTACCGCAGCTACGTACGCACGCTGGTCGCCCTGAACAGCGCGGAGCCACTGGTGGAGAGCGAGTATCAGGTTCCCTACCCCTCGACGTGCATGGACCTCGCGCCGGACGGGTCGAGCTACACGGGGCACCCCGCGTTCGCGGACCGGAACACGTCGCCAACGAAACCCGGCGTCGGGATCTCGCTCGAAAGCTGGACGCCGACGGACCTCGACAACTACGAGCAGCGCATCTGGGCTTGGCATCGCTCCGAAGACCTGGCGGAAATCTACGGCGATGGCGATGAAGTCGTGCTGTGGAACGACCGGCTGGGCGCGGGGAGGCCCTATCTCAAGGGGGCCACCTACGAGGGCGACCCTGCCCCGGCCCCGACATTGGACTACAACGGCACGCTTGAGGTCCCGACGCTGCGCTTCAACGGCTCGCAGGGCCTCTTCTCGCTTCCGGGCGGTGGGCGGTTCAACGAGCGGGAGAGTTGCAAGACGACGGTCCCCAACCACGGCGACGCGGCGTTCTGCACCTTCATCGTCTGCCGCCCCTACACGGCGAGCACTCCGGGTTTTGAGGAGACGGACGACGGCCAGCCGCTTGACGCGCGCCGCTTCCTCTTCCAGCAGATGCACCACCGCAAATACGACGGGGCATCAACGGTGAACTTCGACGTTGGCGGGACTGGCGCTTACCGCTCGGGGCTCCTCGTCAACTCGGGCGACGACATTGCGACGACCGACAACGACCTGTTCTGTTGGGGCAAGAGTAAGTCCCTCAAGGGCTCTCACGCTCCCGGCACTGCGCGCGCGTACACCAGCAGCTCCGGGTATCGCACGAGCAACGCGGACGACGATGGGTATGACCCTGGCGCGTGGACGGCGGGGACCTCGATCTTTGACTACCCTGGGATGCCGCTCCAGCGTGGCGCGGGGAAGTTCGGGTGGCCGAAGCCCGGCACGTTCTCGGACGCGAGTTCGCTGACCGAGGAGGGCTGGTGCGTCATCACCTTCCTGCACTGCGGGGGGCTCAACGAGTTCTATGACGCGGCGGGCAGCTACGTCGATTCGGCCTACGTGCTGGACGCGGAGCAGGACTGGATGAGCGAATACCCGACGGGCGCGAGCGGCACCGTCTACATCGGCGGCACCGGCTACGCGTTCACGAAGGTCAACGAGACGACGCTTTCCATGTCCTCGCCTCCCGGCGGATCGGGTAGCGCAGCGGATGGCAAAATCGTTTGGGCGCGCAACCTCCAGACGCGCTCCACGTTCCGCATCAACGGGCACCCGGTGGATCGCTGGGAAGCGCTGCCGATTGGCTACACGGGGCCCTCGACGCTTTCGAGCCCGAGCCCCGGAGACGTGACGGTCAACCTCAACGTCGAGGCTTCGCCCACGGGCCTGGGCCTCCCCGAGTTTCACGATTACATCAAAGGCTTCTTCGGCGAGATCGCGGAGATCGTGACGCTGGGGAACCGCACGGACCTGAGCACGGTGGCAACGCTGGGCGGTGAGCGGCACTTCCCCGGCCCCACGGTCCTCACGCACCCCAAGTACGCGGCGAACGCGCACACGAACGACAGCGCCGATCCAGACCTCCCCTATGCGAACACGGCGGCAGGCGGGCTCTCTACGGAGATGGAGAAGCTGGAAGGCTCTCTGATGTCGCGCTACGGAATCTCGGCGCTACTCCAGGACCAGAACGCGGACTACCCGCACCCGCACTATCCGGAGTTCGTGAACCAGGTGAGCTACGACCTGCCGCTTGCCGACGACTACGCGGACTCGGGGCAGGCGTGGGTGGCGCGGCTTCGCAGGCCGGAGGCGATGATCGTGAAACACGACGAGACGGGCCGAATGCTGTGGTGCCTGCTCGCCTCGAACGTGTACGGCGCGGGCACGAACGGCGACATCATCTACCAAGACCTGAACGGCCAAACGGGGGTTCTCGGCGTGACCGACTCGGAGCCCACCTGCGGTCTCGCCACGGGGCTCGACGGCGACCTCTTCTTCGTGGGCGTGGGCGACAGCGCCACCGGGACGCACTTCTGCATGGGGCGCATCGACGACGACCCGACGACATCCGACGACCCGCAGATCGAAAGCGTGGGCTGGTACACGACCGCGCTTCCCTATCCGGATGACACCTACAAGCTGGGACTGACCGCCGACGTAACGATCCGGTGCCGCACCGACAGCTTCGGGAACTTCCACATCCCAATCCCGCCGGGCGCAACCTACTTGGGCTCACCCGCCAAGGATGCGGTGCGCAGCTTCTCCCGTGAGGGCGATCTGCTCTTCCGCCTCACGACGCTGAACCACGGCTCCAGCAGCTTCCAGAACGGCTACGCCGTAGCCTTCCCACCGAACCCACCGATCTACAACGTGAGCGACTGACATGGCCGACAACGTAATCTTGCCCGCCACGGGCTCCATCATCGGCACCGACGACGTTGGCGGCGCGCAGTACCAAGTTGTCAAAGTCGCGTTCGGGGCGAATGGCTCGGTAACGCAGACCTCTGATGCTGCGCCGCTACCCGTCATCGTAAAGGCCCCCGGAAGCTCCCTGCACGTCTCTCGATACCTCGACACCGCAGGGGATGGGACGGGCACCAAGAACGCGACAGGCGATTACAGCAGCACGGCGGATGAGTTCTACATCGCGCCCGCTTCGGACGAGGTGATGCTGATCTATGAGCTTCTGATCGACATCGAGGACACTTCGGGCATGAGCGAGTCCGAGTACGGGAACATAGGCTCAGCGCTCTCGAACGGGATCCAGATCAAGAAGATGCGGAGCGTCACCGTCATCGACGACTTCACGGACGGCGTGCCCGTGTTGACCAACGCGAACTGGGGTCGAGTCGCCTTCGACAAGCGCTACGACACGCAGGGCTCCGGCAACGAGTCCCTTGTCGTGCGCTTGCGGTTCATCGACACAGGCGAGCCGATCCGCCTCGATGGGGCTCTCGGGGATCGTTTGGCGGTCCAGTTGAATGATGACTTCACGGGCCTCGTCTCCCACTACTTCAAGGCTCGGGGCGTCTACGAGTGACGCTCCTAACGCTCTTCTCGACTGCGGCTGCATCGAACTCGATTTCGGTGGGCCTCCCCGTGGACTTCGCGCTCGGAGTGCATCCGCGCCCCGAATACGTCTACGTGGCGACGGAAGCGCTGAACAACGAGACCACGGAGGTTCTCCAGGAGAGCATCCACAAGTACCGGATCGCCAGCGCCTCGGTTGCGGCCAACGGGCAGACGCGGCTCCGCACCCTGATCGGCGTGTCGGGCGGCATCGTGCGCGTGCAGGGCTCGACGGGATGGGTGGCGTTCGACGACGCGACGGACCCGCAGCTCGACGCGGACGCGACCTACTACTGGATCGTAGAGGTCGAGGGGCTGGTGTTCATCGGCGACGGTGTAGATCAAGTGGTCTACGATCCGAAGAAGGCGACCCTGGAGACGTTCGAGGCGAAGACGGCCGGCGAGGTGCCCGAGAAGTGCAGGCTTGCCACGCGCTACCGGGACCGCATGGTCCTCGCTGAGGGGCCACGCTGGTACATGAGCGAGTCTGGGGATCCGTTCAACTGGGAGTATTTCCCTTCCGTGAACACCGCGACCCAGCCGGTGGCCGACAGCACCATCGAGCGGTTCACGGGCGACCTGATCCAGACGCTCATTCCGGGGCAGGACGACTACCTGATCTTCGGGTGCAGCAGCTCCATCTTGCTCATGCGCGGCGACCCCGCCGACGGTGGGCAGATCGACCTGATCTCGGACACCATTGGCATGGCGTTCGGGAACAGTTGGGCGCGCGACCCGAGCGGCACAATCTACTTCTTCTCCAACCGAGGCGCGGTCTACCGCATGAGCCCCGGCCAACTCCCGCAGTCCCTCTCGGACGCTACGGGCGACCAGGACGTGACGGTGCAGTCCGCGTTCGAGTCGATCTCGCTCAACGACTACCGCATGGAACTTGAGTGGGACTATCTGCGTGAGGGGCTCCGTGTGTTCCAGATCGCCTACGACGAGACGAGCACGGAACTCGTGCGCTCTTGGTTCTGGTCGCAGAAGATGAACGCTTGGTGGCCGGACCGTCCGGGGAGCAGCGACCTTCTCGCGCTCTCCGCTTGGGCTGGCGACGGCGACCTGCCGACGGATCGCGTGCTGCTCGTTGGGTGCCGTGACGGGTTCGTGCGGAACCTGGACTCTCTAGCGGCAAGCGACGACGAGGTTGCCATCGACGCGTTTGTAACCATCGGCCCCCTTCGCGCCGCTGATGGTGACGACCAAGAGGTTTCGATGAACCGAATGCGCGCGATCCTCTCGGCAGAACAAGATGGCTGCACGTGGGAAGTCTACGCTTCGGACACGCCGGACTCCCTGGAGACAAACCCGACCGCGAAGTTGGTGGCGCAGGGCTCGCTTGAGCCCGGCATGAACCCGCGCCTGTCGGTGCGTCGCCGTGGTGCCTTCCTGTGGTTGAAGCTGCGGAACAGGGCGTACAATGAGCGCTTCGCTGTCGAGGAAGTCGGCGTTGATCTAGAGGCGCGTGGATCCCGGAGGGTCCGAGCATGAAGAGCAAGGGCACACTTCGCGGCCTCGGTGGCCGAGCGCGACCGATTGACTCCAAGCGTCGTGAGCGCGGCGACCCGTTCGGGAGCCAGCTCAACCTCGGAGCCGGTCTTCGCATCAACAAGGTCGGCGCGCTGGAGGTGGATGTCGAGGCTTTGGGCCTTGTCTCCGCTTCCGAGGTCGCGTCCCTCAAGCAGACTATCGACACCCTGACCGCTAAGGTCGCAGCACTAGAGGCGCAGGCATGAACTGGAAGAGCCTATTGGATGGCGGCGCGAGTGAAGCGCAGAAGAAGAACGAGATCAACGCGGCGTGGCTCAAGCAGCAGTTCGGCGGCGCGGCCTCTTTGGGTGAGGGGTTGCTGATGCAGGCACTCGCCGGAATCGACAAGGGCTACGAGAGCGCGAAGGCCAATATCTCGAAGCAGGGAGAGGTTGCCACGACGAACATCCTCGCTCAAGGCGAGCAGGCTCTCGCCAAGGGGCAGCAGGCGCTTATCGACTCGGGGCTTAGCGGCACAGCCGCAGCGGGCCTCCCCGGAAAGGTGGCGTACCAGACGCAACAGGCTCTCGCGGGACTCGGCAGCCAGTTGGGCGCGCAGCAGGCGCAGCTCGACGTTGGGCAGGCCCAGTCGAATCTCGCTGGGTCGCAGAACATCGCCAACTGGGCGCTGAACAAGGTGAACACGGCGAGCGGCATCACACCTCAATACAGCAGCAGCGGCCCCGGACTCCTGGAGATCGCCGGGAAGGTCGCGGGCTCCTACGTGTCGGGGGGGCTCTCCCTCTAAGGCATGGGTATCCAAATCATCACAGGTGGTCCGGCGGCGCAGTTCGCGGCTGGCGCGAGCCAAGGCTACGACGAGGGCATGGCCCGCCGCCGCGAAGAGGAGATCGCCAACCAGCTCGCAGCGGACATGGTGCAGGCCACCAACATGGCGGTGCTGCCCAAGATCGAGTCGCTGGACGCGCAGATCCCCCAAGAGGAGAGGCCGCAGGGCCCCCTTGAGGTGGGGGCGACGCCGGACTACATGCGTCCACAGGCGAGCCCCGAGCGCGAGCAGCTCAACATGCTCGCCGAGACCTACGCCCAGGGCATCCAGGGGATGCGCGACCCGCGTGCGATTGCGGCGTATGGGCAAGCGGCTAGCGAGCAGCTCGATCAGGTGAGCCGTCAGCTCATGGTCTCTAGCGTGAACAACACGCTCAAGGCCGCGAGCGCGAGCGGAGCCCTCGATCCCGACGTTGTGCAGCACTTCACCGAGCGCCTTGGTGCCGGTGACGATGTGGCCAGCGTGTACGAGGATCTCGCGGAGGCGAAGCAAGCGAAGCTCCGGGAGGTGCGCCGGGCTACCGCGCTGAACACCTACCTTGAAGATGCGTCATCGACGGTAGAGAGCTACATGCAGCGCGCGGCGGTGTCGCAAGATCCCGAGGAGAGCGCGTGGCTGACGCAGCAGGCGGGGCGGCTTCGCAACGAACTTGCGGCGGCGCAGGCTGCCGCTGGGATGGGGCTCGACGACTTCGACTTCGACGCGGTGCGCGAGAACATCGAGGGCGTGCGGAACGCGCTAAACCCGGCGCAGAAGCGGGCTTACGAGCAGTTTCAGAACGAGCAGCGCATGGAACTTGATGCCCGTGAGGCGCAGCGTCGCGTGATCCTGGACGACGACGACCTCGAAGCAGACGAGAAGATCAACCGTCTCAGGCAGATCGACCGGGGCGCGACCGGGGGCTACCCAGCCCAGCGGATGATGGAGTTGCCCGGCGGTCAAGGCGGCGAGGAGGGCTCGCAGGTGCTCGACCTGGGCGACGGTGGCGGCGAGTCGGCGAGTAAGCGCAGCAAGGTGGACCTGACACCCGAGGAGATCCAGCGCAACGAGGTGAAGCGCGAGGCGGTGACGATGATAGACACCGTGAGCTTCGGCGGCCTGGAAACCCCGGAGGAGATTGACGCTCGCGCAGCCGAAGTCATTCAGTCGGTGGTGGGGACGCTGTTCCCCGATGGCACCGTGAATCTTTCGGGTGAAGGTAGCGACCTGGAACTCTGGACGGAGGCGGTGACTGCGCGAATCGAGGCGCTTCGGGAGGAAGATCCGACCTTTGCGCAACTGCTCGCGGGCCGCGTCCTGCGCGTCCTGGAGATGGCTGAGGAGGCGAAGTCTGAGCCCCCCAAAAGGGCTGAGCGGGACGCGAAGCGTAAACGTGCCAACGACGCCGTAAACGACGGCATCGGCGGTGCGGCGTGGGGTGGCGCGTAGATGCAGGACTCCCCCCTCGACAAGCTGAAGCGGATCGCTGGTACGCAGGCACCGACGGTGCCGAGCGGCGGCATCTCCGCGCTCAAGCAGAAGCTCGAAGGCATGGGGTTCGAGTCCAAGCCGCTGCCCGCTGAGGTCGAGCGCGAGAACTTGACGATGCCGCAGCGGGCGCTCGCCAACATCTACAACGCAAGTCGCGCCATGACCGAGGGTGCCCTGGAGGTCGGCGCGGCCCCCGTCGAGCTTGCTGGCATCCTCACCGGATCGGAGACGCTGAGGGGTGCAGCGGAGGGCATCCGTGGGGTCGCTGCAATCGGCGAGGGCCACATGCTCGCGTCGGATGGGCGGCGGCTAGTAGAGCCGGGCTTCGGGTCCGAGGTCGCGGGTGGTTTCGGGTCGGCTGCCGGATTCATGGCGGGCGGCTTGGCGATGGGTGGAGCATCCCGGCTTGCGGGCGCTGTGGGGCAGGGTGCGAGCCGAGTAGCCCCCGTTGCGCGTGGCCTTGAAGGCGCACTGGGCAAGACGATGACCGGGCACGCGATGCGGCTCGGCTCCATCACTCAAGCGCAGTCGCAGTTCAGAGACGCGGAGGCTCACGGTGCTGACCCGCTCCAGAAGTGGGGCGCGCTGCTTGGAGGTGCCGCGATTGGCGCGACCGAGGGCCTAACCATCGGCGGTACGGGGCAGTTCGCCCGCGCCGCCAAGGCGCTGGAGGACATCGACACCCGTGGCGGCGGGCTGATCTCGAACATGATGCGGCGCGGCTTCGTGTCGCTGGGCACCGAGGGGCTTACGGAGGCGGGGCAGGAGGGCTTCCAGACATTCTCCGAGAAGGCGCTTGCGCAGCATCTCCTCCAGTACGCGGAGCCCGAAGAACTGGAAGTGCTGCTTTCGGACACGCTCCGGGGCGCTCTACTGGGCGGAATCGTGGGTACCGGGCTCTCGACGCTGGGGCTCACGCGGCAGGATGTGCTCCAAAATCGCAAGGTCGAGGCCCTAAAGGCACCGGAGTCCACGCAAGCGGCCCCTGCGGCCCCTGGAGAGCGCGAGGCCGCAGGCGAGGCTCTGGAGTCAGCTAAGGGCTTCGAGCGCGAGGAGGCCCCTGAGGCGGCCTCCGTGGAAGACGCGGGTAAGCGGTTCGCGGAGGCGGCGGGGATCGCGGAGCCCGAGGTCACGGTTCTGGAACCGGACGCGGCCCCCGAGGCTGGCCAGGAAGCTCTTGCGGGCCTAGTCTCGATGCTGGGCCGGGAGGCCACGGGAACGACGATGCCGAACGTCGTGCTGGTGAGCGGCGAGGTCGCCGAGGGCGCAGCCGACGTGCCGGGCCTCTACATCGGCGGGAACGTGGTCTTGAACGCGAACCGCGTGGACGAGGCGCTTGCCGACTACGGGCTGCACGAGATCCTGCACTCGAAGATCCCGGCGGGCACCCAGCAGTTCACCGAATTGGTTGGGCGGGCGCAGGAGTCGTACCCCGAACTCGCGGCCCGCGTGGCCGGGGCGTACGCGCGCGACTTTGAGCGGGCGCATGGTCGCCAGCCGTTCGCGGGGGTGCCCGAGGGGCCGAAGCGTGACGCGCTGCTTCTGGAGGAGGGGTTCGCGTGGGCGGCGCAGAACACGCGGGCTCTCGTCGAGGACATCATCGGCGGCGAGCGCGAGATCACGGTGGGTGACCGCACGATCCTTGAGCGGCTGCGCGACTTCTTCGCGGCGCTGCTGAGCAAGCTCCCCCGCATCGACATCAAGCCGACCCAGAAGAAGAAGCTCGAAGCGGCGATCCGCAAGCTGGTGAGCGCCCCGATCCTGCGCGAGGGCAGCCCCGAGCAGGTGCTTGCGCTGGCCAAGGACATCGCGGCGGTGCTGGAGTCCACGGACGCGGACGTTATGCGCGAGGCGGTGAGGCAGGTGCCCAGCGTCGAGGCGCTTGGCCGTACCGAAACCCTCGCGGAAGAGGTCGAGACCGAGGTTTCGGTACCGGAACTGACCGAGGAGGATGCGGCGCTCGCGGAGTCCGTGGACGTTGCGGCCATTGAGGCCGAGGTTGTGGCCGAAAGTGCGGCCGATGGCCGAACGCCCACGAAAACCACGGCGCAAGGTGGCGAGAAGGCCGATTCAAGCGCGGCCACAGATCGGCCATTGCCGAGCGGCCAGACCGGAGCCACGCCCGCTCGTCCCGACATCGACGAGAGGTTGACCCCGAAGCAGCGGAAGCGACTCAAGCAGAAGCGCAACCGGGAGCGCAAGCGTCAGGGCAAGACCGAGGGCACGGGCCCCGAGCGCACCTACCGCCGCGACGACACGATGACCGCTGCCGAGGATGCCATCGAGCGGTTCGAGCGCGGGGACGAGCGGTGGGCGGTAGCCCCCGACCCCGGCACCGACGAATGGCGGGCGATGGTCGATGGCATGGACCCGAAGCTCAAGGAGAACGGGCTGCCGATCATCGTCTACCACGGCTCAGGGGAGGCGTGGACGACGTACGACACGTCCAAGAACAGCACGCCGCCGGGGCGTAAGGGACCGACGCGGCACGTCTTCGCCACGGACTCTCCGCTTCTCGCGGGCCTGTACGCCGAAGACCGGGCGGACTACGCCGCCACGCCGGAGCTTGAAGCTGAGAAGGAGGCACTTGACCGTCAGTGGGAGGCCGTCGAGGACCTGCTTGAGGAGTACGGCGAAGGCGATCCCCGAGCCGTTGAGGCCGAGGAGGCGTTCAACGCGGCTTACGGCGGGTTCGAGGAGCGGTATTGGGCTGGGGTTACTCCCGTCGGCGCGCAGGTCTATCCCCTCATCCTCGCGGCAGAGAAGGCTATCACGGCTGACGCGAAGGGGAAGAACTGGGACGAGGTGATGCAGCGCGTCGAGGCGCGGCTTGACCGCCACCCGACCGCCGAGGTCGCCATCGTCCGCAACGTTGTGGACTCCCCGAGCCGGGCCGACTTCGACCGCCCCGTCACGGTCTACGTCGCCAACCCCTCGATCATCCAAAGCGCGTGGAACCAGCGCCCGACGGATGCCCCCGACATTCGCTTCGCCGCAGCTCCCGCGTGGGATACACCGGAGTGGAGGGCGATGGTGGATCGGATGCACCCGGCCCTCAAGGAATCCACCGGGATGCCCCGTGAATACTGGATAGGCACGACGCACCGAGTAACCGCATTTGACCCGGAGCGATTCAACCCCGAGAACGACATGGGGCGCGGAATCTACGCGTCATCGTCCCGCGAGGACGTTCGCGCGAACTACGCGGGTGATGGTCCCGACCTAACCAATCGCATCGAGCGCCGCATTGATGAGTTGGCCGACGCGATGGCCGACGAGCCGGACGCGTTCGGGTTTGAGCCAGACTACGAAGTGACCCCGGAAGACGTTGAGGCTGAGGCTCGCCGCGAACTGCACGGCGGTAGGCCGCACTCTAAGCGGGTCTACATGGTGCTGGAGAACCCGGCGATCCTCGGCGGCCCAGACGAGACGGTCCTGGACATGAAGTACGACCCGGAGACGGATGAGGAGTCCGGGGCACTTCTTGAGTTTTGGGAAGCCCTGAGAAGCGAAGCCTCAATGTACGACGACGTGGACCTGGGGGAACTGCAAGCGTCCGTTTTCGAGGACTTTGAAGGCGCAAGGCTTAGGGATCTGGTTGAGTCCGTGAAGTCTAGCGGCCTCCAGTACGCGCAGGACTACGACGATGGTGGCGCGATGATGTCATCCGAGATCATCCGTTCCGCTCTGGAACGCATGGGCTTTGACGGCATCGTGGACAACACGGTCTTCGCCAAGTTCGGCGCGGCTCGCCAGTTCGGAAAGCCGATGGAGGGCATAACCCCGGACACGCAGCACGTTATTGCCTTCCGCCCCAACCAAGTCAAGTCGGTCTGGAACCGCCGCCCCACGTCCGACCCCGACATCCGCTTTGCCGCGCCGGGCTCCGACTCCGACCTGTCCATCGACATGGGCGGGCTTACCTTCACGGACCGGGCGCGCCGCTACTGGCAGGACTACTTCCGCCCCGTCCGCAAGGTCCAGGAGATCATCGAGGAGGACATCGGCGCGAAGCTCCCGGACGGGATGAACCCGGACCGTGCGCAGCGGCTCTACTACGGGCGCGTAGACGAAGCGCTCAAGAAGCAGCGGGAAAGCGCGGGCAAGCAACTCTCGTCCATCCTGGGCGGCAAGGTGACGCTGGAGGAGGCGCACCGATTCGCGTACGCGCGCCACGCTGGGGAGCGCAACGACTACATCTACAAGAACGACTCAGAGTGGCACCCGGAGCGGAACCCCGGCTCGGGGATGCGGTCCAGTGTTGCGACGAAGGCCGTGAACGATGCGCTCAAGGGGCCGAACGCGGCGCGCTACAAGCGGCTGGATCGGTTCCTGCGCAAGCAGACCGAGAGGGCGCTCTCGACGTTGCGCGAAGCTGGCGAGTTGAGCCCCTCGCTGGACAGGGCCATCGAAGAGCAGGGCTACCAGCACTACGTTCCGCTGGTCCACGAACTTGAGCGCGAGGACGGGAGTGTCACACGGCGCAACCCTCGCGGTTTCTCCTCGACGGGCGCGGGAATCAAGCGCGCGAAGGGCCGCAAGTCGGAGCCCGATAACGTGGTGCTCAACACGCTCAAGGCCGTGGACGAGGCGATCTTCAAGGCCGAGAAGCGCGAGGTGATCGACAACCTCGTCAAGCTGGTGCGCGCCTATCCGGACGACTCGTTCTGGAAGGTGTACGACATGCCCGTGCGGATCGAGGCCGATGAGAACGGCGTGATGCGCGAGCTGTGGGAGACGCGCCGCGACTGGCAGGACAACTACATCCCCTACTACGAGGACGGCAAAGGTAAGGCGCTCGTGTTCGGGCCGAAGGCGACGGGCCTCGCTCGGGCGATGCGTGGCGGCGACTTGAACAAGGTCGGCCCGATTGTGAAGGCGCTGCGCCCGGTCACCCGCTACTTCTCCGCGATCAACACGAGCATGAACCCCGAGTTTGTGTTCACCAACTTCGTGCGCGACCTGGAGACGGCGGGCATCGTGCTCGGCGAGGACAAGGGCTGGAAGGTTGCGAAGGCGGTCGTGAAGCAGGCCCCGAGTGCGGCGCTCGGCATCCGACGCACCGAGACGGGCAAGGAGTCCGACTGGTCTTCGTGGTGGGACCGCCTCAAGGACGCGGGCGGCAAGACGGGGTTCTTTCACGCGAAGAGCTTGGAGGAGATCCAAGCCGACCTAGAGCGCACCATCCGCGAGGACGTGGGCGAGAAGTCCGGCGTGCGCGCTGGCCTCGATTACGCGATGAAGGTGAAGGAGGTCATAGACGGCTGGAACGAAGCGGTGGAGAACGGCGTGCGCCTCTCGGCCTTCAAGTACGCGGTCGAGGAGTTGAACATGTCGGACTCGGAGGCTGCCGAACTCTCCAAGACGCTGACCATCGACTTCAACACGAAAGGCGAGAACACGACGCTCTCGGCGCTCTACATGTTCGCCAACGCCAGCGTCCAGGGCTCGGCGCGCGTGCTCGCCTCCTCGATGCGCACGAAGCGTGGGCGCAAGATCGCGGGTTCCATCGCGGCGTTCGGGATGCTGCTCGACCCCTTGAACTACATGCTCGCTGGTGACGACGAGGACGGTGAGAACAGGTGGGACGCGGTGCCCGAGTGGAAGAAGGATCGCTACCTTATGCTCTATACGGGCATCGGGGAAAGCGGGTTCATCACGATCCCGCTGCCCTACGGCTTCTCGTTCTTCTACTCGGCGGGCCGCAACGCCTCGGCGGCGGGTCGCGGTCTTGCCGGAGAGGGTGGGGTGACCCCGCTGGAGGGGCTGGGCAACACGCTCTCCTCGGCGCTCACTAGCTTCTCGCCCGTGGGTGACGCGCACAACATTTCAGCGGCTTCCGCGCTCCGCGTCATCAGCCCCACCGTGACCGATCCGCTGGTCGAGGTGGCGATGAACGAGGACTATCGCGGGATGCCCATTCACCCAAGCGGCGTGCCCTTCGACCGCACGCCGCTCCCGGACTCGGAACGGAGCTTCAAGCACACGGGCGAAATCTGGAAGGATGCGGCGGAGTTGATGAACTCGGCTACGGGCGGCACGCGTTTGGAGTCGGGCGCTGTGGACCTGCACCCCGACACGCTGCGCCACCTGTTCGGGACCGCGTTCGGCGGCATGATGCGGTTCGCCAACAACACCGCCGAGGGTGGCGGACTCCTATTCGAAGGCGACCCGCTGCACGCCCTCGCGCGAGCCCCGTTCTCGCGCCAGCTCTTCACCCAGGAGTACCCGCGCAAAGGCTACTCGTCGTACTACGAGAACTCGAACGAGGTGATGGTCGTCGCGGACCTCATCGAGCAGTACGGGAAGTCCGATGAGCCGGAGGACCGCGAGCGCGCCCAGGAGCTGCGCGAGGAGCACGGCGGGGTGGCGGGGCTGCTCTCGGAGGTCAAGCGCTTGGAGCGCATTCGCAAGCGCACCCAGGACCGAATCGAGGCGATGGAAGACGGCCCCGAGAAGGAGGCCGAGGAAGCTAAACTCTACGAGCGCATCCGCGCATTCAACCGGCGATTCCAGGAAGCCAAAAATGAGTGACACCCCCAGCCCTCCCACTTCTGAGAACGCCCCGCGCCCCAACCGATTCACCGTAGATACGGTGATTCCTGGGGTGCAGGTCGCGCTTATCCTACTGGTTGTCCCCCTTGTGACCTCGCTCCAGCTTGAGCCCCTGGAAATGGGGATCAGCGGCGTGAAAGACGATCTTGGGGAGTTGAGGGCGGAGGTCCAGCGCATGGATGCCCGCGTTGACGGATTTGCAAGCCAGCCTCCGAATCAGACGGTTATGGCGCACATCGAGGCGATCTTGAAGCGGCTCGACAACTTGGAGCACCCATGAACCAACAGGCTCGCACCCAATCTCTCCAGGTCGCCACTCTCGTAGTTCTCATGGTGATCGTTTACCTCCTACTCAGCATCAGCAACAGGCAAAAAGTTATGGACGCAACTCCACAGGGAATCGGGCAGACAATCGGGCATGGCGCGACCGGCGACACGCCAATCCTCACGGAGCGCCTTGAAGGCGAGACATTGGACCAGTGGCTTGGCCGCCACAAGTTGGCCGTCGAGGCAGCGGGGGGCGAGTAGTGGTTCCGCTGTACGATGAGTGGCTGAGCGGCGGGCAGCTCGTGTTCGTCGAAACCTACCAGCGACCCGGCGAAAGCGTCTCTGATTGGCGGCAGCGCCACGACGACGCGGTTGCTGCGGCGAAACTCGCATTCCCCCCGGACCCCTCCTGACCATGACGGACGAAGTGAAGCTCACCCCGCCGCGCAAGCGCGTGTTTGCGGCTATCGCGGCCTGCGTTGGCCTCGGCACCACGTTGGCCCTCGCCGATCTTCCGGTCTGGGCCCGCGTGGCTGGCGGTGTGACGGCGCTGCTCGCGGCAATCCTCGGCGTGGCCGTCGTGTGGCCGACCGTGCGCGGCATGATCCACGGGCGTGATGCGTAGGCTGGCCATCGCGCTAGCGCTGTACCTCACGGCCTCCTGTGCGATGCTCAGCGGCGTTTACGGGGTCGCAGAGCGTGCGGCACCTCCGGCGGCGGGAGCGGGCACAGGCGCGCTCCTGGGAGGCCCTGTCGGGGCCGTGGTGGGCGCGATGGTTGGCAGCGCCGTTCAGCAGGCGGTTCGCGGCAACATGCGCGAGGAGCAGACCAGTGAAGCGGTTGATGATCTGATTCGCGGTGGCGGTGCTCCGGCGGCGACGCTCGGGTACTTCGCCCAAGCGGTCCAGTTCGTCAAGGACTTCACGGCGCTGTTCATCGTGTGGACGCTGCTCTGCCTGTTCGTGCCGGGTGTGCGCGAGTGGGCGCGCGGTGTCAAAGCCATCCTTGTCAAGCGCAAGCGCAAAGCCGCAGACTAGAACGCTCCCCGGCTCTGGGGCAGAGACAAATCTCTGGGAGGGGTGGACACTCGCCCAGCGGAGCCGGGGAGCGCCTTTCCCTTGGTGGTGGGGTGAGAGTTGGGGCTCGAACCCAGACCGCCGGGGTCCCAACCCGGTGCCCTAACCGGTTGGGCCGCGCCCACCGCGAGTAAACCCATCTCGCTTCCGGGAGCATCCGCACTAAAAAGCCCCCGTAACGCCCATGATGTTGACAGCACGGCGCGACGAGGGGCCCAGGGGGCCGGCCAGAGACCGGCGATGGAAACAATTTGGTGGAGGCTTGGCAGGGTGGTCGAATGCGCCGGACTTAGGATCCGTTGGGCGGACGAGTGTCAGAGCTTCAAGCGCCCGCGACCATACCCGCGCCTCTTGCCTCAAGCAACCCATAAACCGGAAACCCCAAAGGCGACGCTTCTAGACCTAGCCTTTGGGGTTTCCCTACCAAACACCTCACTATCGAAACGATCCTTAGCTGGCTCGTAAGGCAGTGGCTATCTGGGTATCGGGAGATCTTAGCGCGTAGCCGTTCACCACCGATGGGCAATCCCTAAACTACGCGCTGAGGATCGGGTCCACCACGACCTTCCAGCGCAGGTACAGCGTCCCGTAGTCGTCCAGCTCGGGGAACGTGGTAGCCGGGTGCCCGGCGGTGAGCGCCGCCTCCACGATGTACGTTTTGCCGCCCTCAAACGCGTAGTCGCTGACGGGGATGCGATACCAGAACGTGTAACTCCCCGGCAGGTCCCAGTCGGTGCGCGCCGTAGCAAACATGCACTGATCGTAGGCGGCGCTGGGCGGGTCTGCGGTGACCGATGGGGACACCGTGTAGACGTGGGTGGGTGCGGTGTCGCTGGGCACCTCGAAGACCTTGATGGTGCAGGCCGAGACCTCGCCGCGCGTGAGTAGCGCGCCTGCGGGCGATGTGGGCGCTCCGATGACTACGAGGTGTTGCCCCTCGATGAGTTTGATGAATCCGACTTTGCGCGTCATGTCGTGCCGTGTCCTGATGTGAGGGCTTCGCCCGTTGCCACGTTCTCGCGCCGCCCACCCTGGCGGTACTGTACGGGGCAGGTGATGGATGGGGTGGCGGTGCGCCAGATGTCGAGCAAGGTCTCCGTCTCGCTCGCACTGGGGTTCTCGCCGCGATAGATCGCCATCTGTTCGGTGAAGAGCCCAAGTACCTCGCCGTTGTCCTGGACCGTGGGCTCGATGCAGTGCCCCTCTGGGTAGCCGTTCCACGTGGCGAGCACTAGGCCATCGACGCGAGGCCCCGCGTCGTCAAGCGCTTGGTACCCGTCGAACTGCCCCTTGATCGTGTCACTCGTCCTCGGGATGACCCGACTCGTGTTCCCCGCGCCCCACTCCAGGACGTAGTCATCGAAGCCGGGGGAGAAGTTGGCGAGGGCGACGCGCCCGCTGTTGGCGGCAACCGCAGATGCGATGAAGTCGTTGATGCCGTCCTGGGCCCAGTTGCTCGCCTTTAGCCGGTTGGTGCTGCCGTCGGCGCTTAGGTAGTTCTGATAGCGGATCCACGGGAAGAGCCCGTCAAGCCACGCCACGTCGGAGGCCCCGTAGTTGCGACCGATCACGAAGAAGTCGTGTCCGGTCGCCGTGCGAACCGCCTCCATCGTCGCGCTCCACTCGGCGGGCGTGATGTCCTCTTCGCCCGAGCCCGGGATGTTCAGCGTGCCCTCATACCAGCAAATGACGACGCGCCCATCGACCTTCCAAGCGGCGTTGTCATTCTTGAGCTTGTTGACCAAGTCCTCCAGGTCCAAAGCGACTGCGCCCAGCCGCGCCAGCTTGGACGTGTAGGTCCCCGAGAAGAACTGCCAAATGTAGTACGCCTCGTAGTTGGCAGCCACGCAGTTGGTGAGGCCCGCCGCGTTGGCGCGCTCCAGCATCTTGTCCAAGTGCCGATAGCGCGTGTCGAGGTCCTGCGTGTAGTCCGCGTCTCCCGGCTCGTACCCGTTGTGGCTCGTGAACTGAACGAGCCCCAAGGTGCAGGCGATCACGTTGACGCGCCCTCGCGGGTCGCCTGCGCGCTCGACCACGCCAAGCATCCGGTCGATGTGCGCGATGCTCGCCGCGTTGTCCTCGCGTCCCGAGTCCGAGTAGATCCCGGTGAGGGGGCGCAGCTTGCTTCCGATGTAGCGGTGCCCCCCGTTGCAGCGGCTCGCGTCTTGGTTGGCGTACGGGATTGCCGGGTAGGTCGAGGGGTCTCCCGAGTGCCAGGAGCTACTGTCGATGTCCCAGTTGCCGTAATCTGGATCCGCACCCCCGTCGTCTGATGGGATGCCGTACCACCCCTGCACGATGAGGATCGTGGTGTCGGCTGTCCAGTTGCTAGCCAGGTCGAAGACGTGCGCCATGCCCTCTTTATAGCGCGGCGGGAGGGATCCCCCAATAAGAAAACACCCCGCAGCCTTATGGGGAGGGGCTGCGGGGCGGAGACCTCCTGGGGGCGGAGTAAAACCCCCAGGTCTCTATGGACGGGTAGGCGGCTAGATGGGCTCGCCTGCCTCCCCGAGAAGCGCAAGTGTAGCGGGGGAGTAGCGCTGCAACCAGCGATATCCACCTGGAGCTTGAGCGGCACGGAAGCACTCGTGAGAGCAGAAGGTGCCACGGTCGTTCCGCACCCACCCCTTGCCTTCGACCCACTTCACGTCGGGGATGAGCTTCTGGCACTCGAAGTGGCGGCACCACCCCGGCGGCTCGACCGGGATGTCCTCCAACTTCGTGAGCCACCAGGACATGGGCTAGAACGGGGTGTCCCCGTCGCTATCTCCGGGTGGCCCCCAGATATCACCTTCGCCGTCTCCGCCCTGCTTGACGCTGGACCGCTCACCCTTGGGCTCGCCGCTGCCGACAAACTCCCAGTTATCACCCACTACGAACAGGCGCGAGCGCTTCTGGCCATCCTTCTTGTCCTCCCACTGATCGAGGCGCAACTTGCCCTCGACGAACGCCGACGCGCCCTTCTTGTGGAACTTTGCAAAAGCCTCGCCGCGCTTGCCGAAGATCGTGACATCGACGAACGTGGCGCGGTCCTGCCACTCCCCGTCGCCGCCCTTGAAGCGCTCGTTCACGGCAAGGCCGAAGGCGCAGATCGCCATGCCGCCCTGAGTGAAGCGGACCTCGGGGTCGCGGGTCAGGTTGCCAAGGAGGATCACGCGGTTGAAGCTGCTCATTTGGACACCCCCGCCGCCCGCTCAAGCGCCTGCTTGGCAAGCTCGTACAACTCGCCCGCCTCCTCCTGCACGCCCTCGTCGTTGGCGATGGCGGGGATCACCTTCATCGCGGCAAGGGCCTTGGTGTTCGGGATGAAGGCGCACGCGATGAGCATGGCCGCGGCGAAGGGCAGGGGGGTACATGCCAGCACGCGCGAAAGCGGGCGGAGGCGGTGCCACTCCTCAGTGACCCACGCTCCGGTAAAGACAATGCTGGCAATGAGGGCAAGACCTGAAAGTATGCCGGCCACCACGCAGATTGAATCCATCTGCAAGGTCCAATAGATGTCGCTCTGTGTGATTTGCCCGATTGCGGTAGGTGTCATATCGAATCCAGGTAGTCGAGCGGCTTGATCCACTCTGGGGAGGGGGTGTCGTGAACGTGCCGGTGGCACGCGTGGCACAGGGCAGCACCCGCGTCGGGGTGATGCCTGTTCGGGTGCCCGACGGATCGGGACTTGCGGACGAGGTGGTGCGCCTCGGTCGAGGGGGCGCGTTTGCAGCGGACACACTGCGGGTTGCGTTTGAGCACGGCTTCGCTGAATGCTTTGATCTCGTCGATCTCGCGGAGCTTGCGCTTGCCTACGCGCTTCATGCGCGAGCGCGGCAGCGTGGACTTGCCGGGCTTGAGCTTGGACTTGCGGGTGAGGGGGGTGCGCTTCACGCCGCCTCGAACTCCAGCCGGAACCCGACATCGGCGCGGGGGCACTTCTCCTGCCGCACATCGAAGGACGAGATCACCTTCGGGCCGTCGTCCTCCAGCCACCCGAGTCGCTGCAATGCGTCGAGTGGCATTTTGGCGACCGCCCCGGCGTTGTCCCAGTCTTGCATTCGTGACGTGTACACGATGAGCGTCAGCTTGCATGGATGGGGTATGCCGGGGTCGGTCTTGTACTTGGAGCGCAGGCGCATCTGCCACGCATCGCGCTTCTTGGTGTAGTTGTGGGCGCGCCCGCGCTTGAGCCTGAACAGCTCGTTCATGTTCGGCGGTCGCTCCCCGCGATACTCGATGACGACGCTCACTTCGCCCCACTCAACTCGTCCACGGTCCCCGCGTCCACACCGTCGATCACCACGCGCACCGGGGCGCGGAGGCTCGTGACGTTCTCGAACAGGAAGTCCTCGGAGCAGCCGTCGAGCGTGATCTTCGCGTTTGACCCCTCGGGCACGTCGATCACCCCGTTGCGCATACGGATTACGCTCATGTCCTGGTAGCTCACCGCCTGCTGTTGGGACGAGGCGGAGCGCCAGAGGAATCCGTCAGTGTCGATGAGTCGCTCATAGTCGTCGTCAAGGCCGTGATAGCCCTGCGCCATCTGGAAGCCGCGAGAGATCGCCTGGGCGCGGTCGTCGATGATTTGGTTCGTGACGTATACCCCGTTGCGGGAGCGGAAGAACGAAAAGTCGAAGCTCTCCCGCGTTCCCTCGGGTCCGCCGCCGTTGACGGTTCGACACCGGCCCACGAGAATATCCCCGCCGGGCGTGAAGTCGGCCTCGGGATTCGGGGTCTCACCGCTTGCATCCTTATCCCAGAACTGATCCCGCTGGACGGATTGGAAGGACTGTGAAGCAACGTTTGAGAACACAAGCCCATACAGTTCCACGGCGAAAGGGTCAGATTCGCCACCACAGAGGCTCAAGTAGAGTCCGTGTTCGCGCCGGATGTTGCGAATCAGGGTGTTGTAAACGTTGAGCTGCTGACGAACCCCGTGAAGCCGAGCCCCCCAGTTGCACGCCTCCTCGATGATGCAGCGCTCGATGTGCAGCGAGTCGATGTAGCCGTAGCTCCCCGACTTGCCGGGAACGCGCAGGTAGGCGTTCGTGTCGTCGGGCCCATCGCCGAGCCCGTTCCAGCGCTTGCCCATGTGTACCTGCCCGTCGCGAAGCGTCCAAGCGTCCTTGAACCCCTGCTCCCCGAAGCGCGGCATGTCCTGCGTCTCCCCGATCTTGGCGAGCAGGCTCTCCTCTGTGGGAACCACTTCTTCCAGGTAGGCGATGATCTCGCTTGCGCTCATGCTCGGCGGGCTCACGACAGGCGGCTCGATCACCGGCGGCTCCGGGATTCCCTCGCCCGCCTTGTAGCGCCGCCAAAGCTCCTTCGTCGCCGCAGCGCCCTCGGCGTGTGACTTCGCCAGGAACGCGCCCAGCTCGTTGTCGGTCATGTCTTCGTACTTGCTCACTTGCTGCTCCTGCGGAGAAGGGACTTGAGGTTAGCCTCTTCGGAGAGGCGGTAGTGTCGTGAATGGTGTTCGGTGCGGATCACCCAGCCGCTCGCGTGGAGCGCGCGCAGGTGGCGCATGACAGTGGACGGCTCGACCTCCAGCTCGCCCGCGACCTCGCGGAGACTCGGCGGCGTACCCCAGTTGTCGGTGAGGATGTCCAGCATTTCGAGGACGCGGACCTGGGCGGCGGTTGGTGCGGGGAGTTTCATTCTAGGTTGCGGTCGTCGCGTGTCTCTATCCAAGCTCCACCTCCCCGCGCTCGATGGCGCGAGCGGCGCGCATGATTGCTTCCATCAGCGGGAAGTCGCTCCCGTGGAAGAACGCGAGCTGAGCGGACAGGTTGAGCCAGCCCGTAACAATGGACAGGTAGATCCCTAGCAAGACTTCGAGCGTGAACCCGACCGACGCAACCACCAAAAAGGGCACCGCCATCACACAAGCACGCAGAGCCCTTGCAGTCAGCAGGCGGAGAATGAAGTCAATCACCGTCGGCCTCCAGAGTTGCGGGCGGCACCTCAACGGCCTCGCCACATCGGCCACACTCCCACATGTGGTGGATCATCCGCGCCATCTCTTCGCGTTGATCGACGATCTGGTTGAAGCGCTGGTTTACGCCCCAGCGAATAAACCCGACGAAGGCAAGCACTCCGACCACGAACCCACCGCAGAACCACAAAGCATTACCCACGGTCGGCCTCCTCCCCAGAAAGGGCAGCGGCTGCTTTTTCGAGGCGCTCGCCAGCCTCGAAACTCGTCCCTTCGCCGCACTCGTCGTGCAGGAATCTGGCCTCGCGCAGCATGATGCAAGAGGCTTTTTCAATCTGCGCTTGCAGCCTCTCCACCTCCCGGAGCAGCCTCGGGGCGTCGGCGACTAGCCGGGCATCAGCGGCGTTGCGGAAGTAGGCCGCGCCGCCTTCGCACTCCGGAAGTTTGCCGACCCGGTTGCCCAGCATTACGGGGCGCACGATGTTGAGTTGGCCGGTCGATGCCGGATGCTCTCCGGCCCCCCACGGCCCCTCGGTGTGCCCCTTGTAGCGCTTCGGGTCAAAGGTCCAGCCGTCTCGCTTCTCGTCACTCATTGGGGGTCTCCGGGGTTGGGGTGAGGGTCCGAGGGGGCGGCGGCTTCGACGATCAGGGCAAGATGTGCGCAGGCCAGGGTGACCCCGTGGCTGTCGCACGTGTCGCACCAGCACTCTTTCTCGCCGTCTTTGGTCGCCTCAGCCACAGCGCAAAGCAGCCGCTCGCTCCGCGCTCGCTCGCGCTCCAGCTCGGCGCGGAACGGCTTTTCGATCAGTCTCACCGTCTCGCGGTGGCACCCCTCACAGAGGATCATGCTGTCACCGCCGCAACCGAGCGTGAAGCGCGGCTCCCACGAATCGCCCTCGGTGTCGAGACCCTTCGTCAGCCGCTCGTTACAACAGTCGCAGCGCCAGGTCGTCTGGTCGATCAGGAACTCGTGCTGCTCACGCTCCTCAGCCAACGCCGCCTTCGCTTCGTCCAGCTCGGCGAGGAGGGCACGCAGGTCGTCCTCTAGCTGGCTACGGGCTTGCAGTTGTTCCTCGTCGATCCTCTCGTCGGGTGCCGCCTCGTAGAGGTGGTCGAGAAGCATGTCCAAGCGCTCCCGCGCCCCTCCCGTGGAGGGCTCGACGCGCTCCAACTCAAAGTCTCGGGGCAGGCGCTCAGGTGCGCATTCGGGGCACGGCGCGGGCTGCTGGTAACGCGCCCCCGTCGGCGTGGGGTCGCCGTTCTCGTCAGGCGGGCCGTGAACGGTGCCACTCCACTCGACGACGACCTCGCCGGAGCCGCCGCACGTCTTGCACTTCGCCTCGCCCTCAACGATGGGGACGAACACGCCGGGGCAGTCGCGTACGTTGCAGCGCGACCCGGCGAACCCAACGTCTGCCACGTTATCGCAGAGCGAGCACACGTGGGATTCAGAGCCCCAGCACATGGTGACGCTGGCGGCAGCCTTCGCCCGGATCCGCTCCTCCACCACACTTCTCGGCACTCCCCGCGAGTAGTCGGGGGCCGCGCTCTTGTCGGTGTTCTCCATCACTTCTCCTCCAGCGCGTCCAGCGCCTCTCGTAGTTGTTGTTTAGCGCGGCTCTCGGCGGCGAGCTGCGCTTCCCGCTCGTCGCTGTACAGCCTTCCAGACCATACCTCTCGGCCCTCAACGCGAATGCTCGGAACGTAAGCGAGCGGCCTGCCGCCAATCTCGTCCTGATCAATCTCGAATCGCTGGCCGTAGGCATCGAATTCGATCGGTGCCTCATCGCCCGCGAGGTGAACGAAGCACGTCGCGTATGGCCCGGACAAGCAAAGCGCCCCCCCCTTGATGGGCTTCCAGAAGCGGCTCGGGCGCTCGCTCGGCTTGCGCTCACTCATCGCGGGGCTCCTGGGGCTTGACCTCGGCATCCCGCAGCCTGATGTCCACAAGAACGTCGCCACCCTTGTCCATCTGCACCGCCTCAACCACGTAGTTCTGAGGGTCGGCAGCAGCGTAGGAAAACGACGATAGCCGTGGCGCGTATCCATCCCACAGGAGCGCGATGAGGGCTTGCTGGGGGAGCTTAGCCCGCGCCTTCTGCATGGTCATGCCCCACCCTCCGCCGCCTTCTTGGCGGACTCGATGGCGGACCAAAGCCCGCGCACGGACTCAGCCGATACGACCATGCCTTCGCACTTCCCGGCGTCCCCATTGAACATCGTGTCGTGCCAATGCGTCACCAGATCCGCCGCCTCTAGCAGCGCGTCGAGGGCGGCGGCTTTGCGGGCGAGATAGCGCTCAAGGCGGCGGTTCTTGGCCTCTAGGCGCTCCACCTGATCGCGGAGCACGAACCTGTCCGGCGTGGACCTTCGACCACCGACCTCGGCCCTCAAGCGGAGCGCATATTCAGACTCAGGGTCGCTCCCAAGGAAGACCTCCAGGCCGTCCAGCCGTGGGGCTTTCTTCTCAAGGGCCCCAAGGGCCTCGAATACGACGTTGGCCAAAGCCTCCGGGCTCACCGCTTCACGCTGGATGATGCGCTGATACGCGAATAGCTCGCTCACGAGCCACCCCCGAGGAGCAAGCGCGGAGCCTCGCCCGAGCGCAACGACTCCCGCAGCGGCTCACCGATCTCCTCGAGGACCGTCCGCGTCGTCCCCGGAATCACCGTCCACGCCAGGAACTCAGCCTCGAACGTGCTGATCCCCCGGTCGATCGCTGCCAGCTTCGCCTTGACCGTCAGGAACAGTGTGCGCCAACAAGAGCGGCACTCCTGCTCCCATGACTTCATGGCCTGCTCGCGCGTACGCCTCTGGCCCCGCGATGGCGTCTTCCAGAACCGACTAGCATCCGGGTCCGGCAGCGGTAGCTCGAACCTGATGTGGCGGTCCGCGAGGACGAATCCAATCGCGGCGCGCTCAGAATCCCAGCCGGACACGAACTGAGAAGCACCCGCATTCCTAAGTAGACTCTCCAGCTCTCCCCGTGTCTTCGCCACCGAGACGCTCGTGCTTGATGCGTAGCTCACGATCCCACCTCCCCGCCGTCAGCGTCAGGCGTGGGGATGCGGAAGGTGCCGGTGCAGCCTTCAAAGGTACAGTCGTACCCGTCGCGCAACCGGGAAGCGCTGGCCCCGCAGTCCGGGCCGTCGCAATACGCCCATGTGGGACTTCTCTGTGGGTCATCCAGTGTGGGCCTCCCCGCTCTACGCCTCGCCTCCCTCACGGTCTCCCAGTTGTGGGGGCGCTCGGCGGGGGGCGCATCCTCGACACGCTCCGCCTCCAGGGCCTCCAGCCTCCGCTCGATGTCGGCGAGTCGGTCGGAGTCAAGCTCCGGCTCCTCGGGGAGCGCAGCGAGGAGGGCGTGCAGGTCGGAGCAGAGCAGATCGAGCGTGCCCATTCGGTACACAATTGCCCCGTCCCCGTACGCATCGTCGTGAACCTGGGCGAATAGCCGCACCCGCTCCGCCGCCTCTCTCCAGGGGGCGCTCATTGGGACACCTCGCCGTAGAGGGCGCGGACCAAGACTTGAGTGAGCCACGGCGCGGCGGACGAGAGGGTTGTTCCATAGTCGGCAATACGGACCTCCGTCCACTCCGACATGCGGTATTCTCCGCCCTTGTACCCGGTGAATGTTGAGCCCACGGCCCCTGAGAGAAGCGCGGCAAGCCCGTGAGTGGTCTTCGCGACGCCTCGGCAACCCTCCTCCTCCCAACCGCTGTACCCAAGGCCAACTGCGAGATCGCAGTAGTCGCCGCGATAGCTGCCGATGCCCAACTCCTCCTGAAGCGGCTCGTTCGGCATCGACTTCAGGGCGGCGACGAGCCCTCTGATGTTGACGGAGATCATCGCTTCACCACCCAGACCGTGGCCAGCCTGCCGGAGCGCGTCTCACGCTTCTGCTTCGTAGGCTTTACCAGCCCGTCGCGCACCAAGTCGATGCGCCGAGGCCGCGTGCTGTTCGATGACATCCACTTCGGCGTGATGTCGTCCAACTCCTGATCGGTTAGGCCCCGAGAGCCCCGAGCCACGAACTTCTCGAACACCACCTGCCGCGTCGTCTTGCGCTTCCGGCGCTTCTTCTTGTCCTGCACGTTCTACTCCTTGGCTAGACGTTGTGCGCCGGACCCCATCGGCCCAACGCTGTACGCAACTTTAGTTGCCCCAGCGGCCCGCTTCAAGCGCTCTCCGCTCTTCTCGATCCTTTTTCGCTAAGTCCCTGACCTCAATCCACTTATCGACGTTGTCTCTCCCGTACTCGGTGCTCACCCAGTTCCCCCAGGTCTCGACTCCGGGGTAAAGGCGGGTGAGGCAGCCGTGCGCAGCAAGCGAGTCGCGGTGCCTGTTGATCGTGGAGCGGACGTGGCCGCAGATGTGTTGGATCTCGGTGAGGGTTGCGCCCCGCCGAAGCCGGGACATCACGCGCTCCTCAGCCTCGATGATCGCCTTGAGCGTGGTGAGCGTCCTCGCGGGCGGCGGAGTGTTCCGCAGGTTCTCCACGTCCACGAAGTCCTTGAGCGCGGCCCGCGCTTCCCTCTGCGTGATGCGCTGTCCCTGCGCGGCCTTGAGCAGCACGAGCTTGATGCGCTTGAGCCGCGTCAGGATCTTGGTCTCGCGGATCTCTCGGATCTTATGCACGGGTGCCTCCGGGATCCGTGTCGATTGGGTTGTCTTCCCAGTAGCCGGGTTCCGATGCCTCAGTGGCGTAGGTCAGGAGGTCTGCAAGTTCACGCGCCTGATCTCTTGTCAGGTCGCGGCACGGACCATTGAGTTGCAAGCGGACTTCGTCCACGCCCTCCTCGTACCCCACCACTGCGACCCCCTCGATGCCCAGTATGTGCCAGTCCGACATCACTCCCCCCCTCCGAGCCGCTTCGCGCCCGCGAGCGCCTCCCCGATCCCGAGTCGCGGAACGTCGCCCCGTCGCGCAGGCTGGCACAGGGCCTCGTGGAAGTGCGCCCCCGACGGGATGGCGATACCCTTCGACTCGGTCGGGTTCCACGGTGGGGTGCCGCGCCGCATCATCCGGTCGCGGGCGAAGGCCCAGACCCGGTGCTCGTGGTTGGCGCGCAGCCACTCCCGCTCCAGGCTCGGGGTGATTGGCCCCTCGACCGCCCCATCCCAGGACCAGCTCCCCATGCGCCCAATCAGGATCGCCAACCCCTCGGCCTGCGGCTCCTCCCCGGACGCTCGCACGGCTGCCGCGAGGCTTAGGTACGGCCTCTGATCGGGCGCCCACTTGTCCGAGACCTCGCGCCGAAGCTGGCCGGGGTAGGGCCGGAACTTCCCCTCGGCGTGCTCCGCGTACCACTCCCACGCGGCTTCGAGGTAGACCAACGGGTCGCCCTCCATCGCGGCGCGCAGCCAGTCCTCGCGCTCGCCTTCCCCCATCGGTTGTTTCGGGTAGCGCCGCGTGAGCACCTGCACCACGAGCGCCGCGAGCGCGGGCTTGTCCTGTGTCATTTGAGGTGCTCTCCGTGGAACAGGGGGGCCTCTCCCGCGAACCCTGGGTCGTGCCCAGGTGGCGGAACGCAAAAGGCCCCACACTCGATGTCGGGCAGCGGCACGGCGAGTCCGGCTTCGGGGTCCAACTCGTCCAGGAAAACCCGGATGCGCTCCCCGTCTTCGTACCGCTTGTTGATCGCGGCCCCGATCTCGCGCTCCAACTTCGCCATGCGCTCGAACGCCTCGGGGAAGTCGCGCCGGATCTTGTTCCAGTACCCCGACTGTCCCTTCACACAGCCGATGCAGTTGTTGTTCTGGTATCCGAGACGGTACATCATCGGCAGTTCGATGCCTGCGTCCGTGAGCATCTGGTAGCAGTCAGCCTTGTCGATCCCCGCGTCCTCCAAGATCCAGTCCAGGTCGAGCCCGTTGTTGCCGTCCTCGAACCTCTCGATCCGGTGTGACTCGTCGGCGGTCATGCCGAGAATCTGCGTGTCGTCCGGCCTTTGGTACGCCTCGCGGACCTTCTTCTTGAGTTCGGTCGTACAGGGCGCGCCGCGCACCCCAACGATGTAGCGGCGCTTGCGGAACACGTCGAAGATGTCCTCGTACTTCTCTGACTTGACGATCTCGATGCGCTGCCCGATCCACTCCTCCACGTCGGCCATGAAGCGCCGATTGTCCTCGTGCTCGTAGGCCAGGGTGTCGCAGTAGACGACGTGTACGGGCCGTCGCCCCCGGTACTTCTCGACCGCGAGCTTGGCCGCGCACGCGCTGGCTGCGCCGCAGGAGAACCAGACAACCACCCGACCCGTCCTGTCCTGCACGCTCACCGTCGCCCACCTCCCGGCGTGACATCGATCACCGCGCCATTCCTCGGCGGCGGGTCGTCGCGCATCCCCGTCATCCAGTCGTACTCGTGCATCTCCCGGTCCCCGTCGGCCCGCGCCATCTCCAGCGTCTCCTCCTCGGACAGCATGAAGTTCCCGGCCCGCTCGCGGTAGCGGTCGTGGATCTTCATGCGCCTCTGACGGGCCTCAACGTCCTTGAGCGGGGGGCCTTTGTACCAGCGTCCCGCTTGAGCGCCCTGAGGGCGCGCCTGAGAGGACTTCTGCTCGTCGTCGGGAAACCAGAGCCTTTTCCACGAAGACGCCTCAGCGTCGCGCACACGCTGCCTGACGAAGCCCTCGCCTCTGGGGGCCAGCAGGCCGACCATCTCGCGCCACCGCCCGGACTTCCACGGCGGGGCCTTCATGTCCACGCGCGCTTGCCTGTATCGCTCGAAGTGGGGCTCGATCCAGGACCGGATCTCGGGAGGGGTGGCGTCCAGGGCTGCCGCAAGTTCCGCCTTGCCATTGATGCGTTTCTTGGCGCGGGGGGGAGCGGGCGCGTTAGCGCCACATCTCTCCGCAGGAGAGTCTGACTCTGACTCTGACTCTGACTCTGAATGCAAAGAGTCTTTACGCTTAGCTGAGGATTCCGAAAGACTCTTTCGCTTACCGGAAGTCGCGCCCGGTTTCCCCCTCCTCCCGCCCTTTGCCTTGCCCTCGCTGGTGCGGATCATGGCGGCGCGGACCTCCTCCTGCTTCGGGTTGCGTAGCCGCCCGTCAGTTTCGACGAAAGCGCCGGAGAGCGGCTGAGTCCACGCTTCGCGGATCTCGTCCGGTGTGCATAGAGCCAGTATGGCGAGTTCGTCCATGTCCGTCGGAAGGCCGTCTTCGACCCAGGAGCGGTCCAGCAAGATCGAGTAGATCGACCTTTGCAGGTGGTTCATGGCGAGAACGCGCCCGGACGAGAGGAAGTCCTTGGCCCAGCGCTTGTAGTAGGGGTATCGGTTGGCGTCCCAGGTGGCGCTACTCATCGTCGCTGTCCTCGACGCCGCAGGCGACGGCCACAATGTGTGAGAGGGGCACCATGATGAGCGGGTCGTCCTCCCAGTAAGCTGGAGGGTTGACGGCGTGGTCGATGGAGGACGGGCGGAAGAGGATCGCGGACATGACTGTTTCGCCACACTCGCGCTCAGCAACGAGGTCGCGCGTCATGCCGTACAGGAGTCCGTTCGGGTCGGCCTGTGGCCGCGTTCCCTTCAAGAAGTCGCCGTAACGGTCGGCGAGGTGAACGAGAAGCAGGGGATCGAACTGGCTCCAGTCGCCACCGATGGTGAGGGGCGCGAATCGTAGTGGCGACAAGTCGCCGCTTTGCTTATCATCAGGCATCGCCTGACCTCCTAAGTTGCTAGGGGTAAAGGTGGGAGGCGCGCCGACCGACTCGGCTCGTCTCACGTTCAAAGAGTAGCGGCCCCCCGAGCGCGGTGCAAGCCACGTCTCCGGGGGCCGCGTTCACTCGGGCGAAACGGGTGGGCTCTCCCACAGCCATTCCACGCACCACTCGAAGAGGTCCAGGTCGAGTTGAGCGAGGTGCAGTTCTGATAGCACCCCGAACCAGAACTCACTGTCCGACAACTCGCGCCCGGTGTCCTTCAGCGCGAGGCGCTTCGCAGCGAGGGTGAACACGCGCCGCCTCTCCCCCAGCTCCTCCCCGGTCTCTCCTGGGATGATCCAGTGAAAGATCGGAACAAGGTATTGCGGGTGCCCCACGGGGTAGGGCGGGCGCTCAAGGCCGGGGATGGACAGGTCGGGCTCCGGCTTCACGCCTCGCCTCCCCCGCAGATCCGAGTCCAGGCTCTGGTCGCGCACTTCACGGCCAGCCCTTGCAGGCTCGACCGCGTCTGCTCGCAGTAGTCCACGTGCTCGCAGTCCACTCCGTCCGGGTGCGCCACAACGATGGTGGTGACGCGTCCGCGCTTCGTGCGCTTGACGAGCGGCTCCGAGCCGCAGCTCCCGCATGGCGGCAGGTCGAGCCTCATGCCCAGCCTCGCGGGTCGGCCTTCGCGTTTGCGGCATCGAACTTGGGGATACCTTCGCGCATGAGGTTGCGGATAGACCGCTGGCGCTCGTTCCATTCGCGGACGCGACGTGCCAGGCTTTCCGGATGTCCCCCTTTCCACGTTTCCCTATAGCTATATTGCGGGCAGGAAAAATTGCTGAAACCGTGCCCGAAGGACAAGGGTCTGAGGATTGGATCCGATCCACACACCGCACACGGCAGGGGCTTGGCGTTCATCGGCCACCTCCGTCCACGCGTTGACCCAGCGCCATAAGGACCTCCCCAATCACCGAATCGGGGACTGCTTGCAGAATGGCCTCGGCGATCAGCTCGCGGCAGATATCGGCAAGCCGTGACTTGACGTGCTCTCCACCCATACCAGCGTTCAACTCGGCAACTGCGTCCAAGTTGATATCCCCGAAAAACGGTTTGCCGTTGATCGTCGCCACCAGCGCTCCAACACCGGGCAGGCCGTCACGCTCTCCGATGAACGCGAACTTGATGTGATTCGTGGCCGCAGCGATGAAGGTGTGCCTTTGGATGACCTCGCGCCGGAACGCATCGGTCGCATCCAGGGCCTCGATCATTTCGCGACGCTCGACTGAAGAGAGCTTTTCGGTGGCGCTCATGCTTCGTCCTCCAGGCACTCGAACTCTGCGCTACGGGTGATGGCTTCCCGCACGTCCCGCATACTGTCCAGGACCAAATGTGCGACCGCCGCCAACTCCGCACCCCCCGGAGGCCACCTGCGCCGCAGCGCCCGGTCGCACGCTGAGCGTACCGCGTGTTCAATGCTTGGATGGTAGCTCACGGGCTTCACGACTTCCGCGCCGGGAGTGCGCGACTTCTCGCCCGCCATGGTGACCTCGTTGACGATCCACTGGTGCGCGTCTGACGTAATGGTGATCTTCATGCCGGGTCCTCCGCAGGCGCTTCCACGTTTCCAAACAGCTCTCCGTCGGGGATGTCCTCTCCGCGCATGATCCGCGTGTCGATGTCGTCCTCGGCGAGCGCAGGCTCCGGCTCTTCGGGGTGGACTTCGGCGGGCTCCTCGACCGGATCGGGCTCGCCTCCCTGCGCGACGATCTCCAGGCGTGAAGGCTCCGGGGTCACGTCGCGGGCGCGCTCGGCGTAGCTCATGTCCTCCAGCTCCTCGACGGAGAGCATCCCCATCGTCGCCTCGGGACAGGTCGTGCGAATCAGGAAGGCCGCACTTCGGTATCGATACATGACTTCCGGGATCTCGCGGTACTTCGGGTTCTTGGTCCAGCCAGCGGCCTCGGCCATCTCCCACCCGACGGGCACGCCTTCGACGGTGCTGCCATCGCGGAGCTTCGCCCATGCGGTGACGACGGCATCACGCCCACGCCCCTCGGTCTTGTAGCGGATCGGGCCATCGAACACGCCGTGCCTGTTCGCCTGCGCGATTAGGAACTTGGACGAGTAGCCCGGCGTGCCCTTCACGACGAACATGTTGGAAAGGGCGCTCTGCGGGTCGCAGCCCAGCACCTCGGCTTGCCGCATCACGATCAGGATGTCGGCGGGCTTGCCGCGAAACTGCGCAGGGCACAGGTCGGAATGCGCGAGCGCTTTTGCCATCGTGAAGCGGTCGGCCTTCTGCGCCTCATAGACTTCGAGGGCTTCGTTCTTGGTGTCGTTGCTCATGTTTACAGTACCTCCTCAAGGATGCGCCACGAGAGCACTTCAAGACCCCTGGTTTCGACTTCGACCGGGATGCCCACGAGGGCATTCACGTCTCTGACCTTAGCCTGCTTGAGCAGCTCCGACACCTTACGCATGATGCCCTCCAGCTTCCTGCCACGCTCCTCCTCGGTCCACGCGGCGTGCTCGCTGCGCTCGACGATGCTGGGGTCCCACGCGCACTCGGACACCTGCGTGCCGCCCCCACTAAAGTTGAGGGTAACGAACAGGCCGATCATGGCCTCTTGGTAGCCATCGATTCCGAATTTGACGGACGCAATGCGACCCAGTTCCTTTGTCGTGTCGTTGCTCATATCTCTCTACTCCGAGTCAATCATCCAGGGGGAAAGGTGAAGTGTGTCGATGCGGTTGGGGTAGCTGGGCCACTCTCCGGTCCGGTGGCAGCGCGCCCAGATCGTCGCGGCGCGCATCACGTCGCGGTCGCCCTGCTCCAGCGCGTCGTCGTCGTAGGCCACGAAACGCACGCCGAACGGCTCTGACTTCTCGACGGCCACGAAAACCATGCGCTCGTCGCGCAACTCGACTCCACAGGCGGCAGCGGCTCGCGTGTAGAGCGCGGCTTGACGGTGCCACCCGTAGTTCTCGGCGTGCCTGCGTAGCGCGTTCGGCTCCGCGTCCATCGTCGTCTTGAGGTCGAACATGCAGGCGAGGCCGGGCACGATGGAGTCGGGTCGCGCCCGCATGTGGCACGGCCCCTCCTCGGTCTCGACGGTGAAGAAAAGGCTCACTTCGCGCTCGCTCCGCTGTGGGCAGAGGAAGGCGAGGTTCTGGGTGTAGGGGTGCTCGCGGATGGCGGCGGCGCATTTCTCGGCGACCCCGCGCTCCTCGTCGTCGAGCAGCAGCACATCCTTCGACAGACTCGCCATCCACGCGGCTTTCTCCTCGCGGCCCTTCTTGGTGATTCCGCCACCCGGCCCCCGATCAAGCTCGGGCATCTTCGGCATGAACTTCGCCACCTTCTCGGGCTCCAGCAGCAGCAAGTGGACAGCGCCTCCGATGCGCTTTGCCTTCGAGTCGGTCCACACCTTCTGCTTGTAGTGCGCGGGGCTCGTGAGGATGTAAGGAACCCCCGACGAGCTGAGGTGCGGCAGGGCGTGGTAGTCCCCGATGGGCATGTCGTCGATGCGGCCCGTGAAGTTGATGTCGATCATCAGCGGCTCCACTTGTCTGCGCGGTAAAGGCCAAGCCCGACGGTGCTCGCGAACAGCTCGAAGCCCCGCACGACTGTCGGCACCCCGGTCATCCGGGCGCTTGCGGTCGAGAGCATCAAGGTTTCGATGTGGTCAAAGACTTCGTCGCTGGTGAACGCACGATCCTCGCTCTCCAGCAAGCGCTTGACCGCGACGGCCCTTCGCAGCGTTCGCTCTTGAAGCCCCCAGGGGGTGAAGAGGGCTCGCTCTTCATCCGTGGGCTTGATCCCAAGTGGAAGTGAGACCTTCGGTGCGGGACTCTCGGATTCGGCGGGCTTGCCCTCCAACTCGGTTACGCGGGCATACAGCGCGTGAATGCGAAAGCCGAGATCGGTAATACGCGTCCGCATCCCGCCCTGCTGCCCCTCTAGCCCCCTGGCGCGCGCAGCTGCGTCGAGGGCATGGCCTTCAGCGGTTTCCAGTCGCCCTTCAAGCTCGAAAACGCGACGCTTCAACTCCTTCCATCCAAACATATCCAACTCCTTTCTAGGGGGTGTACTCGGGCTCGGTGGTGAAGCCCCTCCCCGGCGAGCCCGCAGCTCGGGGAGGGGTGAAAGGTGCCTCGATGGGGCTTTGCCAGTTTCAGCACCCCCGCGCCGCCGTTCCCCATCGAGGGCTTTTGGGCCACCACAGCCCGGCTGGCGGCGGGAGTTCGGTTAGGAGGGCTCGGCGGCGAGCGAGACCGAGACCTCGATCAAGCCGCCGTCGGCCTCCTGGAGCGCCACCGAGTAGGCGGCGGACTGGGTGCGGTCGAGGGCGATCTGCTCGACCTTCTCGACGCCGCTGACTTCGTAGGTGAGGGTGAGTGCGTACTGGTTCACTTGGGGTCCTGGGTTTGGGGTTTCGGGGTGCTCGGCGCGGGATGCTCCGAGTTGCGAGTGTTCGATCTGTTTCGCCACGCGGGCGACCCACGGGGACATCGGGGCGGGCGTGAAAGCCGGGGTCCGGTTCTCTGCCCGCCTCCGAGCCCAGTAAACGGCGCTCTGGTCCTCCACTACTCCTCCTCTCCCGAAGCACACGCGCTCCGGGCTGATTTGGTCAACTTGGCGATCTCTTCGCAGACCCACGTTGATGCCACGCTGCTGGCGAGGCCTTCTAAGCCGTCCAGGAGTTCATCCAGAGCTGCGGCTTTGCGATCCCTGAGCGCTCTCGCCTCGCGCTCAGCGCGCTTCCTATCGCGCATGAACTCCCATCGCGCTGCCTGCTTGCGTTTACGCTCAGCCTTCGTTTCGGGGTGATGCTGGGTGCAGTAGCCGTCGCGTTTGGCGTTGCGGGAACATCGACTACTAGAGTATCCGTGCCACACCTCCTCCTTACATTTCTCCATCACTCCCCCTCCAGCTCTGATGTTGAGGCAGCCTTGCGGACCACCTCTTTCGAGATGTATCCGGGGTCGTTCACGCCCTCGATGCGCTCCAAGCTACAGGCGAGGAGTGTCGCGAGTCCGGCGATGCCGGTGATGAGGATCGTGACTGCAAACAGCGTGGGAAAGAAAGCGGTGATGTCCATAGCGAAAACGAGGTAGAGGGTGATGAAGGCGATGGCGAGCATGATGGTCAGCGCCAGCGGGTCCAGGATCTTAGGCCGTGGCATGTCAGCGCTCCGGGCAAAGCTCACAGGTCTTGAATCGGGTCCGGTGCTCCTCGCGGAACGCCTCCTCGCGCACCTCGACCGACAACTCCAAGCAGGAGTCCCCGCCCCAGTAGTTGTCGATCAGGTCGCGCTGAAACTCAGGTGAGTCCCACGCGCAGTCACATCGGCCCTCGGGCTCGCGGCACGCCACACAGGTGCTCTCGGTGTCTTCGCAGGTGGGGCACAGCGCCTCACGCTCGATGGGGGAAGTGATGCCGTCCCCGGCGATGATGCGGCCCTTCATGCCTCTTCCCCCCCACCCTCAATGAGAACGTCCCGCGAGAAGCCAACTCGGCAGCTTCCCTTGCCGTCACCTCGGTGCTGGTTGCGCATATCTGTAGTGTGACCCCGCCACCCGTCCACCTCGAAGGGCCGCAGAGACTCGTCCTCTTCGGGTGTTCGCGGCGCATCCGACGGGAGGTAGCTGCTGGCGCTGTGGGGGACAAGTTCGCTCTTGCGCTCCTCGGTCGTTCCAAAGAGTGGCAGGCGAATCGCCTGACCCGCAGCATCGCTAACGAGCCCGCCAAGGCAGCGAGCAAACTCTTCAAGGCTGAGGATCACGAGCATCCTTGCCCCGCTGTCCCGGTCCTTGATCTCCACCCTGTATCCGTCGCTAGATCCATTGAACCGCAATATCGATACCTCTGCCTTGAACTGAGCCTTTATCGGCGGGCGGTAGTCGTCTGGAATCGGCGTGCTCATACTTCACCCTCCCCGTCAAACACCGTCCAGAAACCGCGCCGAGCGATCTCGCGGTCACACTCGGGCACCATCGGCAGCAGGAGGTCCAGCCAGACGGTCAGCGTCTGCTCGAAATCGCGGTCTGCGTCGTAGTCTCGCCGCACGTTGGCGCGCTCGGCGCAGCGATGGACCTGCTTGGCGAGCCTGCGCAGCGTTCCGTGCGGGTACTCGCGCCAATCACGGCCAAGTCCTGGCAGGAGGCCCGCCCCTCGCTCGTGCAGTCGGTCAAGGATGCGATCCATTCGCATGTAGAGGTCAGCCTCGGGCGAGAGGCCGTCGGGGATTTTGTAGTGGGTGTTCATGGGGTGGCCTCCGTGATCGCAGCCCGCGCCCTTTTGCCCAGCGGCGCGTTGGTGAACGCGAAGTGGTCGGCGGTGTCGCGCGCAACCTGGAGGAGCGCCTGGAAGCCCGGCTGCGGGGTTCGCTTCGCCCAGGCCCTCCGCAGGTCGTCAAGGTTGACGACGCGCTCTGGGGGGTGCTCGGGAATGTCCTGGTCGAAGGCCAGCGCCTCGATCCATTCGGGTAGTTTGGTGCTCATTGGGTGATCTCCTTGGTGGTGGCAATAGTGGTGGTGGCGTAGCAGAACACGATGTGCGCGGCGAGCGGGGTGGTCAGGATAGCGCCAAGCGGCCCGCCCTCTCCCTCATCGAGCATGTCAAGCAGCTCCTCGGGCTCCGCTCCCAGCGCCTCAACGCTGTCCAGAAGCGCCATAACATCTGTTCGCGGCGTGTCCGCTCCTGGGTGAGCGAGTCGCTGGTCCATCGCGGCCTGTTGCGAGTGCTGGTCTCCGAAAGGCATCAGGACTCCTCCGCGCTGGGCTTCGCAAGCCAGAGGAGGGCTTCCAGGGCCTCCAAGGGGAAGTTCCCAGACGCGACGGCCACGTTCAGGTTGAGCAAGGTCAGCGCCCTTGACGCCGATTTGTCGTGGTAGCGAGCCACCCACGTGCGGGCAGTCTTTAGGTGCTTCGGGTCGATCTGGCTCGGTCCGGTCTCGGATTCGGTGCTCATGGCTTACTCCGTGTAGCAGTGTGGTGGTGGCGGCTAGATGTGACAGTCAACGACCGTCAGGTAGTTGTCGGGCTTGAGGCAGTCGAAGATGGCGGCCAGTTCCGCGTTCCAGTCTGCCGGACCCTTCTCGTTGCTCACGCAGGCGAAATAGCCCATTTTCCCGCGCTCAAGCCAGACCCCACCGTGGACGCAGGCGAACACCTCAAGGGGTGCCGAGCCAGCCCCCAGGCCGTTCACGGATCGCATCTGTTCAAAGTCGATGTCGCCAACTCGTGCGCAGTTGGCCCGCTTGCCATCCTTGAGCAGTAGCTGGTCCGGCCATCGCCCCCCAACCACGTACCAGTCCCACTTCCGGTTAGGGTTGGTTCGACGGAGCACACGCGCGTCGCCCGTCTTGGGGTCCAGTGTGATGTAGCCGAACTGGTGCTCGCCGCTCAGGTTCAGGCCAATCGGCTCGCCGTCCGGCCCAAGGGTCAGGACCTCATAGCCATGCCACTCGGCGGCGAAAGTGGCGAAGTCGTCAACCCCCTGGGGTGGCTCGATTGCGCGAGGCCTGCTGAAATCGCTGCGCGTCTCGTCAGTGATGTCCACGGAAACGACGTACTCGTCGTCATTCCCCGTGCATTCAAACTCGTGCCAGGGCTGAAGGGTGCGCGCAAGGACTTTGCTTGTAGGTTCTTCGTCGGTCACGACGAGGACGCTGAAGTGGCTCATGTTGTACTCCTGAGTGCGGTAGTGGTAGGCCAAGCGCCCATCGCTCGACCTGCACCCAAGATATCGGCAATGCAACAGGGGCGCAACGCTCCAAACCGGCGCCAAGCACCTAAGTCGGGCAGCACGCCTCACTTATGGGCGCGATAAATCCGAAGCCCGAAAGCGCCGCGCAACACGTGGGGAAGCGCGATTTGGAAAACTGGGGCCGATGTGTAGCGAATCCCTACACTTTTCCCGCTGGACAACGGGCCTTCGAGGGTATAAGGGGCGCGATGGCAAAAGGCAAGAAGAAGCCGAAGCGGTGGCGTGACGTGCTCGACGAGGTGGCCCAGCAGTCGTTTGCGGGCGCTCCCGAGGAGGACGTTGGGCGGGCGCTCCTTCGCGTTGGGCTCGCTGCGGCGTGCGACCCCGACAACCCCTCGTTCGGCAGCCTGAACCGCTATTACGCGGACCACTTGGTGGGCAAGGCGACGACGACGGTGGAGATCCAGGGGGTGCAGCCGATGGGGCTGGTCCACACGCCGGAGGGCGCGAGGTTGCTCGGGGTCGAGAGCGTGCAGGCGAAGGTGCTGGACGCGGATGGCGAGGTGCAGGACGTGGACATCGACCTCAGCGCCGAGGGCGAGTAGCCGCCTATGGTGCGGGCGCTTACGGTTACGCCGCGTACGGTCGAGCTATTTCGGGCGACGCATCCCGAGGTGCTGCTCGAAGGTGGGGTCGGCGGTGGCAAAACGTACTCGGGCGGGGCGCTCATCGACGCGCTATGTACCGCCTATCCGGGTATCCGTGTGTTGCTCGTACGCCAGACGCGGATCTCGCTCAACAACTCCGTCCTAGACACGCTGGAAAGCGAGATCTGGGGCACGGGGCACCCGGTGCTCACGCCGGAGCGGGCGCGCAGCTCGCGGCAGCAATACGACTACCCCGAGGCGGAGACGGTGGTGGACGGCATCACCTATCGCGGCTGCTCACGGATCGACCTGGGCGGGCTCGACAACCCGGATCGCATCATGTCCACGCAATACGACGTGATCTGGGCGGTCGAGGCCACGGAGATGCTTCAATCGGCTTGGGAGCGCTTGTCCACGCGTGTCCGTCGCTTCTACGTGCAGCGTAACGGCAGGCCGTTCTCGTTGATGATCGCGGACTGCAACCCCGGCCCCAAGCGGCACTGGCTCAACCTACGCGCCGACCGGAAGATGGACCTCAGCGACGAGGTGTGCGCGGTGCTCGGCCTCGACCCGGCGAAGGCGCGGGCGACCAATCAGATGCAGCGCATCAAGGTTACGATCCGCGACAACCCCAAGTTCTACGACGCGCAGCGGGGCACGTGGACCAGCCAGGGCGCGGAGTACATGCGCCGCCTCGGCGGGCTCTCCCCGCTTGAGAAGGCGCGGCTCGTGGACGGCCTGTGGGTCGATGTGAGCGGGCAGGTCTACCCCGAGTTCGACGAGGCCAAGCACGTCGTCCGTGGCGAGCTGGTGCATCGGGACAAGCTCAAGCGCCACAAGGACGATTACCGCGAGTGGTGGCTGGTGCCCGAGAAGCCGGAGCCCGTGGATGGGCTGGTGTTCGAGCCCGACTTTGAGGAGCGGGCGGTCGCCTGGTTCGGGATCTCGACCGACTACGGCTACAAGCCGGACCCCACGGTCATCAAGCTGTGGGGGGTGGACGAGAAGGGACACGCCTTCCGTGTCAAGGTCTGGTACGCGACGCGCCGGGCCTTCGACGACTGGGCCAAGCTCATCGTGGAGTTGCAGCAGGCCTACGACGTGCGCGCCGTGGTCTCGGAGGGTCCGCAGGAGCGCGTGGACACCCTGAACCGGATGCTGGGCTCCAAGCTCAGTGTGCAGGGCAAGCCCATCGCGCTGATGACGAAGAAGGGCGCGGGGAGCGTGCGGGCCGGGATCGACCGGGTGCGCTGGTTCCTCGGCGACGACGACGACACGGGCGAGCCGCGACTGCGCTACCTCGATGCCGCGCTCCAGAATGAGCCCGACCAGCACCTCGTCGCGCTCCACTGGCCCACCGACGATCTCCAGGAGTACGACCGCTACGCCTACCCCGAGA
>Ga0316207_10000778_pt1 | contig 45358 bp, 38 predicted proteins | sample 6weekpyrite_MG_FD_204943 | JGI IMG/M metagenome (GOLD analysis project Ga0316207, IMG submission 204943) | Microbial mat bacterial communities from mineral coupon in-situ incubated in ocean water Damariscotta River, Maine, United States -... | ecosystem: Environmental > Aquatic > Marine >... | reverse complement strand
GTAGGAGCAGTTGAAGTGTTATTGAAAAACTCTAAACAACTAAATAGTGAGTTAAATACCTTTAAGACTTAATACTAGTGAAGATAAAAAATATCATTTCACAACTTTAACAAGAGGTGAAATGATATGGTGTGCTTAAGTTAAACTATTTTATAGCAAGAATTTTTTTATAGTATTTGGTCCATCTTCAGCTGTTAGCGGTTTTAAAATATATCCTGCTGTTCCAAGCTTATTACACTTATCTATTATTGTACTGTCGTTAACAGATGAAAGCATTACAATTGGTGTTTTCTTATCTGTCTCACGCATTTTTTCTAGTGCTACATCTCCAGTCATTTCTGGCATTACGACATCCATAAAAATAATTGCAGGTTTTTCTTTTATATGTAGTTTAGTTGCTTCTAATCCATTTGAAGCTTCAACAATATTTTCATAACCAAGAGAGATAAGAAATCTCTTAACACTTTTTCTAACAAATGATGAATCATCGACAATAAGAATCTTATCAGATGTTTTTATTTTTGAAGAACTACTCTCTTTTTTTTCTGTTGAATCAACCATAAGAAGATTTAAATAAAACCTACCAACACCATCTATAGTTATAGGTACAGATAAAATCTCTTCAACATCTTCTAAAATAGGTGTAAGATTATCTGTGTTAAGTATAAACTCAGGTGGTTCGAATCTAATACCAAGGTTCATTGTTTCAAATGAATTTGTTACACGACCAATAAGAGTATTACCCCATTCAGCAAGAGCCTCTTGCATATCATCATCTATCTCTGTTAAGACATTATCTTCTTCAAGTATATTGTGTCTGAGATTATTACCAATTGCAAGAGCTGTCTCTACATAGTTATGCAACAAAATAACCATGTTCAATTTTCCGTATGTTCTAGCTGAAACAGCATAACCCTTAAAACGAAAATCTTCAACATTGTCTACAAAGGACTCACCCTCATGTGCGTCAAGCTTTGCCATAGTACTAAGGCTTTTAATAGTTTCATCAATAAATGGCTTTAAGACGTTTTTCTTAATTACAGTAGATATCACAACTTGATCCTCTTATTTTAAAATTAACACTTATAATATAAAGTAAACATTGTATCCAATGTTTCTTCTATAAAGTATATAAATTAAAAATAATATTTAAATTGTGATGTTTTTTATACTTTTAACAACTGTTAAAGCATAGGTTTATTCCTATGCTATATATTAATGTAGTTTAAAATATGCGCCCAAGTTCTATTTTAAAGCCTTTTTGCTTAACTATAACGACATCAATCTCTTCGCCAATACTTAATACATCTTCAACTTTATTAACACGGCTTTGCGAAACTTTTGAGATGTGTAGTAATCCATCACTTCCATCTGGTAGCTCTATAAACGCACCAAAATCTACAATTCTTTTAACTGTACCTTTAAGTTCATCGCCCTCTTTGTAAGTTACGCGGTGTGGAGCTTTCTCTTTAGATGCAATACTCATAATGTATTCACGTGCTTCATCTACTTTTGTTTTACTTTTACCGCTGACTTTTACATTACCTTTATCACGATCAAGGTCAATTGCTACTTCAAATTTTTCTATAATTTCTCTAATTGTTGCGCCAGCTTTACCGATAATATCAACTATCTTACTAGGATCAATTGAAAATATTTGAGTACTAGGTAGAGCATCTTCATTAATCTCAATTTCTGTTTCTGCTTTTTCCATAATTCCTAAAATATGATTACGAGCATCTTTTGCCTGATTTAGTGCATTTTTTAGTAATTCTAATGAAACACCATCTAATTTAATATCCATCTGAAGAGCTGTAATACCCTCACGTGTTCCAGCAACTTTAAAGTCCATATCACCATCATGATCTTCTAAACCCATAATGTCAGTAAGAATAGCGTTACGTGTACCATCACTCACAAGACCCATAGCAACACCAGCAACAAGTGAAGTCATTGGAACATTTGAAGCACGAAGAGCCATTGAACCACCACATACTGTTGCCATTGAAGATGAACCATTAGATTCTAAGACTTCAGAAACAAGGCGAATAGTACTACCTGAAACATCAGATAATGCAGGTTCTAATGCACGCTTTGCTAGATTACCATGACCTAATTCACGACGTCCTGGAGGTCCTACGCGTGAAGCTTCACCAACTGAAAAGCCTGGAAAATTGTAATGAACCATAAAAGCTTCATTTTGTGTACCCTTGTCTGTAAGGTTCTCATACATCTGCGCATCTTTATTTCCACCCACTGTCAACACAACAAGGGCTTGAGTCTGTCCTCTTGTAAAAAGTGCTGAACCATGCGTACTTGGCAATAAGTTTGTCTCTATCTCAATTGGACGAACTTCTGCAAGTGTCCTTCCATCTGCTCTCTTACCATCATCTAAAATCATCGAACGGACAATTGTTCGTTTAACTTTCTCTACCATTAATAGAACTGATTTATAATCCCAATCCTCTTTTTCTGAAGAAATCTCTTTTGCAATAAGTTCAAGTTCTTGACTTCTCTCACTTTTTGCCATATGAGATATTGCAGCATTTACATTATCTAAATAGTTAGAGTTAATATATGCTAAAATTTCTTCTGAACTATCTTGCAGGTAAAGAGATACATTAGTTGGCTCTTTTACAATCTCTTTAAATTTTTCTTCATAATCACTATTTACTTCAAAAAGTGCATTTGCAATCTCTTCTAAAAGTGAAACTAACTCATCTTCTCCCATTGCGTTATCGTTTTGATTTGCAATTAATGCAGCTCCCATTGATGGATCAATAGCAGCTTCTATTGTCTCAATTGAGCCAAGTGAACGCATCTCTATCATCATTAAATTCTCTTTAGAACCTGCAACAAAAAAGTCTAATGTACTCTCATTTAGCTCTGATAAAGTAGGGTTTATAATAATCTCATCATCTACTTTCCCCACTCTTACTGCACTAACAGAAGTTGAAACTGGAATATCAGAAACGTATAAAGCAGCAGATGCTGCACTTAATGCTAGAACTTGAAGATCAGAGTTTTCATCTGCACTAAGAACCATAATAGTAATTTGAACTGGGTTAACAAAACCTTTTGGAAAAAGTGGACGAAGTGCGCGATCTACTACACGAGATGTTAATGTTTCAAAATCAGATGGTTTTGTCTCACGCTTAAAAAATCCACCTGGAATTTTTCCAACTGCATATGATTTTTCAATATACTGCACTGTAAGAGGTAAAAAGTCACCAACAACTTCACTAACTTCATTCATAACAACAGAAGCTAAAATAACAGTATTGCCACTCTCTAATAGAACTGCACCATTTGATTGACGTGCTACTTTCCCAAAAGTATAACGCTCACTAATGTTATTATGTTCAAATTCAAATTTTCTAATATTCATCTTTTTCCTTAGTTTAATATTTCAGTAACTTTTCTATCATGTCATCATTTAATGATGGTTCTTCTTCATAATATTGCTCAGTCTGAGTAAAATATTCCAGCTTATAAAGACTAAATATTTCATCTACTTGAGTTCTAACACTTTCAAATAAATCAAGTGGCATAACAGGGATTGCTACTCTTACATGTTTAACACCAAGAGCCATGACAGTTTTAATTGCCGTTTGAATTAGAAGTCCACTACTAGCACCAGCATCAACTAGTAAAACACTTTTATTTTCAAGTTCACAAATTTTTTCGCCCTTTCTAAAACGGTAGACCTGACTTAAAATTTTCTCTTCATGTTTACGATGTGCCTCACCATAAATAAAGTCATTTTGAATATTAAACTGTTTAACTAAACCCTCGTGTATTACAATCTCTTCTGTCTCACTAACTCTTGCTATTTCACATTCATCATTATTTGGAGCTATTATTGGCTCTGTTAAAATAATATTTACCTCTAAATTTGCTTTTTTAGCAATATAGTGTGCAACATCAAGCCCATCTCTAGTGACTGCAAGCAGAACCCATTGCTCCTTTTTCATCTGATCCATTGGCAAAATTTCAATAATCTCACGAGCAGCATCTTTACGAGATGAGAAAAGAGTACTGTTCTTCATTCCTTACCTACCTCTAAAGTCACTTTTCGTATAGTCGTACTCAAAGCCCCCAAGTGGTAGTAACTGTATCTGGAAGAAAAGTGTTTTATCAAAAATTGAGTCTGCCCCATTTTTTGTAAGAATTGGTCTTGTCTCTTCTCTATAACCAATGCTATAACTCCAGCATCGTCTGCTCATAACCCAGCCAAGACCCCAATTTCTAGCCTCTTTCTCTTCATAATCATATGTGTAAAAACCAAACAAGCTATATTTATTGTCTAAATCATATTCTATACGTGTTCTAAAATAGTTTCCTTCATGAGTTAAATCATCTTGAAAAACATGTGAAAAATCAAATTCTAAATCATCATTTTCATAACTTAAAACAGTTGCAGTTCTTGAAATTTTATTATACTCATGACTATAGAATATATCATTAAAAAAAGATATATTATCTACTACTCTATAACGAAGTTCACTTTGTAAGTCTTCAAAATCATTAAATGAACGATCAAGATAAACAACTTGTTTTAAACGATGATAAAGGAATTCATTTCCAGATTTATCATAAAAATAATTTCGTGCTAAAAAAGATACTTGCTCCTCTTCTCTTTCAAATGTACTAAATTCACAAGGTTCTCCAACCTGACAATTTGTCTGTTCATACAGACGATTCTCTTGTGAGTAAAAACCATCTGTTAAAGAGACTTCAGGCTTACTATAAGCTAACGATAGATGCAAAGTATGTGCATAATCATCATAAGCACGAATTAAATCACTACTTAAGCCTACAGAGTAACTGTTTCTAAGAAAAAGTCCTTTATCATCCACAAATGGAGTTGAACTATCAAAATTAATGGTAGATAAGTATAAAGTATTAGATATATCTAACTGTAGATAATCATCAAACAGTGATTTAGAGTAGTGTAATGGTACTCTAACTTCTTGCTGAGTGCCACCAATTCCCTCTTTTCTATAATGGTTTTTAAAGCGATAATCAAAAGAGTACATTAAGTCAATATCATTTAAGACTCTACTGTAGCGATGGTATTGTAAAGATGGGAGTAGTTGAAGGGTATCACTATTGCTCTGCTTACTTACATCTATAAAATATTTTCCATAAGCACCAAAGTAATCTGTTTCTCTTTCTAAATAGTAATTAATTCTAGATGTAATAATTGTACTAGTTTGTGTATCATAACCATCTGTAGTCTGTAAATTATAATAATCCGCATCATCGATTAAATGCAAATCTAAAAATAGCCCATCAGAACCATCCAAACTACTATCAAATAGATGTCTGCGATCATAATATGCTTCAAGTCCAGCATGAACACTATTTTCTAAAAAATATTTGTTTCTATATCTATCTTTTTCCTTAAATGCACCACCACCAATCCATCCATGTGATGTAGCAGAATCTACAAAACGAAGCTTAGCAAATGCACCATAACCTCTATCAGATCTTATTTGAGGAATTACTTCTAAATCCCATGATGTATCAGGGGCAAGGTAAAATGGCTGTTGAAAGAATAGACCCTCATCCTCTGAAATACCCATTCTTGGACGAAGTAGTCCACTTCTTCTGGACCTATCCAATGGAAAAGAAGCATATGGTAAATATACAATAGGCACATCTGAAACATTTAATGTCGCGCCATATACTTCTACCCATTTATCCTTCATATTAAAAGTTCCCTCATCAAAACGAAGTAACCATTTTGGATTTTCAGGTGAGCAACCTGAAAGCATAGATTGATGCAGAGAGTATTCAGAACCATTAGTCTCAGCACTAGCTGCTGAAATCCATAATTTAGTATCTTTATCTTGTAAAAATAGTTCATCTAATTTTTGCTCATTCTTATTTAAATCAAGTGATACATGTTCTCCTAACATATAATAGCGTTCACCTTTAAGTAAACGCACATTACCAAAAAGCTCTAAAAGTTCACCACTCTTATCATATGTAGCACGCTTTGCGCTAATGTAGTTATCTTGATATAAAACTTCAACACCATCTGTTGCTTCTACAATCTCACCAGCAGTAGAAATAGTCCCAGCAATAAACTCAACTGGCTCTTTTGAAAGAAGTAAAAATGGAATAAATAAAAGTAAAAATAACTTATGCATTTATAACCAATGTCTTAGCAGTTTTATCTTGCCATGTCTGTCTATTTGGATCCATCATTCCCCATAAAAAGCCCAGATATAAGAACATTTCACTAACAATTCTAAAGATAGAACGATTCAAAGAGGCACTCCAAGTTGGATTAGTGGCAGTTGAAATTTCGATGACTCTTATTTTCATAAGCATTTTCCCAGCTGTTGCTCCATAGAGAGTTGTAAATATTAGATGATAAATTATTTTAATTGTAATAAATTCAAGCATAAATGAGTTAACAAACATCACCATCTGCTCAGTACCTTGAAGTGAAGATAGAGAATCAAATAGAATTATTACAAGTAGTACGCTTAAGATTGTATCATCGATTGCCGCAGCAATTGCTCTTTTAAAGATAGTAGCGAGTTCTAACTCTTCTCTATATAAAAACTCCTCTATCTCTTCGTTCAATAATTAACCTTTACTATGCGCAATAGCTTGATAAGCAATATCACTTCTCAATTTTTTACCAGCGTAATGGATTTGACCACAAAGCCCATATGCTCTATCTCTTGCTTCTTTAATATCATCACCAATACCAACACAGACTAAAACACGACCACCAGTTGCATATAATTTTTCATCTTCTAACGTCACACCAGCAAATGAGATATGACTATTAAGTGAAATCTCATCATGTACAGTATCATCAACAATTATCTCAGTAGGTTCACTACTACTATATGGATAATTTTTACTAGCCATAACAACACCAACTGCATACTTTTCATAAAACTCCACATTAAAATCTTTTAAATCTTTTGTTGCAGCTCTATAAAACATCTCTTTAACAGGAGTCTTCATCAATGGCATTAAAATTTCACATTCAGGGTCACCAAAACGAACATTATATTCAAGAACATAAGGCTCACTGTTTACAACCATGATTCCAATAAAAAGCACACCTTGATATGGAGTTCCTCGTTCATTCATCCCAATCATTGTAGGCTTAATTACACGCGTTTCAATCTTTTTATAGAGAGTATCATCAATTAAAGGAGTTGGAGCGTATGCACCCATACCACCAGTATTTGGTCCCTCATCACCATCACTTAAACGCTTGTGATCTTGTGCTGCTGGTAAGACAATATAATCTTTTCCGTCACAAACAGCAAAAACTGAAAGTTCATACCCATCTAAAAATTCTTCAATAACAATTTTTCTTCCAGCATCACCAAAAGAAGAGCCACTTAACATTTTAGATGCAGCTTCTCTAGCATCAGTTCTGCTTTGCGCAATAATTACACCTTTACCCGCGCAAAGTCCATCAGCTTTTACAACTATAGGAGCATTTAGACCATCTATAAACTTGAAAGCCTCTTCAAGAAGTTCTGTCTCAATAAATTTTGCAGTAGGTATTGCAAATTCATCTAAAAAGTTTTTCATATAGGCTTTAGAACCCTCAAGACGTGCGCCCTCTTTTGTTGCTCCAAAGATAACCAAGCCACGTTCAGTAAAAGTATCTACTATGCCATCTACAAGAGGTGCTTCTGGTCCAACTATTGTTAAATCAATTCCATTTTCTATTGCAAAGTCTGCAAGTAGAACATGATCTGTTATAGTTAAGTTTTTTCCTAAACTGTTTGTTGCACCATTTCCAGGAGAGAAGTAAATCTCTTCAACATCATCATCACGTGAGAGCGCAAGTCCAATAGAGTATTCTCGTCCGCCACTACCAATTAGCAATATATTCATATTTAATTATTCTCCAAAAAACATGTCCTATATGAATAAATGTATCATTCACTCAGATATAACATGTAAAGACCGAGTGGACGTTCCGTCTATAGCTTCGGTTCACAAAGCTTAAAAGATACGAGGCGAGGATCTCATTAGGCGGCAGCTTCTCGCAATTAAGCTCAAACGAAGTCACCGACACACAAAGACCACTACACGACCGTAAAACGTATCTGTTGAACCCCCATAAAAACGGGTATCGTTCCACTCAGATAAATAAATTATACACCATATAAGCTTATACTAAAGTTTAGTTTATCATTCCTATAGATAAAACAATATCTACACTGCCCATCTCATCTTTTACAAGTGAGTTTTGCCATTTAAACTCTTTAGTACTGCCATCTTTACATCTAATTTTATTCATACTATTCCAATAATATATATTAGAATCTAGAACACCTTGAAATACTTTCATCGTTTCAGAGAAGTCCTCTTTACATATAAATGTATCAAACCAGTTTGCCCCAGCTACACTCTCACATGAATAACCAGTTGCTAATGAAGCATAAACATTAAAATAGAGTATGTTCGCATCTGAATCTAATTTAACCACAAATACATCTTGTGAATCATCAAAATAGAGCTTAATATTATAATCTTTATCTATACGATAAGCAATATTTTCATTATCAAGAAGCGTTGCAATTTGAACTAAATCATGACTTTCATCACTGCCTGAGGCATATTGGCTTTTTTTATAAAAGTATCCCTTTAGTTCATTAAAACAATAACAACGCAACTTTAAGTCTGATAAACTATTTAAAACTCTATCCATAATTTAACCCAGTTTCTTTGCATATTCTATAGCACTTGAAATAGTTGTACTTGGACTTACAACATGCGGTATTTTAGCATTATTTAATGATAATGCAGTAGTTTTTCCTAATGCAACAGCTTTAAAACTACTCTCAAATTTGTAATGCTTTAAAAAACAGTCAACAGTTGATGGAGAAGAAAAAATTATTGTTGAGTTAGATACAATTTTAATTTTAGGCTTCTCTTCTACACAGGCACTTTTATATAGAACAGTTTCACTAATTCTAAGTTTAGATGCAATATCTACAGAGACTTTTTCACCTCTACAATAGAGTAATCTCTCATTAATAGAATTTTTTTTTAAATACTCAACAAGTTCAAATGCACCACCACTATTTTGCGAATATGCAACATTAGGAACCAACTTAGCAGTAGCAGCGCCCACACAATATACTCTCATATCTTGCCACTTTAAATAACTTAATGCTTTGAGCGCCTCTTTTGAAGTAATTATTAGTGCATCATACTGAGTTAAATCTATTTGGGGTCTAAAGTTGATAAACTCAAGCAGAGGAAGAGCAAGTGCCCCCTCATACTCTATTCTCGAAAGTGTAACTATTGGGCGGTCTATTCCCATTCAATCGTTGCAGGTGGCTTGGAGCTAATGTCATAAACAACACGGTTTATACCATTTACTTCATTAATTATACGTCTACTAATTCTCTCTAGCAGATCATGAGGAATGTGTGCAAATGTTGCTGTCATTCCATCAGTGCTTTCAACTGCTCTAATTGCTACAGTGTTTTCATATGTTCTATTATCACCTTGAACGCCAACACTTTTAACATTTAGTAAAACAGCAAAACATTGCCAAATACGCTTATACATTCCAGCAGATTTAATTTCATCTAATAAAATTGTGTCCGCTTTTCGTAAAAGATCTAAATCTGGTTCATTAACTTCACCCATGATTCTAATAGCAAGTCCAGGTCCAGGAAAAGGATGACGCTGAACCATAGCTTCAGGTAAGCCAAGTTCCATTCCAAGGTTACGAACTTCATCTTTAAAAAGCTCACGTAATGGTTCAATAAGCTCAAAATCCATCCAGTCAGGAAGACCTCCAACATTATGATGAGATTTAATTGTTTTACTAGGTCCCTTTACAGAAACTGATTCAATAACATCAGGATAAAGTGTACCTTGTGCTAAAAATTTAATACCATCATGCTTCTTAGCTTCTTCGGCAAACACTTCAATAAAAGTATGACCAATCTTTTTACGTTTCTCTTCAGGATCTGTAACATCTTTTAAAACGTTCATAAAAAGTTCTCTAGCATCAACAGTAATAAGTGGAACTTTTAGTACATTTTTAAAAGAGTGTTCAACTTGCTCACGTTCCCCACCACGAAGAAGTGAGTTGTCAACAAATACAGGAACGAGTTGATCACCAATTGCCTCATGAAGAAGTGCTGCAACAACTGAGCTGTCAACACCACCACTAAGTGCACATAAGACTTTTCCACTTCCAACTTTTTTACGAATTAAATCAATTTGCTCTTTTAAAAAGTGTCCCATATTCCACTTTTCAGTAACACCACAAATATCTTTTGCAAAGTTTTTAAGCATCAGATAGCCCTCTTGTGAATGGTTAACTTCAGGGTGATACTGCATTGCATAAAGTTTTTTCTCTTCATTAGCAATAGCAGCATATGGTGCATTTGTAGTATGAGCAATTGGTTTAAAACCTTTAGGTAACTCATCTACTTTATCAGAATGGCTCATCCAAACGGTTGAACCTGTATCACAACCTTTAAAAAGTGGAGATACAGAGCCATGCTCTTCATTAATGATAATCTCTGCTTTACCAAATTCTTGATGATCAGCTCTTACAACTGAACCACCAAAGTCTACGCTAAGACGTTGCATTCCATAACAAATTCCAAGAACAGGTAACCCTAATTCATAAATAGCATGGTCAATATCATAAGCACCCTCATCATACACACTTGCTGGACCACCGCTTAAAATTATCCCTTTTGGGTTTCTTGATTTAATATCATCAAGTTTCTCAAAATAGGGAACTATCTCACAATATACTTCTTCTTCTCGAAGACGACGTGCAATCAGTTGTGTATACTGAGAGCCAAAATCTAAAACTAATATATCAACATTTTGCATTTACTTATTGAACCTTTGAAAGAAGTGTGAATTAAAAGACGAATTATAACGTAACTATAATGCCAACAAAAATCAAAATAGAAACTAAACTCTTTATCCATGAAAAAGTTAAAATAATTACAGGTTTAATATGGATTAAAAAATGAGTAGAAACTTTACATTTATATCCCAAATGGTATATAATTAGACAAAGGTGATATTATGACTAAAACACAAACTAGCCTACGATTAGATTCTGATAAACTCACAGAGGCAAAAGAGATACTTAAAAGTCTAGGTCTTAACTTTACAGATGCTGTAAATATTTTTACCAATTTAGTAGTTGCTAATAAGGGACTTCCTTTTGATGTAAAAATACCAACCAAAGAGCTTAAAAAATCTATTAATGAGTTAGAAAAAAGAGATGGCGAAACATTCAGCAGTGCAGATGAACTTTTTAAAGATTTAGATAGTTAATGTATTCAGTATTTAGAACCACATCTTTTAAGAAGAAATTTAAAAAATTATCTACCAACGATAAATTATTAGTCAAAGAAGTTGTTTCTTTATTGATTAACAATCAAACATTAGATGAAAAATATAAAGATCATAAGTTGGCTGGTAATTTTAAAGATTTAAGAGAGTGTCGCGTTCGTCTAGACTTATTATTAATCTATCAAATTAACAATGATGTACTTGAACTTGCTTTGGTCAAAGTTGGAAATCATAACTCTTTATTTAGATGAAGTTCTTTAAGTTTTCACTCTCCTTATCTTGTATACATTAAAATTAGGAAAGGGTATAGGCTACTTTAATAATTCAATTTGATTTTGACAAATAGAAAAAGGAGCAGGTAACAAATTTTATAAGATAGTGTTTATGACTACATCATATCTATGTCACCAAAAAGCGTAACTCCAAAAAGGAGTTACTTTAAAATATTAGTAAAGACCTAAAATTTCAAACTGTACATACCAAACAATAATTGAGATGATATAACCTATAAGAATTGTCCATGCAAACTTCATATGTGCTGCGAAAGTATAAATTCCACGTAGTTTACCCATAACACCAACACCAGCGGCACTACCAAAACTAATTAGACTACCACCAATACCAGCTGTAAGAGTAACAAGTAACCATTGATCTAAACCAAGATCTGGATTTGCTTTTAAAACTGCGCTCATAACTGGAACGTTGTCTACAATTGCTGATAATATACCAACTCCAATATTTACTGATGTTGGAGAGAACATATCATATAGTTTAACTGCGTAACCTAAGAATCCTACAAAGTGTAAAGCACCAACTGCTGCTAAAATACCAAAGAAGAAAAGAAGAGTATCATGCTCTATTTTACTCATAGATGAAAAAATGTTAACCTGTTCATTATGTCTCTTCTTTAAAGTATATGAATAAAGTTTAATAATTGAAAGTCCAAACATCATACCCCACATTGCAGGCATATGAAAAAACTGTTCACTTGAAACTGCCATTACAATTGTAAATACACCAATTCCAATCATAACTTTTCCACCACGCAGTATTTTTGTCTCATGTGCATTTTCATCAGCTGCTGGTTTTCCTTCTGGCACAAAACGAACAAGAAGAGAAGCTGTAACTACCCAGCCAACAATTGAAGCTGGAAAAAGTGAAATAAAATCTATAAATGCACCCTTGCCCGCTGTCCATGCCATAAGCGTTGTAATATCACCAAATGGACTCCAAGCACCACCAGCATTTGCAGCAACAACAATATTAATTGCTCCTGGAACTAAAAATGCGCGGTTTGTCTTATCTAATGTAATTAGTACAGTAGAAAGTATTAATGCAGTTGTCAAGTTATCTGCAACTGGACTTAAGAAAAATGCAATAACACCAGTCACCCAAAATAGCTGTTTATATGAGTAACCTTTAGTAATTAAACTATTCTTTAGTGCACTGAACACACCACGTTCAATCAAGCTCTCAATAATTGTCATAGCAACAAATAAGAAGAAGAAAATTTCAGCAATTTCTAAAACAAGTACCTCTACCTCATGTGCAAGAGGTGCAGGATCCATTCCATTCATTGCAAAATAGACACCAATTATCATAAACAAAAAAGTACCCGTAAATAGTGCTGGTTTAGCCTTATTTATATGATACTTCTCTTCCATCGCAATAAAATAGTACCCTGTTACAAACAGTATTAAAATAACCCAACCAAATGGTTCTCCAACTAAACTAAATGCATGTTCTGCTGTTTCATTTACAACACTTGCTTCACTCATCATTTTCCCTTTTTATGTAATGTACCCCAACTGATTCAGTACGCTTATAAGCGCCCTCAACAATAGCTTGTGCACTTAATAATCTAAGACGCAACAATCTTCCAATCCCACTTTGATTTAAATCTTTAATTACCTCTGAAGCCTCTTTCAAACCATTTGTAGTACGAACTATACCAACATTATTCCACATTAAAGCCCGTAATTTCTCTTTTTTCACTTTATCACCATCTTCATACAAAGACTCATCTATAGTTTTAAATTCAATATGCTTAAAGCTATTTTCACTATTTTTTATCTCTAAAGCTGAACGCCTTGCAAAAACAAGTGCTTCAAGTAAAGAGTTGCTTGCTAATCTATTTGCTCCATGAACACCAGTAGAAGCGGCTTCACCTACAACAAATAAATTCTCAACACCATCTACTCTACCATTTAAATCACTTTTTATTCCACCAATACTGTAGTGAAACGCTGGTGAAATAGGTACATTCTGCCTAGATATATCAAATCCAACATTTTTAAGACTAATATAGATATTTGGAAAACGCTCTCTTAAATAATCTTTATCAAATTTTTCAAAAGATAAAAATGATTTCTCATTATGTTTATACGTATAGTCAAAAATTGCTCGACTTACAATATCACGAGGAGCAAGCTCCGCACGCTCATCGTACTCTTTTAAAAATCGTACTCCATTACTATCAATTACCTCTGCGCCCTCACCTCTCATAGCTTCACTTAAGAGAAGTTTTCTTGCACCACTATTGTTAATAAATACTGTCGGGTGAAATTGGAGCATCTCCATATTTTCAAGTTTTATACCCTTCTGGGCACAAATACCCTGTAAATCAGCACTTATAGCTCGTGAATTCGTGTGATATTGCATTAGAGAACCAACACCACCGGTCGCGATTATAACACTTTTTGCATAAATATTTCTTATTATGCCCTTATGCTCGACACAGACACCATAACAGCGTGAATTGTCTACTAATAAATCTACAACCGTTGCATCAGTTAACATTGGATGAGTTACTTTATTCAGTAGAAAATGGTGCAGATAACGCCCTGTCGCATCGCCACCAGAATGAACTATACGACTAGCTGAATGTGCAGCTTCTTTAGTATATAAAAGTTTACCATCTTTATTTTTATCAAAATTAAATCCTCTACTATTTAAATCTTCTAAAATATCACGGCTACTTTTACTTAAAATAGATACTGCATCTTTGCTACATAATCCAGCACCAGAGTTAATTGTATCTTTTTCATGAAGGGCAACATCCTCTTCATCTAGTGCAACAGCAACACCGCCTTGCGCATAGAAAGTATTACAATTCCAAGGGTTACCTTTTGTAACTATTAAAACTTTTGAATTAGGTGAAAGGTTAAGAGAGCTATATAGCCCAGCTAAACCAGAACCAATAATTAGAGTATCATAAATCATAGATTAACTTTTAATACTTTCTTCTTGCTGCTTTTCATAGTATGGAGGGGCTTTAAAACCACAACCACTAATAAACAGTACTAACGATGCTATAATTAGCATATGAAAAATTCTCATGATATATTAAATCTCTTTCGTAATCAAAAAACATTTGCCAAACTAGGTCAGCAAAACTGTTTTGATTTCATTAAAAAATTATTGCCACCTATGCTTTCTAAACAGGTACGCTTCATTTATCATAAAGGCGACACCCTATTTTTAGTGCTAAATCATCCAGGTGCAAAAATGGAGATAGATTATAGATTAAAATCTATAAAAAATCTATTAAAAGATCAACTCGCTAAGAGTTGTAGTCAATTATTAATTGTAAATATTAAAACTTTTGTTACAAATAAGCCACTTACTAAAGAGGAACCTAAAAATATCACTGTTCAAACATACAAAGAAAGAAGCAGTGGAGACTTTAAAATCACCTCTAGTGATGAAAAACTTAAAAAGCTATTTCAATCCATAAAAGATAAAATACGCTCTAATCTTTAAAAGATTTGTTCCTCTTTTTTTCCTCTTTCACAATAATCACACCAGCAACAACCATTACTAAAACAACAACAATAGCAACCAAATATAAAAAATGCATTATTAAAATCCTAAAAAGAGTAGACACAAAAGTCTATACTTCAAAATAGTATTGCAAATAATAACTAAGTAAACTTATTAGTAGCTAATAAAAATAATTATTGAAGCTAAATTAGCGGACCCATGTTAAAAGATATAAGCTCAGATGAGCTTGAAATCACACTAAAAACTATTAAAAAAATGGTAGAAAACCTTGATTAAATCAAAGCTATTATATATGATACAATTTTACGATGTTAACAACTCTAAAAAACTTACCAAAGTCTCCAGGCGTCTATCAATATTTTGATAAAAATGATCGTCTTTTGTATGTTGGAAAAGCAAAAAACCTGTTTAATAGAGTAAGAAGTTACTTTAATTTTACTCCATCACTCAAGCCTCATTCAAAACTAAGTCATCGTATACGACTAATGATTGAGGATGCTACTTCTATTAATTATATTGTTTTAGATAGTGAACATGATGCACTAATTTTGGAAAACTCTCTAATTAAACAGCTTCAACCAAAGTACAACATACTACTTAGAGATGATAAGACATACCCATACATTACTATCAATCTTGATGAACCATTTGCAAGGTTTGAGATAACTAGGAAAGTTATAAAAAATCCAAAGCAACTCTACTTTGGTCCATTTTCAGGAGGGGCTAGAGATATATTAGATTCACTATATGATCTATTTGCACTTGTTCAAAAAAAGGGGTGTGAAAGTGGTAAAAAAGCATGTCTGTACCATCAACTTAAAAAGTGTCATGCACCATGCGAGGGTAAAATAGGTCCTAAAAAGTACAGACAAATTATAGATGAAGCAATTATACATATACAAGATAAAAAAAAGTTAACCAATAAGCTTACTGAAAAAATGAGCGAATATGCACTCAATATGCGCTATGAAGAGGCTGCAACTCTTAGAGATAGAATAACATCTATTACAAAAAGTATAATTAATACACCCATTGATTTAGCGACAGATGAAGATGCTGATATTTTTGCAATTGAGAGTACTGAAAAAGAGGCGATGATTGTAAGACTATTTATGAGAAATGGTCGTATCGTCTCAAGCTCACATGAGCAGATTCGTTTTAAGATAGATTTTGATAAAGATGAAAGCTATAGACGTGCAATTTTAGACTTTTATACACTAAAAGTTCCTCTTATGGTTAAACAAATATTAGTAGCTGACTCTTTTGAAGATAGTAAACTACTAGAAGATATACTTAAAAAAGAGTTCTCTCAAAATGTGGACATAACTTTTCCACTACGTGGTCCAAAAGCAAAACTTGTTCAACTAGCACAAAAAAATGCCATTGAGTTGCTAAGTCAAAATAGTAAAAAAGAGCAAACTGATGTCTCATTTAAACTTCAAGAGTTATGTTCACTTGAAAGAGAACCAAGAAGAATTGAAGTGTTTGACAACTCTCATAATTTAGGACAAGCTAGTGTTGGAGGAATGATAGTATTTGACAATAACAAGTTTGATAAAAGTTCATATAGACGATACTCTTTAGATAGCCAAGATGAATATTCTCAAATGAAGGAGACACTAACACGCAGAATTATGCGTTTTGATGAGATAAATCCGCCAGATCTGTGGGTAATAGATGGTGGATTAACACTTCTAAAACTTGCGAATGAGCTTCTCTTAAGTAGTGGAACATATATTGATACAATAGCTATTTCTAAAGAGAAAATAGATGCTAAATCTAAGCGCGCTAAGGGAAGTACTAGAGATATTATCTATACAAAAGATGAAATTTTCAGACTAAATACAAACGATGTAAGACTACAATGGGTACAAAGATTACGTGATGAGGCACACAGGTACGCAATCTCTTACCATAGAAAATTAAAATTAAAAGAGGATAAAGAGCAGACCAAGCTTAGTACTATAAATGGTATTGGTAGTGCTAAAATAAAAAAATTAATTAGTTACTTTGGAACATATGATGCAATTTACAATGCTTCTGTTAATGAATTAAGTAATGTTATAAGTGAAAAGGATGCAAAAAACATATATAATATTAAATATAAAAAATAATTTTAAATAATTTAAAGCAGTTAAAACTAAAATTTAGATAACATACCTGATTATTATAATACAAAGAAGAATATGAATGAATTTTGGTTTAAATAACAGAGTACGCCTTATTAGCTTCTTACCAATTTCAATCATTTGGTTTATGGCTAGTTACTTTATGTATAGTTCATTTAACACATACCAAAGTTCTATAATATTACAAAAAAAACTAAATGCTGATCAATATATTCATCGTATAGTAAGAGAGTTGGAGTATGAACGTGGACTCTCTGCACTTTGGCTCTCTTCTGAAACAAAAGAACAATATAAAAATATGCTTATTCAACGAGAGCATACTGACAACAAAATAAAAGACTTTAATCTATTTGTAAAAGAGTCTCATCAAGATATTAGTAAAGATTTAGACATACGACTTTTAACTATAGCCAAAGAGCTAGAAAGAATAAGTGTATTTCGCACAAATGTAGATGCTAAAAACTTTGTTGCTCAAGATTTTTTATATAACTTTTATAGCAATATGGTACATACTCTTATGTTAGAGTTTCACGAATTAACAAGAGGTGTACTCACTCCTGAGGTTACGTCAATTGCAACTGTACTAGATAGCATAGTGCATGCAAAAGAGCATAGTGCAAGTGAACGTGATTATATTACATTCATTATGGCACGTCATGAAAAACTAAATAGAAATGAGATAAACAACTGGCTTACACATCTAGCACAAGCTGATAGAATAGACTACTCTCCTTTAATAAACAATAAAGATAAAGATGCACTAAATGACTTTTTTGATAGCGAAATGGCGTATGAAATATTTGAAGATATAGCAACAGCGCGATCTAGTATGATGTTTAACAAAGGTAGTTCAAAACAGTATACAATCACTTCATGGTTTGACCTAATTAGTGTAAAAATAGACCTAATATCAGATGCAGAAAATTATCTTTTAGACTCATTGCAAACACACGTAGACGCTCTTCATAATAATGGTCTAAATTATCTTATAATCTCAATAGTAGCTTGGTTATTAGCTGTTGCTCTTGGCATTATTGGACTAATGCTTTCATACCAAATAAGAGGAACAATAAAATCATTAGAGAAACTTCTTCAAAATGTTGAAAAGCATATTATTGAAAATGAAGAGATGCCACTTCATTCAGATGAGCCAATTAATTTTCAGACACAAGAGGGAATGGAACAAGCATACGAACTTTTAGAGAGTGTTGTTGTAAAGTCTCAAAAAGAGAAACATAATGCTATTAATGCTAGTGATGCAAAAAGTATGTTCCTCGCAAACATGAGCCACGAGATTAGAACTCCACTAAATGGAATAGTTGGTTTTGCTGACTTACTCCATGATACTAAGCTGAACGAACAGCAACTTGAATTTGTCAATATAATCAAAAAGAGCTCTGATAAACTCCTTACTATTATAAACAATATTTTGGATTTGTCTAAAATTGAAAACAATAAAATAGACATTGAAGAGACAATTTTTAATCCAATTGATGAGTTTGAAAATGCAGTTGAGCTATATGCCGCACGTGCTTATGAAAAAGATATTGATTTAAATGTATATATTGATCCAGACCTAGAGAACCCTCTAAGGGGTGATATTAATAAAATAAGAGAGGTAATAATAAACCTACTTAGCAATGCTGTAAAATTTACAAAAAACAGTGGAACAATTGATGTCTCAATAATTCTTGTAAAAAGAGTAGACAACTATGCACAAATTCAATTTAGCATAAAAGACAACGGCATAGGCATAGACGATGAGCATAAAGATAAAATTTTCGAAGCTTTTTCTCAAGCTGATGTAAGCATAACTAGAAGATTTGGTGGAACTGGACTAGGACTAACTCTTTCATCGCATTTCTTGCGAATATTAGGTGGTAAATTAGAGTTAGAGAGTGAACCAAATAAAGGAAGTAGATTCTTCTTTGCTCTTTCACTAGAGCAGACTCAACTAAAAAAACCTCACTTAAAAGATAAGTTCTCTCATATATCAGTTGCCTATCCAAATATAAAAGACAACCTTCGAAAAACAAAAATACTAAAAGAGTATCTTGACTACTTTGGTATAAAAAATCACTCATTTACTTCATTGCAAGAGCTAACAGAGGTGAATAAAAGGTTTCAAACTGATTTCACATTTATAGACATTAATTTTGCAAAAGAAAATATCAATAATCTATCAGAAAATGACAACTTAGTTCTCTTTACCAAACCACAAAATATCTCTGAGGCTAAACAGTTTGAGCAAAACATTGTAAAAATCATTAGTGAACCATTAAGCTTTAACAAACTCAAAAACCTATTTGAAGCAGTTCCAAAAGAGAGTACAGATCCATTTTTACCTCTAAAACCAAAAAATATTAAAGCACTTGTAGCAGAAGATAATGATATTAATCAAAAGCTAATTGTACAGGTTTTAACTACATTGGGATTAGATGTAACTCTTGTTGAAAATGGAGAAGAGGCCTATATAAAAAGAAAAACTGGTGATTTTGACATTCTGTTTATGGATATTCTAATGCCTGTAATGGATGGAGTTGCCGCCACTAAAAAAATACGCGCATATGAAGAGAAACATTTAATTGAAAACATTCCAATAGTAGCACTTACTGCAAATGTATTAAAAGGTGATAAAGAGCGTTATCTTGCAGAAGGGATGAACGCATATACCTCAAAACCTCTAGTACGTGAAGAGATTATAGAGATAATAGATGATTTACTAAATATTAATCTAAGAAAAAAACGAAAGAGTAGTGAGTAGATGATTTCTCTAAACGTACTTATAGTTGATAGTGACCCTGTAAGTGTAAAACTACTAACTACAATGCTACAAAAAGCTGGATGTAATTTTAACTTTACTGAATCAAGCAGTGCAGTTAATGCAGCATCAATTTTAAAAGCAAATCAAAATTTTGACATAATTATCGTTGACTTAAATCTCTCTGGGATTGATGGAATAGAACTTCTTAGAATCATAAAAGCAGAAGATCAGCTAAATAGCATCCCTGTAGTAATTACTACTAGTGATGATACTAGAAAAAATGAAGCTATTGGCTTTGGTGCTTCATCCTTTTTAGTAAAACCTATTTCACTAAAGACACTTCAAGAAAAATTCAAAGATGTCTTAAGCCCGTGTGAAAGTTAAATAAGCATCTCTTTTAAAACCTCTTTTATGTGAGAAACTGGTTTAATCTCTACCATATCTGAAACTTCGCTCGGAATATCTTCCATATCTCTGTCATAATTTTTTTGAGGAATCAATACTTTCTTCATACCAGCACGATGTGCTGCAATTAACTTCTCTTTTAATCCACCAATTGGCATCACATCAGCACTCAGTGAAATCTCACCCGTCATTGCGATATCTGCACGTACTTTTTTATTTGAGTATATTGATGCAATTGCTGTTGCCATTGTTATACCAGCGCTTGGCCCATCTTTTGGTGTAGCACCATCTGGGACATGAATATGAAGATCATAACGTTTATAAACTTCGCTTTTATCAACACTAATTTTTTCCTCTTGCTCTTTTGCGCTAATAGGAATTATAGATTTATCAATATCTAATTCACCACTATCTATAAGAGTTTTAACAACGCTTATAGCTATACGTGAAGACTCTTTCATAACGTCACCTAAACGACCAGTAACTTGGTATGCACCTTTACCTTTTATTCTTATTACCTCAATCTTTAATACATCCCCACCAACTGCTGTCCAAGCTAGACCATTAACAACTCCAACTAATGGAATATTATCTGTCTTATCAATCTCATAAACAGTTTTTTCTAGGAAATCTTTTATATTTTTAACACTCACATTAATTTTTGGATGTGATGAATTTTCTAAAATTCTTTTTGCACTCTTTCTTACAACATCTGCTAAACGCCTACGTAAATTACGTACTCCTGATTCACGAGTATACTTTTGCACAATTTCATGCATCGCAGCTTTTGAAATAGATACTTCTGAAGCTTTTAGTCCATGTTTTTTAAGCTCTTGTGGTAAAAGATAGCGTTTTGCAATTTCAAATTTTTCTTGTGGTGTGTAACTACTTACCTGAATAAACTCCATTCTATCACGCAAAGGAGCTGGAATTGGAGAGACATCGTTTGCAGTAGAAATAAAAATCGCCTGAGATAAATCTAAATGAAAATTCAAATAGTAATCTCTAAAATGGCTATTTTGCTCAGGATCTAAAATCTCTAAAAGAACAGAAGTAGGATCCCCACGACCAGTACGCCCCACTTTGTCAATCTCATCTAAAACAATTACAGGGTTCATTTTTTTAGCTTCATTCAACCCTTGAACAACACGTCCAGGCATTGCTCCAATGTAGGTACGTCTATGACCACGAAGCTCATTTACATCTTCCATTCCACCAAGTGCTATTCTTATTAGAGGACGCTTTAATGCTGTTGCAATTGAGTTTGCCAAAGATGTTTTACCAACACCAGGAGGTCCAACAAAACATAGTATTGCCCCCTTAGTTGAATCTTTTTTACGATCTATTCCACGAAGTTGTAGCAACTCTTTTACAGCAAAGTGCTCAACGATACGCTCTTTTGGTTTTTTCAAAGAGAAGTGATCACTATCTAACTGTTTTTGAACATCAGTAATGTGAAGGTTCTCTTTTGCAATTTCACCAAATGGAATCTCTAAAACCCACTCTAAATAGGACTGAATCATACCAGCATCTGCACTATCGGGGTGCATTCTTGAATATCTCTCAATCTGTTTATTTATCTCTTTAAATGCATCTTCTGCCATATAAGCTTTTTTAGAATTTAACTTCTTTTTATACTCTTCAATCTCTTCATCACGCTGAGTATCAGTTCCAAGCTCTGTCTGAATCTGCTTTAACTGCTCTTTTAAAAAATAGTCTTTGTTCACTTTTTCAATTTTATTGTGAACTTTAGAGCGTATCTCTTTTTGAAGTTTGTTCGCCTCTATCTCTTCGATTAAAAAGTCAATCAACATCAAAAATCTACGCTCTATATCCTCTTCAATAAAAAGGCTATACGCATGCTCTTTTTTCAACTTGATTGAACTGCTAATTAAATCTGCAATCCTAGATGGCTCATAGTTTTCTTCTATTGTTCTAAGTAAGTCTGGTGGGAAATAGTTACTAACTGAAGAGAGTGCTCGTACTTTTTCTCTAACTACCTCTAAAATAGCATCCATCTTAAGCTCATTGCCTGTTCCATTTTCGATGATGTCAACGTGAGCTACAAAAGGGTCAGTACTTACCTCTTTTAATATTCTACCCTTTGCAAGACCTTGAAAAAGTACCTTAATGCGCCCATCTGGAAGAGTAACTTTACGCATGATAGAGCCAATAACTCCAGCATCATAAATTCCATCAAATCCAACACCATCACTATCCTCTTTTGAAGGACACACTAAAACTAGTGAGTGCTCTTCAATCGCGTGAGTTGCGGCTTGAATATTTGATTCATCATTTAAGAAAAGTGGTGAAATCATAAACGGATATAAAAAGAGTTCATCTTCAGTGATGATTGGAATGTCTGTTGGGAAAGAACTATAATGATTTAATTGCATAAAATTTTTATCCTAATATATTAATTATTACTCAAACAGTGAACGAACCCACCACTGGTAGGCTGGAACAATATTGTCAAAATTCATAGTACCACGTGCTACTTTAGCTTCATAAAACTTTGCAGCTTCAGGGTAACCAATTCTCTCATATAAACTTGCTATCTCACGATTTAGAGACTCTTTTCCAAGACCTAAACGTGAAAGCATTGTATCAACCTCAGCTGTGTAGATTGAGTTTGGATACATAGCCTTAAAGTTTTTACCAACTTCAATAGTCTCATCTAAAAGTTTTTGCTCACGTCGCGGATGTTTAAATGCTAAGAATTTAGCTTTCATCTTTAAAAACTGTGCATATTCACGACCCTTAGAATCTGAAAAACGCTTTATATGTTCATCTATATAGTAGTCAGCCAATAGATACTCTTCTTCATTCATATGAGCTTGAGCTAGAATAAGCATAGCTTCTTTAAGTAAAATAGAGCTTATATGCTCACTTTGCAGTGAACTAAAGTAATCATCTGCTTTATCTAAATTGCCACTTGAAGCAGATTCCACCATCTTTTGGTACCAATAGATTGCTGATTTATTGTACTCTTTAACAACATCTTTAGAAGAACATCCTGTAAATACTAATAATGATAAAACAAATATTGCTATATTCTTTTTCATAAACTCTCTTTTTTTAATAAGTCGGTTATTGTACATAAATTATTATAAAAATCACTAAAACCATTACTTATATGTTGAACTTTATGTTTCAACATGGTACAATCCAACCCAATTTATATATGTGAGGCACGTATGGAGTTTGAGGTTAAGTCACCACTGCTTGGTTTTGAAGAAGTTTCTAAAATGAAGCTTATCATAATTGATGATGTTTTTATGAAACTACAAGCTAAAAATGAAGAAGAACACCCAATCTTTACACTGGTTAATCCATACGCTTTAAGAGAATACAAGTTTGATATACCAGATGTTGCAATTGAAGCTTTAGAACTTACTGAAGATTCTAATATATCTATTTTAAATATTGTTGTAGTACAAGATCCAATAAGTGCTTCAACTGTAAACTTTGCAGCACCTATAATCTTTAATACTGACAATAATACAATGATTCAAATAATCTTAGATACCTCAAAAAATGATTTTGGCATAGCTGAACCAATTTCAAGCTTTATGACTAAAAATCAAGAAGAAGAGCAAGAAACCAAAGAGTAATGAAAATAACTTTTGTAGGTAATGGAAAAATGGCTTTTGCCCTTGCAAAGGGGCTAAAGTCTAAATATGAGATAGAAGTTATAGGTCGTAACTTAAAAAAACTCAATCAGTTTGAAAAAGAGTTAGGTACATCTATAAATAAAATAGAGCTATCAAGTTCCACTGACATAACAGATAAAACAGTTATCTTCTGCGTAAAGCCTTACAACTTAATTGATGTGGGTGCAAAGCTAAGTGGAACTGCAAAAACTCTTTATAGCGTACTCGCTGGTACTACTCTTGAAAAATTAAAACAGAATATAAGTGCTAACTATTATGTGAGAGCTATGCCAAATGTTGCAGCAGAAGTTAATCTCTCAATGACAACATTAACAGGTGATGAAGAGCAAAAAGATGAAGCGCAAGAGCTATTTAAAAGTGTTGGACATGCACATTGGCTAGCAACTCAAAAAGAGTTAGACATAGCAACAGGACTTGCTGGAAGTGGACCTGCTTATTTAGCTCTAATTGCTGAAGCACTCACTGATGGCGCAGTTAAAGAGGGTCTAAAAAGAGATGATGCCTCGCGCATTACAGCTGGACTATTTAGTGGTTTTGCTGCACTTTTAAAAAACAAGCACCCTGCACTACTTAAAGATAGTGTAATGAGTCCAGGTGGAACAACAGCCGCAGGTTACGCTGAACTTGAAGAAAATGGTGTGCGTACAGCGATGATAAAAGCTATATCTTCTGCTTATAAAAAGGCTTGTGAACTCTCTTAAATTAAATACATCTTATTTAATTTTTCTATTTATTATAATAAATTATAATTTATAAATCTCATAATTACACTACTTTTTAAGAGTTTTTACTATAATATTGCATAATTTTATTTTATAACTTCAGGAAAAGTAAATTATGTCTTTAAAAGTTATCATTTTACTAGTTTTAATTGTTCTTACTTCACTTAATGCAGCAACACCAATAGCTAGTTACCACTTTGATGAAAGTGGCTGGGCAGATGGTGCAACAGTTTATGATAGCTCACGAGAACAAAACAATCTTATTGCACACAATGAAGTAAATAGAACAAACATCAACCAAAAAGTTTGTGAAAGTGCAGAGTTTGATGGCACAGATGAGTACATGTCAATTTCTAGTTCAAGTTCAACAAATATAACGCTCTTTAGTTTTATGTGTAGCTTCTTTGAAAATTCTGATAGTAGTGAGACTTTTTGGTTTAAAACAACAGATACAAATGCCACCTTGTTAGCTAAAGAGTTAACAGTAACAGATTTTGACCTATTCAATCAAAAAAATGGTGATAAATCATTAAGAGTATACATAGACAATGGAAAAGTTTGTACCAAATCTACAGAATATACAACCTCACTCAATACTACAAGCAAAATATGTACAACAGACTCCACTTACTCTAACGATAAATGGTACCATCTAACTCATGAAACTGCAACAACATCTTTCTTCTTCTTTTTTCAGCAAAATAGTGAGCTAATGTACATCCATGATGAGAATGGTAACTTACTAGAAAAAATAAAACAAGACCGTTACACTTTCTTTGACTTTTCTAAAGACTCATTCTCACAATCTACCCTTTTACTTGGAACTTCTCAAGAGGCTAATTACTACAGTGGTCTGCTAGATGAAGTAAACCTATTTGATGATTCTATAAGTGAAAATGAAATTGATGAGCTAATAGATACAACTAGAATATGTTCAGTAACTAGTATTATTGAAAATATAAAACTTGATGCTTGGGAAACAACTATCTCAGACACAATACCAACTAATGTGAATGATAGAAAAATATACACAAAAATTGTTTCAAAGGAGTTTAACCTATCTATTGGTTTAACAGATGATACAGACATTAACAAAACTCATTCAGTTAGAGTTAGAGCAGTACCAATGAGCTATTGCGAAGAGAATAACAAAACAGATTATGATGCTTTTTCTCCATGGCAAAGTTTTTCATTTGAAGCGTATGGTTCTAGAGAGAAAAATGTAACTTTTTCACCTATTAAATTTGCTGAGAGAAATGCTTATGTCCAATTTGAGATTGAATCTGTTTCTTCTAAGTTTTCTGAAGAAAAAAGAGAATGTAAACTATACTATAGTGATAAATGTTATTCGTGGGATGACTGGGGGTTACCATACGTTACAGATACTTGTCATATGAGTACAGAATACAATGAATATAGGAACTGTGCACAATTAGATGCTTACACAAAAAAGTCTTACGAATGTAGTTGTTCTATGGGATGTAGCGTTTCTTACCTAGGTTCAACACAGACTAGTTCATGTACTGAAACTGTAGTAGAAGAATGTGGCTATATATGGCCAGAAGATTATCAAAAAGTAGTATGTGAAAAGAATGTAGACTATTTCACAGGAAGTGAAACAAATAACACCTGCTCAAGCGACAACTTTGCTATCCGTCCAAATAGCTTCACATCTCCAACACTAGATTCAATGCCAGCTGGTACACCAATGGTTGCGGGGCAAGTTTATCAATTAGACATTTTAGCACTTGATGCACAAGATGAAAATACGACAGGATATGACCAATCTTTTTCAAATACAGATTCTGAAATTGGCACTTGGTATAAACTAGATGGTACAGAAGCAAACAGAACTTATGTAAAGGAAAATGGCGGTGTTAGTGGTGAGTTTATACAAGAGGCAGGCTCTCAAACTAACTTTACAGATGGAGTTATCTCAAATATTAATTTTTCATACAGCGATGTAGGCTTTTTTGATGTCTCAATGGTAGATAGAGATTGGGCAAAGGTTGACATTACAGACAATAATCCAGATGAAAATGCAAGTGTTATTATGACTACAAAAACATTTAGAGTTGCTCCATATGAATTTAACATTTCAGTAAATGAGGTTAGAAATGTTGACTTCAATACTGACACAAATGAGAGCAGATTCACCTACCTTAGCAATAATCCAAGCACAATGGGAGCACGTGGAAGAGTTCAAGTAGATGCACTAAATGCAAGAGGTGAACTAACTAAAAACTACACAACTGGGCTTTATGAAAATAATGCATCTATTTATATAAAAGTAAATACAAAATTTGAAGGTAAAGATGCAAACATGAGTTTTGGAAATGGTAACAACGGTTGGTATAAAATTAGTGACTTTGTACCATTTTCAAAAGGCTCACTATTCTTTGATGACCCAAATAGTGCCCATTTTAATTATGAGAGAAATAGTACAAACTATACTAGTACTCCGTTTAGGGTTGAGGGAAAAGATATTGATGTAAATGTAACAGACAATGACTTCACGCTATACAAAGATGGAAACTTTTCACACCCTGAAGGTAATGTAACATTTTTTTATGGAAGAATAAATGCGATAGATGGACGCATACTCCCTTCAAACAGAGAAAATATTGGAGTGTTCGTTGAAATATATTGTGATAGTGAAACAATTGATTGTAATGCATATGATGTAAATATGACAAATTCACCAACAGATTTTGACTGGTACTTACACTTTGAACATAATGAAAATAGTGTTGAAAAGTTCAATGATACAACCTTAGTTCATCCTAGACTTGGAACATTTACAGATGTTAACATTACTAATATGTATGGAAGTTATGACTCTTATGTAAAGGCATATTTAGGGTCTAGCTCTAGTGAGATAAATACAAATGATAATCACACATTTGTAAATGGTGAAGCAAACATGACTATAGGTTATTATGGTTATCAAACTCATACAACACATGTTAAAGTCACACCATCGGAGTGGCTAGAACATACTTCACCATATAAATCTCCAATTTTAAGGTTCAAAGTAACTTTCCCAGGTGGCTCATTAGGTGATGGAAGCGATAAAAGCAAACGTGCTGGCATGGGTATAGAGGGAGATTCCAACAAACATATGGATAGCAACAGCAGTAAAATAACAACTAGAAGAATGAGTTGGTAAGACCTGCTATTGCAATGCTTGAGCTTATAATTGCTATTGTCATAATGGCAATTGCTCTAATGAGTGTTCCCATAATGCAACAGCAAAGTTCTAAAGCTCAAATATTTTCTCTAACACAAGAGGCAGTTATGGCAGCAGCACTAAAATTGCGCCATATCTTAAGTTATCCATTTGACGAATCAAATGCCAATGCATTAGCTGATTATCAAAATGCAAATGAGTATGTACTAGATGTAACTACAAACTTAGACCCAAATTCTGCAAACTACAATAGAGTAGGAAATGGTTACTTAAGAGCTGGACACTATGACTATGTTAAAAGAAGAAGCTTTGATACAATTACTAGTGCATATGCTAGTGCAACAACAGTTATTTCCCATGCAATTGAAACTCCTGAAGATGATATAAGTGATTTCAGAGATAAAGCTTTGGCTCAGATAGTTCATAAATCTTCAGGTGGCGAGAATAGCTACTTTTTATCTTACAATGTTGCAAGTGACGTCGCCTATGTGGAGTACTTTAACGGTGGTGCATTAAATATAGATCCAAACAGTGAAATAGCAAACAATCTTACATCGAACATAAAATTCATAACAGTAAGAGTAACTGATACTCAAAATATTACAGGTACTATAACCATGTCAGCTTTTGCTTGCAATATAGGATCACAAAAGACTTTAACTTTAGAGGATTTACAATAAAACGAGCTTTTTCACTAATTGAACTTATTTTTGTAATTGTTGTTTTAGGTATTGTTGCCTCTATTGGCTCTGAAATAATTGCTAAAGCGTATGAAAACTTTATAGCCTCACGTGTACATAATGAGACACAAGCTAGAGTTAATCATGCAGTTGATTTAATAGCTAAAAGAGTTAGCAACCATATTCCTCAGACAATTATCGCCCATAATATAAATAATAATGCAGATTTTTTAGAGCTTAATGAAATTACTTTAGCTACAAGAGATAACTACAGAATTTTGGAGTGGTATGGAAAAAGCTACTCATCTTTTTTAGGCGCATATGATAGCGGAGTTAATATACCAGGATGGAGTGGTCTTATAGATCTAAGAGATTCAAGTGAGACAAATATTTCAACCCCTGGTAGTGCTCTTAATGAAGCAGATACAATTATTAAAAGCCTTACGTCTGAAGATGTTAACCTATCTGGATGTAACCCTACTAATAGATGCCCTGTAATCATTTTTAAAGGCTTTAATGAAAATGATGTTAGTAATTATGGTTATGGAGTTGCCTACCAAGGAGCAACTGACCATAACTACTCATTTACAGTAGACAGAAACAATACAACTAATAGACTGTTTTTTCAAGATTCAGCTACTGCTACTCTATTTGATACATCAAACCCTATAATTTACCTTCATGAACAATATGACTTAGTTCATAGTGCCTATGCACTTGTACCAAGTGGAGATTGTTCAACTTTTTTTAATGATTGTGACCTTAATTTAAGTTACAACTATCAACCTTGGTATGGAGAAACTTACTTTAACGCAAGCAGTGTGACAATTTTAGAAAATTTATCGCTATTTAGATTCTCAAAACTAGATGGTGTCATAACAATAGAGCTCTGTGCACACGATGAGAACAATGTATCTCACTGTAGACAAAAGGCAATCTTTTAATGCGTAGTGCGTTTAGTATGATAGTAGCTATTGCAACACTTGTAATGATTGCTACAATAATGGCACTAAGTCTTAGTCTCTCTTCGCAAAGTTCAAAAGAGACAGGAAATCTTTACTTACAACAACAAGCCGAGCTATATGCAAGGAGTGCTACAGAGTTTGCACTTTTTTGGTTATCTGGAAATCCATGCGCTACAAATAGAGTAAATCTTCAAATTGAGGGTCAAAAATATCTAGCTAAAATATCTTTTATGCATATAACAACAGAAGCTTGTACATCTGGTGGAACTAGAATAAATACAGACCTAAATACACCAGAATCAAATGCAACAGTTATAATTGACACAATTGTAGAGGTTAATCAAACACTTTTTAGCCTATCAGAACCGATTGTTATTCATCGTCGTACTCTTCAAAAGCCATAATAACTTCTTAAAAAAGTTCTAAATCATTTTTTTTATGAATAAAAACTTTGTTTCGTCCACTCTCTTTAGCTTTATATAGTGCGCTGTCTGCTAATGTATACAAGGCCGTCTCATCAACAATATCATGTCCCATATTCACTGTAAGTGCTCCTAAGGAGACTGTCAAATATTTACTACATGTACTTTTACTATGTTCAATTTTTAAATCTTCTATACTTTTACAGATATGTTCTGCCATTTTTTTTGACTCACTGCTACCTAGTTCAGTAAAAAGGATAGAGAACTCCTCACCACCCATACGAAAGATATAATCACTTCCTCTATTGAGTATACTTTTTAGTGTTGTAGCCACTTTTTTTAGTGCTTCATCTCCTCTTTTATGACCATATGTGTCATTATATAGTTTAAAGTAATCAATATCTAACATAATAAATGTGATATATGTCTTATCACGTTTTGTACGAAGTAACTCACGTTCAATAATTTCGTTATAAAAACGGCGATTAAAAAGTCCTGTTAAAGGATCACGTATAACTTCATGCTCAAGGCGTTTTCCTGCTGTAATATTTTGACGAATCGCTGTGTAACCTAAAATATTTTTCTCTTTATCAAAACGAGGAAATATGATTGTCTGCATCCAAAAAAGATCACCATCTTTTTTCCTATCGTTTAGTTCACCTTCCCATATTCCACGATTAGATATAGTTTTCCACATAGTAGAAAAAACATTTTTAGGTGCCATAGGGTTACGAACTATATTATGGTTCTGTCCAATAAGCTCCTCTTTTGCATAACCAGACAATCTACAAAATGATTTGCTAACATCTGTAATAATCCCCTTTAAATCAGTTTTTGTCGTATAAACATACTCTTCCATAACTTTGATATATGCAGAGAGTTCAGCACACTCATCCTCTTTTACTTCATTAAAATCCTCTAGTGCCTGAATCTGTATCAATGTATGGTGCAGATTATCATTATCATGTGCCAACTATATACCCTTTTTAATTAAACTTCTAAGAGTGAACAACAACTCTATTTCTACCGCTCTCTTTAGCTTCATAAAGCGCCTCATCAGACTTATTAACTAACTCATATATATCTTTGCCCATACCATAGACTACACCTATTGATACCGTATAAGAAAGAGTTACCTCACCAACTGTAATAATATTATTTTCAAAGGCAAGTCGTATTTTTTCGAAAAGAACTCTTGTATTTTCAAGGGAAATATTATCCAATAACACACAAAACTCTTCTCCACCAAAACGTGCAAACAGATCAGCAGATCTGAGCATATCATCTAATATTCTCTGAATCTCTTTAATAGCAACATCACCTACTGGATGACCATATGTGTCATTAATATTTTTAAATTTATCAATATCTAACATTGCAACTGCTATATTTTCTTTTTTTCTTTTTGATTTATTAAAGATAAGTGCACCCGCGTCAAAGAAGTATCGTCTATTAAATGCACCTGTTAAAAAGTCTTTATTAGCAAGATCTCTAGTAGATTGAAAAAGTTCTAACAACTCTAAAGATGAGCGTATCTGAATTGCCATTTTACTAGCATTCAAAGGTTTTACAACAAAATCATTTACGCCAACTTTAACAAACTTTTCAATGGTCTCATCATCATCATTAGAACTAATTGCAATAATAGAAAACTCATCTTTATTGTGGTTAGCTCTAATTTGCATACACAACTCTAACCCATCCATATTTGGCATTTTGTAGTCTGTAATAACAGTTGAAATATTATTACTCTCATCGTTAATTATTTCCATAGCTTCAACTCCATCTGAAGCTTCTAGAACTTTTACATCTATATCTTTTAAAATCTCAGTTATAATAAGTCTATCTTGACTAGAATCATCAACTACTAAAACTGTTCTGTCATAACTCTTCAGGTAATCATGTACCCTTTTAACAGCATAAGAGATACTTTTAGTTCCATTTTTAAGTATATAATCTACTATTTTTTTTCCAAAAACGACATCTCTTAACTCTGTATTTAATGAACTGGTTAAAACAATAGATGGGATACGGTGAGATAGTGCCAATGAAACTGTTTTATCTCCGTGTGCATCTGGAAGCGTTAAATCTAATATAGCAAAGTCAATACTATCTTTATGACCTCTTAGCATGTCCATCGCATCTTTATAGGTTCTCGCAGTTAACGGTACCATATCATCATAATTTTCAAACTCTTGCACTAAAGCAGCGAGAATTGCTTTTGAGTCTTCTACAATTAATATGTTTTTCATTTGAGGCCTTTATCAATTTTTATTATATAAGAAATAAAACAAATTATATACATTTAAAAACAATTAATAATTTTATAAGTATACCTAGACTAGGTAAATATTTATCTATTTTTCAATAAATATATAAAATTATCTCTATTATTATATCCCACTACATTCGCATAACTCTTCTCAGTTTTATAGTCAATCAAATGTATAATTGGTGTAAAAGATTTATCAAACCTCTTTGGAAACTTTTTTGTCTCTCTATTTATAATAAGAGGAATATAATTTTTTTGTACAATCTCATTAACCTCTTTTTTTATAAGTACACGTTGCTCAAACTTACGACACCATGGGCAATAATTAGCAACTAATACAAGCATAATATTTTTATGTGACATTTTAGCTTTTTTAATAGCCTCTTCATAGTTAGTCTCATAACCCATCTCAAAAGCAAAATTATCTTCGTTTATCTCTACTTTTTTCAATACTTTATTATCTTCATTATACTGCTCTGAAAACTTACTTAGAAGTTCATCAAGGCTATCTTCTAGCTTATCTTCCAAATCATCACCCTTTTGAAAAATAAAATGTTCTCTATTAATGTAGGTAGCAGCAAAACTCTTTTTATTAAAATCAAGACGCATTACCTGTTCTCCAACAAGCATCTGTAAATTAACAATAACTGCATTAGGAATGATTGTTTCACTTACAATTATTGCCAATGCTCTTTGATTATAGCCTTTGGTATCAATTTTTAAATCATCCAAAGTTACTTTAAGTTCATCATATATAACTTTTTTATACTCTTTAGGTACATTACTTCCTGATATTTCAACTAAAGGATAACCACTTTTCAAACCAGTTAAAGTGTACATTGTCTCTGCATTTACAACTGTAGTTAAAAATAGTATTCCAATAAAAATATATTTTAATTGCTTCATATGTTTAACTCTTTACGCAAAAACATTCCTGTATAACTTCCACTTTTTTTAGCATTCTCAGCCATGTTTTCAGGGTTACCAACATCTACTATCATTCCACCTTTATTTCCACCATCTGGTCCCATATCTATAATAAAATCTGCATTTTTTATCATATCAAGATTATGTTCAATAACAAGTACTGAGTTTCCAAGTTCAACAAAATGGTGAAGAACTCTTGTTAATCTATTTACATCATCAAAATGAAGACCTGTTGTTGGCTCATCCAAAATATATAGTGTCTGCCCGGTATCACGTCTGCTTAACTCTTTTGCAAGTTTAATTCTTTGAGCTTCACCACCACTTAATGTTACAGCATTTTGTCCTAGTGTAATGTAGCCAAGACCAACATCATAAAGTGTTTGCAATTTTAAATTTATTTTTGGAATTGGTTTAAAAAATTCTAATGCCTCTTCAACACTCATAGCCAATATATCAGCTATAGTTTTACCTTTATATAAAATTTCTAAAGTTTGAGGATTGTAGCGTGTACCATGACAGCTATCACATTTTACTAATATGTCTGGCAAGAAGTGCATCTCTATCTTAATTTCACCCTCTCCTTGACACTTTTCACAACGGCCACCCTTAACATTAAAACTAAAACGACCAAGGTTAAATCCTCTAATCTGCGCCTCTTTAGTTTTTGAAAAAAGCAGACGAATTTCATCCATTACACCTGTATAAGTTGCTGGGTTTGAGCGTGGAGTTCTACCAATTGGACTTTGATCTAAATAGATTACTTTATCAAGTTGTTCAAGTCCCTCTATCTCTACACCCGAGACTTTTTTAACTTTTCGTGCGTTATTTAAAAGTTCACGTGCAACAGGAAGCAAGGTTTGAAGAATTAAAGAGCTTTTTCCACTACCACTAACTCCTGTAATACAGACAAAATTTGAAAGAGGAATCTCTACACTTAATTTTTCAATATTATTTATATAGACATTTTTAATCTCAATAAATTTTTCTTGTTCTCGTCTATGGTAATACTCAATTTTTTTACGTCCACTCAGATAATCAGCCGTTAAAGTATCACTATTTTTTAAATCTTCCATCGTACCACTAAAGACTATATCACCACCATACTTTCCAGCCCCTGGCCCAATATCAACTATCCAGTCAGCATTTTCAATAGTCTCTTTATCGTGTTCAACAACAACTACACTATTTCCCTTCTCTTGCAGTGATCTAAGTGTACGAATTAATTTTAAAGTATCTCTTTCATGCAGTCCAATACTTGGCTCATCTAAAACATACATTACACCTGTAAGTCCACTACCAATTTGTGAAGCTATTCTTATGCGCTGAGCCTCTCCACCACTAATAGACCTAGCATCACGTGAAAGACTTAAATACCCTAGCCCTACATCATAAAGAAAAAATAGACGCTCTTTTAGTTCATTTAAAATTGGTTCTGCAATCATCGCCTGCTGTTCACTTAGATATTCAAAATATTCAGCTGTCTGAAAAAAGTTATGACTCTTTTCAATTGGCATATTTATAACATCTGCTAAACCAATATTTGCAACTCTAACAGCCTGACTTTGTGGATGTAGTCTATTCCCATTACATTTACTACAGACTTTCTCACTCATGTAATCGCCTAAATCTTTCTCATCTTTGAACATATCGTAAGCAATTTTAATGACACCAGTCCACTTCTTCTTAATTGGTCTACCTTTCCACGAAAAGTTACCCTCTTCAATGCTACCGTGTAAAATTGCCTTTTGCTCATGCTCTTTTAATTCTCTAAAAGGTTTTTTTATACTAATTCCAGCCACTTCACAAAAGGCTTTTAAAAATGAGGAGTAATAACCTTTATTAAAACCATATAGTATTTTTACAGCACCATTTTCTATACAAAGGTCATAATCAATAATCTTATCAATATCAAGTGCGTAACGAATACCCAAACCATCACACTCCTCACATGCACCTTTTGGTGAATTAAATGAAAAGGAGAGTGGCTCTAGCGGATCAAAACTAATTTTACAATCATGACACGCTAAATGTTCACTGTAGTGTATATGATGAGTACAACCAAGTTCTTGACTATTTAAAATATCGATCTCTAACTCACCATAACTCTGCTTTAGCGCACGCTCAACATCTGAGGCAATTCTCTCTTTATTCTCAGCCTTAACCACAACACGGTCAATAACAACTTTAATGGTATGTTTTTTTGTTTTTGAAAGCTCTATCTCTTCATCAAGACGAACCATCACACCATCAATCATAGCCCTCACATAACCTTTGTGAGTAAGTGATTCTAAAAGATCTGCAAATGTTCCTTTTTTCTCTTTTACAAGTGGAGCTAAAATTACTATTTTTGCATTTTCAGGTAGTTCTAAAACCTGTTCTATAATGTCTGAAGCACTCATCTGTGAAATTGGCTTATGACACTTATGACAATGTTGCTTTCCTATGCGAGCAAACAGTAGGCGTAAATAGTCATAAATTTCTGTAATTGTTCCAACAGTTGAGCGTGGATTTTTTGAAGTTGTTTTTTGATCAATTGCAATAGCAGGAGTCAAACCCTCAATTTTATCAATATCTGGTTTACCGATACGATCTAAAAACTGTCTTGCATAACTAGAAAGTGATTCAATATAACGCCTTTGCCCCTCCGCATAAAGGGTGTCAAATGCTAACGTAGATTTACCACTACCGCTAAGTCCTGTAAAAACGACTAAAGAGTTCTTTGGAATATTTAAAGATATATTTTTTAAATTATGTTCACGCGCACCGATTATTTTAATTTGGTCTTTCAAGAAAAGTTCCTAATTTAAGAATCTGTAATTATAACTAAAATAATTTATCAATTTATACCAATTCTAATAAGAAAATCAAGAGCTAATATTGTGTTAAAATTAATTCATAAGCACATAATTTTTTTATTTCTGAATTATTATATTAGGTCATTGTTATGTTATAATGTAACCAAAATATATAAAATAGGTTATAGTTAATATGAGTACCAAATTTAATCAAAAAAAAATTTTAGTTGTAGAAGATTCAAAATTAACAAATCAGCTCATATCAGAAAAACTATCAGAATCTGGACATATAGTAAAGCAGGCTTATACTATTAAAGAGTCAATCTCACACTTAGAGCAAGAAGAGTTTGATTATGTTACTATAGACTTAGTCTTACCAGATGGTAGTGGTGAGCAAATAATAAAACGATTAAATAGAGAGTATCCAAAAACTAAAGCAATAGTTTTTACAGCAAATGACAGTAATTTTGACAGATTTAAATTATTTAATCAAGGTATTGTAGACTATTTTGTAAAAGATGATTTATTTAAAAAATCAATTAATGAAATAACAGATCAAATCCAACAAATCGAAGACAATGTCCATTATACAATCTTAATTGTAGACAATTCAACTTCTGATAAAGCTCATTTAAAAAACATCCTAAAGACAAGAAATTTTAATCTTAAAATTGTTAGTAATGCAGAAGATGCACTTATGGTGCTTGATGTATTTACTATAGACCTAATTATTACAGATATTAAATTACCAGAAATGAATGGTATTGATTTTATACATGGGGTTAAAAAGTCTAAACATTCTAATATCCCTATAATTGTTTTATCTAGCCTTATTGACTCAGAAATTACTAGGAAATGCTACAAATTAAAAGTTGTAGAATTTTTAAATAAACCAAGTTCATCAGAGGAGATATTGCTCAAAGTTGATTTTTGGATAGAAAAATATAATGACATTAAAGAGTTAAATAACTCCAATAAAATATTACAAGAGTATAAAGATGCTATAGATGAGAGTTCAATTGTCTCAAAGTCAGACACAAGAGGTTTTATTACATATGCAAATAGGGCTTTTTGTGAAATATCTGGTTATCAAAGAAATGAGCTTATAGGTAATACTCACAATATACTAAAGCACATTGACACTCCAAAAGATCTGTTTGAAGATTTATGGAAAACTATAACAAATAAAAAAGTTTGGCATGGGATTATTAAAAATAGAAGAAAAGATGGAACACACTATTGGGTTAATTCAACTATAAAGCCTATATTAGATTCTAATGAAGAGATTTTAGAATATATAAGTATACGTAACGATATTACAGAGATACAAGACTATAAGCAGATATTAGATGATGCCCTAGAAGAAAAAGACCAAACGCTTGAAAATAATATTAACTATATTGTTCAGTATGAAGATGCAGTTTCAAATAGTAGTGCAATAGTTAGAACTGGCTTAGACTTTACAATCACATATGTGAACGATATATATACAGAAATTACAGGATATAGTAAAGATGAAATGGTTGGAGAGAATCAACTAAAGTTTTTAGATGAAGAGATGGAAAATGTTGAAGATGCCACTAAAGCTCTTAAAAAAGGACTAACTTATACCAATACATTTAAAGGAATAAAAAAATCTGGTGAGCCATATTATACAATTTCAACTATTGCACCAATAAAAGATAAACAGGGAAATCCATTAGAATATCTGATTATAAAAAATGATATTACAACTGAGATGAACTTAACACAAGAGATAGAAGAGACTCAAAAAGAGGTTGTTTATACAATGGGGGCTATTGGAGAGACTAGGTCAAAAGAGACTGGACTACATGTGAAGCGTGTAGCTGAGTATTCATATCTCTTGGGAAAACTATATGGTTTAAATGAAGAAGAAGCACAACTAATAAAGCAAGCCTCACCTATGCATGATATTGGAAAAGTAGCAATCCCAGATTCAATTTTAAATAAACCAGGTAAATTAACTGAAGATGAATTTGAAATTATGAAGAGACATTCAGAACTTGGATATAACATGCTAAAAGCATCAACTCGTCCAATCTTAAAAACAGCGTCAATAATTGCATACTCTCACCATGAAAAATGGAATGGTTCAGGCTATCCAAATGGACAAAAAGGTGAAGAAATTGATATAAGCGCTAGGATAACTGCAATTGCTGATGTATTTGATGCATTAGGTCATGATAGAGTTTATAAAAAAGCATGGCCTTTAGAAGATATTTTAGAACTTTATAAAAATGAGAGTGGAAAACATTTTGATCCTATACTTATAGATATTTTATTTGAAAATTTAGATAAGTTTTTAGAGATTAAAAAATCATTAGATGATTAAATATATTAAATTAAATCGTTAACCTTCGAACAAACATATCTAACTGCAATAAAATTATATTAAAAGAAAAAAAATTGTTAGAATATTTACACTCAAATAGTAGAGGGTAATTCTATGTTTTTACATATAGATATTGACAGTTTTTTTGTTTCAGCACACAGAAGTGTTAACCCAAAATATAAAAATATTCCTGTTGCAGTTGGAGGAAGAAGTAATTTAGAAATTTTCAATAAAAAAAGAACAAATATTAGGCTAATGAACAACAATTCAGGTTCATTTGTAACACCTGTTTTTTATTCAGATGCAAAAAAAACATTTGAATCAGTTTTTGTAGATGAGATAGATGGTAAAAAGAAGATAAGAGGAATATTAACAACCTCAAGCTATGAAGCAAGAGCATATGGAGTTAAAACTGCAATGCCAATTTCACAAGCACTACAACTTTGTCCTATGCTAGAGGTCATACCATCTAACTATCCACTCTACCACAGACTCTCATTTAAAATACATGAGTTTATGCAGAGTAAAATCCCAAAAGTTGAGCAATACAGCATTGATGAATTTTTTGGTGATGTAAGTGGCTGGCTTCAAGATGAAGATGTTTATAGCTTTGCTAAGAGTCTACAAAGGCAAATTCTTGACACCTTTGACATTCCAGTATCTATAGGAATCTCACAAGCTAAATGGATAGCTAAACTAGCAACAGAGTCAGCTAAACCTTACGGTGTATTTGAGGTGAAAAATATTGATAGATACATAGATGAAATGTCAATAGACTCCTTTCCTGGCATAGGTCGGGCATATAAAGAAAAATTAAAAAGTCACATGATTTTTAAGCTAGGAGAGATTAAAAGTAGAAAAAAACTATTTTACTCTTGGAATAAACCAGGTATTCAACTCTACAACCGTATCCTTGGAATTGACAATGAAGGTATTGAACTAAGTTCAAACAAAAAATCTGTTGGCATAAGTAGAACTTTTGATCCTATCAAAAATGTTACAGAGGTAAAAAGAAGAGTTGTAATTATGGCAAGAAATATCACACACATAATTATGGAACTTCAACTAAATCCTACTACCTACTATCTAAAAATAAATTATGAATATGGTGTAAAAGTAAAAAAAAGTTTTAGAGTTGATAAAATATTTAGTGAGAAACTTTTTAAATATGAACTCACCGAAGCTTATAATAACATTCACAATAAAAACTTAGGAGCAATCAAGCTATCAATTAATGCAAGCAACTTTATCTCTGAAAGTAGGCGTACTCTATCTTTACTAGATTTAGATGAAGATATTAAACAGAACATCCTCTCTAAATATATACTAGAACTAAGAAAACGTTACGGTTTAGACATCATAAAAAATGCTATTGAAATCCTTGAATAGCTAGAAATATTTTAAAATATACAATGAAAAATTCACAGAATATTCTCCAAAGTATCTCAAATGTAATTAATAAAACAAGAAAATATACTTTATATTGAATATATGCAAATTTATTTTTATACTTTTTAAAAAAATAGTTAACAATAAATGGAAGTAATACTGCCCCAAATATATAGACAAACCCGATTATATAGGGAGTTATTAGTGTATCAAAACTAAAAAAGTCAATCAAAGTATCCCCTCTATATATTTAGTAATCTAACTACCTCTTCATTAAAAGCCAACATCTCATTATTGGCTTTACCACTTTTTGAATATTCACAAACACTTAAACCCTCTCCTGAACTTCTAGCAAAGTCTACACGTTGACGTAGCACAGAATCAAAGAGCTTAAAACTTTCAGATTCGGTTATAAAATCATTTATTTCATCAAACTTCTTTGTCATTGGACTTATATTATTTAGTACAACATAACTTGTAATTTTCTCTTTTGAGCTACGACTTAACTGTTCTAAGACCATTTCGTATCTTTTTAGTGCCATTAAATCAAATGTTTTATCTGAAGATGGAGTAATTATCAAATCAGCCGCTTTAATTGCAAGACGATTAAGCTCTGAATCAAATCCACCTGAATCAACTAGTAAAAGCTGTTCATCACTATCTTGCTTAATCAATTTTTTTAGATGTCTTTCACTCTCTATCTGAATGACATCTAAAGATTTATCATGAGTTTTTCTCATCTCATTAGCAAAACTAAGTGTACGCTGAACATCTAAATCAACAAGTTGAACACTTTTATACTTTTGCATTAATACAGCAATATTTAGAGCTATTGTACTTTTACCAACGCCACCTTTTTGGTTAGAAACTACTACAATCATAATCTAATCTCCCAATAAAAAAATGTCACTATCTATCTATTAATGACTATAAGCAAAAGCTATGCCTATTCTTAATTTTTTTTATAAATATCTTAGAAAACTAACTTACTACAACACTGTTTGTACTTCTTTCTACTTCCACAAATGCAGATACTATTACGCTTAGGAGTAAAGGTTGTAAGTTCAGTTTTACCATCTTTGTAACACAATGAACCGTTACTATTATAAATAAAGTTTGATTTTTCATGAAGAAGTTGCTGTTTTTTATCCATAATGAAATAGGCTTTAAACTCTACAATATACTCTTGTGAATTTACAATTTCTAGGTGTTGAAAATATGCCCCATCAGTAAAAGCTTTAATATCAACTCTCTCTTTGGCACGATTTATAACTTCACAAGAGGTATCAAGTAAATACTCTATACTCTTTGTAGCGTAAGCACTATAACGAGAACGCATTAACTCTAAAGCATCTAAAGGAGTCTTTTCCCTCTCTATTATCGGCTTACAACATTTAGAAAATTCTAATCCACTTTTACAAGGACAAAGAGAGGTCATGTTGATGACAAGACCCTTAATTTAGAAAAAGAGTACATCCTAGAGAATATTGCTGCACTTAAGTTAATAAAAAATATTCCCCACCAGTAAGCTTCCAAATCAAGTTTATAAAATGCAAATATCCAAAAAATAATCATAGGAATTAAAAGCTGACGAAGAATACTGATATAAAAAATAAATTTTGTCTGCTTTATACCTTGTAAAAGAGCGATATGAATAAATATAATTGCGTATGCAAAAAGAATTAATATACTAATTCTTAAATATAGTGATCCCATTTCAACCACTAAACTATCATGACTAAAGAGCCCCATCATGAATTCTGCACCATATAATACAGAGATTACACCTACTATTGAGATAACTGCACTTATCTTAATTGCGCTACTTATACTATCTCTTATGCGGTTATACTTTTTTGCACCACTGTTTTGTGATACTATTGCTAAAACTGCAATGTTTATGCCTATGATAGGGAGTAAAACTATCTGCTCAATTCTCATACCAACACCGTATGCTGCAACTGCCTCTTTGCCAAATGGAGCTATAAAGTATGTAACGAGATAGACACCAACTGCCATTAAAACTAAATTTAAACTAGGGGCAGTACCGTGGGTAATAATATTTTTATAAATACTGAGATCTAATCTAAAAATTCTCATACGTCTAAGCAAAGGAGTTTTACTTAAACGGTAAAAAAGATAGAGCATCCCAAGCATCTCAATAATTACAGTTGCCAAAGCAATACCAAATACACCCATAGGTTCTAGTCCAAAACCGCCCAATGTAAACCAAGCATCAAGTACTATATTTATAAAAAAGCCAACTACTAAAACATTTCTAAAAGAGACTGTATCGCCAAGTGCATTTAAAATAGAGTTTATAAAAAAACTTAAAACAAAAAATATTGCACCGTATATAACAGTATCAATATAAGCTAAACTCTCAACTAAGTACCCACCACTTACTCCAATAAACATAAGTAGTTTGGAAGACAAAGAGAGTCCAACAATTGTAATGAAAACGCCTAAAACAGATGCGAGCAGTATTGCATTAATAGCACTATTTCTAGCATGAGCACGTTTAGATTCACCTAAAAAATTCCCAACGATTGAGGTTACAGCTTCACTCATTCCAGCTCCAACAGCAACTATCATAAAAAATATTGCAAAAGTAACACTAAGTGCAGAAAGTGATTGTGTAGATATTAAACCAGCAAAATATGTATCTGTTATATTATACATTGTATGAAAGAAGAAACCGATACTTGCAGGTATCGCAAGGTTTTTTAGGTGAGTGTTAACTTCACCTTTAGTTAAATCTACGTGCATTAATCGCAGTAGTCAGCAAGAAGAGTATCTTTTAAATTATTATACATTTGCCTACCAAGCAGTTCTTTTACAACCTGTAAAGCAAAACATATAGCCGTTCCAGCTCCACGAGATGTAATAATATTTTGTGTATGCACAACAGATTTCTCTGAAGTGTAACCACCAACTTTTATCTTGTTTTCATATGATGGATAACATGTATATCCACTTTTTAATACACCCGCTTTATCTAAAGCAAGAGGAGCTGCACAAATTGCACCTATTAAAAGATTCTTAGCTTCAAAATCTTTTAGTATCTGCTGAACATTAGAGTTAAGCATTAAAACTTCTGTACCAGCTACTCCACCAGGCAGTATTATCATCTCAAACTCATCTGCACTTAGACCTTCAAGAAGTCTATCTGCTTTTACACCTATTTCATGTGCGCCAACAGCCTGCATTGTCTCAACTCCAGCAAGAGTAACTACAATACCAGCCCGCCTTAGTATATCCACAATAGAGATTGCTTCAATCTCTTCAAAGCCATTAGCTAGAAGTACAAGAACATTTAACAACTACTTGACCTTTTCTATATACTCACCCTCTACAGTATTTACTCTAATTTTATCACCCTCTACAATGTGAAAAGGAACTTGCACAGTTGCACCAGACTCTAGTTTTGCAGGTTTCTTACCACTACTTGAAGTATCACCTTTAAAATTTGGAGGAGTCTCTACAATTACTAGTTCTACTACAGGCTCAGCTTCAACTGTAATTGCTTTATTATTATGAAATTGAACTTGTACAGTCATGCCATCGATAATCCACTTTGCAGCATCTTCAGTAGCATCATATGAAAGACCTAGTTGATCATAATTTTCAGTATCCATAAATTGTAACATTTCGCCATCATCATATAGATATTGCATTGTTTTAGTTTCCATATCTGGCGCAACACATTTATCACCAGCATGAAAAGTTTTATCTATCACTTTACCATTTAAAAAACTTTTTATCTTTGCACGAACAAATGCTGCACCTTTTCCAGGTTTAACATGTTGATAATCTGTAATTTTATATGGTATTCCATCTAACTCTATGCGTAAACCTTTTTTTAAATCACTCATTCCATATGTTGCTGCCATAAATATCTCCTAAAATTATAATCGTGCGTAAGAAACGCTAAGTGCTGCATTAAGTTCAGAAAGTTCTGTCAATGCCTTTGTATCTACATCTTCGTCAACTATTATCACTGCTAGTGCTTCATTATCAAATCTACCAAGTCTAAAATCTGCAATGTTAATGTTATGGTTAGCAAGTGTTTGACCAACATGACCAATTACACCAGGTACATCTGAGTTTCTAAAAAGAATCATACGTCCATGAGGCGAAACATCTAAAGTAAAGCCATTTATATTTACAATTCTTTGAACACCCTGTTCAAAAACAGTACCACATACACTTAATACTTCATTTTGAGTAGTAATCTTTACTGATATTTTATTTTTATAAGCACCTAGGTTTGATACCTTTTCATGCTCAATTTTAATACCACGCTCTTGGGCAATAAATTCAGCATTTACATAGTTTACATTCTCTCCAATTGTATAACTAAGTGCTCCAACTGTTGCGAATGTAGTAAGAGATTTAAGATGATCTGCAATCTCACCCTCACCTTCAAGTTTAATTGAAATAATCGCACCTTTATTAATTTGTGCGGCAAAATTACCCATTTTTTGAACAAGTTCTAAATATGGTTTTACAAATTCTGGTAACTCACTCTCTTTAATAGGTAAATTAAGTGCATTCGCATAAGATATACCCTTAGCAGCTTCAATAGCATTTTCAGCAGCTTGCACTGCAATATTGTATTGAGACTCTTTTGTGTTTGCACCTAGGTGTGGCGTTACACAGATATTATTTAGTTCAAGTAATGGATGATCTGTAGCTGGTTCTTTTGTAAAGACATCAATCCCTGCAAAACGGACTTTTTTACTTTTAAGTCCATCATATAGGGCATCTTCGTTATAAAGACCACCACGCGCACAGTTAATTAAAACAACACCATCTTTCATTTTAGCAATTTCATCTTTGCCAATCATATCAACAGTTTCACTATTTTTTGGTGTATGAATAGTAATTACATCACACGCTAAAATATCATCAAAATTTTTAGTATATGAAACACCAAGATCAGTAGCTTTATTTGAAGGAATATATGGGTCATAGGCAACTACATCCATCTCAAAAGCAAGAGATCTTATACCAACACGACTACCAATGTTTCCAAAACCTATGATTCCAAGCTTTTTACCTTTAAGCTCAAAACCATACCAATCTTGACGTCTCCAGATACGATCTTGTTTTAGATTATCATGTGCATATGGAAAACTTCTCATACAACTTAACATATGAGTCATTGTAAGTTCAACTGCAGCAATTGTGTTAGCAGTTGGAACATTCATAACAATAATTCCTTGCTTAGAACAGCCCTCAATGTCTACATTATCCACACCAACACCAGCACGTACAACAGCTTTTAGTTTTTTAACTGCTCCTAAGAATTTATCATTAACATCTGTTGAGCTTCTTGTAATTGCAACATCAGCATCAGCTAGAATATCAAGCAGTGCAGTTTTATCTACATCTGCTGCATTTATCATATCAATTGTATTATCTTTTTCTAGTAAATCAAGTCCAGCTTGGTGGATGTGATCACAAACAACAACTTTAAACTTTTGCATATTTTTTCCTTGTAACATGTGTAACTTTTGCATCTATATTATATGTTTTTAACTCTTTT
>Ga0316207_10000777_pt1 | contig 45368 bp, 44 predicted proteins | sample 6weekpyrite_MG_FD_204943 | JGI IMG/M metagenome (GOLD analysis project Ga0316207, IMG submission 204943) | Microbial mat bacterial communities from mineral coupon in-situ incubated in ocean water Damariscotta River, Maine, United States -... | ecosystem: Environmental > Aquatic > Marine >... | reverse complement strand
CGAGCCCTGACAGACGGCACTCAACCTCAATTCCAGGTATCTGGCGTGGTGCAACGTCTTTGACAGTCTCGGCAATCGCCTTGATGAAGGCAGGCGAGGTACCACAGCAACCGCCGATAATATTCAGGAAGCCGCTCTCGGCCCACTCTTTAATAAAACCGGCCATATTTTCTGGTGTGTCGTCATAACCTGTTTCGGCCAGCGGGTTGGGCAAACCGGCGTTGGGATGGGCACTGACGTAACAATTGGCAACCCGTGACAGTTCTTCCACATACTGGCGCAGCTCTTCCGCCCCCAGGGCGCAGTTCAGGCCAATCGAGATAGGTTTGGCATGGGCCAGGGAGTTATAAAAGGCTTCGGTGACCTGGCCGGTCAGGGTACGGCCAGACTGGTCGGTGATGGTGCCGGAGATCATGATTGGCAATTCCATACTGCGTTCTTCAAAGACGCTCTTGACGGCAAAGATGGCCGCCTTGGCATTCAGGGTATCGAAGATGGTCTCGATCAAGATGGTGTCGGCACCACCATCGATCAGGCCATTGGTGGCGATGCTGTAGTCTTCTACCAGTTGATCAAAGGTGATTTTACGCGCCGCAGGATCGTTGACGTCGGGCGAGATCGAACAGGTCTGGCTGGTTGGTCCAAGCACCCCGGCAACAAAGCGGGGTTTGTCAGTGGTGGCGATGGCATCACAGGCTTCACGGGCAACGCGGGCTCCAGCGACGTTCATCTCATAGTTGAGTTCCTGCATGCCGTAGTCGTGCAGGGTAGCGGCATTGGCACCAAAGGTGTTGGTCTCGATGATATCGGCACCGGCCTCCAGGTATTCAGTGTGGATGGCCTTGATGATGTCGGGCTGGGTCAGTACCAGCAGGTCGTTGTTGCCCTTCAGGTCAGAGGGCCAGTCAGAAAAACGCTCACCACGGTAATCTTCTTCGGTCAGCTTGTAACGCTGGATCATGGTGCCCATGGCGCCATCAAGGATGAGGATGCGTTGCTGAAGGAGTTGCTCGATTACTGTCATTGACCTGTACTCAAGGGCGAAAAACAGCCGATTTTAGCATGAAGTTGTTTGTCTGGTGGTGCTTGGGCAGCAGGTGGTCATAAATTTGAAGGGCGTCTGGGGTTTGTCATGACCGAGTTTATGTAAGTTTTATCTATTTGATTCGTCGTGGAAATCTGTATAAATTCAATGAAAGCTAAAATTATAGAGAACTCTTTATTTTTGAGTGGAGCTATCGAAATGAGCAAAAAACCGGGTTTACGCCAACGAAAATTTGCCAGAACACGTCTGAAGCTGACTCAGGCTCTGGCGCGGCGGCTGGAGCTGTCATCGCTGGAGGAGGTGGTGGTGCGTGACCTGTGTGATGATGTCGAGGTCTCGGAGGCGACCTTTTTTAACTACTTCCCGCGCAAGCTGGATCTGCTCGATTATTACACCCAGCTGTGGATGCTGGAACTGGCCTGGCGCTGCCACCAGTCTGAGGCGCGTGGCGTGGCGGCGATTGGGGTGTCGTTTGATTTTATGGCGACCAGCTTTCAGAAGCAGTCTGGTGTTATGGGAGAGATGATTGCCCGTCAGGCGCTGTTGCGAGAAAAACCCCAGCCCATCGAGATCGGTCTGGCTGAGCGCCAGATTGCCTATCCTGATTACGAGGGCATTGAGGAGCTGCCTGTCGGCGGTGTCGACAAGGTCTGGTTGCCGGCCCTGGAACAGGCCATCCGCAGTGGCGAGTTGCCGCCCAACAGTCATATGCCAACAGTGATGGTGGGGCTGGCGTCTATCTTTTACGGTGTGCCGCTGGTGTTGCGTCAGAGCAGTACCAGCGGTATTGGCGCGGCATACAGACAGCAACTGATGCTGTTCTGGTCCGGTGTGCGCAGCGCGGCCAACGGTTGAAAATGGGCAACGAAAAGCTGAATATCCTGTTTGTCTGCCATGGCAACTCCTTTCGCAGTCAGATTGCCGAGGGCTGGGCTAAAGCCCTGAAGGGCGATAAATACAACTTTTATTCGGCCGGGTTGCAGCCCCATGGGGTTAATCCCAAGGCCATTGCTTTGATGGCCGAGGTCGGTATCGATATTAGCCAGCAGACATCAGACCACATCGATGATTTAGAGGTGGCGTTTGACCTGATTTTCACTGTCTGCGGCGACAGCCTGGACGGTTGCGTTGTGTTCGATCCGACTCAGCGGGTGGTCAAGGTTGATATTGATGCGCCGACAAGGCTGGCCAAGGTCGCCGCCAGTGTAGAAGAGGCCGATGGCCACTACCGCCGGGTGAGGGATGATATCCGTGAGTTTGTCGAGCAGCTCGAAAGTTATTTGTAGGGTGTGCATTGCGCACCGATTTTCTATTTCGGGCTTGGTGGCGGTTTATTACTCAATGGTGCGCAATGCACACCCTACGCCTTATCTATGAGCTTGCCGAGCGCGGCAGTTTGATTGATAACAGCGCCGCCGCCAGCACAAACAGGCTGGATGCCCACAGGCACCCCTCCAGGCCATAGAGCTGGTATAGCCCGCCAGAGAGTATGGTGCCGATCAGGCGCCCAGCGGCATTGGCCATGTAATAAAAGCCCACGTTCATGGCGACCTTGTCGTGGTCCGAGAACGCCAGGATCAGATAGCTGTGTAGCGCCGAGTTGATGGCGAAGACAACGCCAAACAGAATCAATCCGATAATGATTACCTCAGTGACTGGCCAGCCTTGCTGCATGGCAATGGCGATGCCTGCCGGGAACAAGGCCAATATCCCAGCCCATACCATGGCCGTGCCACCCCCGGGGGTACGGTTGCGGATCAGTTTGGGGGCAGTGGCCTGGACAATGCCGTAGCCGATCACCCACAGCGCCATGAAGGCACCAATCTCTGAAAAGTCCCATGCCAGCACTTCGTATAAAAATACCGGCAGCGCCACCACAAACCAGATGTCCCGCGAACCAAACAGGAAGAAGCGCGCCGCAGCGAGCCAGTTGATGGCGGCAATATTGGAAAACACCTGGCTGAACTTGGGCTTGGTTTTCATCTTGCCGACAGCGCTGGGCAACATGGCCATGGTGGTGAGCAGCACGATTAACAGACCACCTGCCAGGATGGCCAGTGCGCCGCGAAAACCGGCCAGTTCCAGCAACAGGGCACCGATAAAAAAGCCGACACCCTTGAGTGTATTTTTTGAACCGGTGAGCAGCGCCACCCACTTAAATAACCTGGACTCGTCACCATCGCCGGAAAAAGATTTCACTGAGGCCTTGGCCGACATCTTGTTCAGATCCTTGGCGATGCCTGACACCGCCTGGGCAATCATCACGTAGACCACCGACAGCCAGGCATCCGGCACCGCCAGCATGGCCAGCGCCAATACCTGTAGTGCCATGCCGATGTGCATGGTGCGGTTGAGGCCGATGCGTGCCCCCAGCCAACCGCCCACCGCATTGGTGACCACGCCGCACAGCTCGTAGAGCAGGAACAGCATGGCGACCTCGAAGGGCGAGTAGCCGAGCATGTGGAAATAGAGCACCACCAGCATGCGGATGGCGCCGTCGGTGACGGTAAAGGCCCAGTAGCCAACCGTGACGATTAGATAGTTGCGTAGGGATTCCTGCATTGCTTTTTGTTGCCGGTCAGGCCGGTGTTAGCTCCTTCATGAACCCAGGTTTTAGGTCTGATGTTTTATCTATATCGATTTGGGTCGATATAGTAGCTGTCTTTTATTAAGGTGCTATTACAGCGATGTCAGGTGTGTGGCCCGCGTTTATACATAGAGGTAAGATGGCAATTATTATTTGTTTTTTGCTGGGGGCGTAAATGATTAGTCGGTGGCTATGTCTTGGGGGTATGTTGCTGTCATTGGTCGCGATGCCGGTCCAGGCTCAGGTTTACAAGTACAAAGACGCTGATGGCAAATGGATCTTTAGTGATAGGCCGCCAGCAGATGAGCAACAGGCAGAAAATGTTGCCATCGATCAAAGGGGAGGGAGCAGACTGCCAGATGATCTGGCTGAAATGTTGAATAAAAAGTTCTCACCCCATTCGGCGATTGAACAAGCAACTTTGGCGGTGGTGAAGGTGGAGTCAGGCTTAGGCACTGGCTCAGGCTTTTTTATGACGGATACAGGCTTCCTGGTGACCAATCGTCATGTGGTCCGGCCAACGGACTATAAGGGTTGGCAGGAGCGCGCTGAAAGGTTCGATGAGGTCGATCAAAATTTAGAGGACGCCGAACGCCGGCTGGAGGCCCGTGCCGCTGATCTGGCAGCGATGAAACAAGAGATTAATAATCATGACGCCGCCATCGCTAATTATTCGCAGCGGGCGAAAGAGGTGGCAAACGCGAGGTGGCGCTCGTACAAAGAACGCTATGCAGCGATGAAGCGTGATTATAGTCAGGCTGAACGCCAGCTGAGTTTGGAGCGGCGTAAGTTTTCCAGTAATCGCTATGACTTTAACTCCAGGGCCAGCAGCGTTAAGTATGCAACCCAGTTCAAAATTATTTTAAAGAATGGCAGCAAGCTTATTGCCCGTATGGTTAAAGAGAGCAAGGAGCATGATCTTGCCCTGCTAAAGCTTGATTCTTATGTAACCCCTTTTTTGAACGTGGCCTCAAATAAAAAGAACAGGCAGGGGACGCAGGTCTACGCCATCGGTAGCCCCTTGGGTATGAAGGATTTTGTCACCTCGGGTGTTATCACCGGTGTCAGTTCAGGCAAGATTGTTACCGACAGCCAGATTCTGCCCGGCAATAGTGGTGGGCCTTTGGTTGATAACGATGGCAATGTTATTGGGGTTAACACTTTGAAGTTATATTCAAAAAGTGTGTTAGGCGAGGGCTTTGGTTTGTCCGTGCCGATCAAGGTTGTTCTCAAAGAGTTTGCGGCGCAGCTTAATCGCTAGTGGCGCCTTGCCCCTATCCCCTCTTTGCTTGTCAAAAGGGGATAGGGTGACATTTTTACTTCAGGCCTTTTGCCACCTTTTGCGCCAATTCCATCATCCGATTTACATAACCCCACTCGTTGTCATACCAGGCCAGTATCTTGACCTGGGTGCCGTTGATGATCATGGTAGAGGGGGCGTCAACGATGGCAGAGCGCGGGTCATTGGTGTAGTCGACGGAGACCAGCGGTCGTTCTTCGTAACCCAATATTCCTTTCAGCTCAGCTGCAGCGGCTTGTTTGAAATAGCCATTGATCTCATCCGTAGTCACCGGTCGTTCTGCTTCAAATACCAGGTCAGTGAGTGAGGCATTTAACAGCGGCACGCGCACTGCCAGTCCGTTGAGCTTGCCCTCCAGTTCAGGAAAGATCTTGGTAATGGCCTTGGCCGAACCGGTGGTGGTGGGGATGAGAGATTGACCGCAGGCGCGGGCGCGGCGCAGGTCCTTGTGGCCCTTGTCGACAATGGTCTGGGTATTGGTGATGTCGTGGATGGTGGTCATACAGCCGTGTTTAATGCCGACCTTTTCATGCATCACCTTGATCACCGGCGCCAGGCAGTTGGTGGTGCAGGAGGCGGCAGTGAGTAGCTGGTGTTCAGTTGGATTGTAAAGGTGGTCGTTGATGCCGTAAACAATATTCAGTGCGCCCTCGGTGGGGGCGGCAACGATCACCTTCTTCACGCCCTGGTCAAAATAGTTCTGCAGGGTTTCAGGCTTTTTGTGGTGTTTGCCGGTGGCCTCGATGACGATGTCGCAGCCGGACCAGTCAGTGTCGGCAATCTGTTTGTCGCTGCTGTAGCGAATGGTCTTGCCGTCGACGGTCATCTGGTCGCCCTCGGCGGCGCACCCCAGTGCCCAGATGCCGTGCACCGAATCGAACTTCAACAGGTGGGCTGAGCCTGCGGCGTCGCTGGCGATCTCGTTGATTTGCACCACTTCATACTCGAACTTGTCCCAGCCGGCCCGTAGCCCGAGGCGGCCCATGCGGCCAAAGCCGTTGATTCCTATGCGAATACTCATTTTTTTCTCCTAATAAGTGCTTGGCTCAGGCGCTACAGATTCCGCTTGGACGGTTGGGCATCTCGGTCAAAGCCAGTGAGTCGCCATTGAATGGGGCCTGCCCCGAGACACCTGCTGCGGTGGTGTGGATAACATCATTCACCCACTGGGGCAGCTGCGGGTTGATTCGATAATAGACCCATAGACCGCTCTTGCGGTCCAGCACCAGTCCAGCCCTGCGCAGGGCCGCCAGATGGTGGGATACCTTGGGCTGGGGCAGGCCAAGGGCATGGCCCAGCTCGCAGACGCAGAGTTCATCTGTTGTTATCAGCAGCATCAGGCAGCGCAGTCGGGTGGTATCGGCCAAGGCCTTGAAGAGTGATTCTGTCAGCATGTGAGATCCATATATCTAGGTTGGTCGATATAATAGACCTCCTTTGTTACCGTTAAGTTAAGAGCGTTGGCCCAAATCTTATTTTCTGTTGATTAATCAAGCAGTGAATGGAGTACCATAGCGGCCATCAAAATATGGAGTTGTTATGGCTTTAATTACCTTGCGTGATGTGGTGGTCAGTTTCGGTGGCGCGCCACTTTTAGATGGTTTGAATCTGCAGATCGATGCCGGTGAGCGGGTCTGCCTGGTGGGCCGCAATGGCGCCGGCAAGTCGACCCTGATGAAGGTGCTGGCTGGCAAGATCAGCCCCGATGATGGTCAGATTGAACGCCAGCAGGGGCTGGTAGTGACCCGTCTGAAGCAGGAAGTGCCGCACGATACCACTGGCTCGGTCTATGACGTGGTTGCCGATGGCCTGGGTGAGCAGGGTGAGATGCTAAGCCGTTATCACCATGCCAGCCAAAAAGTGGCAACAGATTACAGCGATGCCACCATGGCCGAGCTGGAGCGAGCCCAGCATGCGCTGGAGGCCTGTGATGGCTGGGATGCCTCTCAGCGTGTCGATACCATGATTTCGCGATTGGAATTGCCCGCTGATGATGAGTTCAGTTCCTTGTCTGGAGGGATGAAGCGGCGCGTGCTGTTGGCTCAGGCTCTGGTGCTAGACCCTGACTTGTTGCTGCTCGACGAGCCCACTAACCATCTTGATATCGAAGCGATCAATTGGATGGAAGACTTCCTGCTTAACTATAAAGCGACCCTGCTGTTTGTGACCCATGACCGGATGTTGTTGCAGCATCTGGCGACCCGCATTATTGATCTTGATCGTGGTCGTCTGACTTCCTGGCCTGGCAATTACGCCACCTATCTGGAGCGCAAGGAAGCCGCCCTTGAAGCAGAGGAAACCGCCAATGCCCTGTTTGATAAAAAGCTAGCTGAAGAAGAAAAGTGGATCCGTAAGGGCATTAAGGCCCGTCGCACCCGTAACGAAGGTCGGGTGCGGGCGCTGAAGGCGCTGCGCCAGGAGCATAGCGAACGCCGCAACCGCGTTGGCACCGCCAATATCAAAACCCAGTCCGCCGAGGCCTCGGGCAAGATCGTTATTGAGCTGGAAGGAGTCTGCCAGAGTTATGGCGACAAGGTTATTCTCAAGGATTTTTCCACCACCATTCTGCGTGGTGACAAGATTGGCATTATCGGCCCGAATGGCGCCGGTAAATCGACCCTGCTGAAGATCCTGCTTGGTCAGCTTGAGCCGCAACAAGGGTCGGTGAAAATGGGTACCAAGCTGGAGATCGCTTATTTCGATCAGCATCGTGCCCAGCTCGATGCCGAAAAGACCGTTATCGAGAACATCGGTGATGGCAGTGATGAAATCATCATCAATGGCCAGCCGCGTCATGTCATCAGTTATATGCAGGACTTTCTGTTCTCGCCGCAGCGGGCGCGTACGCCGGTTAAGGCCTTGTCGGGTGGTGAGCGTAATCGCCTGTTGCTGGCCAAGCTGTTTACCAAACCTGCCAACATGTTGGTGATGGATGAGCCCACCAATGATCTCGATGTGGAAACCCTTGAATTATTGGAAGAGCTGTTGATTGAGTACAAGGGCACCCTGTTGCTGGTCAGTCATGACCGTGCCTTTATCAATAATGTGGTTACCGATAGCCTGGTGTTTGAAGGTGATGGTCAGGTCAATAGTTATGTCGGTGGTTATGATGACTGGTTGCGTCAGCGTCCACAGCAAGAGAGCACTCCTACACCAGCTAAGACTGACAAGTCAAAAGCTAAAGCGACTTCAGCGGGCATAAGGAAACTGAGTTATAACGATCAGCGTGATTATGATGCCTTACCCAAAAAGATAGAGGAACTGGATGCCGAACTGGAACAAATCCAGCAAGATCTTTCTGATCCTGAGCTGTACCAAAAAGATGCCGCCAAGGTGACTGAGCTGACCGCACGCAGTGAAGCCATCGAGGCTGAGTTGACGCAATGCTACGAGCGTTGGGAAGCCCTGGATGCCTTGCAACAGCCGGGTTAGTTCTATCCAGCTTTGTTATCGCCACTTTATTGATGTCTCTGAATAGAGAGGTCTCCAGCTTAGGCTTCTTTTAAATAACTGACATACATCTGCTCGAGCATTCTGTATTTATCCGTCAGGATAACAAACGGCTGCATTTTCTCCGCGTTGTTCCATTTTTCGTATTAGCAAGACTATTGCTGATAGTGACTCGTCGTCACTTAGGCCTGGTGGTTTTCTGAAGCATAGTGGACGTCAAGCTGCACTTTTTGGTCGTGCTTTATCCAGGCTACGGAACCGAATTATTGGTTGGTCTGTTTTGGGTGAGTTATTTTTATGTTAATGTTACGTTAATTATGTGTTTGTTTGTCTGGGCAAACTTGGCTTTTTAGATTCCGCTTAATGTTGGCTGTATCTAACTAATATTCTATATATTATCTATAAATATTAGTAAGTTATGAATTGTTCCGAAGCTTGCTTTTTGTTGGAATGCTGTAGATTCGCGCCATCGCTTAAAATCGTATGATTAGCCTGTTTATTTGATGCCTTATATTTCATTAATACTAGTTGTGTTTCTGTTTTTGTCAGGATGCGCTGTTCATTCTGGTGTCTGGAATGGTTACGGCAAATCACATTTACCCGACGGCTCTGTTTATGAGGGCAATTTCATTGATGGCCAGTTTAATGGGGAGGGCATGCTGAAACGGAAAAATGGCGATGAATATATTGGTGAATTCAAAAATGGTGTAAAGCATGGTTATGGCGATCTTCATTTAAGTAATGGCTACATATTCAAAGGACAATTCAGCGATGGTGTAATACATGGTATTGGTACGGCTGAGACAAATAATGGTAGTCATTATAAAGGTGATTTCATCCATGGCTTGAGAGAAGGTCATGGAGTATTGGTTGAGCCTGGTATGGGGCACTACGAAGGTGGCTTCAAAAAAGACAGGTTTGAAGGTTATGGCAAATATATTTTTGAAAATGGCAATGTCTTTGAGGGCGAATTTGTTGATGGTTATTGGAGTGGTAACGGTGTATTGTCGTTAAACGGTGGCATCAAATACGAGGGCGAATTTAAAGGTGGGCGTTATCATGGTGAGGGCAAGCTGAGTTTCCCGGATGGCGAGTTTTACATAGGTGAGTTTCAAAGTGGAATGCGTCATGGTGAAGGCGTGTGCATTAAGGCTGGTGTTGTAGCTCGATGTGTTTACCAATATAACCGCCAGGTTAGTTACGAAGTATTGAATGCTATCTATCTTTAGGCGAATATTTAAGAGCGTTTTTTACAGCCGGGCAATAAATTCTGTGAAATGAATGATTAGTGATTTTTTGTGACAGGTTTTCATTATTAAACTGTCAGTGATGACCATTGTGCTCGAGTGTTTTAATTATCATTGTCCTGCCCCAGTCGGCGCTGTTTACATCATTTATTATTGTTTGCCAGCCTGCGTCTGAGTTATCGGTGGCTATCTGGGTTTATAGTCGGCAATTAAAACGATTTTCTTAAATAGATGTTGAGTCTGTAGAGCTGTAGATAATTAGGTTCGGTGTGCCTTGGATAAATATAATTCACTGGCCATTTCCTGCAATCGGCTAATTGTCCGCTGAAAGGCAAAGGCATGACGTTGCCCTGTGTATAGTTCGCCTGGTTTGCTGTCGGCGCTGATGATGGTTTTTACACTGTGGTCATATAGGGCATCAATTAGATGGATGAATCGTTGTGCCACATCGTCTTTGGCTTCGCTAAGTATTGGTGTGCTGCTAATCATGACGGTGTGATAGTCACGGGCAATTTCAAGGTAATCGCTGGCTGATCGTGGTGTCTCGCAGATAGCCGAAAAGTCGAACCAGACCACGTCGTCACTCAAGGCAACGGTGTTGATGTCGCGCTTGTTGATGTGGATTGTCGCTGCCATGGTGATGTTATCTGGTGCCAGTGACTGAAACTGCTGCTTCATTAAATTCTCGGTGTCGGCGTTGTTCAGGTGATAGGTGCCGGTGCGTTCAAGCAGCTCGGTGCGATAATCTTTATCACCATCTAGCTGAACCTCAACGGTATGTTGTTTTATCAGTTCAATGGCGGGCATGAAACGCTCGCGTTGCAAACCGTTTTTGTAAAGTTCATCAGTTGGAATATTTGATGTGGTGACCAGGGTGACGCCGTTTTCGAAAAAGGCTTTTAGGAATCCGGCCAGCAGCATGGCGTCACCAATATCCTGTACGTGAAATTCATCCAGGCATAGCAGGCGGATTTTTTCGGCCTGGCGTTTGGCAATAATCGCCAGCGGGTCAGGGCTTTTAGGCAGGTTTTTGAGTTCGTTATGGATCTCCTGCATGAAACGGTGAAAATGAATGCGCCGTTTTTCGGTAAAGGGCAGGGCTTCAAAAAAATGATCCATTAGATAGGTCTTGCCGCGGCCAACGCCACCCCAAATATAGAGGCCATTAATGTGAGCCTGTTTTTGTTTAAACAGACGTTGCAGCAGACCAGAGCTGGGCTTTTCTACATCAAGTGCATTAAACAGCTTCTGAAACTGCTCAATGACTTTTTTCTGGGCAGAGTCCGGTATAAAGCCTGGTTTATCGAAGTTGATATTGGATACGTTTGGCATTGCCATGGGTTGGTTGTTGTCTCTAATTACAACTATCGGCGCTATTGTTGATAATCTTATTTGCGCATGAATAGCCAAAAGATCAGGCTTAGAGCAATGCTGATGATGATTGAGGTGGTGATGGGAAAGTAAAACTTAAAATTTTCTTTTTCAATGGCAAGGTCACCAGGCAGGCGGCCGAGGCCGGATTTTTGCAATAGTGGCCAGAGCAGGCCGAGAACTACCAGGATGACACCGATGCTGATGAGTATTTTTTGCACGTTCATGCTGGCAGCGTTAAGCATTTGGGGCAGGCAAGTGCACCTGCCCCTGTGAGGCTTTTAGGTGATACTGCGGACGCCATCCTGGGTACCTAGCAGCAAGACATCGGCTGGGCGCTGGGCGAACAGACCGTTGGTGACGACACCGACGATGCTATTCAGGGCTACTTCCAGTTCAACCGGATTGAGGATTTCCATGTTGTGGATGTCGAGAATAATATTGCCGTTGTCGGTGACAAAACCTTCACGGTAGACCGGCTCACCGCCCAGTTTGACCAGTTGGCGGGCAACATAGCTGCGGGCCATCGGAATGACTTCGATGGGCAGCGGAAAAGCGCCAAGCATATCGACCAGCTTTGATTCATCAGCGATGCAGACGAATTTTTCCGCCGCGGCTGCAACAATCTTTTCGCGAGTCAGGGCACCACCGCCACCTTTGATCAGGTGCAGGTACTTGTTGGACTCGTCCGCGCCATCGACATACAGGGGAATATTGCCGACTGCGTTCAGTTCCATGACCTCGATGCCATGACCGCGCAGTCGCTCGGCGCTGGCTTCGGAGCTGGCCACGGTGCCGTCGATCTTACCCTTCATCTTGGCCAGGCCATCAATGAAGTGGTTGGCGGTGGAGCCGGTGCCGATGCCGACGATCATGCCAGCCTCTACATATTCCAGTGCCGCTTCGGCGACCTGCTTTTTCATTTCGTCTTGTGATAAGGACATATCCTACCCCTTGTTCAGTTTATTTTAGTTGCGCACATCATACCGCCACTCTATTCATAAGTCACCGCTATGCTTAGTTTGAAGAACCTGATAATTTAGGGTCTGTTATTAGCGAGCCCAAGCTCTATGCCACAGAAATATATCGAAAAAATCCTCAAGGCCCGTGTCTACGACGTCGCCATTGAGACGCCTCTGGATGAGATGCGCAGCCTGTCGAAACGGCTGGGCAACACAGTGTTATTGAAGCGCGAAGACCTGCAGCCGGTGTTTTCTTTCAAGCTGCGTGGTGCCTATAACAAAATCGCCAGCCTGTCGGATGAGGCCAGGGCCAAGGGTGTGATTGCTGCTTCTGCCGGTAATCATGCCCAGGGTGTGGCGTTATCGGCGCAAAGGTTGGGAATCAAGGCAGTGATTGTCATGCCCAAGACCACGCCGGCGATCAAGGTTGCCTCGGTGCGCTCCTATGGTGCCAAGGCCGTGCTGCATGGTGATGCCTATGACGAGGCCTACCAGCATGCGGTCAAGCTGGCTGAAGAAGAGGGGCTGACCTTTGTTCATCCCTACGATGATCCTGATGTTATTGCCGGCCAGGGCACCGTGGCGTTGGAGATTTTGCGCCAGTACACCGGAGAGCTGGAGGCGGTGTTTGTGCCTGTTGGCGGTGGTGGACTGATTGCCGGGGTGGCGGCCTTCATTAAATACCTGCACCCACAGGTGAAGGTGATTGGTATCGAGCCGGAAGATGCGCCTTGCATGTACCAGGCCTTGAAAAACAAACGTCGCGTCAAGCTGGATCAGGTCGGCATTTTTGCCGATGGTGTGGCGGTGCGTCAGGCGGGCAAAGAGCCTTATCGAATTGCCCGCCAGTGTGTCGACGAGGTCATTCTGGTGAGCACTGACGAAATTTGTGCCGCGATCAAGGATATCTTTGATGACACCCGTTCCATAGCCGAGCCAGCCGGAGCCCTGGCGGTGGCAGGTGTTAAAAAATTTATCGAGCGCGAAGGTCTGAGCGATAAGACTTTGGTGGCTATCGACAGTGGTGCCAACATGAATTTTGATCGGTTGCGTCATGTTTCTGAACGGGCCGAGTTGGGTGAGCGCAATGAAGCCATCCTGGCGGTGACCATTCCAGAAAAGCCCGGTAGCTTTCGCAAATTTTGCAACACCATTGGTAAGCGTGGCGTGACAGAATTTAACTATCGTTATGCTGATGATAAGGATGCCCAGGTCTTTGTTGGTGTAAAGCTGGCCGGTAGTGAAGATGGAAAGGATGAACTGATCACTCGGCTGACTGATAAGGGCTACCCGGTTATTGATATGAGCGACAACGAGATGGCCAAACTGCATATTCGCCACATGGTCGGTGGCCATGCCGGGGTTGAGAATGAGTTGTTGTATCGATTTGAGTTCCCCGAGCGCCCAGGTGCCTTGCTCGATTTTTTGACCAAGATGGGCCAAGACTGGAACATCAGTCTGTTTCACTATCGCAATCACGGTGCCGCGTATGGTCGGGTGTTGGTTGGTGTACAGGTGCTTAGGGGGGGTAAAAGAAAATTTCAGGCATTTCTTGATGAGCTGGGCTATACCTACCAGGAAGAGAGCGATAACCCTGCTTATAAATTGTTTTTAAGTTAAATCCGAAATGAGCGGTTTTATTGCTGCTCAAAAAGTTGCTTCAAGTTTGAATTTGCTACAGTTTTTTGTCCGTTAGCCGATTGTTTTTGTTAACAGTGATGTTCAAAGTGTTGTGAATGGGCCCCTTTAAATGCTGAACTTTTTTAAAAATAAGCAGGATTCTATGGCTTCCAGTCAGAATAAGGAGGTGCTTGATGGGCGAACCATTTTCCGTTTGATGCGTCATTTCCCTGTTGGTGCCAAGCTTCAATATTATCCCGAATATCAGAAAAATATTGTGCTCGACTCGGTGGTGATTGCTTATGCCATCAATGACTCGTTTGTGTATTCAACTGCGGGCCTGACTTGTGATGAGAGTACAGGTGTTTTGGAATTCTCTGATCAGGATCGCAAGCGTGTGATTAAAAAGATCACCAGCTTCAGAATTGTTCTGCCGGTTTTTAGCCAGAGTGAGGCCAAGCTGGATTACATCCGCCGTGAAGAACTGCTTAAAGTGGGAGGGCTGGTTAAAGGTAATGTCATTACCTTGATGGCAGAGCAGTCGGGTGGTCAGGTGCCGGTGCTTGAAACCATAGTAGAGAAGCGCACTATGTTGACCGAAGGCTTTTATGCCAACCAGACGGTAGCCTTGCTTGAGGTTGATGCTGCAACATTAATGTTGTCCGACCAGCGCGCCCACCTAAGACTCAAAACAAATATTCCGGCCACGATTCAGATTGCCAGGCGTGGTGAATATACGCTGCTTAATTGTTCTATGATTGACTTCTCTGACCGCTCTTTGCGTTTACAGATGGACGCTGAATATGCTGAAGAGGCGATGCCCAGAGAGGGGGGTAAGTTGATTGTATCGTTTAATTTGCCGGGGCAATCAGAATATGTCTCGCTGGTGAGTGAGGTGTTTCGCATCGAAGGTGATGCCATTGTGGTAATGCTGACGGGCTTTGTAAAAAACGGTCAGTCGGTCGAGCTGGGACAGATTGAAATGTTAAAAATCAAAGCCAACCTGCTGCAGCATTCCGGTACCAATCTGGCAAAATAGATCAGATCTAGTCGGTTGCCACGGTTCTGTCCTTGGCCCAGTTGCGCAGGTTATTAATTTTTTCACTCATTACCACGGACAAGGGTTTCGTCCGTTTCAACTCATCAATCAGATGTTGCATAGCAACGTTGGTCTCCTCAGATAAGGCGCTGTAGCAGGCCCCCACAACAGCTTGTTCGATCTCTGCACCGGAAAAACCATCGCAATGCTTGGCTAGCTTGGGTAAATTAAATCGGCTGGCATCTTGTTCGCGTTTATTCAGATGAATCTTGAAAATTTCCTGGCGTGTTTCCTGGTTGGGCAGGTCAACAAAAAAGATTTCATCCAGTCGGCCCTTGCGGATAAGTTCGGGTGGCAGCGATTGAATGTCGTTGGCAGTGGCGACGATGAAGACATGTTTGTCGTTTTCAGCCATCCAGGTTAGCAGTGTCCCCAGCACGCGGCGTGAGGTGCCGCTATCATGATCGCCGCTGGCGATGCCCTTTTCGATTTCGTCGATCCACAATACGCAGGGTGACATCACCTCGGCCAGTTTGAGCGCCTTGCGGATGTTTTTTTCCGTTTCACCAAAAAACTTGTTGTAGAGCACACCGAAATCAAGTCGCAACAGTGGCACGCCCCAGACTCCGGCCACAGCTTTTGCGGTCAGGCTTTTGCCTCCCCCTTGTACACCCACCAGCAGAATGCCCTTGGGTGTACCAAGGCGGTTGTTTTTCTCGGGATTGATAAATAGTGCCTTTCGTTTTTCCAGCCACTGTTTGAGTTGTTTCATGCCGCCGACGTCAGAGAACTTTGCTGTGTCATATTCAAATGAGACCAAGCCGTCCTGACCGAGCAGGTCGTATTTGGCCTTCTGAATATCGGGTAGGTCGGCATGGGTGATGGCGCCGTCATCATGGATGGCCGAACGCAAAAAACGTTTGGTATCACTGACCGTCAAGCCCACCAGGTTGCTGATTAGTAGCTCCATCGCTTCGGCATCGGCCTTGACGTTATTGCCATTTTTCAGAGCCCACACCTTTGCCTCATCATGCAAAAGTTGTTTGATCTTTTCCTTGTCGGGCAGGGAGAGGTTAAAACGGGCGCTGAAGTGGGATAGCTCTGGCGGCAGATTGTTTTCATGACTGATTAGCACCAGGGTCTTGTCCTCAATGCTGTGGTCCTGGGCGATTTCCTTAATCAGGCGTACGATCACCGGGTCATCAAAGTGGTTGTGAAAATCGAGCAGGGCGTAGATGCCTGAGTCCTTGCTTGACTTGATTTTACGTAGTGCTTTTATCGGGTCGTGTTCAGCTTCACTATTGAAATTGTCAGAATCGGCATCGACCAGTTCGAGCGTCTCGCTGCTGTATTTGTGTGGTCTCAGGCCATCGGTAATGGTCCAGAGGTGGAAGTTCTTGTCGAGTTTGCTGGCTGCGTGGGCCAGCAGTTCTGTCGCACGGCGTTCTTCATGAGTTTCGATGGTGATGATGGCAACGTGCGAGCGGAGAATGAGCTCCAGGTCGTGCTTGTCGTTCAAGGTTAATTCCTTTGTCTACTCAGCCTCAAGAATGGTGTCCCATTCTTGTTTGCTCACCGGCATGATGGATAAGCGATTGCCGCGTCTCACCAACGGCATTTGTTCCAGTCCGGGCATCTCTTTCAGTTTATTCAGGCTGATAGTGCGTTTCAGTTTGCGTTTGAATTTGACGTCGACCATGAACCAGCGCGGGTTTTCTGCGCTGCTCTTGGGGTCGAAGTATTTCGACTCAGGGTCCCATGAAGTGAAGTCAGGATAACTTTCCTGGACTACCTGCATGATGCCGACGATGCCAGGCACTTTGCAGTTGGAATGATAGAAAAAAACCAGGTCACCTTTTTTCATGTCGTCACGCATCATGTTGCGGGCCTGATAGTTACGCACGCCGTCCCAGTGTTCGGTTTTTTTCGGCATGGCGATGAGGTGATCAATGCCAAATACGTCTGGTTCCGATTTCATTAGCCAATAATTCACGGGCTGAATCCTTGTTTAGATGTTTAGCTGGCGGATATTGTAAACTGATTTTTCGGTGACGACGGCGTCGAGTGGGATATCCCAGGGCTGGAAGGGCAGTTGCTCGAATTTTTGCAGTTCATAGGCAATGCCTACTAGCCGTGGCTTGTGCCAGTGACGACGCAGACGCAAAAATTTGAGGGTGCGATCGTAATAACCCTTGCCCATGCCCAGGCGATTGCCCTCGCCATCAAAAGCCACTAGTGGCATCAGTACCAGGTCCAGGCCATAACTGCGGGTGGTTTCATGCAGAGGAGTGTCGGGTTCGCCAATACCAAATCGGTTGCTCACCAGAGGGTCATTTTTTTTGTATGGTGCAAACCAGAGGTGGTTGATGTTGGGCAAACCGATGATGGGCAGGTGCCATCGTTTCCTTTGTTGCCAGGCCAGTTGCATTAATGCCGTTAGGTCTGGCTCGCCATCGTTGCTAAGAAAACCGGCGATGCGCTGGCTGTTGCGAAATAGTTGGCTATTGGCCAGATTGTCGACAATGGCCTGGCTGGCATGTTGCTGGTCAGTGGCGCTCTGTTGCTGGCGCTTAAGGCGAATCTGTCTGCGGATCTCGGCGCGTGTAATCACGATAACTTAGCTGTTATATCTGATTGCATAAATAAAGGCATCCTCCGCTTGTGTCGTTTGTGGCATTAGACCTTGAACCAAAGGTTCAAGTGGGAACATGTGCAGATTATTAGGCTTTCCGTCATGCGGACATGCACACAAACCTAGCAGACCGTCCCCGAGGGTTTTGCTTAAGGCTCAAAGGTTACTTAGCCACTTGCGAGCACGGCAGAGGATGCCAGGACTGTTATTTTAGCAGATTGAGGCAGCGGTTTATATTTCGATTTGTCGGGCGCTGGAAAGCGCAGCCTCAATCTTGCTTTGCAGGTTTTTAACCCGGGTGCTGAGGCCGCTGTCGAGCTGTTCGGTCTGGCCCTGTTTCTGCATTAATTCATGGGTGATATTCAATGCCGCCATAATGGCGACATTATCACTGCCGGTGGTGCGGCCGCGGTCACGGATCTCACGCATCTTTTCATCGAGAAAGGCAGCGCTTTGCAACAGACCTTCGCGCTCTTCTGCTGGACAGGCGACGCGGTATTCTTTGCCGAGAATATTGACGGTCACTGGGGTCGGCTCACTGGCCATATTCTGATTCCATAGTTTTTAGACGCATAATCATGGCTTCGATGCGTGAACGGGCCATTTCGTTTTTTTCCATCAGACTGGCGCGTTCCGACATCAGGTTGCCCTGTTGGTCGCGCAGGGCCTGGTTTTCGCCCTTTAGCTGGTGGCATAGCTGAATCAGCTCATCGACCCGGTATTCCAGGGCTTTGAGATCTTGCTCATGATTGCGTTTTTGCTCTTGACTCATAGTTCGCCAATATAGAGTGAGACGGGCTTATGGTCAACGGCTATGGGGTGTTAGTATTAACAGATTGTATTTTGATTGAGGATTTTTGCGTGATAATGCCGGCCCCTGCCTATGATGATTTGGCCTCTTTATTGTCCAGTTATGGAGGTGCTTTTGGTGCCTCGGAGTGTCACGGCATTCTTTGTGCCATGGCCAGTTGCCAGTTGCAGCTCGATGGCGAAACCTGGGCCAGGCGCATGCTTAGTGGTGAGGTGGAGGCGGTGTTGGAAGGCTCGGACGTAGGCGGTGGAGGTGTTGATGCCGCTGATAAAGAGGCGCTTAAAGCCTTGTTTGATGATTCGGTCAAACAGCTTGCTGATCCTGATCTGGGCTTTAAACTTTTGTTGCCGGATGATGAAACATCGCTTGATACCCGTACTGAAGCGCTGGCGGGCTGGTGTGAGGGGTTTCTTTACGGTTTGGCGTTGGGTGGAATTAAGGAGTTCACGATGTTTTCTGAGCCGGTGCAGGAGTTTGCCCAGGATTTAACCGAAATTGCCCAGCTTAGCCATGAGGATGGCGATGGTGAAGATTCGGAAGCAGGTGAGAGTGCCTTTTTCGATATTTCTGAATATGTGCGCATGGGGGCGTTGATGATTCGTGATGAGTTGCTGCACCTGGAAAGCAGTCCTGATTCAGCGGCTGGCACCCCTGACGATGTGGTGCTGCACTGATGCAGGCTAGTGAATTTGCCAAGCGCCGCCAGCGCCTGCTAACCATGCTCGGCGATGACAGTATCGCCATTTTGCCCGCAGCGCCTGAACGCACCCGTAGTCGTGATGTCGAACACCCCTACCGCTCTGACAATGATTTTTATTACCTGACGGGCTTCCCTGAACCTGAGGCGATTGTGGTATTGATCCCCGGTCGTAAGCAGGGCCAGTTTGTGCTGTTCTGTCGTGAAAGAGATGTCGAGATGGAGACCTGGCACGGTCGTCGTACCGGCTTGGAAGGGGCGATGCAGCGCTATGGTGCTGATGACGCCTTTCCTATCGAGGACGCTGATGACATTCTGCCAGGCCTGATGGAGAACCGTGAGCGGGTATTCTATTCCATGGGCACTCATCCTGATCTGGATCAACGCATGCTTGACTGGCTTAATCGGGTGCGCAAAAAGGCTCGCGCTGGTGTTCATGTTCCAGGTGAGCTCGTTTCCCTCGATCATCTGCTGCATGAGATGCGTTTGATCAAAAGTGCTGCCGAAATCCGTGCCATGAAAAAGGCTGCCAAGGTGTCGGCTGAGGCCCATTGCCGTGCCATGCAGGTATGCAAGCCGGGCATGATGGAGTATCAGGTCGAGGCTGAAATACTGCATCACTTTATGAGCCACGGTTGTCGTCATGCTGCCTATCCGTCGATAGTCGGTGGTGGCGAGAATGGTTGTATCCTGCACTACACCGAAAACGAATCCGAATTACAGGCGGGTGACCTGTTGCTGATTGATGCCGGCGGCGAGTACGACAACTACGCCGCCGATATTACCCGCACCTTTCCGGTCAACGGCAAATTCAGCGCGGCGCAGAAGATGCTTTATGAGCTGGTGCTGGCGGCCCAATATGCGGCGATTGAACAGGTGCGACCCGGTAATCACTGGAATGACCCTCACATGGCCGCGGTCAAGGTATTGACCAAAGGTTTGATAAAACTCGGTCTGCTCAAGGGTACCCCGGCCAAACTGATCAAGGAAGAGGCCTATCGTCGTTTTTATATGCACCGCACTGGTCACTGGCTGGGCATGGATGTGCATGATGTTGGCGACTACAAGCTCGACGGTGACTGGAGGTTGCTGGAACCGGGCATGGTGCTGACCATTGAGCCCGGTCTTTATATCGCCCCCGGTAGTAAAGGTGTGGCAAAGAAGTGGTGGGGCATCGGCATTCGCATTGAGGACGATGTCCGTGTCACCCGCGCTGGGCATGAAGTACTGAGCTCCGGTGTGCCGAAAGAGGTGGACGAGATTGAGGCCCTCATGGCAGGCAAAAAGCGAGTAAGGAAGACGCGTTAGTAATGAGTTGTGATTATGACATTCTGATCGTCGGCGGTGGCATGGTCGGGGCTACCATGGCCTACGCCCTTAGCCCTTTGCCGCTTCGCATCGGCGTGGTCGAGGCGGTGCCGTTCAGGTCTGATAGTCAGCCCAGTTACGACGATCGGGCCATTGCTCTGGCCTATGGTTCAGCCCGTATCTTTGAGGCTATGGGGCTGTGGCATAAATTTGCCGACAAGGTCAGCCCGATCAAAAAGATTCATGTCTCTGACCGTGGACATTTTGGCGCTGCACGCATTGACAGTGTTGAGGAGCAGATCGACGCCCTTGGTTATGTGATCGAAAGTCGTGTCGTCGGGGCAGTGCTGGCGGAACAGCTGCCCAAGCTGGAAAACGTTGAGTTGATTTGCCCGGCTAGCGTAACCGATGTGCAAATAGGTGCCGCGGATGCCAGCCTAACAATTGAGCGCGACGGCCAGCAGGTGCAGCTTACAGCTAAGTTAGTTATCGCGGCCGATGGCGGGAATTCGGTGGTGCGTCAGCTGCTCGGCATCCCGACCCGCAGTTGGGACTACGGTCAGGCGGCAGTCATCGCCAATGTCACCCCTGAGCGTTATCATCAGGGGGTGGCCTACGAGCGTTTTACCGATACTGGCCCGGTAGCCATGTTGCCTAATTCTTATTCTGAATCTGGCGACCCTAATCGCTGTAGTTTGGTCTGGACCGTACGTAGTGGTGACGAAGAGCGTGTGCTGGGTCTGTCTGACGAAGAATTTCTGGCCGAGCTACAAAGCCGTTTTGGTTATCGCCTTGGCAAACTGGAAAAGGTAGGGCACCGCAATGCCTATCCGCTAAAACTGGTGCGAGCCAAGCAGCAGGTACGGCCGCGATTGGCCCTGATTGGCAATGCTGCCCACACCCTGCACCCTATCGCTGGGCAGGGCTTTAACCTGGGGCAGCGCGATGTGGCGGTGCTGGCCGATGTGCTGGCGGCCGCCATCGCCAAGGGTGAGGATATCGGCGCTGCGGAAGTGATGCAGCGCTACGCTGATTGGCGTCACTGGGATCACAAAAAGGTGATTGGCTTTACCGATAGTCTGACACGGCTGTTCAGCAATCCGCTGACGTCAGTGGCGTTGGCGCGCAATATCGGTTTGTTTACGGTTGATGTGGTGCCACAGTTGAAGCGCATGTTGAGTCGTCAGACTATGGGGTTGGCGGGCAAGCTGCCGCGCCTGGCAATGGGTTTATCGCTACGGGCGCGCGACTAGAGTTAATGGTACGAATAAGTTCGGTATAATGAGGCTTGGCTGCAAGGGCCTACATACCCATGCCGCCCATCATTCCGCCACCGCCGCCGCCAGTACTGAAGTCGCAGCTATGGTCTGAGTTTTGGTTGGGTTCACAGTACGAAAGCCAGTCGACAGCGTAAACATCAAAGCCATCTCCAGCATAAGAATAACTGCCGTTGCTACCGCCATCAACACTGCCCTCTGTGTAGCGGAACTGGCCGGCGGTAATGTTCGCTTGTGGCGCGTCGGTTGCCATGTTGAAGTCAGCGGCAGGAAGCTCAGATAAAGTGAACGTGTTGTCGAACTGGCTGGGCGCGGTGAAGTTTGTATAGACGCCATTGCTCATGTCCAGGTCAAATGTCAGTTGGGCCGAGCCGTCGCTAATGTTCTGGACGATGCGTGGTTTCATGGTTTCGCGGGCTTTGACGAGCTCCTGGTTCATTTGGCTATCATTGTTGATTTGGCGCATGTAGATGCGTGCAGGGTTACCTGTGCCGTTGCCTGAGTCGGCTGCGTTAGCTAGAGGTTTCCAGGCATTGGCTAGCGGGTCATTTACAGTATTGCTGCCATAGCTGGAGGAGTAGGGTGTGCTGCCGCCGCCCATCATGCCGCCGCCTGTAAACCTTGCGTCGGCCCCACCCCACCAACAGCAGCCGCCGGTGCGCATATAAAACTCTAAGGCGAAGTCCTCGGTCTGGTCGAAGAGAATGACGTGGTAATACTCGGTGCCGTTGTCATTGATGATTTCCTGAAGAAAAGGATCTGAGCCGCAACCGGGACCGAGTCCGCCCATCATGCCACCCATACCTCCACCGCCGTAGTTGCAGCGTTGGTTGGCCCAGCTGCTGACGACATTGGAATTGGGCTGGAAGTTAAGGCTGAACTCTGCACTGGAATGCAGAGGCAGCAGCGAACTCAGTACGAAAACGGTTAGCTGAATCCATTTTTGTGAGGTGTAACTCCATCTCACGTTGTGGATGGTCGCTATTTCGTATTTCATAACTTCTATATCGCCAACTGTACTGATGAATGGAGCGGAAGACCATTTTATCACTACGGGTAAGTTGGTTCAACAGAAGGTTCTAATATACATAAGGGGAATAGTAAAGAATTGCAGTGGTGTTACATGCCCATGCCGCCGCCGCCCATACCGCCGCCACCCATCATGCCGCCTCCGCCACTGCCAATGCTGAAATCGCAGTTATGATCTGAGTTTTGGCTGGGGTCGCAGTATGAAAGCCAGTCGATGTTGTGGACGTCGATGCCATCGTTTGATTCATAGCTAAAGGTGCCGCTGCTGCCACCGTCATTTGGGCCGGTGTTATAGCTGAAGCGCCCCGCAGAAACGCTGCTCTGTGGCGCATCAGTGCTCATGTCAAAATCGGGGACGTCTGGATCATTTGAGGTGAAGGTGTTGATAAACTGGCTCGGTGACGTGAAGCCAGTATAGCTGCCATTGCTCATGTCAAGGTCAAATGCCAGCTGAGTACCACCGGAGCTGATGTCCTGTGTAATGCGCGGTTTGCGGGCTTCAAATTGCTTGAAGAACTCCTGGTTCATCTCTCCATCGTTGTTGACCTGGCGCATGTAGATACGGCTGGGGTTGCCGGTGCCGTTGCCGGAGTTCTCAACAGTCGTCAGTGGTAACCACATGTTAATCGTTTGATCGAAATCGTTGTTGATGTCGTATGTGACAGTGTTGCCGAAGCTGGATGAAAAGGGGGCGGGGTCACCGCCCATCATGCCACCACCATTCCACCAGCAGCAGCCACCGACGCGCATGTAGTATTCCAGGGTGAAGTCCTCAGTTTGATCACCGAGCATGACATGGTAGTACTGTGTGCCGCCATCACTGACGATTTCTTGTAGAAAGGAATCTGAGCCGCACCCGGGGCCGATGCCGCCCATCATGCCGCCGCCGCCCATCATGCCGCCGCCCATCATGCCTCCATCAGTGTTGCAGCTCTGATTGGCTATGCTGCTGACGACATTGGTGCTGGGTTGAAAGTTAAGACTGAATTCGGCTTTGGGTTGCAGGGGAAGCGATATAAACATTGCCAAAGCACAAAAGGCCCATTTTGTACTATGACAAAATAGACCGTTAAGTTGGGGGTATGAATCTCTACGATTCATTGTTCTACAGCCATGGGCTGAATGGGTGTTGAAGCCATCGTATATCGTTGATTCGGGATTTTCAATAGGAATTCCATACATAAGTATGTGGCTATGTTTGAGGTTTTTGGTGTGGTGTGCAGCAGGCTAATTAAAATGGCCGTGGTATCATTTTAAGACTTTCGTTGAGAAGCAGAGACTTATGTCTGAACAATATGATGTAGTCATCGTTGGTGGCGGTATGGTTGGCCTGACCCTGGCCTGCAGTCTGGGTGGCTCAGCCCTGCGAGTGGCTGTGCTTGAGGCTAATCCGATAGAGACTGATTGGGCGGCGGATAGCATTGGTCTGCGTGTTTCAGCTATTACTCATGCTAGTCGCAAGGTATTCAATAGTATAGGCGCCTGGCAGGGCATGGTAGATCAGCGTGTAACGGCTTATGGTGAGATGCATGTCTGGGATGCCGGTGGTGACGGAGTGATTCATTTTGATTCCGCCGAGGCGGGTGAACCGTCACTGGGTTACATCATTGAGAATCGGATTATTCAGGCGGCGCTTTTGCAACAGGCAGGCCAGCTCGACAATGTCGAACTGATTACGCCGGCACGGTGGCAGCAATGGCATGATGAGCAGGAGCAGATTTGCATCAGTCTTGAAGATGGCCGTCAATTGCGCACTAAATTACTGGTGGGGGCGGACGGTGCTCGTTCACCAGTCCGTGAGAGGGCCGGTATCCAGACTAAGGGCTGGGGTTACGACCAGCATGCGGTGATGGCCATTGTCAAAACCGAACAACCCCATCTACATACCTGTTGGCAACGGTTTCTGCCGAATGGGCCTCTGGCATTTCTGCCTATGCACGACCATTATTCCTGTGTGGTCTGGTCGACCACGCCAGAACAGGCGACTGAGTTGGAGGCCATGGATGAAACCCTGTTTATGGCCCAGTTGGGTGAGGCGTTTGAATATAAACTGGGCCGGGTGATTGAGGTGTGCGAGCGCGGCAAGTTTCCGTTGCGCCTGCAGCACACCTTGGATTACGTTAAACAGCGCATCGCCCTGGTTGGCGATGCGGCCCATGCCATTCATCCACTGGCTGGGCAGGGGGTCAATCTTGGCGTGCTGGATGCGGCCGCGCTGGCGGAGACTGTCCTGGCCTGTCATGCCATGCGCCGCGATATCGGTTCGCTGCAAAATCTGCGTCGCTACGAACGTTGGCGCAAGGGACAGAATGTCGCCATGATGTTATCTATGGATGGTTTTAAGCGTCTGTTTGGTTCGCCGCTGGAACCGGTCAAACTGGTCCGTAATTTTGGTCTCAATGCCACCAATAGTCTGACTCCAGTGAAGCGCCTGTTTATGGAATATGCCATGGGTGATCGAGGTGATCTACCAAAACTGGCCAGCTGATACAAAAAACCGCTTAAGAGCGGTTTTTTGTATTTTATGGAGGAGAAGTTTTGCTTAGCAACAGGCTTGTGTCGCATCTTACTATTCCCCTCCTGTTTTCTGTTGGATTTGCCTGGGCTGCGGGGGCTAACAGTCCCGAAGCACTGGCCATGGCAATGGCGAATGCTCATCGTAGCGGCAATGTAGGTGAGATAGTTGCGCTGCATCATTTTGTTTCCACTCAAAATATATCGGTCGACGAACAACGAGCCATAGCCAGGCGTGAATGGCGGGCATTGCTCAAACAATTTCAAATTAGTGGTTATCGCCTCAGTATGTTGTCAGCACCAGAGCGGCAGCAATTTAGTACAACTGATTCTGCCAGCTTGGTACCCGTTAAAAAATTGATTATCACTCTAGTAGCGCGACATGGGGAGGGAAAACAGACTGTCAATCACTACATTGGCCATGTTGCTGGAAGATACTTATTTATTGAGCCAAAAAAACAGATAAAACAGCCTGACTAAAAGAATTCATCGTTTTTGTCGATAAGGTCAGTGACGAGGTGCGTTGATGCTTGAATGTGCTGCCGACAGTCCAGGGAAGGTTGTGTAATGAAGGTGAGTTTTTCTACAGTGTTGAAGTTATGCCTGTGTTTGATTCTAGCTACGGCACTGCTAGGTTGTGGTGGAGTAAAAAAGGGAGCTGGCGATGTCTCTGCTGTCAGCTCAGCGTCACTTTCATCTGTAACGGACTATTTGATTTTGGGCTTAGAGCAAATGAAGGCCAAAAATATAAATGCTGCCGCCGCAACCCTGGATGAAATGGAAATAAAGTATCCGCTTAATATTGAGACTGGCGAGCTTTATGCGAAATTGACAGAAGGATATTACGAAGTGGGTCGGTCAGATAAGGCGATTGAAACGGCTGATCGTTTTACAAGGATGTATCCCAGCCATAAAGACGTTGCTAACGCTCATTACTTTGCCGCTATGGCCGATTACGAGCGTGGCAGGAAAAATATCTCAATGGATGTTCGCAACAGTGACCCTGCTTATGCCAAGACAGCATTGGCGCGTTTTCATGTTTTGTTAAAGTGTTGTGCCAATAATGTATATGCCCATAACTCCAAACAGTATATCTATCATCTGGAAAGCATGATTTCACTTTATGAATTGCGTTATATGGAGTGGGATTATGATGCGGGACGAATCGATGCCGCTGCACAAAGGGGGATAAGTTTGATGCTGGCTTACCCAGACAGCGTTGCCGCCAAACGGGCAACAATGATGTTGTCATCAACGGTGTTTAATGAGCATAGGGCAGGCATAGAAAATGCGACTGCCACTAAGTTGCCCGTTGCTGTGGCAGAAGAGATGTCAGTTGAGCAACCTAAACCAGAGTTAGGTGCATACGTTGTTTATCTCGCCAGTTCCAGTCATCCTGAAGAGTTGAAGGCCAGGATGGATGCAATGGGGCTAGCCGATGACGTTGATTATTATAAGAAGACTGAACTCGACAATGAATATTATTTTGCAGCTTACGGAAACTTTGCCAATCGGAGCGAGGCAAAGTCAACGCAGCTGGAATTGAGTGTTCGTACGCAGAATCCTGATTTATGGGTGCGCAAACTGGAAAATAGTCAGTATGTTGAAAATATAGCTTTAGAGAAAGCTGTCGTGTCATCAGTGTCGCGTGTTGCTAGTACGGTTATGCTCGCGAAGGTTGCAACAGCTGTAGCGGCACCAGAGGTTATGATTGTGTCTGAGGAAAGGACAGTGTCGCCAGCACCACAGCCTGAGTCAAAATCAGAAGTAACAGAAAAATTTTATGCCATTCAGGTGATGAGCCTTTTAAAACTAGACCAGTTGAAAAAGGCTGTAGTTTCAATGGGGTTGGAAAATGAAGTGGCTTTGTATAGTCATCTGCTCAAGGATAAGACTTATTATATTGCCCTCTATGGAAAATATTCTAATTGGTCGGCAGGTAAGGCTGGTTTAGCAGAGTTGGAGCAGCGTACCGGCAAGACAGGATACTGGTTACGTAAAGTTGATAGCAGTAAACTGGAAACGGTAAATTGATTGTTTGTATATTTTTTAGGGTGAGACAATGTTAATAAAGACAAGGAAACGATCTGATGTAAGAGAGAGTGAAGTGACGCCTCAATCACTCTTTGAGCAGCGCAGGCAATTTATTAAAAAGGCGGCTGGCTACTCGGTTGCAGCGGCAAGCCTAAGTTTACCTTTTTCGGCCATGGCGGCCCTGAATATAAACCCTTTTCAAAAAGACAGTGCTTCGTTGCGCGATGAGCTGACAGAGAAAAAGCACGTCATCAGCTACAACAATTTTTATGAATTTGGCACAGAGAAAAAAGATCCAGCCAAACATGCCGCTAGCCTGAAAACTGATCCGTGGTCAGTGACGGTAGAGGGTGAGTGTGGCAAGCCGGGTGTGTATGCACTGGAAGACCTGGTCAAACCGCACAAGTTTGAAGAGCGTATCTATCGGTTGCGCTGCGTTGAGGCCTGGTCAATGGTGATTCCCTGGATAGGTTTTCCGCTGGCAGACTTGATCAAGCAAATGCAGCCCACCTCAAAGGCTAAATATGTTGAATTCACAACGCTGCATGATCCAGAGCAAATGCCAGGTCAGAATCGCAGTGTGCTGGAGTGGCCCTATGTTGAAGGCTTGCGCATGGATGAGGCGATGAATCCGTTAAGTTTGATGGCGGTTGGTCTGTATGGTGAAGTGTTGCCAAACCAGAATGGTGCGCCGTTACGGTTGGTGCTGCCATGGAAGTATGGTTTCAAAAGCATTAAGTCCATCGTAAAAATTCGCTTTAGCGAAACACAGCCGGCGACGACCTGGAATTTAAGTGGTCCTGGCGAGTATGGTTTCTATGCCAATGTTAATCCGGAGGTAGATCATCCGCGTTGGAGTCAGTCGCGCGAGCGGCGCATCGGTGAATTCAGAAAGCGCAAGACCGTAATGTTTAATGGCTATGCCGAAGAAGTAGCACGCCTGTATAGCGGCATGGACCTGAAACGAAACTATTGATCCTGTTATGTCTTTTTCTTGGTATTTGTCATGGATTTTCAAGCCGCTACTATTCATAGCCTGTCTGTGGCCGGCTGCATTGCTGGGCTATGACGCCTATTATGATGCCTTGGGTGCCAATCCTATTGAAGAGATTAGCCATATAACCGGCGACTGGTCACTACGTTTTCTTTTGATTACCTTAACAGTATCGCCACTGGCTATTATCTTTCATGCTAAATGGCTGAATCGTTTTCGTCGCATGCTGGGGCTGTATTGTTTTTTTTATGTCTGTCTGCACCTGTTGACCTATGTGGTGCTGGATCAGTATTTCGATTGGCCGGAAATCTACAAGGACATTATCAAACGTCCTTACATCACCGTTGGTTTTGTCGCGTTTGTATTGTTGATACCGCTGGCGATCACTTCGGTTAATAAACTGGTGGAAATGATGGGTAAGCCGCGTTGGTTAAAATTACATCAGTTGGTTTATGTTTGCGCCGTATTGGGGGTGTTGCATTTCTTGTGGTTGGTGAAGGCTGATATTCTTGAGCCAAGCATCTATGGCGCAATATTGATAGCGCTGTTGGTATTTAGGGCTTGGCATAGACGTTCGGTAGTAGCGAATGCAAGGGGCCATGGGCATAAGGTATCGTGACTTTAACTATATCGAGAGTAATAGTTATGGGCACCTCTAAAAATGCACTTTTTACGCGATAGTGGAATCAGTCCCATGCTCGAAGCCACATGTATTGTATATACACTGCGTTCTGCGCGCGGTGCTTTCTTGCCCTCACGCAAAAATTACTATTTTTTTGGTTCTTCGTAGATTTGTGTAAAAGCTAGGGCTGCATACTCAATCTGCCACAGTAAAACAAAATGCTATTTCTGAATCCAGCGAATGAACGATAGCTCCTCGCATTTGCTTTAACCGTTTGTATCTTGGTGCTGTTTTTTCACGCGAATCTACGAAGAACCAATTTTAAAGATAATAACCAAAGGCTTCGTTAAAACGGTCATCAAAGGCTTGACGATCAAAGCTGTGGTTTTGGGTGCCATGTTGCTCAATCTTAATAGCCCCCAGCAATGAAGCAACACGTCCGGTGCTTTCCCAGTCCATGTCATGCATCAGCCCATATAACAAACCGGCTCGATAGGCATCGCCACAACCGGTTGGGTCAGCCAGCTGTGCCGGCTTGGCTGATGGAACGTCGATACGATGTTGCTTGGTATAAATGTGAGAGCCTTCAGCACCCAGGGTAACAATCAAGGCTTCAACATGTTCTGCAATTTCGTGTGGCGATTTGCCTGTGCGATCCTGAAGCAACTGCATTTCGTAATCATTGACTGTCACATAAGTCGCCTGTTCAACAAAGCGCATCAAGTCTTCACCATCAAACATAGGCATGCCCTGACCTGGATCAAAGATAAAGGGAATACCCTGCTCGGCAAATTGTTGGGCATGAACAATCATGCCATCACGACCATCGGGTGAGACAATACCAAGTTTCACTCCTTCCGCATCGGCAACATTATTCTCATGCGAAAAACCCATTGCACCAGGATGAAATGCTGTGATCTGATTGTCATCCATATCTGTGGTAATAAAGGCCTGGCCAGTATAGGCATCCGGCACCACCTTAATATGCCTGGTCGAAACACCACACTTATCCATCCATTCGGCATAGGGCTCAAAGTCGCTGCCCACAGTTGCCATTGGCAGTGGGTCACCACCAAGTAACTTTAAGTTGTAGGCAATATTTCCTGCGCAACCACCAAACTCGCGACGCATGTCCGGCACCAAAAAAGAGACATTCAACATGTGCACCTTATCCGGCAGGATATGATTCTTAAAGCGGTCATGAAAAACCATGATGTTGTCATAGGCATAAGAACCACAAATCAGTGCAGACATAGAGCTTTCCTTTTTATATTTTTTCAATAACTTGTCCGCTGCCTACAGCGGACACACTGGCACCTTGAGTTTAGTCCAGCAGCAACACAAAAAACCAGATCAGCGCAGCATTCACCAACGCCACAAATACCGCTGCTGAACCAATATCCTTAGCCCGACCGGCGAGCTTGTGATGCTCGGGACCGATTCGGTCAACCACAGCCTCTACCGCTGAGTTTAACAGCTCTACCATCAACACCAACAACAACGAACCAATCAACAAAGCATAATCAGTTCCATTATCACCCAGCCACAGGGCAACCGGCGCTAAAACCAAGAGTAGAAATAACTCCTGACGAAAGGCCGCCTCATGTTTAAATGCTGCACGAAACCCTTTCCAGGAATAACCTGCCGCATCGATGATGCGGGCAATACCTTTTTTGCCAGGCTTAGCCATTTTCGTCTGGCGTCCAGGTTAGGTCCAGTTCACGCGCAGCACGGACATCATCCAGTCGACGTGAAGGCAGAGTAAATGGTGCACCTTTGAGCTGATCGACATCTTCTTCTGCCTCGGCCTTGATCTTGGTCATGGCATCGATAAACCCATCCAACGAATCCTTGGCCTCAGTCTCGGTTGGTTCGATCAGAAAACACTCCGGCACCAACAATGGGAAATAGGTGGTCGGCGCATGAAAGCCGTAATCCAACAAACGTTTGGCAAAATCCATCGCCGTAGCATTGAGCTGCTTGGCTTCTTTCTTCAAGGTCAGAATGAATTCATGGGTGGCACGACGTTCAGGATAAGCCATATCAAAGCCAGCCTGCTTCAACTGAACCATCATGTAGTTGGCATTCAGAGTAGCGTACTCGGCGACACGTTCCATGCCTTCACGCCCCAAAAGCCTGGCATAAACATAAGCTCGCAACAGCACACCAATATTGCCAGTGAATGCTGAAAGACGACCAATGCTTTGTGGGCAATCTTTTTCCGTCAGCCATCGAAACTTATCACCTTCTTTTGCCACAGTTGGAATTGGCAGAAATGGCAGCAGCCGCTCACTGACTCCAACCGGACCTGCCCCCGGCCCACCACCACCATGTGGTGTTGAAAAAGTTTTGTGCAGATTCATGTGGATCACATCAAAATCCATATCACCGGGGCGTACCTTGCCAAGTATCGCATTCAAATTGGCACCATCGTAATACAACAGACCACCGGCATCATGAACGATTTTGGCGATCTCTTTAATGCGACGTTCAAAGACACCAACCGTCGATGGGTTGGTCAGCATAATGCCCGCGGTTTGCGGGCCAACCGCAGCCTGCAACGCATCGATATCGATGTCGCCATCCACCTTGGTGGGGATTTCTTTGACCTTGTAACCACACATCACTGCCGTGGCAGGGTTGGTTCCATGCGCAGCGTCAGGCACGATTACTTCGGTACGGCCATCATCGCCATTGCCATCGTGATAGGCACGAATCATGGCCATACCGGCAAACTCACCCTGCGCCCCTGCAGCAGGCGTCAACGACACGCCCTTCATGCCAGTGACTTCTTTTAGGATCTCTTGCAGGTCATACATGCACGACAACAAACCCTGACCAGATGATTCCGGCGCATAGGGATGACGCCCGGCAAGACCTGGCAACAAGGCCATGGAGTTACAGATACGAGGGTTGTATTTCATGGTGCAGGAACCCAACGGATAGAACTCAGTATCAATAGAAAAATTTTTCTGTGACAAACGGGTGTAATGACGCACCACCTGCATCTCGGACACAGCCGGTAGAGTAGGGCGCGACTTACGCTGCAACGCTGCCGGAATACTTTTTGCTTCTACCTTGGCAGGCATCTGCCCAACCGCTGTACGACCACTGCGTGATTGTTCAAAAATCAACATAAGCTTTTACTTTGTAATTAAATTTTTATTCATATGCTCGCCACAAGTGGCGAGCCCTTCAACGTCCTGGGGTTTCCAAAGGGGAGAGGACTTATCTCCCCTTTGAAAAAAATCAGTCAGTCAATACAGCAATGGCTGCATCATAATTTGGTTCGTGTGCAACTTCGCCAACTAGTTCTGTGTAAACCACCTTGCCTTGTCCATCGATCACTACCACGGCGCGCGCAGTCACACCTGCCAGCGGACCATCGACCAGCAACACACCATAGTCTTTGGCGAATTTGCGCGAACGCATCATTGAAAGTGGCACAACATTTTTGAGCTTTTCCACGCCACAAAAACGGCCTTGGGCAAATGGCAGATCGGCTGAGATCATCAGCATTACCACATCATCATGCTCAGCGGCCAGGTCGTTGAACTTCTTGGTCGAGGCGGCGCACACTGGTGTATCCAGACTCGGCACTATATTGAGCAGCACCTTTTTACCAGCATAATCAGCCAGGGTTTTATCCTGCAACTTGGCATTTTGCAGTTTAAAGTCTGGCGCTTGATCACCGACCTTAGGCAACTCGCCATTGGTATTGATTGCCTGGCCGCGCAGAGTAATGGTTACCATTATTCTGCCGCCTTCACTTCAGTCAACACTGAAGTTAGCGCAGAGGCATAGGCATCCAGATCTGCCTCGGTCTTGGTTTCAGTCGCACAAACGCTGATGCAATCTGCCAATTCAGGATATTGTCCGGCCATGGCGTAACCACCATAGATACCCTTGTCCGCCAAGGCCTGCAAAACAGCATCAACCGGCTTGGACAAACGCAGCACCAGATCATGAAAGTTGGCACCACTAAAGACACGCTCAACGCCATCAATGGCACACAGTTTTTCTGCCAGTGCCTGGGTATTATTCACACTTTGTGAAGCAACACGTTCAAGGCCTTCGGCACCCATCAACGACATATAGATGGTCGATGCGGTTACCATCAAACCTTGGTTGGTACAGATATTTGAAGTGGCCTTGGAACGACGAATGTGTTGCTCACGTGCCTGCAATGTCAGGGCAAAACCGGGTTTGCCATCCAAATCTACAGTACGACCGATAATGCGGCCGGGCAACTGGCGCACATGCTTTTGCTTGCAGCACATAAAACCATAATAAGGCCCACCACTGGACAGCGGTATGCCTAGAGATTGACCTTCGCCACAAGCGATATCGACACCCGCTTCACCCCACTCACCTGGCGGTTTCAGCAACGCCAGAGCCATCGGGTTCACCACGGCGATACTGATAGCATTGTTGTTGGCGGCCCAATCAGTCAGAGCATCAACATCTTCCAGTACACCGAAAAAGTTGGGCTGTGGAATTACCAGCGCAGTAATGTCTTCGCCTTCATACTTGAACAACTCACCCACCAGTGTCTTACCGGCATCGGCACAGTAAGGCAGTTCTTCGATAGTAATATCCTGGTTCTTGACGATGTTCTTCACCACCGCGCGATAAGCAGGGTGGACCGTGCTTGGCATGAGGATGCGTTTTGATTTTGACTTGCGATGCGCTCGCACAGACATCAACACCGCCTCTGCCAAAGCTGAAGCACCGTCATACAAAGAGGCGTTGGAGACATCCAGACCATTCAGGCTTGCCATCATGGTTTGATATTCATACACCACCTGCAAAGAACCCTGACTGGCCTCGGCCTGATAAGGGGTATAAGCACTGTAGAACTCACCGCGAGTAGTAATATCCCAAACCGCCTGGGGGATGTGATGCTCATAGGCACCGGCACCGATAAAATTCAAACCGGTGGCATCGCCGGCGGCACGCTCACGCATAAAACGGGCAACAGCCATCTCATTGAGTCCTGCCGGCACAGCCTCACTCAAACCTTCAATGCGTAACTCGGCGGGAATTTCATCAAACAAGTCTTCAATGCTATTGGCACCGATGGCGGCCAGCATCTCTTTTTCATCTTGCTCGGTATGTGGAATAAAAGGCATCGCTTTTCTCTACTTACATTTAATAACTAATTCTAAAAAGAGGGTGTTTTCGTTCAGGCAATGTGTTGGGCTTTAAAAAAACGAAGAAAGTTCGACAGCACCGTATGAGCGGAAACAGCCCTTTTTAGTGTTCTTCTTCAGCGCAGATTTCAGTATAGGCATCGGCATCCATCAACTCTTCCAGCTCACCTTCTTCGGTTAGTTTGACCTGCATGATCCAGCCATCGGCATAAGGATGGTGATTAACCAGGTCAGGACTGTCGGCCAGGTCTTCGTTAACCGCAACCACTTCACCCGTCACCGGGCTATAGACGTCAGAAGCTGCCTTAACCGATTCAACCACAGCACACTCTTCACCGACTGAAACAGCCGCGCCCACTTCCGGCACCTCAACAAATACCATGTCGCCCAACAGTTCCTGGGCGTGATCACTAATGCCGATCTTGACGGTACCGTCGCCAAGGTCTTCAATCCATTCGTGGCTCTTGGCGTATTTCAGATTCGCTGGAATTTCGCTCATTGTTTAATCCTCTATCAACAATATTTATAAACTATTTTATTAATCCAAATTTAGACGCAGACCTTGCCGTTGCGGGCAAAGGGTGGTTTAACCACCTTGCAGGCCAGCTTACGGCCGCGCACCGCCACCTGACACTCATCGACCACATCGCTAGAAACGCGAGCAAAGGCAATCGAACTGCCCAGGGTCGGCGAAAAGCCACCGCTGGTGGTTTCACCCACTACCTCGCCATTCAACACTACTTGCTGATGTGCGCGCAACACACCTTTATCCTGCAACACCAGACCGACGAACTTGCGCAGACCACCCTTGTCACGCTGAGCCCGCAGCGCTTGCCGACCAATAAAATCACGCTCTTCCGGCAGCCAGGCCACGGTCCAGTTCAAGCCAGCTTCCAGCGGGCTAATGCCTTCATCCATGTCAGAACCATACAGATTCATACCCGCCTCCAGGCGCAAACTATCTCGGGCACCCAGGCCACAGGGAGACACACCCTGATCAATCAGCTTCTGCCACAGCGTAGCAGCCTGCTCGGCTGACACCATAATCTCATAACCGTCTTCGCCGGTGTAACCGGTGCGAGCAATAAACAGACCTTCGGACTCAACACCGACAAACTGCTTCAGCTTCTTAGCCGCCTCAACCTGGACCGTCGTCATCGCGGCATGGGCCTTGTTTCGCGCATTGGGGCCCTGCACTGCAATCATGGCCAAATCAGCACGTTCGCTCACAGTCATATCAAAGGCCGCTGCCTGCTGATTGATCCAGGCCAGATCCTTATCGCGGGTGGCTGCATTCACCACCATACGGAAATTCTGTTCATCCAGATAATAAACGATCAGGTCATCGATGACGCCGCCATCTTCTTGCAGCATGCAGCTGTAGAGCGCCTTGCCGGAATCCTTCAGTTTGGCGACATCATTGGCCAGCAACTTTTGCAGAAAGGCTTTAACCTCGGCACCCTGCAAATCAACCACCACCATATGCGATACATCGAACATGCCAGCGTCCTGACGTACGGCGTGGTGTTCCTCGATCTGTGAACCGTAATTTAACGGCATCTCCCAGCCGGCAAAATCGACCATCTTGCCGCCACAGGCAACGTGCTGATCAAACAGCGGAGTTTTATTCGGCATTATGTTCATCCTTGGTTTGTTGTTCGACCTGAATTGATTCGGCAACCGACTCTGTGTGACCCTCTTCGGCATGATAGGAAGAGCGCACCATTGGCCCGGCCTTAACCCAGGTAAAGCCCATTGCCTTGGCCTCGGCCTCGTATTCTAGGAATGCTTCAGGACTGAGATATTGTTTCACCGGCAAATGCATACGACTGGGACGTAGATACTGACCCATTGAGACTCGCACCACTCCGGCCTGACGCAGATCGCTCAAAACAGCCAACACCTCAGCCTTGCTTTCGCCCAGCCCCAACATCAATGCTGACTTGGCCTCAACCCCCGGCTGCCTGGCTGCCAGCGCCAACAGATCCAGCGAGCGTTCATATCTGGAACCCTTGCGCACCTCTTTATATAGGTTAGGCACAGTCTCAACGTTATGCCCCCAGACCAGCTGGCCACCGGCCACCGAGTCACAAATCAACTCTACCGCCGCCTGCTGATCCTGTTGAAAATCGGGCGTGAGTATCTCCAGACCTATATCCGCTTTGCCCTGACGCAAGCGCTTTAGCAGCTCAGCATAAATCGCCGCCCCGCCATCGGGCTGATCATCGCGATTGACTGAGGTCAGCACCACGTAGTTCAGCCCCATCTTGGCCACCGCCTCGGCGACGCGACGTGGTTCATCAGTATCAAGAAAGGTAGGGCGACCGGTTTTGACATTGCAGAAACCGCAGGCGCGGGTACAGGTGTCACCCAGTAGCATAAAGGTGGCGGTGCCACGGCTCCAGCACTCGGCGCGATTGGGGCAATGAGCCTCTTCGCAGACCGTGTTCAACGACTGACTCTTAACCATGCTGGCCGTCTTGCCATAAGCGGCATCACCACCCAGGCGCTGACGAATCCAGCTCGGCATGCGACTGACATTGGCTTTGGAAGAATGATCAAAAACTGGGATATGTATCGCCATTATTATCTCTGAATCGCCACCGTTAAAAACAAAAAAGGGCGATAGCTAAGGAGCCTGCCCCACGAAGTGCTTTGGGTACGGTTCTCGCTTAGCTATCGCCCCTCTGTCCGGTTACCTGAGAGTGTTTACCCCCTTCGGTGCGCTGTGCATCCCTGATAATTCAAGCTATCAAGATTGCCGCTCTCCAGAGCCAACCACCATTCACGATCCTGAAGCCTGAGCGATTCCGGGCGGTTGCGCCTTCGGCGGTGTCGGCTACGACACTCTCTCCCGTGGATGGTTTTGGTTGAGGCCGAACTATAACTGCAACCAACCTCAGAACTCAAGTCAAATCAGCGCCGCACTGCGTGGCTACGCATCATAATCCACAGCGCCGGCAGGGTGCCCAACACCAGCATCAGTGCTGCTGGCGCAGCCAGTTCCAGCATCTCTTCGCTGGCCTCTATCCAGATGCGGATCGGCAGGGTATCAAAGCCCACTGGCCGCAGCATCAGGGTGGCGGGTAGTTCTTTTAGCACATCGATGAATACCAGTACCCAGGCGGTGATCATGCCATTACGAATCATGGGCAGGATGACACGACGCAGATTTTCCAGTGGCCCGGCGCCATGGATGCGACCGGCTTGTTCAACGCTGGGGGTCAGTTGCGATAGAGCCGACTCTTGCGACTGAATCGCCAAAGGCAGAAAACGTACCACCAGGGCCATGATCAAGGCAATAAATCCGCCGTAGAGATTGGGTATCACCGCGATAACAAAAGCGATCACCCCCAGCGCCACTACCGGCCCGGGCAGGACGAAACCGATACTGGACAGCTGCACATAGGTGGTACTGAGCCAGCTGCGCATGCGGGTGTGAAACAGACCAATCGGCAAGGCCACCAGAACCGCCACGGTGGCGGCGCTAAACGATACCAAACCGGTATTGAGGGTATATCCCCAGAATTTGCTGTCGATCAAGTCCTGCGCTAACGCCTCATAACTCCAGGACAACATCCAACAAAGCGGGATGATAAAAGCAAACAGTGCCACCGCACCTAGCCAGCCCCAGATCAAAACAGTCTCGCCAGCCGAGGCCTGCTTGCGCGCTACAAAGCGGGTCTGGGCACCAGCGTAATAACGCTGTTGGCGTCGGAAGAAACGTTCCAGCACCAGAAAAGCCAGACTCATGGTCACCAGGATCAGACTCAGACCAGCGGCGGCCTGGTAGTCAAAACGACCACTCATTTGCAGATAGATGCTCAGGGTAAAGGTCTGGTAGCGCAGCATGGAAACGGCGCCAAAATCGGACAGCGCATGCAGCACCACCACTATTAATCCCGCCGCCAGTGCTGGTCGCATCAACGGCAGGGTGACGCGCTGAAACACCTGCCACCTTGAAGCACCGTGGATACGGGCGGCATCCTCCAAACTACGACGTGAATCGATCAGGCTGGTGTAGCTGAGCAAGAAGACATAGGAAAAGGTCGCTAGCGCCAACATGCTCGCCGCACCACCAAGACCGTAGATATTAATCACTGCCCCCTGACCGGCGATGCCCTGCCAGATCTGACCAAGCCAGCCATTGGGCTCCAGCAGCACGGTGTAGATGTGGGCAAAAACATAGGTAGGAATAGTCAGCGGCAGCACCAACAACCAGATCGCCAACTTGCGACCAACGAAGTCGCGCCGCGCCGCCAACCAGGCACTGGGCACCGCCAGGATCAGGCACAAGATAGCCACTACTAGGGCCAGCGACAAGGTATTGCCCAATAACTCAGGCAGACGGCTGCTCCACAAACCGGCCCACTTGCTGGTTGACAGCTGCAGGCTGCTATAGATTACAAACAGCAACGGGACCGTCGCAGTTAAGACGACGATCCCGGCCATGGAACCCAGTGATCCGATTTTTGGTTTACTCATTCATACAACTTTAATTACAAACCTCAAGCGAGCTCATAGAGAGGGTGGGTGCAATTCCTTAACGTCGCAGACACCGCTCCAGGAGCTTGTCCCTCTATGGCATGCCAACCGCTTCGATTAGGTCAATGGTCGCGTCACGCTTCTGGCCCAACTTAACCATCGGTACATCGGCTACCTTGTAGCTACCTGCAGCAGGCACTTGCGCTGCGGCTGCCACACCTGGGCGGGCCGGATATTCGCTGTTCACCTCGGCAAAGATCTTCTGCCCAGCTTCCGAAGTCACGAAGGCGATGAATTTTTCAGCCTGCGCCTGCTTCTTACTGTGCTTGCTGATGGCCACGCCGGCCACATTCCAGGCCACACCCATGCCGTCCTGATCCGGCAGGCGAATCTCGAGCGGCGCATTGGCATCCTTGGCCAGATGACGGTAGATGTAATAGTGATTCACCAGGCCAATATCCTTCTGACCGGTGGCAATGGCGTTGACGATCTTGCTGTGCTTGTTGAACACCGAACCATCAACATTGGCCTTCATACCTTGCAGCCACTGCTTGGTCTTGGCCTCACCGGCGGACTCCATATATACGGTCACACCAGCAATATAACTCTCATTGGCGCTGTGGGTAATGGCCAAACGCCCTTTCAGACGTGGATCGGCCAGATCAAACACCGACTTGGCCCAACCCAGATCCTTGGCATTCTTGTTCACCACCAGTACCCGGGCACGTGCCGACAGACCAATCCAGCTATTGTCCGTACCACGCAGGCTGGCAGGCACATCCTTCACCAGCGACTCAGCCAACGGCTTAAACAGACCAAACTCGGCACCCTTTTGCAAATTGCCAGCATCATTACTCAAATAGAGATCCGCCTGAGTGCGTGCACCTTCGATCTGCATCTTGTTCAGCAGTGCTGTCGACTTACCCGAATGCAGCAACACCTTGATGCCAGTCTGCTCGGTGAACTTCTTCACCACCGGCTCGACAAACTTATCCTTACGGCCGGAATAAACCACCAGCTCATCCGCGGCCCAGCTGAAGCTGGACACCAATACCGTAGCTGCGCCAGCCAACAACACTAATATATTTTTTGATTTAATCATATCTCTACCCACACGCTTATTAATGACTTAGTGAATGATAATCATTCTTATTATCGATTGCAATAGTGTGTTTCTCTTTTTTTAACAATCCAAATAAACTAGGAATTGGTTATTCGATAAGCAGAGGTGTATAAACAATCACAAGGCTATAACCAAAGCGAGAACGCAAACACCCCGCATGAGACTAATTACAACTTTAGATTCGCGGAACACATATGAGTAACGATGACCCAATCAGCCAAAGCAGTGCAAGAAACTGCAAAAAACTGCAAAAGCCACAGGCAAAGCGATTGATGCTGGCTAGGGAGTTCGGCGGGTTTATCTCACGATTTGTCGCTGGCTCTGACGAACAGGGAATAGGCATAGTTGAGGACAAACTCAAGTATATGCGCTGGGAAAGACAGCTTAGACTTATGCAGCGGGCGGACCAGTTGCTCCAAGAGATAGACCTACCCCAACCAACGCGCCACATCCCTTTGAAGCTCGCGATCCCTCTACTTGAAGCAGTCTCACTGGAAGATGACGACTACCTCCAAGACCTTTGGGCAAAATTTTTAGTCAATGCAGCCAACAATGGTAGCCAGCTCACGCTACAGCGTGCGCACATTGCCATTTTGGAACAACTAACGCCTTTAGAGGCTGCGATACTAAAAATGATGTACGCACTCCCGTACGACCAAGCTCGACATGATGGAATTGAAGTAGGAAAATTACCCAATGAAGTGGCTATTAGAAAAAACGACGGCAAACAAAACGAACTACCGGAACCGCCTAAGGGCATACGGCTTGCTCTTGCAGATATCGCTAGACTCGGCTGCATAGTAATCCAGAAATCCTTGGGCGGCGGCGAATTATTCAACAAGGTTAACCCGACACTTCTCGGCAAGTCGTATGTTGAGGCGTGCACACTACAAACTCCATGAAAAACTGCTGCCCCACATCCAACAATAAAACTCCAACAAGCAAACACCATTGCCCTGTCGATGGTAAGGCCTACGCACAAGTTTCCATCCGCACTATCCTCCACCATTTGAAAACGCCTTGGTCTTGGCATGGCAAAGAACAAAATTATTACTTCTGTGACGCACCTGATTGCGAGGTGGTTTATTTCGCTGATGACGATTCTGTTATTTATAAATCAGAGCTTAGAACTCTGGTTGGTATTAAAGAAAATTCAATCGATGCACCGCTGTGTTATTGCTTTGGTGTCAGGAAGGCCGATGCAAGACGAGACCCTGCGGCAAAAGAATTTGTGGTACAGCAAACCAAGGCCAAACTATGCACCTGCGAAACAAGCAACCCATCAGGCCGTTGCTGTTTAAAAGATTTTCCTGAATAGCATCTACCCCTCTTCAAACCTTATCCCTTGTGAACAATTCGTGACATTTACGCCATCACGGCGTGAACTCCTTGCGTTCGAATAGCTCCTGCAGTTCAACTTCACTCAAACCACAGGGAGACATACCATGAAAAAGCACCTCACCGCATTAGCTATCGTTAGTAGCTTGAGCGCCACTCCAGCAATGGCTAAGGATCTGGACATCAAGATCATTAACCTGACCAACGCCATTTACTTCACCCCTTTTTTGGTTGCTGCGCATGACGATAGCAACCATCTGTTTATGGAAGGCAGTGCCGCCTCCAGCAGTCTGCAGGCCATGGCCGAGGGCGGCGATATTTCTGGACTATCGACCGATATTCAAGCCATGGGTGGCAATGTCGTGGAAAACCCGGCCGGCGGCTTGTTGGCACCGGGCGCTAATACTAGCTTCACCTTGATGAGCAATCACCACAACCGTCACCTGTCACTCACTGCCATGATGCTACCGACCAATGATGGTTTTGTCGGTATCGACAGCATCAAGATCCCTAGGAAAAAGGGCACCTACACCTATTACCTCAATGCCTATGATGCTGGCACCGAGGCCAATGACGAGCTGATTACCGGCGGTGGCGCACCGGGTGTAGCAGGCATTCCGGCTGATCCGGGTGGCCATGCAGGCATGGGGGGCAGCGGTGTAACAGGTGCGGACAGTAACAGCATGATCCATATCCATCGCGGCATTCAGGGCGATAACGATCCAACGGGTGGTCACAGCGATCTTGATAGCGGCATGCACCAATGGGACAACCCTGTAGCGAAACTAGTAATCACCGTCACGGGGAAAAACAAGAAACATGAACATGACGACGAAGACTAAGACACGGAAAACGCAGCTAGTTAGCTCTGACTGACACCTCCTGCGGCTTGGCCCCTCTCTTGCTTTTTGGAGAGGGGCCTTATATTCAAGAAATGCCAAGGGGTATATTCACTTCCCTCGATTGTTATTAGCTTGCTACTTATTGTTAGTATTAGCTAAAAGATGAGTAAGATTGTCGGAATACTTTACATTTTGCCAAACCTCTCCAGCGGAATACCCTCAACCCACTGATAAAAAAGGAAAATATTATTTGGCGCAATACTTGCTAATAATATATTAAAAAACCCTAATATAATTTTAGATTGCCATATTAGCAACTTAATAAAAAAGTTTGAGGATATTAATAAAAATGAAAGCTACTCAAAAAACAACACTTGCGATAATTATGGCTGCGATGGGCACTTTGAGCGCCTCGTCCGCCTATGCGACCCCGATAGTCATTGGCGACACCACATTTGGTGGAGGTGTTGATAGCTGGCAGGCGATTATGGTCATCGGCGAAAACGATGGTTATACCAACACCACAGGACTTGCTCAGCAATTCGATGTGACGACGTTTGACTTTAGAGTTGGCGTAAACCGTGGCGCCGTAACACCTTTTGTGGTGCGAGTGAACAACGCGATAGCCAATGACTTTACCATTCTCGCCATTGGAGACACGAGAAGCTCCGGGATTGACTATAACGCCACAGGCGATTTCAGCTTTGATTTTTCAACGGTATTGAGCTCGATCACACTTAACCCTGGTGATCTGATTGCGCCAGGCTTTTTAGATGCCGATGCAGCGGGTAATAGTAATGGTAGTGTCATCCCATTCTTTGGTGGTGATAGCGTGTTCTTAACAGGAAGTCCTGCTAACTCGGGTTCGGGTAACCTGTTAAATGGTGTTGGCGGATCTCCGACCTTTGGTGGCAATACCTTTGTGAATGGATTAGCTCGTAACTATAGCTTTAATATCACTTTGGAAGAGGTTGCATCGGTTCCCGAACCTGCCACTCTGGCACTCATGGGCTTAGGTTTGGCTGGCCTGGGCTTTAGTCGAAAAAGAAAAGCGGCATAATCGCTCCACATCATTTTAATTATGACCCGCCCACTGTGGCGGGTTTTTTATTGTCTGCTGTTTACAGGGTTCACCCCTAATAAGGCGTCTTTACACAGGCCTGTTGATGTTTTGATGCAAGCATAAGCCGCCCTCTTTGCTCGAATCATACTTTCAGCCGCAAGATAAAGTCTTAGTAACCACATATCACCCCACCTGTTTCCTACCGTGAATAATTCGTGATATTTGCGCCATCAGCACGTGAACTCCTTCCGTTCAAATAGACCCTGTCATTCACTTCAATTTCACACAGGGAAACACATCATGAAAAAACAATTCACAGCCTTGGCTATCATTAGCAGTTTGAGCGCAGCTCCGGCGATGGCTCAGGACCTAGACATCAAGATCACCAACCTGACCAACGCCATTCACTTCACCCCTTTCCTGGTAGCGGCGCATGACAGCAACAGCCACCTGTTTATGGAAGGCAGCGCCGCTTCCAGCAGCCTGCAGGCCATGGCCGAAGGGGGTGACATCAGCGGTCTTTCAACTGACATTCAAGCCACTGGTGGCAATGTAGTGGAAAACCCGGCGGCTGGCCTGTTGGCACCCGGCGCCAACACCAGCTTTATGCTAATGAGTAACGATGGCAACACTCAACTATCACTGACAGCCATGATGCTGCCCACCAATGATGGTTTTGTTGGTGCTGACAGCATCGACATTCCTAGCGCCAAAGGTACTTACACCTATTACCTCAATGGTTATGATGCCGGCACCGAGGCCAATGACGAGCTGATCACCGGCGGCGGTGCGCCAGGCGTGGCGGGTATTCCAGCTGACCCGGGCGCTCATAACGGCACTGGCGGCAGCGGTGTAGCAATAGCCGACAGCAATAGCATGATCCACATTCACCGCGGCAACCTGGGTGACAGCAATGCCACTGGCGGCAGCAGCGATCTGGACAGCAGCGTGCATCGCTGGCTCAACCCGATTGCTGAATTAGTCATTACCATCAACTAAGGAGGTCATGATGAAACGTTCAATCAAATTTGGCGCCATTGCCGCCGCGCTGGGCTCGGCCCTGCTGCTGCAAGGCTGTAACGATGATAACAACACCGCTTCGCGCATGTTCAATGTAGAAGTGAGCAACCTCAGTAACCACCAGCCCTTTGCGCCTGTGGCGGCGGTGCTGCACAAATCAGGTTATAACGGTTTTGAGCTTGGTGCCATGGCTAGCACTGGCCTGGAAATGCTGGCCGAGGCTGGCGCCCCTGACGCCTTTATCGCCGAGGCCGACAGCGATAGTAATGTGCTAAACACAGCCAGCGGCACCGGGGTGATCAGCCCTGGCGGCAATGAAACCATAAAAGTGCAAGGAAATAGCACCCAACCACGACTAAGCCTAGCAGGCATGCTGGTGAACACCAATGATGGTTTTATTGGCCTGAATGATGTCGACATTAGTGAACTGGCGATTGGCGAATCGGTAGTGCTGCATGCTCGGGTCTATGACGCCGGCACCGAGGCCAACAGCGAAGCTGCAACGGATGTACCCGGTCAGGGTGGTGAAGGCATGCATGCGGTACGTGATGACCGTGATTTTATTGCCGTTCACCCGGGCGTAGTGAGTATGGACGATGGTCTGACCACCTCGGCCCTGGATGCATCACACCGGTTTGACAATCCAGCTGCGCGGATCGTCATTACCCGGACACAACAATAGCAGCAGCCCAAATGGGCGCTGCCCATGCTCCCCCTCCTAATCTCACACCCAAGGGGCATAGAAGGGGGGGCTTAAACAGCAGGAATACAAAATCATGACCCACAACGTGCTGATCATTGAAGACAATCCCGAGATCGCCAACCTGGTGCAACTGCACCTGAAAGACATCCATTGTCAGGCTGACATTGCCTCTGACGGCGCCGAGGGACTGCGCCGTTTCAAAGACAAGGCCTACGAGCTGGTGATCCTCGACCTGATGTTGCCGGTGATGGATGGCCTGGAAGTGTGCAAGCAACTGCGCACCAACAATGCCGTAGTGCCGGTGATGATGTTGACCTCCAAGTCATCGGAGCTGGATCGGGTGTTGGGGCTGGAGATCGGCGCCGACGATTACATCACCAAACCGTTTAGCATCCCCGAACTGTTGGCACGGGTGAAAGGACAGTTTCGTCGTCTCGACGCACTGCAGGCACCCGCGCAACAAACCAAGCAACTACAGTTCGGCGAACTGTTAATCGAACCAGACAAGCACCGCGTCAGCCTGACCGGCAAAACCATCGACCTCACCGCCAAGGAATTTGATCTGCTAATGCACTTTGCCAGCCATCCCGGCCGTGTCTACAGCCGCACTGAACTGCTGGACCAGATCTGGGGTTACAGTTATGAAGGTTATGAACATACGGTCAATTCGCACATTAATCGCCTGCGCACCAAGGTTGAGATCGACCCCGCCAAACCGCAGTACATCATGACCGTCTGGGGCGTGGGCTATAAATTCAACGAGGCGCAGATCTGATGTTACGAAGCCTGTATGCAAAGCTATCTCTATCGCTGGTGGTACTGCTGATTTGTGTCGGTGTGCTCTACACCCTGATCAGTTTGTCTTCGGCGCAATACTATCTGCAGAAGACTGATCAAAAACTCAATCTCGATCTGGCTAGAAACCTGGTCGCTGATCGCAACCTGGTTGAGTCCGGTACGCTGAATGAAAAAGCACTCAGCTCGACCTTCATGGAATACATGGTCATCAACCCCAGTATCGAGATCTACCTGCTCGACCTGGAAGGCAGGATTCTTTCCTATTCCGCTGACCCAGGCCAGGTGAAACGCCGTGCTGTGTCGT